>Ga0163153_10001569_pt1 | contig 35842 bp, 31 predicted proteins | sample OliLakLV19MP6IB1_FD_148629 | JGI IMG/M metagenome (GOLD analysis project Ga0163153, IMG submission 148629) | Freshwater microbial mat bacterial communities from Lake Vanda, McMurdo Dry Valleys, Antarctica - Oligotrophic Lake LV.19.MP6.IB-1 | ecosystem: Environmental > Aquatic > Freshwater >... | reverse complement strand
GCGTTCGCGTTGGTCCACGGGGGATGTCTCATTCCAGGGCATTGGCCGACCTCCGGTAGGTCTGCCAGGGTAACAGTGTCAACCATGTTCCCGGTCTATTCTGTTAGCTATGTACCCGGTTTGTACCCGCTGGACACCTAACCTAAGTTCCCGGCGCGCGACAGCCGGGGGCTTAGGTATGGGGGGGCTACCCCTGGATGGGGAACTCCGCGACGCCGGATCCTCAGCGTCCTCCCTCGAGCAGGGATCGCAGCGACACACCACATCTTGCGTTGCGCGAGTCGAGCCCGCTCGGTCAGGCACCGACCCCGATCGTACAGTCCAGGAAGTGGCACGCGAGAGGATCTTTGCCACACGGCTCAGAACGCCCGGAACACCCCGATCCCGACCCGGTGTTCCCCTTGGACGGTCATCATGTAGCCGGGGCCGACGGAAATGCCGAGTCGCTGGCCGATGTCCTGGAGCAGGCCAAGCACCCCGCTGCGGTTGTGGGAGGGCTGCTTGATGCTGCGGTGGAGCAGCTCCTTGAGCTCATCCACCTTCCCGCGGAGCCGAGCCGTTGTCTGCATGCTCCGGATCCGGGCCGCCCCGAGGTCCCTCACCGCGCCAGCACTTGGGTCAGCACGTTGGACACCCGGGCCGAGCGGGCCACGTTCGCGCAGTGCCGCAGGCTGGACCCTCCAATGCTGTTGATCGTGGCCACCAGCGCCGAGTCCCGCCGACGGGCGCCGTCCAGAATCGAGTCGGCTTCCGCCTCGTGGGAGTCCAGCACCGCATATCCCCTCCCTCTTACCCATCGCCGCCGCCCCCGCTATCATTCCTGAACATCCCCGGTTCGTGGTGATTTGCGCAGCTTGCGGCCACGTTAAACAAACGCTAAATCGCCGCCCGGGGGCCGTCTCATGCCCCGGGCATTTTTGTTGCCGTATGGAGCCAGCATCATGAACATCCTGGATCACACCTCCCTTGCCGCCGCGCACCGGCGCACCGAGCGCCTCGCCGCGCTCGAGGGGCTGTTGGCTGAACGAATCCTGGTGCTCGACGGCGCGATGGGCACGATGGTGCAGCGCCACCAGCTTGCCGAGGCAGATTTCCGGGGAGAGCGGTTTGCCGACTGGCCGGTAGATCTTCGGGGCAACAACGACCTGCTGGTCCTGACCCGCCCCGACATCATCTCGGGAATCCACGCAGCCTACCTCGAGGCCGGGTCGGATATCATCGAGACCAGCACGTTCAATTCCACCTCGGTATCGATGGCCGACTACCGGATGGAATCGCTCGTCCCCGAGCTCAACCGGACCGCCGCCGCGCTGGCCCGGGCGGCGGCCGACCGGGCCGAGGCTGCGAACCCCGGCCGATGGCGCTACGTGGCGGGAGTGCTGGGACCGACCAACAAGACCGCCTCCCTCTCCCCCGACGTCAACGACCCGGGAGCCCGGGGAGTCACCTTCGGAGAGCTGGTGGCAGCCTACACCGAGGCCGGGGTGGCCCTGCTGGAGGGGGGCGCCGACCTGTTGATGGTGGAAACCATCTTTGACACCCTCAACGCCAAGGCAGCGTTGTTTGCAATCGAGGAAGTCTTTGACCGCACCGGGCATCGGGTGCCGGTCATGATTTCCGGCACGATTACCGACGCCAGCGGCCGCACCCTTTCCGGTCAGACGACGGAGGCGTTCTGGTACTCCGTGATGCATGCCCGTCCGCTCTCGATCGGGCTCAACTGCGCGCTCGGCGCCAAGGCGCTTCGGCCCTACATCCAGGACTTGTCCCGGGCCGCCTCGGTCTACGTGAGTGCGCACCCGAACGCCGGGTTGCCGAACGAGTTTGGGGAGTACGATGAGGGCCCCGGAGAGACCTCGGCGCTCCTGCAGGAATTTGCCCGGAGTGGCCTGGTCAATATCGTGGGCGGGTGTTGTGGCACCACCCCCGACCACATCCGGGCCATCGCGGCAGCAGTCGCCGGTGTGGTGCCCCGCCTGCGGCCACAGCTCGACCCGCGCTGCCGACTCTCCGGCCTTGAGCCGCTGACCATCGGCCCGACCACCAACTTCGTGAACATCGGGGAACGGACCAACGTCACCGGTTCACGCCGCTTTGCCAAACTGGTGCTCGAGGGTCGGCTGGCGGAGGGTCTTGAAGTGGCCCGTCAGCAGGTGGAGAGCGGGGCGCAGATCCTCGACGTCAACATGGACGAGGGGATGCTGGACTCCGCGACGGCGATGCGCACCTTTCTCAACCTCCTGGCCGCGGAGCCGGACATCAGCCGGGTGCCGGTGATGATCGACTCTTCGAAGTGGGCGGTCATCGAGGAGGGCCTCAAGTGTGTCCAGGGCCGCAGCGTCGTCAACTCCATCTCGCTCAAGGAGGGCGAGGCGGAATTCCTGCGCCAGGCCCGGCTGGTGCGCCGGTACGGGGCTGCGGTGATCGTGATGGCCTTCGACGAGCAGGGCCAGGCCGACACGGTGGAACGCAAGGTGGCCATTTGCCGGCGGGCCTTCCAGCTGTTGACCACGGAGGCCGGGTTCGCCGCCGAGGAAATCATCTTCGACCCGAACATCTTCGCGATTGCCACCGGAATCGCGGAGCACAACGGCTATGCGGTGGATTACATCGAGGCCACCGGGCGGATCAAGGCGGAATGCCCTGGCGCCCTGATCAGCGGCGGGGTCAGCAACGTCTCGTTTTCGTTCCGCGGCAACGACCCGGTCCGCGAGGCGATCCATTCGGTCTTCCTCTACCACGCCATCCGGGCCGGGATGGACATGGGGATCGTGAATGCCGGTCAGCTGGCCATCTATGAGGACCTGCCGGCCGACCTCCGCGAACGGGTCGAGGACATAGTCCTGAACCGCCGGCCGGACGCCACCGACCGGCTGCTCGCGGTGGCCGATGCGGTCCAGGGTCAGGTGGCCGAGGCAGGCAACACCCTGGCATGGCGTGAGGTGCCGGTTCGTGAGCGACTGTCCCACGCCCTGGTGCACGGGATCGCGGAGTTCGTGGCCGCGGACACCGCCGAGGCGCTGGCGGAACTCGGTCGCCCGATCCTGGTCATCGAAGGGCCCCTGATGGACGGGATGAACATCGTGGGTGACCTGTTCGGCGCCGGCAAGATGTTCCTGCCCCAGGTGGTCAAGAGCGCCCGGGTCATGAAACGGGCCGTCCACTTCCTGCTCCCCTACCTCGAGGCCGAACGCATCGCGGGCACCGAGGCGAGCCGAGCCGGCAAGATCCTGATGGCCACCGTCAAGGGTGATGTCCACGATATCGGCAAGAACATTGTCGGCGTGGTGCTCCAGTGCAACAACTATGAGGTGATCGACCTGGGGGTGATGGTGTCTTCGGCCACGATCCTCGAGACGGCGCGCCGGGAGCAGGTGGACGCCATTGGCCTGAGCGGGCTCATCACGCCGTCATTGGAGGAGATGGCACTGGTGGCCAGTGAGATGGAACGCGAGGGGTTCACCCTGCCGCTGCTGGTCGGCGGTGCCACCACCTCGCGTGTCCATACAGCGGTCAAGATTGCGCCGCAGTACAGCGGCCCCGTGGTCCACGTGCTGGATGCTTCCCGTGCGGTGGGTGTGGCCGGACAGCTGCTGGGGCCGACCACCCGAGAGAGTTTTGCCGAGACAATTCGCGAGGAGTACGCCCAGGTCCGCCACGACCGCGCCAACCGGGACGATCCGTCGCGCAGGGTCTCCATCGCGGAGGCCCGGGCCAATCGTCTGGTAACCGCCCCGGTACCTGCCACCCCACCGAGCTTCGTGGGGACCAGGGTCTTCGACAACTATCCGCTCCCGGAATTGATCGCACGCATTGACTGGACGCCATTCTTCCAGACCTGGGAGCTGAAGGGGAGATACCCCGCCATCCTGGAGGATGCCACCGTGGGCGAGACGGCACGGAGCCTCTTTGCCGATGCCCAGGCGCTGCTGGCACGGATTGAGCGAGACCACCTCCTGACAGCGCGCGCCGTCGTTGGCTTCTGGCCGGCCAGCACCCAGGGCGACGACATCGTCCTCCGGGACACCACGGATGGGACCACGCCCCTGACCACTATCCACACCTTGCGCCAGCAGATGCGCCGAACGCCCGGGACCCCGAACGTGGCGCTGGCGGATTTCGTGGCACCGGAGGAGGCGGGCACCCCGGACTGGGTGGGCGCCTTCGCCGTTACCACCGGGATCGGGCTCGATGCGCTGGTGGCGGAATTCGAGGCCAACCAGGACGATTACAACGCGATCCTGGCCAAGGCGCTGGCCGATCGCCTGGCCGAGGCCTTTGCGGAGCGACTCCATGAACGGGTCCGCCGGGAGTTCTGGGGCTATGCTGCCGATGAGGCGCTGGACAATGACGCGCTCATTGCCGAGGCCTACCAGGGGATTCGTCCCGCGCCGGGATACCCGGCGTGTCCCGACCATACCGAGAAGGCCACCATCTTCCGTCTCCTCGACGCCGAGCGGGCCATCGGTCTTCGACTGACCGAGAATTTTGCCATGTGGCCGGCCGCTGCGGTCAGCGGCATGTACTTCTGGCGCCCGGAAAGCAGGTATTTCGGGGTGGGGCGGGTGGGCCGGGATCAGGTGGAGGACCTGGCCCTGCGGAAGGGGATGGACGTGGCCACGCTGGAACGCTGGCTGGCCCCCAACCTGGGCTATGAACGATGAACAGACTCCAGGCCTTGATTGACGACGGTCGCGCCCACGTGGTGGACGGCGCCATGGGGACTGTGCTGTACGGCCGTGGAGTCTTGCTCAACGTCTGTTTCGACGAGCTGGCGCTCAAGCAGCCTGACCTGGTCCGCGAGATCCACCAGGAATACGTCCGGGCCGGGGCCGAGATCCTGGAAACCAACACCTTTGGGGCCAATCCCCTCAAACTGGCGCACTACGGGCTCGCGGCGGAAACCGAGGCGATCAACGCCGCCGCCGCCCGCTTGGCGGTCGAGGCGGCGGGGTCGCGCGCGGTCGTGGTGGGAGCGATCGGTCCCCTCGGCATCCGAATCGAACCCTTCGGGGAAACCTCCCGCGAGGAGGCCACGGTCGCGTTCGCGCGACAGGTGGCCGGCCTCGTGGCCGGTGGGGTGGACGGATTCATCCTGGAGACCTTCAGCGACCTGGGCGAGTTGCAGGCCGCCGTTGAGGCGGTGCGACGTCACTCGACCCTGCCGATCATTGCACAGGTGACGATCGGCAACGACGGCAAGACGATATACGGCACCGCTCCCGCCACCTTCGGGCCGATGGTGGAGGCGATGGGAGTGCAGGTCGTCGGCGTCAACTGCTCGGTCGGTCCGCAGGGGATCCTGGAAGCGGTGGAGCGGCTGGCCGAAGTCACCACCCTGGCGATTGCCGCCCAGCCCAACGCCGGCCTGCCCCGCGATGTGGGAGACCGCAAGATCTACATGGCCTCTCCCGAGTACATGGCCAGCTACGCCCGGCGGATGGTGGAAGCGGGCGCCCGGTTCGTCGGCGGCTGCTGCGGCACCACTCCGGAGCACATCAAGGCGATGGCGTCGTTCGTCCAGAGCGTTTCGCCACGGCATACCTCGCTCATTTCCACCAGCGCCGCCCCTGACCCCGGGGTGGCCCCGGTGCCGCTTGGCGAGCGCTCCCGGCTGGGCGCCAAGCTGGCGGCAGGCAGCTTCGTCACCACGGTGGAGATCGTGCCGCCCAAGGGGGTGGACCCGGCGCCAATGCTCCAACAATGCCGCCAGCTCAAGGCGGCCGGCGTGGACGCCGTCAACGTTCCCGATGGCCCCCGGGCGCAGAGCCGCATGGGTGCCCTGCTCTCGGGCCTGCTGATTGAGCGGGAGGTGGGGATCGAGTCGGTGGTGCACTACGCCTGTCGCGACCGGAACCTGCTGGGGATGCTCTCGGACCTGCTCGGAGCGGCCGCCAGCGGCCTCCACAACCTCCTGCTTATCACCGGCGATCCGCCCAAGATGGGGCCATACCCCGAGGCGACGGCGGTCTTCGATATCGATGCCATCGGACTGACCAACCTGGTGCAGCGATTGAATCGGGGCCTGGACCCAGGACACAATGCCATCGGGCTGCCGACCAGCTTCGTCATCGGGGTCGGCGTCAACCCTGCGGCCACCGATTTCGAGCGGGAACTCCGCCGCCTGGCCTGGAAAGTTGAGGCGGGTGCCGAGTTTGCCGTCACCCAGCCTGTTTTTGACCTGCGCCAGCTGGACCGGTTCCTGCAAGCAGTGGAACAGTTCCGGATCCCCATTGTGGGGGGCATCTGGCCGCTGGTCTCGTTGCGCAATGCCGAGTTCCTGGCCAACGAGGTCCCGGGCATCACGGTCCCGGACGAGATCCTGGACCGGATGCGGCGGGCCAGCGAGGTCGGTCGGGAGGCGGCCCTGGCAGAAGGGGTCCGCATTGCCCAGGAAATGCTCGCAGCGGTGCGCGACCGCTTGAGTGGCGCCCAAGTCTCCGCGCCGCTCGGTCGCGTCCCGGTCGCACTCGATGTCCTGGGGGCCCCCACCGGGTTCCCAGATTGATGGAAATCGTTGCCTGCCATTATCTTGCGGGTGTTTCGTTCGAATGACCACCCGAGGAGTACCCGATGCCCGACACCCTCGCTGCCCCGGCCCTGACGGAGCTCTCAGAAGAAGAGACGATGTTCCGTGACGCGGTCGCGGAATTTGCGGTTTCCGAGATCGGGCCCCATGTCCACGCCATGGACCAGGCCGCCAAGTTTCGTCCCGACTTGATCACCAAGATGTTCGAGCTCGGGTTGATGGGGATCGAGGTCCCGGAGACGCTGGGCGGTGCCGGAGGGAGCTTTTTCATGGCGGTCCTGGCCATCGAGGAGCTGTCCAAGATCGACGCTTCCGCCGCCATCTACGTCGATGTGCACAACACCCTGGTGAACAACTGCCTCCTGCGGTGGGGCAACGACGAGCAGAAGGCTCGCTATTTCCCCCGCATGACCGCCGGCATGCTGGGCGCCTTTGCCCTTTCCGAGCCGGCCAGCGGTAGCGATGCCTTTGCCCTGGAGACCCGGGCCATCCTCCAGGGAGATCACTACGAGCTGACCGGACGCAAGTTCTGGATTACCAACGGGGCCGAGGCCGAAATCTTCGTGGTCTTTGCCAACGCCGACCCGGCCAACGGATACAAGGGGATCACCGGATTCCTGGTGGAGCGGAGGTTCGAGGGTTTTTCTGTGGGCAAGAAAGAGGACAAACTCGGCATCCGCGCGTCCAGCACCACGGAATTGATCCTGGAACAGTGCAAGGTGCCGCTCGCCAATGTCCTCGGCCCGGTCGGCCGGGGCTACAAGATCGCCATCGAGACGCTCAATGAGGGGCGGATCGGAATCGGCGCCCAGATGATCGGGGTGGCCCGCGGGGCGCTCGACGCGACGATTGCCTACCTCAAGGAACGGCAGCAGTTCGGCAAGCCGATCGTCGAGTTCCAGGGCGTCCAGTTCCAGCTGGCCCAGATGGGAACCGACTTGGCGGCGGCCCGGTTGATGGTCTACAACGCCGCCCGCCTGAAGGACGCCGGCAAGCCGTTCGCGGATGAAGCGGCGATGGCCAAGCTCTTCAGCTCCCAAGTAGCCGACCGGATCACCTCACAATGTGTCGAACTCTTTGGCGGCTACGGTTACTCCAAGGAGTATCCGGCCGAGAAATACTACCGGGACGCCAAGATCGGCACGATTTATGAAGGGACCAGCAACATGCAGCTGCAGACCATCGCGAAGGGGATGCTGAAGTGAACTTGGGCAGGCGTAGCGGCGGAGTGATTGTCTGGGCGGCCCTCCTCGGAGTGTCCGCCCAGTCTGCGGCGCACGCGCAGTTCCCACCGGTTGCATCCAGCTCCAACAACACTATCCAGCAGGACCTCGACGAGTGGTATCGCCGCGCCATCCAGCGCGCCCCGGGCACCTGGGGCATCGTGGTGGCCACCCAGGACGGCCAGCTGATCTGGGCCATGAATCCGACCACCCCGCTGATCCCGGCCTCGACGGTCAAGATATTTACCACCGGCTTTGCGCGGACGATCGTGGGCCCCGAGGCCCGCCGCTCCACCCGGGTGGTCGGGGCCGGTCAAAGGGAGCCGATGTCCGGTGCCTGGCAGGGCTCGTGGGCACTGGAGGTCAATGGCGACTTCACCCTGGATCGTCCCGGCAAATCGGGCCCGACCTTGCTGGAATTGGCACGACAACTGGCAGACAGCGGCGTGCGCAGCCTGACCGGTCCCCTGGTGGTGGTGAGTGAATCCGGGGACCCCAAGCCGGCCTTTCCCGCTGCCTGGGCCAGCCGGCACCGCGGCCGCCTCTTTGCCCCGCTGGTCGGACCACTGACCATCAACGAGAATCTCATCAGTCTCGAGATCCAGCCTGGCGCCTCGGGCCGCGCGCCGAGCATTGCGGCTGAAAGTCCGCTTGGGGTCGGCTGGCTGGTGACCAACAATGCCCGGACCGTTGCCGGTCGGGCCAGTCGGCTTTCCCTGCGCCCCGCAGCCAACGGGCGATGGACCCTGGCGGGCACCATTGGTACCCGGGCGGGCACCAGGACCCTGACGGCGGTGTCACCTTCGCCCGAGAGCCTGTTGGAAGCTTCGTGGCGGCATGCCCTCCAGGAGTCCGGAATCGAGTGGTTGCCAGCGTCGGCGCTGATCGCGCCGGGGGCCAGCCTGGCCACCCGGGTGCTGGCGGAAGTCAACTCGCAGCCATTCGACTCGATCGCCAGCGAGGTCAACACCCGCAGCAGCAACCTGGGCGCGGAATTGCTCCTGCGGTGGGCGGCTGGCGGCGACCCCAAGGTCGCCGCGGAGCGGCTTACCGACCACGTCCGGTCGGTCACCGGGGATCCCCGCGGAGTAGCACTCGTGGACGGCAGTGGGCTTTCGGAAGACGATCGCGCCAGCGCCTGGACCTTCGTGGCCTATCTGGCCCGATTCCCGTTCCTGGCGGGCGGACGCGACTTTCCGGCGCTCCTCCCCGCCAATGGCCAGGGCACCCTGCGCAGCCTGGCCACCGGGTTGCCGGCCCCCGGTGTGGTCCGGGCCAAGACGGGCACCCTGGGCAACGTCGCCTCGGTCACCGGGTATCTGGGCCGACGCGACGGCACGCTGGTGATCTCGATGCTCTACAACGGGTCGCGACCCACCACGGCACGCGAGGAGCAGTGGAAGCTCTTCCGCCTGCTGGGGGCAGACGGCATCCTGGTGCCCACTGGCGCAGGCCTGGTCGGCGCGCAATTCGGCGGCGATGCCATCGCCCCGCCGGTGCCGTGACCCGGGTCCTCTCCCTGCTTCCTGCCGCAACAGAAATCGTCTGCGCACTGGGGGCCGGTGATCGGTTGGTTGGCACTACCCACGAATGTGACTACCCGCCAGAGATTCAACACCTGCCCCGGGTGACCACCACGCCTATCGACCACACTCTGTCCAGCGGCAAGATTGACGAGGCCGTGCGCAGGATGCGGGCTGAGGGCCAGGCTGTCATTGCCCTCGATCGGTCCCAGGTTGAGGCCCTTCGGCCCACGCTGATCCTGACCCAGAACCTATGTGAGGTCTGCGCGGTGGACGGGAATGCGACCCGTGCCCTGGCCGACCTGTTTGATCCTCCACCAACCGTCCTTCACCTGACTGGCCAGACCCTGGGCGGGGTCTACGACGACATCAGGCGGATCGGCGCAGCGCTGGACCTCCAGCCCGACGCCGAGGACCTGGTGGCCGGGATGCGCTACCGGCTGGCGCATCTCCCGGGTGCAGTGCCAACGCCGACGCCCAGGGTGGTATCGGTGGAGTGGCTGGATCCGCTCTATCTGGCGGGGCACTGGGTCCCGGAACTGGTGGCGGCCGCTGGCGGCGAGGAAGTCGGCGCGGTCGGGGGCGAGCCATCCCGCCGGCGGGCGTGGGCCGAGGTGGCGGCGATGCAGCCCGACGTGGTGTTGATCATGCTGTGCGGGTTCGGGATCCGGCGGGCCCAGGATGAATGGGCGGCCTTTGCGAGGGCCAACCCGGTGGTGGTGTCCATGATCGGGGCGGCTCGGGTGCGATTCGTGGATGGCAATGCCTACACCTCGCGACCCGGTCCTCGGTTGGTGGAGGGAGCTGAGGCCATCAGGAAAGTGTTGCGCGACCAGGGGCTGGGGGCTCGCGAAGCTACGGCCGCAGAACGACGAGGGCACTAGCCGCGGGCCAGTTCCCTGATTCGCATCACGAAATGATCGACCTCGGCCTCGGTGGTGGCCCAGGAGGTCATCCACCGCACCTCTTCCTTCGAGTCATCCCACAGCTCAAACCGAAATTCCGCCTGGAGCGCCAGCCGCAACACTGTCGGCAGCACGGCAAAAATGCCGTTGGCCTCGACGGGCTGCGTCAGTTGCACCGCCGACAGACCCGCTACCCCGCTGGCCAAGCGCTGGGCCATGGCGTTGGCGTGGCGCGCCGACACCAGGTAACGATCGTCCTCGAGCAGGGCCAGGAACTGCGCCGACAGGAATCGCATCTTGGAAGCGAGCTGCATCCCCTGTTTCCTGATGTAGGGAAAGTCCGCCGCCAGGGACGGATCGAGCAGGACAACCGCCTCCGCAGCAACTGCCCCATTCTTGGTTCCCCCGAAGGTCACCACATCGACCCCCACGTCGGTGGTCATGGCCGCGAGGGAACAGCCCAGTGCGGCCGCCGCATTGGCGAGGCGTGACCCATCCATGTGGAACCGAAGCCCATTGGCCCTGACCACTGCGGCCATTTCCCGTAGCTCCGCCAGGGAGTACACCGTGCCGTATTCGGTGGTCTGGGAGATCGACACGACCCGAGGCTGTACCGCATGCTGGTCACCGACGCGCCCCAGCTGCTGCTCCACCGCCCCAGGGGTCACCTTGCCGTCAAGGGCCTCGACGGCAAGAAGCTTGGCCACGGCGAAGTGCTCAGGCGCACCACACTCATCCACGGCAATGTGGGCCCCGGCGGCGCAGATGACCGCCTCCCAGGGCCGCACCAGCGCCTGCAGCCCGAGCACGTTGGCCGCAGTGCCGTTGAATACGAAGAACACCCCAACTTCGGGACCAAAGAGTCCACGGAGCTGCTCTACCGCCCGCTCGGTTACCGTATCGGCCCCATAGGCGGTGGCGGGACCATCATTCACCCGGGCCATCGCCTCGAGCACCGCGGGGTGGGCGCCGAAATGATTGTCCGAGGAAAAGCTCGGCCGAATTGTCATGCCGGCGTCTCCGGGTTGCCGTCTTCGGGCAGCTTGTCTTCCCATAGCGCCAGGATGTTCCCATCCGGGTCCTTGATCATGGCCATGATTCCCCAGGCCTGCTGCGTCGGCTCGGCCACGAACTGCACCCCCCGGTCATGGAGCTCGCCGCAGAAATGGAGCAGACCTTCCACCCGGATTGTCAGGCCGGTGTGCCGCCCCACCAGCGACTTGGCATCGGCATGCTTGGCCGGATGCACCGAGAGATGGGTCCCGGTGGCAAAGAACTCACCCCCGAACGAGCCAGACTTTCCCAGCGGGAACCCGAGGGTGTCACCGTAGAAGATCAACGCCCGATCAATATCGTTGACGAAGATCGCAATGCTGTACAGGGAGGGGTTCACCAAGGAGCGCCGTGTTGGGGGATTGGAGAGATGGAAAGCAGGGACCGGGGACTGGGGAAAGCTAGCCACCCTGCAGGGCAATCGCTGGGTGTGAGCTACTCCGTTGCTTTGCTGCCCGGCCCGTAGCCAATGGAACCAAACGCGGCGGCCCAGTTTCTTCGCATCCCCTCCAATCCGGGGCGTTCGAACGGGGTGTCACCGAACTGGGCCGCGAACTCCTCCGGCTCCATCCGGGCAAAGTACCCCGGGTCGCGATGGTCGGGAACCGCCCGCGCAAAGAACTCAGGCACCGCGGTTGGTTCCGCAAACCGCACGTTCCAGGGGCAGACCTCGTTGCAGATGTCGCACCCGAAAGCCCATCCCGTCACCTGCGGTGCCAGGGCATCGGGAATCGGGCCCTTGTGCTCGATGGTCAGGAACGAGATGCACTTCGTCGCATCGAGGAGACCTGCTTCAACGAAGGCCTCGGTCGGACAGGCATCGAGGCATCTTGTGCAGCTACCGCAGCGGTCCTCCTGGTGCGGCGAGTCGGGCTCGAGCGGCAGGTCGGTAAAGACCGATCCGATGAAGAACCAGGAACCAACGCCCGGCCGGATGAGCATGGTGTTCTTGCCGATCCAGCCGAGTCCTGCTCGACGCGCCAGTTCGCGCTCCGGGACCGGACCGGCGTCGACGAATACCCTCGCGGTCGTCGCGCCCTGGGCCATCAGCCAGTCGGCCAGGCGTTGCAACCGGCGCGCCGTGACGACGTGGTAATCGCTGCCCGCGGCATAGCGTGCCGTGGCGACGGCTGGAGCATCTGACGGGTGGGGCCATTCGGGTGGCAGGTAGTTCTCCAGTACCATCACGGCCCGCAACGCACCGGGGACGATCGTCGCTGGTGCCTTCCGCCTGGCGGCCTGCCGGTGCAGGTACCGCATGGTGCCACCGTACCCCGCCCCGAGCCAGGCATCGAGTTCCGTCCCGCGGTCACTCGGTTCCAGCGTCGCGACCCCGCAGGCCAGGAACCCGATGGCCTCCGCCTCCGCCTTGAGGCGGGATTCCAGGCTCATCTCGTCTCGGGTGCGGCGGAAGGAGTCAAGGGCGGCTGGGCCGCTGTTGTAGGGGCAGACCCATCGGGGATGAGGCGTGCGCCACGCTGCAGCGTGATGAACGAGAACGCCCACTGGATCAGGACCAGCACCCGGTTGCGGAACCCGATCAGGAAGAAGAGGTGTACAAAGAGCCACACCAGCCAGGCGGGAAAGCCCCCAAAGTGGAATGGTCCGATATCGCAGACTCCCCGCGCCCTACCGATCACGGCCGCCTGGCCCTTGTCCCGGTACCGGAATGGTTTGCGCGGCCGGCCGGCCAGGTCGGCCCGAATGGTCCGGGCCGCGTGCTCTCCCTGCTGGATGGCCACCGGGCAGAGACCGGGGAGGATCGCAAACCGCGGGTCGTGGCGAAACGAGGCCGCGTCCCCCATGACAAACAGCCGCGGATGCCCGGCCACGCTGCAATCCGGCTCCACAATGACTCGGCCGTCCCGCTCCTGGGGCACTCCGAGGGTACCCAACAGCGGACTGGCCTGATTGCCCGCGGCCCAGACCACGGTATGCGTAGGGATGGTCCATCCGCCTGCCTGTACGTACCCGGGCTGGATATCCTCGACCAGCATCTCGAGTCGCACCTCAACCCCCTTCTTGCGGAGGTCAAGCTTGGCGCGCTCGCTCAGGGCTTCCGGATAGGCGGTCAGGATCCGAGGCCCGCCCTCAAGCAGGACAACCGTGGCCTCACGAGGATCGATCCGGCGGAAATCGCGGGCCAGCGCAAAGCGTCGAAGCTCGGCCAGTGCGCCCGCGAGTTCCACCCCCGTGGGACCTCCTCCGACCACCACGAAGGTCAGCAGCGCCTGGCGCCGTGTCAGGTCCGGTTCGCGTTCCGCCAGCTCGAAGGCCATGAGCACCCGCCGCCGGATCTCATGGGCATCCTCCAGGCTCTTGAGACCTGGTGCCAGCGACTCCCATTCCGGGTGTTGGAAGTACGAATGCCGGGTGCCCGGGGACAGGACGAGCCAGTCGTAACCGACCACGGCGCCGTCGGCGAGATGGACCTGCCGTTGCTCCTTGTCGACCCGGACAACCTCGCCCAGGAGGACTTCGGTGCGCCGGTGCCGGCGGAGGATGGATCGGATCGGGGCGGCAATGTCGGCGGCGCTCAGCTCGGCCGCTGCCACCTGGTACAGCAGGGGCTGGAAGAGGTGATGATTGCGTCGGTCAATCAGGGTAACCGGCACCGCGACCCTTGCGAGGGCCTTGGCCAGGGAGATGCCGACAAAGCCTCCCCCCACGATGACGACCCGCTTCACAGCCGCATCACCTCGCGCCGCCATCGGGCAAAGCTCACCACGTCAGCGAGGGGGGGGATGGCTGCCGGATCGCCGTAGGCGGTGTCCATGCGCCAGCGCAGGTAGGTCTGGTCGGGGAGGGGAACAAACGGTGGCAACCGCCACCAGTTTCGGCGACGAAACGCCCAGCCCATGCGGAGCAGGTCCACCCCAAGCCATGGCGAGAGGACCCCGCGCAAGGCCAGGCGCACACCGAGGGCAATCCAGGAACCAGAGGCAGGGGGCATGAGTGGTACGAAAGATAGGGTGACGGTCCAGCTCCGCCTATATTTCAGTGATCCGGGCCGATTTCAGGGTCCGGGACTGTCGCCGTTCCCTGGCCATCCGCCCCTGGCCCTCCCGTTTTCCCGGACGTTCACCTCATGGCCACCATCCGCGCCTTCCTCGAGGATCACTTCCGACACTTCAATGCCCGGGAGACCCTGGCCGCCGCCCGCGCCTACGAGGCGCATATTACCGCCGGTGGCCGGATGCTGGTCAGCCTGGCCGGCGCCATGAGCACCGCCAAGCTCGGGACGCTGCTGGCCCGGTTAATCCGGGGCGGGCAGGTCCATGCCATTTCGTGCACCGGGGCCAATCTGGAAGAGGACCTGTTCAACCTCCTGGCGTACAACGACTACAAGATCATCGAGGACTGGCGGGCCTTGAGCGCCGCCGATGAAGTTGCCCTCTACGAGGACGGCTTCAACCGCGTCACCGATACCGCCATTCCCGAGACCGTGATGCGGCATCTGGAGCGCCGCCTGATCGAGCGGTGGCGCCTGGCGTGCGAACAGGGCGAACGGAAATTCGAGAGCGAGTTCCTCCAGGACCTGTTCCGGAATGGCGCCATGGAGGAGCACTACCAGATCGGAGCCGAGAACTCATGGCTGCTGGCGGCCTGGGAAATGGGCATTCCGGTGTATCACCCCGGCTGGGAGGACTCCACCACCGGCAACATGTTTGCGGCGGCGGTGTACCGCGGCGCCGTGCCGCACCACCAGTGTATCAAGAGCGGGACGGAGCAGATGGAACACCTGCTGCGGTGGTACCAGGACGCCAGTGGCTACGCCGCGGCAAAGGCCGCCTCGGGCGACGCGCCGGCGCGCATCGATCACCCCAGCATCGGATTCTTCCAGATTGGCGGCGGGATTGCCGGTGACTTTGCCATCTGTGCCGTCCCCACGATGATCCAGGATCTCGGCATGGAGGACCTGCCGTTCTGGGGGTACTTCTGTCAGATCTCCGACGCGGCCACGAGTTACGGAGGATATTCCGGCGCGGTGCCCAATGAGAAGATCACCTGGGGCAAGCTCGACGTCGACACGCCCAAATACATGATCCAATCCGACGCGACCATCGTCGCACCGCTGATCTTCGGTTACCTGCTCCACGAGTGAAGTCCCTGACGCGCGGGCACGCGGCGCTGGCCCTCGGGCTGCTGACCGCGGTCAACCTCCTGAGCTACCTCCAGCGCAGCGTCGTCTTTGCGCTGTTCGACCCGATCAAGGCCGACCTGGGGCTGACCGATGCCCAGCTCGGCCTCTTCGCGTCGGCCTATATCCTGGTGTACTCGATCGCCGCGCTGCCGCTCGGGATCCTGGGAGACCTGCGATCGCGCAAGCTCGTCGTGGCGGGCGGGGTCGTGCTGATGGCGGTCTTCTCATCGGCCAGTGCGCTGATCGGCAGCTTCGTGGCCCTGCTGGCCTGCCGAGCCCTGATCGGGACCGGCGGCGCGGCAGCCGGCAGCCCAGCCGCCTCGCTGGTCGCGGACTATTACCCGGGTCCCCGGAGGGCCATCGCCATGGCGGTCTTCATGGCGGGACCCCCGCTCGGCGGCGTCCTGGGGGTGGTCGCCGGTGGCTATCTCGTCACCGCCTACGGTTGGCGGCCGACCCTCGCGGTCCTCGGCCTGCCATTCCTGATCCTGGCCGCACTTGTCCTGGTCCTCAGGGAGCCACACGGCCCGGGGGGCCATCGCCAGCAGATGCAGCTGTCCGGGCTCTGGCAGAGCGCCCGGATGGTTCGCACCGTCCCCACCCTCCTGTTCGTGTTCCTCGGTGGCGCCATGATCTCCTTCGGCGTCAACGGCCTGGCTGGATGGGCGCCGACCTATATGGCGCGGGAGCTCAGCATCCCGATTGATCAGGTGGCGATCCTGCTGGCAAAGTGGGGGCTGCCGTTCGGCGTTGCCGGCACGCTGGTGGGCGGCTTCCTGGCCGACACCCTGCGGCATCGCCTGCCGGCAGGACGGACCCTCGTGGCAGGCACCGGCATCCTGCTTGGTGCGGCCTTGATCATGTACCTGATTACCTTGCGCGACCTGAATGCGTTCCTGCCGGTCTTTGCGCTGGCGTTCTTCTTCCTGTCCTGGTATGTCGGTCCACTCACTGCGGTCATCTTTGACGTGGTGCCAAGCGCTATTGGCAGCACGGTGGTGGGCGCGTATTTCCTGTTCATTCACATGGCGGGCGACGCGCTGGCGTTTCCCCTGGTGGGGCTGTTGTCGGATTCGTTCGGATTGCCGCGGGCGATGTTCATCCTGCCGGCGGTGGCGTTCTTCGGTGGGCTTGTGGTGCTCGGCGGGGCGTTTACGGTGCGGCAGGACATGAACCGGTTGGCTGCATCCGGCGCGGGGACCCCGGGCTGACCGGGGTGCCATCATTGGTCGTCAGCGCGACCCGCGCTGCATCAGGTCAATCAGCTCCGCATACATCGCCTCGGCGCGGTCCGGATCTCCCGAACGGATCGCCGCGGCAGCGCAGTGCCGCAGGTGGTTCTGGAGCAGCGCCTTGCTCACCCCGCGCAGCGCCTCCTGCACCGAGGCCACCTGGGTCATGACTTCGGCACAGTAGCGCTCTTCATCGACCATTCGCTGGAGGCCCCGCACCTGTCCCTCGATCCGGCGCAAACGATGGAGCGCCGCAGTCTTGATCTCCGGGTCCACCACCGCGGCCTTCCGTTCACCACTCTCGGTGGCCACCCCGCAGGCGCAGGCGGCCAGTTCCTCACCACTCATTGCGACCTCCCTCTCCAGTGGCGGCTCAATTCGGCGCCGACCCTGAAACTTCGGTCGGAGTGCCTCCGGAAGGGACTGTTTCGTATCCGGCCTCGCGGACCGCTGCCGCGATCTGCTCTGGACTCGTCACCCCAGGATCGTATTGGAGCTGGGCCCGCCCCATCTGGACGGATCCCAGCTGGAGCCCCGGCAGTCCCGCCAGCGCGGTGTTGACAGCGTTGAGGCAGTGCCCACAGCTCATACCTTGAATGTGAAGCGTCAGCTCTTTCATGAGATCCTCGCGTCGGCCGAAGAGCGATAACCAAGTCTCCGACCAAATATCATATAGGGGGGAGGGGTATAGCAACCCCATTTAGAATCTCGGAGCCGAACGATGTAGTCTGTCGGGGAGGCTGAGCGGCCCCGCTCGGCATGTATCCTGCCACTGGTCTACAGCATGACGTCTCCCCAGCCTCCCGGTCCCCCCCCAAGGGACCGGCGGGACTTCCTGCTGCCGGTGTTACCGATCGGATCCGGCCCCCCGGACCCGGTGGCCATCGGGACCTGGCAAATGGCAGCCTCCGATGCTTTGGGGGCTGAGCTGCCGCATGACCTTCTGGCGCTCTGGCTCTTCCCGGAAGACGGCGGGGTGTTGTTGCTCGGCCCGGCGGCGCTTGCCCAGGACCAGGTGGAGGTTCCGCGCCCGGAACCATTCCTGAGCCAGGAGCAGCTGCTTGCACTGGAGGACCGGTTTCGGCAGGCTGGCTATGCCAGTGTCATTGCGTCGCCAGTCCGGACCGACGAACGGGACCTCGGCCTCCTCCTGCTGGCCGCGATTGCGGCCGGCCGGTTTGGCCCATTTCAGGCTATCCGGCTCTTCGAGTTGTTGCAGCACTTCGAACCGCCGTTCCAGCGACTGGCGGAGTCCATGCCCTCGGAGCCTGGGTCGATGAGCCTGCCGCGGGCCCGGGACGCGGAAGAGTTGCTGGGGGTGGTGGTCGGCACGGGGGCCGCGGCGCGATCCGGTGCCGAGCTGGTGACCCGCCTCTCGGCAGCGATCCAGGAACTCCTGCCCCACGACCAGTTGGAAGTTGTCATGCGGCATCCCCACGGTGGTGCGGACGACTGGGACTTCGTCGGTCGCGACAAACCGTCACGCCGCTGGGGCAAGGAGGGCTCGCCAGGCCGCGGTGCGGGCGCACCCGGCCCCAGGGGCGTCGCTGCAATCCAGGACCGCATCGCTGAACAGCCGACGCTGGTCATCGCCGACCTGGCCGTCGATCGCGAGATCGTCTGGCCGTTCCGCCCAGAGGGCGGGGAGGCCCCCCGGCTCCACGCGATGCTGGTGGCGGCACTTCACGGCCGCGGCGTGGTGGCCGGCTACCTGTTCCTGGGGAGTGCCGCATCCGACCTGTATCGACCCGGCGATGAGGCCCTCATCCGAGTCATCGCACCGGTGGTGGCGGCTCAAGCCGCAGCCCTCCATGCGCTGGCCGAAGTGGACGCGCTGCGACACACCGTCACGGCCCTGGAAGGCCCGGGCAGCGCCCTGGCACGATCGGTCCGGATGCTGGCTGCCACGGCCAATCTCCCGGCAGCTACGCAGGGCATTGCAGGGCTGCTTCGGGTGTTGACCGGGTGTCATTCCTGCCGGTTCATCCTGAGGATGGGCGGCGACGAAGCGGTGGCATTCGAGCCCGGCGAGCTCCGCCCCCTGATGGATCTTCCCCTGATTCCCATCGAGGGTGCGGCGTTCGCACCAGTCCTGACCGGTGAAGCCCCGGTCCTTCTGCGCCCCGGTGGGGACGACGAACAGCTCATCCTCCCGCTCCGGGTGGCCGGCAAGCCGTTCGGAGTCATGGTCCTGACGGGGCCGGCGGGCGGGCGGCTGGCGGCGGTGACGCTGACGGCACAGCAGGTAGCCGACACTGTGGCGCCACACCTGGAGCTGGTGCGACGAGAGGCGGGTTTGGAAGCGAGAAGCAGGAAGTGAGAGGTGCGGGTGGTTGAGGCAAGGCGGAAGAGGTGAGAGCCGGGGCCCAGGCACTTGAATCGCTGGCGGAGGTCCCTGGTTGGGTACGCGACGAGCGCTCCCCAACCAGGGCCACCCCGTCCCCGCGTCGTCGTCTCTGCGGCTAGAGCTCCATCCGCATCCGGAACGTCACGTTCCGCCCCATGTCCAGCGCATACTCCTTATAGCGACTCAGGAAGCTGGTGTATTCGGTGTTGAGCAGGTTGCGGATCGAGAGATCCAGGCCGATGGTCCGCCCCCCCAGTGGCAGCCCCAGGCCCACGCCGGCATTGAGCAGGGTATAGCCATCCGGCGCCAGGTCGAATTCGTCGGTCCGAGTCTGCCGGAAGTTGGATTCCGCGCCCAGGCTCAGGTACGGCTCAGAGATGCCTTGCAGGTCGGGCTCGAGCCGCACCCCGTAGCCGATCCGGAGCGGCGGAATGAATGGCAACGGCTGCCCCAGCGCCGTGTTGTGGCCGTTGGTGTAGTCGGCGGTGCCCCGGAAGTGGACCGCCGGCGAAGGGTGCCAATCCAGGGAGGTTTCCATCCCGTAGAATCGCGCATTGCCCTGCACCACGTCAAAGATCCGAAACCCGGATTCGGCATCGAGCGCATTGGTCGGGCGGGGGTAGATATAATTGCCGATCCTGTTGTAGAAGGCACCGGCTTCAAAGTTGACCTGGCCCGATTGCACCCGCAGCGCCAGGTCGGTGTTGAACGAGGTCTCGTTGCGCAGGTCCGGGTTGCCCAGCTCAAAACGCACCGTTCCCTCATGGACTCCGTTGGCGAACAGCTCGAACGCGGAGGGCGACCGGAACCCGCGTCCGGCATTGGCAACCAGCGCGGTGCCCGCGCCGAGGTGATAGAGGGCGCCGAAATTGCCGGTCAGCGAATTCCAGCTCAATGCGCCCTGCGCCACCCCGAGATCCTGGTCGGCCGTGACGTTCAGGGCACGGTGGTCGAAGCGGAGTCCGAACGACAGGTTCCAGCGGCCGAACTCCGCCTGCTCGAACCCATACAAACCGACGCTGGTAACGTCATTGTCGGGAATCAGGGTTTCCTCGCCGTATTTCTCGAGGGAGGTCCGCAGAAGCTGGACGCCCACGATGCCACCGACCCTCTCGGACAGGGCGTGGTGGAGGTGGCCATCGCCAGTCAGGGTCCGGGCGAGCAGGCCAAGCCCGACTTCGTTGTCCACGTTGTCCTCGATCTCCTGGCGATCGTTGCGCTCGAATCCGACGTCAAAGGCGAACCGCGCGGCGCCTCCCACCGGCAGGCTGAGCGACACCTTGGCGCGATCGGCCTGAATCTTCTGGTAGCCGGTGAAGTCGGGTTCCTCGGTCGGGTCTTCATGGATCTCCAACCGTTCGCTGCGGGTGGTGAAGCTGCCGGTCAGGGAGCCCCAGCCGCCCCGGAGCCCTGCCGTCGCACTCCCGCCCACCGACTCATTGGCACTGTTGCTCAACAGCCCTCCCGGCGTTCGCACATCGTCGCTGCGGCGCCCACTGCCGCTGGCACGGAAGCCGAAGCCCCCTGAGGCGCCCTCCAGGAAGAGGCTGCCCTCGGGCTCGCGGTTGTTGGAGTTGTAGCCGATGTTGAGTCCACTCCGCATGAATCCGGCGCGACCGCTAGCATCGGGCAGCGGCCGGGGAATCACGTTGATCACCCCGCCAAGGGCGTCCGACCCGTAGAGCACGCTGGCGGGGCCGCGGATCACCTCGATGCGTCCGGCATCCGCCGTCTCGAGGTTGGGTCCGTGCTCATCCCCCCACTGCTGATTCTCAAGCCGCTGGCCATCCGCCAGGACCAGCACCCGATTGGAACTCAGCCCGCGAATCACCGGTTTCCCGATGCCGCTCCCGGTGCTGAAGTTGCGAACCCCCGCCTGGGTCTCGAGCATGGCGCCAAGACTGGCACGTTGCCCCAGACGAAGATCCTCGCCACTCAACACGCTCACCGGCTGCGGGGACGTCAGGCTGGTGGTGGCCAGCGGGCTGGCCGTGACCTGGATCGGGGCAATCTCCACCACGCTGCGGACCAGGACGACATCGAGCACCAGGTCCCCGTCGGCCACCGTCACGCGGCGCACTGCGGGCCGGTACCCGATCGCCGTGAAGGTGATGGCATAGCTCCCCGTCGGCAGGTTGACCAGTCGATAGGCCCCGTTCTCGGCGGTGACCGTGGAGCGATTCATCTCGACCACCTCGATCCGGACGGCAGCAAGCGGAGGGCCAGCCGAATCGGTGACCCGTCCGGTGATGGTGCCCGCCGGGGCCGGACCGGCCAGTGACGCCAATAGCATACACGACAACACGATGCACATGAGAGTGCCTCCCGAATAGGATGAGCCAGCCCCCCGCGGTGGTCGCGGGCAGCCGAGCGATACAATCAGTTGTGGGGTCTGGAACTCGCGATCAGGCGGTGGTCGGCGGGGCCCGGGAACGGTGGGCGGCGGCATGCAGGATCTGGCGGGGCGTCTGGTCGATGCACGGACAGGCGGCGGCGGGGGTTGTCAGCGCGAGCGAGACCGCGCACGGCGGCGGAGCGGTCCGGCCGGCTGACAGCGACTGTCCCAGGACACAGGGGCCACCATGGCCGAAGAGTCCGGCGGCATCGCCAACGGCCGGAAGTTCGCCTCGATGGGTTGCCGCCGCGAGCCGGTGGAACACCACCGCATCGGCGACCGCCGCCCCAACCGACCCCCACGCAAACAGCGCGGCAAGCAGAAGGGCAGCGAGGCTTCGGAAAGGAGCGCGAGTCATGGTACGATTCAGCTCCGGTAGAGGGTGAGGAACCACGGTGCCCGGAATTGAGCACCGGGAACAACTAACAGGGATCAGGGTCGAACAGCAACTCCCCGAACACCGTTTCTCCGGTCTCCAGCATCCGCCTCAGGTACGGCCGACAGAGCCCGCACTGTCCCCCGCAGCCCGTTGCTGCGGTGAGCTGCGCCAGCTCCCAGCCGTGTTCCTCCGCCAGCCCGCACAATTCCGAGAACAGTCTTCCCCGACAGACGCAGCGATCAATCCGCAGCCCGACCCCTGGCCCACTCACGGGTTGGAGGGCCGGATGTCAATCTCCGAGAGCAGCGCGTTCCGGGGCAGGCGCAGCGCGTGTACCACGGTATCGGCCACATCCTCGGGCTGGAGAGCTCGCGCAAGGTTGCTCTTGAGGTAGGGCTGGTCTGCCAGCATCCCGGTATCCACGCTGCCGGGACAGATCGCTATCACCCGGATGCCGTCCTTTCGCGTTTCCGCCATCAAGGACTTGCTGAATCCGAGGACGGCATGTTTCGAGGCGCAGTACGCAGTCCCGCCGATGAATCCGTTCCGACCGGCCAGGCTGGCGATATTCACGATGTCCCCGGTGCCCCGGGTGCGCATTCCCGGCAGCACGGCGCGGCAAGTCAGGAACAGGCTGCGCAAGTTGGTGGCCATGGTGGCGTCCCACTCGTCCAGGCTCAACTCCTCGATCCGCTTGCCCACCAGGATGCCGGCGTTGTTGATGAGGGTCTCGATCGGGCCGAGGCTGCGCTCGACACTGGCCACCATGCGTTCCACATCGGCGGCCACTCCGACATCACCCGGCACCCCGGCAGCGACGATCCCGCTCGCCTCGAGTTCCCCGACCAGGTCGCGCAGGCGCGCCTCGTTCCGGGCACAAATCCCCACCGCCCAGCCAGCGCGGCCGAGGCCAAAGGCCAGTGCGCGCCCGATCCCCATGGTGGCACCGGTGATCAAGGCGACGGGCGGTGCGGAGGGCGACGGCATACAGCAATCTAATGGTGGGAAGACGGGTTACCAGCGTTGACATGTTGAATTCCGACAAATATATTAGGTATTCTCATAATCGAGAACGATTCTCATTCGCAGTAACGCCTTGGCCAACTCGCACCAGCCGACCAACTCCCCCTTGTGCCTCCTGACTCCACCTCCATCCCCCGAGCCTATGAGTTTCCCCATCCGCACTCTCACCCCGGTCGCTGCCTTGGTGGTCCTCCTGGGAGGATCCGCTCAGGCCCAGTCCCCCGACTCGTTGCTCAGGCGCGACTCGACCGCCCGCGATCTCCCCACGGTAGAGGTGATCGGGTCTCCCCGGGCGCTGCGCCGGATTCCCGGCGCAGGCATGGTGCTGACCGCGGAGGCGCTGACCGCGGCCAGGCTCCTGTCCGTCAGCGAGGCGCTCCGCAAGGTCCCCGGCCTCCATGTACGGGAGGAGGAGGGGCTCGGTCTCCGACCCAACATCGGGATTCGGGGACTCAATCCGAATCGGGCCTCGGCCGTCCTGCTGCTCGAGGATGGTGTTCCGATGACCATCGCCCCTTACGGCGACAACGCGGCCTATTACCACCCGCCGGTCAACCGGTTCTCCCGCATCGAGGTCCTCAAGGGCTCCGGTCAGATCCTCTTCGGCCCGAGGACGATCGGCGGGGTGATCAACTACATCACACCGGACGCTCCCGCGGAACCGGCAGGGACCACCCACCTGGCGGCCGGCGGTCGCGAGTACTTCCTGGCCGAGGCGAGCTATGGCGGCACCTGGGTCGGCAACCAGCTGCTGGTCCGGGCGATGCGCAAGCAGGGCGCCGGGGCCCGCGCCAATACCGGATCGGAGGTCACCGACCTCAACCTCAAGTCGGGGCTTGCTCTCGGCGTGGGTCACATGCTGACGCTCAAGGCCAATCATTACAAGGAGCGCACCAACGCCACCTACGCCGGCCTGACGGAGGCCGAGTATGCCGCCGACCCCCGGTGGAATCCGTTCCGGCACGATTCGCTCTTCCTGCGGCGGACCGGGGTATCCGGCACCCTCCGGTCGCTGGTCGGCCCGGCCATGGTTACCACCACCGCCTACGCCTACGGCGTCTCCCGCGCCTGGTGGAGGCAGGCGAACAGCTCCACCGAGCGCCCCCTGGACCGCGGCGACCCCGCCTGTGGCGGGATGGACAACCTCAGCACCACCTGCGGCATCCAGGGCGCCCCGCGCGACTACTTCGTCTGGGGAGTGGAACCGCGACTTGTGTTTGAGCGCCAGATCGGGGTCGTGGCCCACACCATCGAACTCGGCCTCCGGGCCCATCACGAGTGGCAGGAACGCCAAACCATCGGGGGTGCCCTGCCCAACTCGCGCACGCCGGGCCCGGCTGACAACCCGGGCTCGGGCATCACTGAGGACAACCTCCGCACCAACCAGGCCTACGCCGCCTGGATCCAGGACCGGATCACCATTGGCGACTGGACCGTCACACCGGGGGTTCGTCTCGAAGGGATCCGCTACCAGCGCACCAACCGGCTCCCGGTGGCCGATCACCCCGAGGGGACCTCAGGCCGCAGTTCCCTGGTCCAGGTGATTCCGGGACTTGGCATCACGAGGCTGGCTGGGGCCACCACCCTGTACGCCGGCCTGCACCGGGGCTTTGCCCCCCCGCGCACGGAGGACCTGATCAGCAACAGCACCGGTGGCGTGTTGGAACTGGACGCCGAGCTGAGCTGGAACGCCGAGCTCGGCGCACGCACCGAACTTGGCAGCGGAATCCAGGCGGAGTTGACCGCCTTCCGGATGGCGTTCGAGAACCAGATCATCCCGGCCAACCTGGCCGGCGGTTCCGGTGCCACCCTGACCAGTGCCGGCCGGACGCTGCACGCCGGTGCCGAGGCCATGCTGGCGCTGGCGGGTGAGGGGCTTCACCAGGCCTTGGCGCCGCTGTCGGTCAACCTGGCCTACACCTGGCTCCCAGTCGCCAGGTTCCAGGGGACGCGATTCGCCTGGATCGGGACAGGCGGGAGTGACGTGGAGGGCAAGGTGTATGGGGCCCAGAACAGCGGTGGCACCCGTACCAAGGTAAGCGTTGCCGGCAATCGGCTCCCCTATGCTCCCAGGCACTTGGTCACGGCGGGCCTCACGGCACGGGCCGGGTCCCGGGTCCAAGTCGGGCTCGAGGGGGTCCACATTGGCCGGCAGGAGACCGACGCCGCCAACAGCGCGGTCACGGTGGCCGATGGCCAGCAGGGCCCGATCCCGGCCGCCACCTGGTGGAACGCGACCGCCAGTCTGGTAGTGCCCGCCCTGCGCTCGACGGTGTACGTCTCGGGCCGGAACCTCGCCGACCGAGTCCACCTCGTGGACCGCTCGCGCGGCCTCCTCCCCGGCATGGGACGCACCATCCAGGTCGGGATCACGACCAGGTTCTAGGCCGGCCCCGACGCGACGCCCCCCCGCCGGTCCGTGTCCAGCGGGGGCGCGAAGCCCAGGGGTGGTCCGGTTACTTCAGGACCAGCAGCTCCCGGTAGGTCGGCAGCGGCCACAGGTCGGCGGCCACGTGGTTCTCGAGCAGGTCGCCTGCCACGCGCAGGGCGCCCATCGCCGGCCGCACCTGGTCGCGAATGTAGATGGCGTGCTTCCCGGGATCGGCATCGTCATGCGCCATCGACTTCTCCAGCGCCACCAGGGCATCGCGGAAGGACCGGACAAACTCCACGAATTCCTTGAGCGCCGCCTTGGTCCCGGGACATTCCACCCCGGCCGCTTCCGTGGAGGCCACCGCATCGGCCAGCAACGCCTGGTGCGCGATGGACGCCGGCAGGATCTGGGTCCGGCCGATCGTGATCATCATCTCGGCCTCGATGGACACCTGCTTGACCCACTTCTCGACCACGATGTGGTGCCGGGACTCGAGTTCCGACTTGCTGAGCACCCCGTACTTCTTGAAGAGGTCGGCGACCTTCCTGGCCTTGAGCACTGGAAAAGCGGAGACGGAGTCCTGCATGATCGGCAGGCCACGCCGGGCCGCTTCCTGGTGCCATTCGGCGCTGTAGCCGTCGCCGTCAAAGATGACCCGCTTGTGGGTCTTGATGACCTTCTGCAGCACGCCCAGCGCCGCTGACTGCAGCTTGGCGGGGCTCGGATTCCGTCCTGCCGCCTTCTCCAGCTCGGTGGCCATCCAGTCCAGCGACTCGGCCACGATGGTGTTGAGTACCGTGTTCGGGAACGCAATGCTGGCGCTGGAGCCGACGGCGCGGAATTCGAACTTGTTGCCGGTAAAGGCAAACGGCGAGGTCCGATTGCGATCGCCGGAGTGGCGGGGAATCTGGGGGAGGGACTTGGCGCCCAGATCGATGGTGCCGCCTCGCAAGGTGCGATTGGGAAGCCCCTTCTCGACCTGGCCCAGAATGTCGCTCAGCATGTCGCCAAGAAACACGGAGATGATGGCGGGCGGTGCTTCGTTGGCCCCGAGGCGGTGATCATTCCCCGCTGCGGCGATCGAGGCACGAAGCAGGTCGGCGTGAAGGTCAATGGAGCGGATGACGGCACAGAGGAAGACCAGGAACTGGATGTTGGTATGGGTCTCATCCTGGGGGTCAAGGAGGTTTACCCCGGTGTCGGTGGCCAACGACCAGTTGTTGTGCTTGCCACTGCCATTGACGCCGGCAAACGGCTTTTCGTGGAGCAGCGCCTGCAGGCCATGGCGCGGCGCCACCCGCTTGAGCGTTTCCATCATCAGCATCTGGTGATCGCTGGCGATGTGGCTGACCTCGAACAGCGGGGCAATCTCGAACTGTCCCGGCGCCACTTCATTGTGCCGGGTCTTGACCGGCACGCCCAGCGCCCAGAGTTCCCGCTCCACCTCGGCCATGAATGAAAGGGCCCGGGGCGGGATGGTGCCGAAGTAGTGGTCTTCCAGCTGCTGTCCCTTGGGCGGCTTGGCGCCGAACAGGGTGCGCTCGCAGCTCATCAGGTCGGGGCGGGCGAAGTAGAGCTCCCGGTCCACCAGGAAATACTCCTGCTCCGGGCCCACCGTGGTGATGACCCGGCCCACCCCGGCATCGGTCCCGAACAGCTTCAGGATCCGGAGCGCCTGGCGGGCAATCGCCTCCATCGAGCGGAGCAGCGGGATCTTGGTGTCCAGCGCCTCGCCGGTCCACGACACAAAAGCGGTTGGAATGCAGAGCGTAACCGTGTTGGCACCGCGGATCAGGAAGGCGGGGCTGGTCGGGTCCCATGCGGTGTAGCCGCGGGCCTCGAAGGTGCCCCGCAGGCCGCCGCTCGGAAAGCTCGAGGCATCGGGCTCGCCCTGCACCAGTTCCGCGCCAGAGAAGTTGAAGATGACTCCACCCAAACCGTCGGGGGCCAGCAGCGAGTCGTGCTTTTCGGCGGTGGAGCCGGTCAGCGGCTGGAACCAGTGGCTGAAGTGGGTGGCGCCGTGCTCGATGGCCCAGTCCTTCATGGTCGCTGCCACCACGTCGGCCACCGCCGGGTCCAGCGGCTCGCCGTTGTCCATGGTGCGGACCAGGCTCTTGAACAGTTCCTTGGGCAGGCGCTGACGCATGACTCGGCGGCTGAACACGTCGGCGCCGAAGAGTTCGGTGATCTTCATTTCGAGCGTGGTGGACATGGGGACCTGGGAATGGGGAAGAGGGGTTGGTTGTCAGGTATCGGGTATCAGGTTGGGGCGCACTCCTGTGCGCCCCGTGGATTCGGTACCTTGGCCGGCGGCGGCGGTATCCTGAACCCCGAGCGGTTGGGGCGCCCCATGAGGCGCCCGCCGTGAGGGGGATGGATCTTGTCGGCTAACGGCGGACCAGATTCACTGCAACGAGTCTAAAACGAGGAGATCAGACCGGAAAGCGCTCACCCCTAGCAGCTCTAGGGGTAATTGGAGTATCTTGAACCAATGGACCTCCTTCCCGGCACCCTGGAACTCCTGATTCTGCGCGCCCTGCGCTGGGAGCCGACCCACGGGGCCGGGGTCGGGGAGTGGATCCGCCTGGTGACCGACGGGACCTTTCCGATCGAGGAGGGGACGCTCTACCCCGCCCTGCACCGGCTGGAACGGCGGGGATGGATCGAGAGCGAATGGGGGAAGTCGGTGGCGGGGCGGCGGGCGCGGTTCTACACCCTGACGGGATCAGGCCGACAGGCGCTGCCCCGGCTCAGGGACGAGTGGGAAGCCTATGTGGCGGCGGTGGGACGGGCGGTGAATTATGGCAAACCGGGATTGTGGGCACGTGGGGGTGGGGAGCGGTAGGGTTGAGCGATAGAGATCGCTGGAATCATCGCTGCGAGGGAAGTCGAAATAGGTCCCCCAATCTAATCACCAGCCGCTCGCCAGCTCCCTCGGGGTGCCACGTGATCGACTCCGTCTCCGTGACCGGGAAGCGCCGATCGGGGGTCCACACCTCCACCGTGCTGGCGTCGGCGTCCACCAACCAAAACAGCGGGATGCCGACCTCCTGATACAGCCGGCGCTTGGTGAAGCGATCTTGCCGAATGCTGGAAGGACTGAGGATCTCAACAACCAGCAACGGATTCTTCACTTGGGACCATTTAGTGGCTGCGGCCTCCTCCTTGCCGACCACGAGGAGGTCTCCGCCCGTGGCCCCATGCCCCACGGGAAACCGGTCGAGGAAGTTGGCAATCGCCTGGACAAGTCGAAAGAGTACGAACTGGTGCCGAGGCCGGGGCACCGGGCTCACCAGCAGCTCCCCGTGCACCACCTCGTACTTGTTGCCGTCTTCCGGCATGGCGAGCACATCCGCCGCGGTGTAGTAGTGCCTGGCTGGCATGCCCATAGTATCGGCTCGGCTGAGGAGGGTTCGCAAGGCATCGCCCCAAGATGGGGGCCGGCGACCCGAGGCCGGCAATCAGAATCAGGCGAAATGGGGCAGATTGCGCGCGCGATCGTCCACTGGGGAAAATGCGGCGATTTGGGACGAAACGTTCGCTCTGTCCGCGGGTAAACCGGCTGCAAGATTTGCCCCGCGGAGCGGATCGAGGGACCGCTTCAGCGGTCCAGCCGCGAGTCTACTCGCGGACCCACCACCGTCCTGCCCCGCCTCCCTCCGCACTCGCCCCGCTGGGTCTTGGATCATTTGCTGATACTGTTGCGAATGAGGTCCAACCCCGCTCAAGGCATGGCGGGAACAGCCGGGGACGCTGGCCGCGATCTTCATCGTGAGACAGTGCTGGCAGCGGCTCGTGACGGAGTCAGCCTCAACAGCTGGATTGTGGAGCAGGTGGCCGGGGCCATGACAACGGGGAAGTGCCGATCGAAATAGCCCGGCGGTTTGCTCACCCTCGGCCCCTACTTCTCGCTTCCCCCTTCTCCCTTCTCGATCCGCTCATACCGCCGAATCGTAAACGCATACGCATGCCGCTCATCCGCCTCGTGCCGCTCCTCGGACACAACTGTCCACTCCGCTGGGTCCCACTCCGGGAACCGGGTATCCCCCTCCACCTCGGCGTGGACATGGGTCAGGTACATCCGGTTGGCCATCGGCAGCGCCTGACGGTAAATCTCCCCGCCACCGATGACGAATACTTCGTCCTCCGCCATGACCAACGCCAGCGCCGAGCCGAGGTAGGGCGCGCGTTCGGCACCGGGAAAGTCGCGGTCCTTGCTCCGGGTCACCACGATATTGCGGCGGTTCGGGAGCGGCTTGCCGATTTCGTCCCAGGTCCGGCGCCCCATGATCACCGCGTGCCCCAGGGTCAGCAGCTTGAAGAAGCGCAGGTCGTTCGGCAGCCGCCACGGCAGCCCCCCCTCGCGCCCGATGACACCGTTGTCCGCCACCGCAGCCACCAGCGAGACGATCATACCGCCACCTTGGCCGCGATGTGGGGGTGGGGGTCGTAGTTTGTCAGGGCAAAGTCCTCAAACCGGAACTCAAAGATTGAGCGGACATCAGGGTTCACCTGCATCGTCGGCAATGGGCGTGGCTCCCGGGAGAGCTGCAACCGCACCTGGTCGAGGTGGTTCTGGTAGAGGTGGGCATCCCCGAGGGTGTGGACGAACTCACCCGGCTGGAGGCCAGTCACCTGGGCCATCATCATTGTCAGCAGCGCATATGAGGCGATGTTGAACGGGACCCCCAGGAAGACGTCGGCGCTGCGCTGGTACAACTGGCATGACAGCCGTCCATCCAGGACATAGAACTGGAACAGGGCATGGCAGGGTGACAGGGCCATCGCCGGCAGGTCGGCCGGGTTCCACGCACTGACGATCAGGCGCCTTGAGTCGGGGTTGGCCCGGATTTGTGCCTCCACCTCCGCAATCTGGTCGATTCCCCGCCCATCGGGAGCGGACCAGGAGCGCCACTGCTTGCCATAAACCGGGCCGAGCTCGCCTTCGGTGCTGGCCCATTCATCCCAGATCTTGACCCCCTCCGCCTGCAGTGACCGGACGTTGGTTTCGCCACGCAGAAACCAGAGCAGCTCGTGAATGATGGACTTCACGTGGAGCTTCTTGGTGGTGACCAGCGGAAAACCCTCGGCCAGGTCGTACCGTGACTGCCACCCGAACACGCTCAAGGTGCCCGTGCCGGTCCGGTCGTGCTTGGGACGGCCATGGGCCAGGATGTGGGCGGCGAGGTCGAGGTATTGATGCATGGGGACGGGGAATGGGGAATGGGGAACAGGGAATGGGTAGACCGGCGTAGGCCTCCGGTATGCACAAGCGAAGAATAGTCGAACGGTGGTGCGACTGGCGGGTCACCAGATCTCAGCGAGCGGGCATCACGCGGCAGCGGTGTCCATGATTCCCCATTCCCCGCTTCTACTCTCCCACCAGCTCCATCCTCCACCGCCCATAGTCCCCCAGAAGTTCAATCTCTCGCAGCCCGGCGGCAATGTCCCCGGGCAGTTCGACGGCGCCGCCTCCCACCTTGAGATGGCTGATTGGGGGAGAGCCGTCCGGGAGCTTGACCCCCGGATTGAGAATGCCGTGAGGATCGAACGCCGCCTTGACCGCGCGGAAGAGCATCATCATGGCCGGGCCGTAGGTCGCTTCGAGCCATGGCGCCCGCAGCCGGCCGTCGCCATGCTCCCCGGAGAGGACGCCGCCGAGCCGCAGGACGGTGTGAGTGATTTCCTGGTACAGTGCCGTGACCTCATCCTCCCATCCCTCGCGTGTCAGGTCCGGCATCAGGTTGACATGCACGTGGCCGTCTCCGGCATGACCGAACGCCACGGAGGGAATGGCATGCCGCCTGGAGGCCGCTTCCACCGCCTCGAGGTAGTCGCCCAGGCATGCAGGCGGCAGGCAGGCATCCTCGATGACCTGAAGGGAGCGTCGGCTCTCACCCAGGCGGGCCAGCAGGGGGCTGGCCGCGTGGCGTACCGCCCAGAGTTGGTCGTGCTCTCCAGCGGTCGAGGCGGTGTGGAGGTCCAGGGCCAGCGGAGTCAGCGATGCCACCGCCTGGGCCACCGTCGCATCCAGGGCGTCGGCATCGGCGCCCTCGAACTCCACCAGCAGCAGGGCCGCGGCCTCCGCCGCCAGCCCGGCGCGACCCGGCAGGGCAGCGGTCTCCGCCACGAATCGAAGGAAGCTGGCGTCGAGCAGCTCCACCGCCGCCGGCCCGAATGACCGCAGTCTGGCGAGCGCCTCGACCAGATCACTCCGCTCGCGCAGGGCCACCCGCAGGCTCCGGGTCACGGCGGGGGCCGGTGCCAGACGCCATTCAGCGCCCGTGATGATCCCCAGGGTTCCCTCGCTGCCGATGACCAGGTCCAGGAGGTCGCCGCTCTCGAGGTAGGCATCGAGCGCATACCCGGCGGTGTTCTTGCGCACCCCCCGATCCCACCGCGACCGGACCGCTGCATACTCCGCCCGGAGTTGCTCGTGCACCGTCTCAAAGAACCGGTGAAAGGCCCGGACGCCGAGGTCGGGCCGGTGCCCGCGCCGGAGTTCTGTCAGCTGTCCGTCGGCGGTGACCAGGGTGATCGCGTCCACCCACCGTCGTACCGGACCGTGCTTGAGGGTGCGCGGGCCCGCGGCATTGGTGGCGATCATGCCTCCGACGGTGGCCCACTTGCCGCTGGAAGGGTCCGGAAGTACGCGGAGCCGGCAAGGCCTGGCTGCCGCCTCGATCGCCGCCCAGGTTACCGCCGCCCCGGCGTGGGCCCTCCCGTCTGCCATCACGGCCAAGGGCGCGCCATCGAGCCGGCTCAGGTCCACCACCACGCCGGAGCCGACGTTGCCACCTGGCATGCCGGTTCCGGCCCCGCGCGGTACCAGCGGGGTGCCGCTGCGGCCGGCCCAGCGCACCAGCGCCTGGAGCTGGTCGGTCGTTTCCGGCAGCGCCACCCCCCGCGGCACGATGCGATAGATCCCGGCACCTTCCGCGTACGCCGCCCGGCTGCGGAGATCGTGGCGCACGAACTCCGGAGACTTCATGCCGCCCCCCCCGTCGCCCCTGTCGATTCCGCCGGGCTGAGCCAACGAAAGGCCAGGCGGATCATCGTATTGCTCGGCGCCACCAGCGCCGCCAGCACCACCGTCAAGCGCACCACCGGGCGAGTCAACTTGATCCGTACCCATCCGCCTCGATAGGTGCCCTTCTGCCGGATGCGGCGCAGGGTGCCCACGGCCAGGAACAACGGCACCAGGCAGAACAGCCTGATCCGCAGGCGGCGCCTCGGCAGCAGGACGGAGTAGTCCCGGGCTGCCCGTAGGTGCACCATCGCGCGGTCGGTCAGGGTGGCGATGACGGTGTCCGTGACTGCCTCGCGCCCAGGCGTGAATAGCTCCCAAACGGTGCAGTCGAGCCGGGCACACAGATCTTCCGGCACATAGGTCGCGCCCCGTCGGTGGTCTTCCCCCATGTCGCGGATCACATTGGTCAGCTGCAGCCCCAGCCCGAACCCGCGGGATAACGCGCGCATCCGCACATACTGGGTGTCACCCCAGGGGATACCGGCCTGACGAAACAGGTCGGTCAGCATCCAGCCAACCGTCCCCGCCACATACCAGCAATAGGACTCCAGGTCCTCCAGGTCCCGCGGCTGCGGGGGCAGCCCTTCGGCACTCTCGCGGGCCACGAAGCCGGCCATGCCCCGGCACATCTCCTCCACCGGAGGGCGGATGGCGGCCTGGGTGGCATCCGGCAGCCCGGCAAAATCGTGCAGGACCATCCCGGTAACCCGGACCAGGGCCGCATCATCGCCCGCGGAGGCGGAGAACTGGCCGACCAGCCGGGAGGAATCGTGATCGCGACCATCGAGCCAGCCGCTGAACTCCAGCAGCAGGTCCCGCTTCACTCCAGCCGAGAGGGAGGCGTCGTCCTCGATCGTGTCGGCGATGCGGCAGAGCAGGTACGCGGTGCTGACGGCATGGGAGAGGTCGGGCGGCAACAGCCGGATCCCCATGGCAAACGTACGCGAGACACGGGGCAGCAAGTCCAGCAGGAGCTGATGGTCGGTCGGGCCGGGAGTGGGCCTCACGGTACCTGGCGGCGGGGGCCGCGGGGAATCGTGTCCGGCTTGACGGTCGTGTCTGGTTTCACCGGCGGTGACTTGGTGAGGATGGTGTCGGGGATGGCCGCCGGCGCGGGCGGCGGCGCCAGCGCCTCGGGATGGCCGAACTCCGTGACCAGCCTCGCGAGCGTGCCCTCGAGCCGACGGGCCACGGGATGGTCGGGCGGGACCAGGCGATCGAGCTCCCGTTCCGGCCGAGAGGGGTCGGCCATGGGGCGGTACACGGTCTCGACCTGGATATCGGTATGGCCCACTCGGCCGGGCGTAACCCAGCCGCGCACCCGGACCACTTCCACCCCCAGCGGGCGACGGGAAGTGGGGGTCCCGTCCTGGGCCAGGAACCACCCGGATTCGAGGTAGCCATCCCGAACGTTCGTTTCGGCCACCGGAATGCTGTCCTTCCGGAGCGCCTCGGCAATGACATCCACCGCCACCGCCACTGGCAGCTCGAGTTCCGCGGTGGCGGCGGCGGGCAAGGGCAGGAACGCCGGCCGGCTGGTGTTGGGATTGCAGCCAGCCAGCGTGGCAACCACCACACCGATTCCGCCCAGCAGCCGCGTCGGGGTCATCGCCATTCAGAGGCTCAGTTCAGTCGGGGTCGGGGGGAGTTGCGAGTAGTCGTAAAAGCCCCTGCCGCTCTTCCGCCCCAGCCACCCGAGCGACACCAGTCGGCGCAGAAGCGGGGGCGGCGCGTAACGGGCCTCGCGAAACTCGGAAAACATGATTTCCGCCACCCGGGATCCGGTGTCCAGCCCGATCAGGTCGAGCAGCGCCAGCGGCCCCATCGGGTGGCCGCAGCCGAGTTGCATCGCAGTATCGATATCCGCGGTGGAGGCCACCCCGCGCTCCACCGCCCGCACCGCGTCGTTCAGGTACGGAATCAGCAGCAGGTTTACGATGAACCCCGGCGTATCGCGGGCCGCGACGGTCTGTTTGCCGAGACTGGTGGCAAACTGCGTGGCGGTGGCGACCGTGGCCGGTGAGGACGCCACCGTGCGCACCACCTCCACCAGGGGCATCATCGGAACCGGGGAGAAGAAGTGCAGTCCCACGAATCGATCGGTGCGCGTGGTGACCGCGGCCATGGCGGCGATCGGCAGGCTCGAGGTGTTCGAGGCGAAGATCGTGGTGTCGGGCAGGAGCACATCGAGCTCCCGCCAGAGGGCATTCTTGATCTCCAGATCCTCGGTCACCGCCTCGATGATCAGGTCGCTGCCAGCCAGCTCGCTCACCTGTTCGACAAACTCGAGCCGCCCCAACGCCGCCGCGCTGGCCGCGCCGTCCAGCTTCCCATTTTCGACCAGCTTGCCGAGCGATCGTTCGATCGAATTCCGAGCCGTGGCAACGGCCTCTGGGAGGGCATCACAGACCACCACCCGATAGCCGGCCACCGCTGCAACCTGGGCGATGCCGCTCCCCATCAACCCCGCGCCGAGGACCCCGACCCGTTGGATGCTGGTCACTTGGCGTCCCTGGAGCGGCCACCGGACTCGCCCGGCGCGGCAATCGCACGGCGCACCTCGTTCGCGATCGCCCCGAGCAACCCCGACGGCCGCGGGGGAATCTGGTGTGACGGTTTCACCGCCCCGCGCTCGACATGATCGAGGACGCGCTCAAGGCCGAGCTGGGTTCGCTGGGCAATCGGTCCATAGAGCTTCATGGTGACATATCCGACGACCGCCCCGCCAATCAGTGGCAGGGGCACCACGACGGCCAGGGCGCCAAGGGCGCCGAGGATGAGGGTGCCCGCCAGCCCGGTGGTGGTCAGGGCGGCAGCGCCACCGAGGTAGGCGCTCCTGGCCTGTCGCAGCTGAGCCGTCAGGGTCACGTGGCAGTACCCGTCCTCGAGTGGAGCCACGGTGGCGGCCACCAGGTCGGCGCGGGCCAGCATGAAGCGCGCGGCGGGAGCACTCAGGACGGACATCCCTCGCTTGAGCGCCGCCTGCACCCCCCCCAGCCGTTCCCAGGTGATCCGGCCCGGCTGTTGCCGCTGCAGCGCCACCACTTCGTTCTTCTGCATCCAGTCCAGCAGGCCGCGCTCCACCGATTCCACAGTACCCTGCATGATCCGCTGGGCCATCACTTCGCGTGGCCCCACGATGGCTTCCAGCATGGTGTCCGGGTGGGACAGCGCGACCCGTGACCGCTCTTCCAGCATCGCCTGCTGCAGGTACCGCTGCGGGATCCCGACCTGGTGGCCAAGATCCAGGATCTCCCGCTCGGTCAGTCCTTCCCCGACCTCGGTCTCGGAGAGCTGCATCTCGGCCGCGCGTTGCAGCACGCGGTCGAGTGCGGTTCGGTCCAGGCGGTCGGGTTGGGGGGCGGTCATCCAATTCCTCACTCAGGCGATGGACAAACTGTCCGACAAGGGGAGGAACGGAATATGCCCGGGGGAGAGACTCGGTTCAAGCGAAGCGGCTGGCATCCCCGGCGGGGTGGCCACACATGACGCAGTGCCGCCACTCCGGGTCCAGCTCGGCGCGGCAGGCACCACAGCGCCGGACCATCACGTTCTGGCCGCACGCAGGGCAGAATCGCACCGCACGGCCACGTGGCAAAGTCCGGGCGCAGTGGGGGCAGTCGAGCGGGGGACCGGCAGCCGGCTCGCTCGAGGCGGGCGGGGTCTCCCAGCGGACCAGCGGCGG
>Ga0163153_10001567_pt1 | contig 35863 bp, 43 predicted proteins | sample OliLakLV19MP6IB1_FD_148629 | JGI IMG/M metagenome (GOLD analysis project Ga0163153, IMG submission 148629) | Freshwater microbial mat bacterial communities from Lake Vanda, McMurdo Dry Valleys, Antarctica - Oligotrophic Lake LV.19.MP6.IB-1 | ecosystem: Environmental > Aquatic > Freshwater >... | reverse complement strand
GACCGTACATCTGGCGGGTAAGGTGCCTACCAACCCGCCAGATGTGGCGTCTCGGTGCCCATCAGGTGCGACTTTATACGCCAACTGCGTAAGTCCTATATCAATCAACATCTGGCTACATTTTTGCACGCCGTGTTGTTCGTGCTTGGCTTCTCCTTGGTTTTTGTGGTGGGTTGGGGCGGCGCGGCTACGGCGCTGGGTCAGATTTTTGGCCAATACAAGTCGCTTCTCGGCCAGATTGGCGGCGTGGTGATCATCGTCTTTGGCCTGGCGACTTTGCGCCTGGTGAAGCTCCCCTGGCTGTATTACGACACCCGTCCACAATGGGTCGTGAATCGCCGGGGCGGCTGGCTAGCTTCGGCGCTGATGGGCGTATTCTTCGCCGCCGGCTGGACGCCGTGCGTGGGGACTACGCTCGGCGCGATCCTCACGCTCGGCTTCAGCCAGGACACAGCCGGGCAGGCGATGGTGTTGTCAAGTGGCTACGCGCTCGGCCTGGGACTGCCGTTCCTGGCGATTGGGCTGGCGATGGACCGCGCCAGCGCCTTCGTCCGCCGCTTCCGCCGCCACCTGCGCACCATGGAAAAAGTCAGTGGCGTGTTCTTGATCGTGATGGGCCTGGTGATGGTCACCAACCGCTTGGCTTTGATTGCCATCTGGGCGCAACGAAATGGTTTGTATCTCGACCTGCCGCTCGGCAACGGGTTCGTCCCCACCTACGCGATTGCGATGCTGGCCGGGTTGATTTCGTTTCTGTCGCCATGCGTGCTTCCCCTCGTTCCGGCCTACGTGGGCTACCTGAGCAGTCACGCGATTGGCGCCGCCTCCCAGACCAGTGACCCTTGACCGAGATCAGCCGGCCCGTAGCGACTGAAACTCCGCCAAGCGCAAGGCGCGACTCGTGCGCTGAGGACGCCGAATGATACTGATTGGCGTGTTGGGCCTTGTGACCACTGTCGGCTGGCAGTTGTGGCAGAACAGCCGTGGCCATCTATCGTCAAGCCCGATCGCGGAAGCTGGCTGCATTAGCGGCCGGAGGCGAACCTTCAAGCGTGTTTGTGATCTCGCACGTGTGATACTCCGATGACGACAACACTTCCGCAAGCCACTCGCCGATGGAATACCCTCCTGGCCGTCGCCCTTAGCGTCGCCGGGCTATGGACGTTTCTCTCACGCGTCCCGCCGGCGGCGACACCGGGCGGCGCGCCGCCCCCCAGCCCCCGCCAGGGCTTTTCCGCGCCCGACTTCACGCTCGACCTGCTCGGCGGTGAGCAGGTGACGCTTTCTGATCTGCGCGGTAAGGTGGTGCTGGTGAATCTGTGGGCCTCGTGGTGCCTGCCCTGCCGAGCTGAAATGCCTGCCATCGAAAAAGTGTATCGGGCCAACAAGGACCGCGGCTTGGAGGTGTTGGCCGTCAACTCCACGTTTCAAGACCGCGAGGCCGAGGCCGCTGCTTTCGTTCAAACCTTCGGGTTGACCTTCCTAATCCCGCTCGACCGCACGGGCGCGGTCAGCGCCCGCTACCAACTGCGGGCCTTGCCCTCCACGTATTTTGTAGACCGCCAGGGCGTCATACGCTCGGTCGTCATCGGCGGCCCGATGAGCGAGGCCACCCTGCAATCGATGGTCGAGGCCTTATTGAACGAGGCGCCGTGATGTTCCCCTTACTTCGTCTAGGCCCATTCCTTGTGCAATTGCCTGGCCTGGCCCTGCTCGCTGGGGTATGGGCCGGACTCTCGTTGGCAGAAAAGCAGGCGGTTCGGCTGAAATTAAATGCCAGCGACATCTACCACCTGGTTTTCTATGGTCTGGTCGCCGGTATTGTCGGCGCGCGACTAGCCTATGCAGCGCGTTATCTTAATGCCTATCTGGCCAACCCGATCAGCCTGTTGGCTCTCACGCCGACCACGCTGTGGCCGGCGGCTGGGCTGGTCATCGGTCTCGCCGCCGGGGCGTTGGTTGGCTGGCGGAAGAGACTTCCCTTGCGCCCCACACTCGACGCGCTCGCCCCCGGGCTGGCGGCATTCCTGGTCGCCTTAGGCGTAGCACACTTCCTCAGCGGTGACGCGTTCGGCGCATCAGCCAAGCTGCCCTGGTCACTGTACCTATGGGACGACTACCGACACCCTTCACAAGTCTACGAAATTGTCGCGGCCCTAACAATTCTCGTCACCATATGGAAACGACCGGTTGGCCGGCCCGGTGATGGAACCGGCTTTCTGCTGGTCGTTGCGCTGTCTGCTGGCGCGCGCATCTTTCTGGAAGCCTTCCGTGGCGACAGCGTCGTGTGGCCCGGCGGATTTCGGGCGGCGCAAATCGTCGGGCTGGTAGTCTTGGCAACTGCATTGTGGCTGCTGAAGAATTGGGGGCGGACGAGCGCACCCGAGCCTATGAGTGCTCAAGAAACGCCGATGACCGGAGGCCGAAGGTGACTATGGATCCACTCCTTGTCGGTGAGCAACCGGCTATTCCCAAACCGGCCCCGGTTTGGCTCCTCTACGTGATCTTCGCGCTGGCGCTGGCGGGCGCACTCGTGTGGGCAACTTTCGCCGAGATCGCCCGTAACCCGTCACGCAACGCAACCGTTGACCTCAGTCCATACGGATTGGTCACCATCCGGCTCACGACTGTTCCTAGTCCGCCACTGCCTACCGGCACGGTGCAACTGAGTTTCATGGCAATGAATCCGCGACAACGCTCGGTACCCCTCGACGGCCTTTCATACGAGTATGGTCGGGACGGCAACGACCAAGTGGTCGGCTCTGGTGAGGCTCGGGCCATGTCGGACGGGAGCGGCATGTTTATGGGGGGCGCTCAATTCTTAGATGTCGGAGATTGGTGGATCCGGGTCCAAGTGCGGAAGGGCGGCACGCAAGGCGAGGTGCGCTTCGTTCTATATGTGAAACCGCCACAGTAGGAGACTCGAAGATGACCAAACGTAGGTCAACCAAGATCACACCTAAAGAGGACGCACAGTCTATCGGCTACCCTGCGCTGCTGGGCGGTTTCTTCGTCTTTTATCTTGGCGCCGAAGTAGGGTTGGCGCTGCGCCCTCACCCCCTACATTGGTTGGTGGCTGGCCTTAGCGCAGTGGCAGCAGGGGTTATCGGTTACGGCGCTACCTTCTGGCGGCGGACGCGCCGCTAGGCGCGCACCCGGGCTACCCGTCAGTTTTGGTCGATGTGCTTCGGCGGATACCACACCAGGATCGGCGGCCGGACACCCACCCTATACACGGTGCCTGGTGTGCGCTAATCGCCAGAATTCCTGCCGCAGCCCGTGCAACGAGCGCTTCACACGGGCACGCCGAATGGCGGATTGACGCTGTGCCATTGCAGGCGGTAAGCTTGACACCGGTATCTGGACACCGATATCTGGTTCGGAAGGCTCAACACCTTCTGCGTGACGCGGGCTACACCAATGACCAATGCTGTCGGCCGACGCGGTTTTCTCAAACTCAGCCTGGCGGCGCTTGCCGGCGGGTTTGCGCCGCGTCTGGGGCTGACGCCGCAGATCGGCGACCCGCCCGAGTGGCAAACGGGCGTGCGGCTGGCGCGCATGACCGAGTCACGCATCCGGCTCTATTCACGCCCAAACCCAGCGGGGCGGGAAGTGGCTTTCAAATACCGAGATGAGGTCGTGACCATTGTGCGCGAGGTGGTCGGCCAGGGGTTTTATCCACACAACCACGTATGGTTTGAGACCCTGGAGGGATACGCGTATTCGTCGTGGGCCCAGCCGGCGCAGTTCGCGCCGAATCAACCGCTGGCGGCGGTGGCGGCCGCGGGCATCTATGTCGAAGTGAGCGTCCCCTTTACAGACGCCCGCGCTCAACCGGACCCGCAAGCGCCAGTACGCTATCGGCTGTATTACGGCACAACCTACCAGGCCGTTGCGCGCCTGACCGCGACCGACGACACGGTCTGGTATCAATTGAACGACGAGAACATCATAAAGATGTACGTGCAGGCCGAGCACCTGCGACCCGTGGCGCCCGAAGAGTTCACGCCGCTGTCGCCGGGCATTCTGGACAAGACAATTATCGTGACGCTGGGCAACCAATCGCTGACGGCCTTCGAAAACCAACGGGGCGTGTTCCGCGCGCGCATTTCGTCGGGCCGCAGCTTTTTTGGGCCGGACGGCACGACGATCGGCAGCCTGACGCCGGCGGGCGAGCACCCACTTTGGCAGAAGCGCGCTTCCCGGCACATGACCGGCGGCACGCCGACGGATGGGTACGACCTGCCCGGCGTGCCGTGGGTGATGTATTACTCCGGGAATGGTGCGGCGCTGCACGGGACGTACTGGCACAATGATTATGGAACGCCCAAATCCGCGGGTTGCATTAACCTGCGGCCCGCTGACGCCAAATGGCTCTTCCGCTGGACACTCCCCGAAGTCCCCTACACGCCGGGTTACGTGACGGTGGAATGGCCCGGCGGCACGAAAGTCATCATCCGAGACTGACGACGAAAGGAGGTGAGACCCAATGGCAAAAGATCCCGTATGCGGTATGGAAGTGGACGAGCAGACAGCCGCCGGAAAGTCCGAATACAAAGGCCAGACCTACTACTTCTGCTCGACTGGCTGCAAGAAGTCGTTTGACAAGGAGCCCGCGAAGTACGCCGGCAAGACAGACCAGCCCAACAGTCCGCATCACTAGAGCTCGCTCACGGGGAGAGGCGGCCGGCGAACGGTCGGCCGCCCCTCTCTCTGATTTGGCCAGAATAACCACTATGAAAGTACGAGGCAGCGCGCATGTCAATTCGACGCTCCAGGCTTATTACGGTAGTGCTCGGCATTGTGCTCGCCGCTTGTCAGGCGCAGCCCGCCACGCCCACCGCCGCCCCCTCCACGGGCACAGGTGTTGTGATAAGCGTGCCAGGCGGCACATACTCAAATATCACGCCCGATCAGTTGGCCGAGCTGCTAAAAAGCAAGGAGTTCTTCTTTGTCAACACCCATATTCCGTACGAAGGCGAGATTGACCCAACGGATGCATTCATTGCCTTCGAAGAAAACGGCCCACAGCGGGTCGGTGACTATCCGGCCGACAAGAACTCTAGGATTGTGCTCTATTGCCGCAGCGGGCGCATGTCGACCATCGTCGCCGAAGAATTAGCGAGAGCGGGTTACACCGATGTGTGGAACCTGGACGGTGGCATGATCGCCTGGGAACAATCTGGCCGGGATTTGTTAACCAGGTGACGCCATGACCGTCATGTCCATTCTCTGGGCCATCGCCTTCGGAATTTGCCCGCAGCGACCGAGTCACAGCCTGTTTCTCGGCGGCCAGCAGATGCCGATCGAAGCCCGCATGGCGGGAATGTTCGGCGGTTTTGTAATCGGCGTGGGTTACTTTGTGGCGCTAGGGCGCGGGCGAGCCTGGCGGACGCCCGGCATGTGGATGAGCATTCTGCTGGTTGGCTTCTTGGCAGTCATGGGCCTAGACGGTTTGAACGCGCTGTTGTTCGATCTGCGCCTACCCCACCTATACCCGCCCAACCTGCCGTTGCGCCTGGGCACTGGACTGCTCACCGGCCTGGCCGGCGCCGCATTCTTGCTCCCGGCTTTCAATGCAACTGTGTGGCAAACGGGCCTGGAGCGAAGCCCACTGGCTAGTGTCCGCGATCTCGTGATCGCGCTGACCCTAGAGGCGCTGTACTTCGCCGCCGCCTTCTCCGGCCAGTCGGCTCTGCTTTACCCCGTGTCGCTCATCGCGGTCCTCGGCGTGCCGCTAGTGATCGGCCTGACCGGCAGCATCGTATGGGTATCCGTGTCAGGCAAGACCAACCAGGCTGGCCGCCTCACTCAAGTGATTGCTCCAGCCGTGGGAGGCCTGATATTGGCGGCGCTGCTCTTGGGTCTGATGAGCGCCGTCCGGTTTGCGCTGTTCGGCCTCGGCTCAATGGAAATGCCTTTCTGAATGAGGTGTGCTATGTCCGTGACTGCCTCCGCCCGCGCGCGTTCGACGGCCGCCTGGGCCAATCGCCTGGTGCATTGGTTCAGCCGGCACTGGCTGTTCGTGATCAGTTTGCTTTTCGGCCTGTATGTTGGCCTGCCGTGGCTGGCGCCGATCTTCATGAAACTCGGCTGGACCGGCGCCGGAAACGTCATTTACCTGATCTATTCAACGCAGTGCCATCAACTGCCGCAGCGCTCGTTCTTCTTGTTTGGCCCCGCGCCCACGTACTCCCTGGCGCAAATTCAAGCTGCCTGGGTCAATACGAGCAACCCCGTTATCCTGCGGCAATTTGTCGGCAATGCGGAGATGGGTTGGAAGGTGGCCTGGTCGGACCGGATGGTGTGGATGTACACGGGCGTATTCGCCGCCGGACTCGCCTTCAGCATTTTTCGCCCGCGATTGAAGCCCCTATCGCTGGGGGGGTTCGCGGCGCTCCTGTTGCCGATGGTAATTGATGGCGGCACGCACATGGTGAGTGACCTGGCCGGCATCGGCCACGGCTTCCGCGACAGCAACGCCTGGCTGGCGGCACTCACCGGCAACGTATTCCCCACGACGTTTTACGCCGGGGACGCGCTGGGATCGTTCAACGCGTGGATGCGGCTGATGACCGGCCTGCTATTTGCCGTCGGCTGCGTTTGGCTGCTTTACCCCGAAATCGGACGGGCAATGGACGAGGCGGCGGTGCGAATCGAAGACAAGTTCAGTCGCGCCGGGCTGGCGTTGTGACCCGGCCTAGGCCATGAAGCGACCAAGCCTGCTCGCCGGGCTGGGCCTGCTGGTTGGCGTTGGGACCGCCCTCGTGCTATTCTGGCGGACGCTGGCCGTTGAGCAGCCAGTGGTGCTCAACGGCACCGCCGTGCCGCCGGTGCCCACGCTCGAAGCGAGTCAGATCGTGCGCGGCGCGACGCTGTACGGTCAATACTGCGCCAGTTGCCATGGGGCCAACCTAGAAGGCCAACCCAACTGGAAAGTGCACCGGCCCGATGGTTCCTTGCCCGCCCCGCCCCATGACATCTCTGGTCACACCTGGCACCACGCCGATGATGTGCTGGAGGACATCATTACCCGCGGCGGGCAGGCGGTCTATGGGAGCGCCGACTCTCCATCCGGCATGCCGGCCTTTGGCGATCGGTTGAGCGCCGCCGAAACGATCGCTGTTGTGGAGTTTATCAAGAGCCGCTGGGGTCGGGACCAACGCGCGTACCAATGGTGGATGACGGCGACCCAAGAAGATCGGTGAATGCAGTGGGAGAATCTATGCCACCCGAACAGTCCATCCGTGTGATCCTGGCCGACGACCATGCCGTGGTGCGGCAGGGTATTCGCCAGTTCTTGGAAACCTCAGCGGGCATCGCCGTAATCGGTGAGGCTTCGGACGGGCTGGAAGCGCTGGCGTTAATCCGCGAACACCGGCCGGACGTGGCGGTGCTGGACATTCAGATGCCGGGCCAATCGGGCATCGAGGTCACCCGCGCCATTCGCGCCGAGCGACTACCGGTCGGCGTACTCATCCTGACCGCCTTCGACGACCCCCCCTATGTGAAAGCGGTCCTGCAAGCCGGGGCCAATGGCTACGTGCTTAAGACGGCAGACGCCAGCGAGATCGTCGAGGCGGTTCAAGCCGTGCGCGAAGGGCAGTCGGTCCTCTCTCCCAGCATCGCGCGCCATCTGATCGAGCAGATCGCTGTCCGCCACGCGGAGACCCACGTCGAGGCGCTCACCGAGCGCGAACTAGAAGTCCTGCGCCTGACGGCCCGAGGCTATACCAACAAGGCCATTGGGGTCGAGCTGTCGATCAGCGACCGCACGGTGCAAGGCCACCTGGCCAAGATCTATGCCAAGTTGGCTGCCGCCAGCCGCACCGAAGCCGTCATGCGCGCGGTGACGTTGGGCTGGATCCCCTCCAGCCTCGGCCCGGCCGATCAGGGCTAAGTCTGGCCCATGGCACGCGCTTCAAGCATTTTTGAACGCCTGGCCCGACGGCGCCCACAGGGGCTGGCCTTTCAAATCTTCATTTTTATCGTATTACCTCTCGCGGCGCTGCTGATGGCAATCCCGCTGGCCAGTTTGACGCTGCATGGGCAGGCCATGCGGGCCCTGGTTGGCGAACGGGACCAGCGCGCCGTCCAGGCGGCCGCCGCCGCACTCACGGAGCAACTCAATCATCGCGCCGCCGTCATCCGGGGAATGGCGCTTTATGCCGGGCAGATCACGTCCAGCTCACCCAACTACGCGCAAATCCTAGCCAACTATGGTTTTCTACTGCCTGACTTCGATGGCGGCTTGTCTCTCGTCGCGGCCGATGGCACCCTGCTGGCCTCGTCCAATGCCCCCAGCCTGTGGCAGACTCGGCCCGTCGCAGAGTTGCTGCAGCGAGCCAATCCAGAAGGTGACCCCGGCTTCGCGCCTGCGTTTACTGACTCGACCAGCAGACAGCCGCTGATATTAGTTATGTCTGTGTCACCTAGCGGGCTGTCTGCGGTCGGGGCCTTCTCGCTGTCCAGCTTGGCTATTGAGCACTCGACCGAGGGGGGGCTGTCAGCGCGGGGGCAGGAGTTCGTGATGCTCGTGGATAGCGACCGCCGGGTGCTGTACGCGGCAGGCACACCACCGCCGGCGGAATTGGACCTGGCGCAACACCCCGGTGTAGCTGAAGCGCTTTCCGGGCAGAGCGGAACGAGCTACCGCTCCGTCAATGGCAGCGAGCACGTCTCCGCCTTTGCCCCGGTGGCCCCCTTGGGCTGGGCGCTGGTGATCGAGGAGCCCTGGGAGGCCGTAGACAACCCCTTGCTGCAACGCACCTTGGCCGCCCCGCTGATCTTGATCCCGGTGGTGATCTTCGCGCTGATCCTGGTGGGCTTCGGCCTCCGGCAGATCGTCCAGCCCTTGCGGCTGCTCGAACGGCGCGCGTCAGAACTGGCCTGGGGACGCTTCGAAGCTATCGAGCAGCCGGTGGGCGGGATTGGCGAGATCCGGCATCTACAAGCCGAGTTGATCGTCATGGCGCAAAAGGTCAAGGCCGCCCAACAGAACCTGCGCGGCTATCTGAACGCCATAACCGCTGGGCAGGAGGACGAGCGCCGCCGGCTGGCGCGCGAGCTGCATGACGGCGCGGTCCAGTCGCTGGTCGCGCTCGACCAGCGGGCGCAGCTCGCACAGTTGGCGCTCAAGGGCGGCCCCGCCGAGCCGGTGGCGCGGCTGGCCGAACTGCGGCAGATGACGGCCGGCTTGATTGACGAGGTGCGTCGCGTTATTCGCGCCCTGCGCCCAAACTATCTCGAGGATCTCGGGCTGCTGCCGGCCATCGAGATGTTGGCGCGCGACGTGCAGGCCGCCGCGAACGTCAAGACCACTTTTGCTGCCGAAGGCCAGCCGCGCCGGCTGCCCCCGGGCCAAGAAATCGCGCTCTACCGCATTGCTCAGGAAGCATTGACCAATGCCGCCCGGTACGCCGGGGCCGAGATCGTAAACGTGTCGGCGATCTTCAACTCGGCCGAGTTTATCCTGCGAGTGCAGGATGACGGCCGCGGCTTCGCGGCGCCGGAACGGATGAGTGATCTCGTGGCTTCGGGCCACTATGGCCTGATGGGAATGCACGAGCGCGCCGAATTGATTGGCGCTCGCTTGACCCTTCACTCCACGCCCGGCGCCGGCACAACCATCGAGGTGCGTTTGCAGCTTCTGGGCCAGTAGGCCACCCCCTCACTCGGCACCCCTCCAACGCCATTCCCCGGGCGTTGGAGGGGTGCTTTTTGTTCCACCGTGCAAACGCCGCCTGTCGCGCTTAGGCTATTTGGCGTATGGCCGAACGCGCCACTCGGCGCTAGGACACACACTGCGCCGCCGGTACACTCGGTAAAAGGTGAATGCCATGAATGCGAGCGTTTGGTTCAATGCCGATAGCGCCACCGTCATGTCAGCCGCGCTGGCCGTCTTTGCCCGCCGGGGCTTGTACATGGTCCGCAGTTTTGACCTGCGCTCGGCGCAGGCGGCGCACGCCGCGTGCGCGTGTCCGCATCATGGCACCGCCCAATGCACCTGCCAATTTGTGGTCTTGCTGATTTATGGCGACGCCGCGCAGCCCGTGGTTCTCACGGTGCACTGCCGCGAGGCTCAGACGCAGGCCAATATCGTCCGGGACGTTACGACGTTCCCCGACCCGCGCCTATCAGAACAGGTGATGGCCGCCTTGGTCGAGGCCGCGTTGGATATCACCGCCCCCCCATTGGTGGCGGCCGCGGCGACGCCCGATGCCCACTGAGGCGCCGCCGCGCCGGGCCTCGTCCTGGCGCAGGCCATCGGGCGCGTGGCCTGCATCATCACAGGCGACGCGATGGGCAAGCCCACCACCGGCCCCTTTGGCTTTGCGTACACCAGCCCGAACGCGATGGTGCCGCAGTTGGGCGTCTACTACACGCCTATGCCGGTCTATGAAATCATCGTCAACCTGGGCATCTTTGCGGTGCTGTGGCAGCTCCACAAGAAGCACTGGCCTGACGGTCTGCTGTTTCTCGTGTATCTCGCGCTTTACAGTCTAGAGCGCTTCCTGCTGGCCTACACCAGCTCTTAGCAAATCGTCGCCTTCAGGCTGACCCAGTCGCACATTGTGGCGCTGGTGGGGCTGGCCGCGGCCGCGCCGCTGATGGCGTGGACGATGGCGCGGGCAGGCCGGACCAGAATTGCGCCGGCGCGGTCGGCGCCAGTCTTCATTTGATCTGTGGCTGCCCTTCACATCGGCTTCATAGGTCGGGGCTAGACTGGTAATCAAGAATGACCCACAGGAGGCTGATATGAACAAAGGGTTGCAATGGATCATCGGCATCAGCGCAGTTGTCATCGCGCTTGCCGTCGCCGCATCACTCGTCGGGCCGCTCTTCTTCCCGCAGGCCGGCTGGCAAGGCATGATGGGGCCAAATCACATGTATGGAGGTACACCTATGATGGGCGGCTTCGGAACGATGGGGCTGTTCGGTTTGGGCATGTGGCTGGTGCCGCTGCTATTCATCGGATTGGTGGTATTCGGTGCTGTCTGGTTGGTCAAGAGCGTGGCGACGCCAGCCGCCGGCCAACTGCTAGCGGCTGGCCCCCACTGTGCCAATTGCGGCCAGCCGCTTCAGGCGAACTGGAAGGCCTGCCCGCACTGCGGCGAGAAGGTGGGCTAGACCGCAGCGGCGGCGCTACAGCCAGGCCGGGGCAGGCTAGCCCCGGCCTTTTGCGATACACTTCCAACATGGCCCAAACCATACTCGTCGTGGATGACGAACCGCAAATCGTGAAAGTCTTGCGTGGCTATCTGGAGCAGGCCGGGTTCCGCGTGGTCACGGCCGGCGACGGCCCCCTGGCCCTCACGCAGTACCGGCATGAGAAACCGGACCTCGTCCTGCTTGATCTCAACCTGCCCGGTCTAGACGGCCTAGACGTGGCGCGGCGGCTGCGGGCGATGTCGAATGTGCCCATCATCCTGGTCACGGCGCGCGTCGAAGAAACCGACCGGTTGATCGGCCTCGAACTGGGCGCGGACGATTACATTACCAAGCCCTTCAGCCCGCGCGAGGTGGTGGCTCGGGTGCGCGCCGTCCTGCGCCGGGCCGAGTTCGCGCCCGCCGCCCCCGAGGTGATCCGCGCCGGCGACATCGTGCTCGACTTCACGCGCCACACCGTCACGCGCGGCGACGAACTGCTTGAGCTGACCCCGACCGAATTCGGCCTGCTCGCCGCGCTAGCCCGCGAACCGGGGCGCGCCTTCACGCGCCTGCAACTACTGGAGGCGGCGCAAGGCGATGCCTTTGAAGGCTACGAGCGCACGGTCGATGCCCATATCAAGAACCTGCGCGCCAAATTGGAACACAACCCGAGGCAGCCGCAGTATATTGAGACGGTGTTCGGGGTCGGCTATCGTTTTGCCGGGTGAAGGCGTTTCCCCATGCGCCTGTTCGCCAAACTCCTCCTTTCGTTCCTGGCCGTCGTGTTCGTGGGCGTGGCCGTCGTGTCGATTGGGGCGAACCAGGCCGCGGCGCGCGAAGTGCATGGCTTCATGTTTCAAGGGGGCATGACGACCGAAGGCGGCTTGGTGCAGGAACTGGCCGGCTACTATCGCGGGCGGCGCTCATGGGAAGGTGTTCAGAGCCTGCTCGAGGCCGGCCCTGGCCTGAGCGGGATGGGCGGCATGATGGGGGGGCAGATCGTCGTCGCCGACTCTGTCGGGCAGGTCGTGGCCGATACGAGCAATTCTCTGATCGGCCAGACCCTGGGTGGAGCAGAGTTGGCAGCTGGCACGGCGATCGAGCTGGACGGCCAGCGCATTGGCACCCTCATCGTACGGGGCGGCGCAGGGCTGGGCGGCATGGGGATGACGACGGAGGCCGCCGCCGACTTACTGGCGCGGGTCAATCGGGCTATCTGGCTGGCAGCGCTCGCGGCCGGCGTCGCCGCCCTGATCGTCGGCGGCTTGTTGGCTTATGGCCTCGTTCGGCCCGTCCAGCGGCTCACGGTCGCCGCAGCCGCGATTGCGCGCGGCGACCTTTCCCAGAGAGTCACGGTCCATTCCAATGATGAACTCGGCGATCTGGCCACCGCCTTCAATGCAATGGCCACCGACTTGCAGGCCTCCGAGCGCCTGCGACGTGACATGACGGCTGACATCGCCCACGAACTGCGTAACCCACTGGCCGCCTTGCAGGGCAGTATCGAAGCGGTGATAGACGGTGTATTGCCGCCGTCGGCGGAAAACTTATTGCCGCTCCTCGATCAAACGCAGATCTTGACGCGGTTGGTGGAGGACTTGCGCACGCTTGCGCTGGCGGACGCCGGGCAATTGCCCCTCGACCGCGCCCTCACCGACCCGGCGGACGTGGTGCGCTCCGTCGTCGCCCAATTTGCGGCCCAAGCCGAAGCAAAGAAACTCACGCTGAGGGCGGAAATCTCGGGCAGCTTGCCAACTCTCTCGCTCGACCCCCAACGCATCGGTCAAGTCCTTGGCAATCTGATCGGGAATGCCATTCGCCACACGCCCGTAGGGGGGCAAGTGGTATGCCGGGTCTCTAGCAGCGCAGAGGCCGACAACGCTGGCCAGGTCGCACCGGTCACCTTCACCGTGGCTGACACCGGGTCTGGCATCGCGCCCGAGGCCCTGCCGCACATTTTCGAGCGCTTCTACCGCGCGGACCACTCGCGGGCGCGGCGCGAAGGGGGCACCGGCCTCGGCCTGGCCATCGCCAAACAGCTCGTAGAAGCGCATGGCGGCCGCATCTGGGCCACGAGCGACGGGGTGGCGGGCAAAGGCTCAACCGTGGCTTTCTCTCTGCCTTCGAACGATCTCCATCCTCAAACCTGACCGGTATAGGCCATTTTGCCTGTTTGACAACAGGTGAAATCGCCCTATCCATTTCCCAGGCTTCCCATACACTGTAACTTAGCCGACTTGGTCGGCCGCGTGCGAGTTTTGGAGAAAGGTGCAATGCATGTCTGTCAAAGACCCAGTTTGCGGGATGGAAATTGAGCCACCGGCAGCATTGGCCACCCGCCAATATCAGGGCCAAACGTTTTACTTCTGCTCGGCCAATTGCGTGAAGCAGTTTGACGCCAACCCAGCCCGCTTCGCGGCTCCGGTCTCTGCAACTACCGGCATTCCGACCAACGGCACTGGCCCAGTTCGCATCAGCCTTACGGTCAGCGGCCTCCAGAAATCGGGTGGCCCAGCCCTGGAACGCGCTGTGGCTGCGGTGCCAGGCGTGAGCCGGGCCACCGTCAAAGTGAAGGAAGGTCGTATTTTTGTGGATTACGACCCGGGCCGGGCGACAGTTGCCGATCTGCTGGAGGCCGTACGGGGTGCGGGCTTCATGCCGAGCGGCCAAACCCTGCGCTTGAAGGTCAGCGGTCTGTACTGCGCCGAGTGCGTGGTCAAGATCGAAGATGCCTTGAAGGCGATCCCCGGCGTGCTCGACGCGACGATGAACGCGGCCACGACCGAAGTCAAAGTGGCGTACGCGCCCAGCGTTGGCGACCTGGGTTTGCTGACCAAGGCCATCGAGAGCGCCGGACCGTACAAGGCCGCCCGCGCGGCTGAAGCCAGCCAGCCGGAGCAGGACAAAGAAGCGCAGGCGACGGAGAAAGAATACCGATCGCTAATGCGCAAATGGTGGTTCGCCGCCATTATCGGCGTGCCAACGATGATCCTCTCCTACGCCAACTTGTTCCCGATCCTGCGCGATTGGTTTCCGCCTGGGAGCGCCAGCCAGCGCTATCTGTGGGCGGTGTTGGGCGCCGCCAGTCTGGCCGTGATGGCATACTCGGGCAGCCAGTTCTTCACCGGCATGTGGGCGGGGCTGAAACACCGGTCGGCCAACATGCACACCCTCATCGCGCTGGGCACCTCGGTCGCCTGGCTCTACTCGACGGTCGCGTTATTCTTCCCGCAGATATTCCCGGCGGCGATGTTCGTGGACGTGTACTACGATGTGACGGTCGTGGTCACCGCGCTGGTAGTGCTCGGGTTGGCGATAGAGATCAAAGCCAAAGGCCGCACCTCGGAGGCCATCAAGAAACTCATTGGCCTGCAACCCAAGACGGCGCGCGTCGTGCGCGCCGGGCAAGAAGTGGACATCCCGGTTGAGGAAGTATTGGTGAACGACATCGTGGTGGTCCGCCCCGGCGAAAAAATCCCGGTGGATGGCGAAATTACTGAAGGCAGCTCAGCGGTGGACGAGTCCATGATTACGGGCGAGTCCCTGCCCAGCTCCAAGAAAGTCGGCGATGAAGTTATCGGCGCGACGATCAACAAGACCGGCGCGTTCCAGTTCCGCACCACCAAGGTCGGCAAGGACACGGCACTCGCGAACATTATTCGGCTGGTGCAGGACGCGCAAGGCAGTAAGGTGCCCATCCAGCGCATTGTGGATCAGGTGTCGGCCTACTTCACGCCGGCGGTGATGATCCTGGCCAGCGCCGGCTTTGTCATCTGGTACGTCTTCGGCCCCAACCCGGCATTCACCTACGGCTTGATTGTAGCGGTCACCACCCTCATCATCGCCTGCCCGTGCGCGCTCGGCATGGCGACACCGATGAGCCTGACCACCGGCATCGGCTTGGGCGCCCAGAACGGCATCCTCATCCGCTCGGGCGATGCCCTGCAGGCCGCCGAGAAACTCAACACCATCATCCTCGACAAGACTGGCACGATCACGCTTGGCAAGCCCTCGCTCACTGATTTGGTGTTGGCGACTGGGCAAAACGAAACCGAAGTGTTGCGGCTGGCGGCTTCAGTCGAGAAATCGTCAGAGCATCCCTTGGCGCTGGCGATAGTAGAAGACGCGCAGGCGCGCGGCCTAAACCTGGGCGCGGTGCAGAAGTTCGATGCCATCCCCGGCCATGGCGTTTCGGCCACGGTGGAAGGGCGGCTCGTGCTGATTGGCAATTTAAAACTGATGCAGCGTGAAGGCGTCGCACTCGGCGTCTTAGAAGAAAAGTCGAAAGCATTGGCCGACGACGGCAAAACGCCAATGTACGTGGCCCTGGACGGCCAGGCGGCCGCCATCATTGCCGTGGCCGATACGGTCAAGGAAGACTCAAAAGCCGCCATCGCCGCGCTGAAAGAGATGGGGCTGGAAGTCGTGATGATGACCGGCGACAACGAGCGCACCGCCAAGGCCATCGCCCGACAAGTGGGCGTGCACCGCGTGCTGGCCGAAGTGCTTCCGCAAGACAAGGCCTCCAACGTGCAGAAGCTGCAACTTGAAGGCAAGAAGGTGGCGATGGTTGGCGACGGCATCAATGACGCCCCGGCCCTCGCCCAGGCCGACATCGGCCTGGCCATCGGCACCGGCACCGACGTGGCCATTGAAGCCTCGGACATCACGCTCATCCGGGGTAGTCTGATGGGGGTGGTCACGGCCATCCAACTCAGCCGCGCCACGATGCGCAACGTATATCAAAACCTGGTCGGCGCGTTTATCTACAACAGCATCGGCATCCCGATTGCGTTGGGTGTGCTGTATCCGTTCTTCGGCCTGCTGCTGTCGCCCATCCTGGCCGGGTTGGCGATGGCCTTCAGCAGCGTCACCGTTATCAGCAATGCCAACCGGCTCAAAGGTTGGAAACCGAGCAAATAAGCAGTGGCGCGCGGCGGGCGCCCAGTAGGGCGCCGCAGAAAGTGCACACCATGACTCCCGATAAGATTCTCGTCATTTGGGGCGGCCTGGCCGCCATCGCCTTCATCGTTTGGTTCTTCTGGCTGGTCAAGAAGCCCGGCGTGAAAGCCGCCCTGACCAGCGGCGGCTATCAGGAAATCATGATCCTGGTCAAGGGCGGCTATACCCCCGACGTGATCGTCGTCGAAAAAGGCAAGCCGGTGCGGTTGAATTTCGTCCGCACCGAGTCAGCCTCATGCTCAGAGATGGTGCTCATCCCCGACTTCAACAAGAGCGCCAAACTGCCCGAGGGTGAAACCGTGCCGGTGGAGTTCATTCCCGATAAGGCCGGCGAGTTCGAGTTCCAATGCCAAATGGGCATGCTGCGCGGGAAGTTGATCGTCGAAGGCTAACCCGGCCGCAAGCCTTGAGCGCCATTGCCGTGGGAGGCGTGCGTCCGCCGCACCCAACGGGGCTGCGCCGGCCAGGAAATTTAACGCCAAGCGGACAAGCATCACGTGCAGATCGCACAGAGAATAAGAGCGGATGAGCAGCCGTCCGCCTCGGCATGGGCCGCATCTGACCAACGCGGCGATGAAGCTACGAAAGCGAAAGGAGGCGCAACATGACCCCGATCCTTCACACGTGGGTGGCAGGCACGTTAGGCCCGCTGCTAGTCTTCTTCCCCGGACTTGGCGGCACAACGCGCTACTTCGAGAAACACCTAGGGTGCCTGCCAAAGTCGCATCATGTGCTGATAGTGGATCCGCTGGGCTTCGGTGACTCGCCCAAACCCTGGACGCGCTACACGGTTGACCGGCACATGGCGGAACTGCATCAGACGCTGAATGGAAAGGGCGTGTTCACCCTGGTGGGCCACTCGATGGGAGCCTTGCTCGCCCTTGCTTACGCCGCCCGCCACCCCGAACAGGTGGAGCGCCTCGTGCTGTTGAGCATTCCATATTTCGGCGCCCCGGATGAGGCCATGCGCTTCTTCCGCACCGGGCCAGTTCTATACCGCCTATACCTGACTAACATGGCGCTGGCTGCGCTTATCTGCATCGTGACCCGGCGCATTTTCGCCGGGCTCGTACCCTACTTCCAACCCGACTTACCGCGTGAGATCTCCGCCGACATCGTCAAGCACACCTGGCGCTCGTTCACCTCGTCGTTTTGGGAGGTCGTCTGCCATTACGACGCCGGGCGGGACGCGGACGCGCTGGCCGGGCGCATCCCAGTGTTGTGTCTGCACGGAGACCACGATCAGTCCGCCCCACTGGAGGGAGCGTTGAAACTGGCCCGGGGGCGGCCCAACTGGCAGATGCGCATCCTGGCGGGCGTTGATCATCATCCCCTTTTGCACGCCTCAGAAGTATGCCAGCAGGCTATCGCCCGCCCCATTGGCCTATGTTTATCTGAGGGCGAGAAGAGGCGCGCGGCCTATTACAGCGATTGGATCTCCCAGTTGACAGGTTCTTGAGGCCAATTTGACACAGCGGCTGGAGGGTGTGGGCCTGGTTCGTCTATGGCAGAGCTCAACTGCCTCGAGGAGAGCATTCCATGAAACGCATTCGAGTAGTCAGTGTAGGTCTCGCGCTTAGCATCGGAGTGGCATTGCTGATCTCAGCGTGCAGCGGGACGGCGTCGCCAGCCGTGCAAGGCGCTGTCTGGGTCGCCGACGAGTACGGCAACAGCATTACGGTGATTGACGCCGCGAGTAATCAGGTCGTCACCACGCTCACTGGCATCGAAGGCCCGCATAATCTTCAGGTCGCGCCGGACGGCAAAAGCGTCTGGGCCATTAGTGGGCATGATTCGTTGGCAGTAATGATTGACGCAGCCACGTACCAGGTGCTCGGCACGGTCATGACGGGCAGCGAGCCGGCGCATATCATTCTCAGCCCCGATGGCGAGACCGTGTACGTTACCAACGGCGATGAGGATAGCGTCACAGTGATTGATGTAGCTACGCTGCAGGCCATTACCACCATTCCGGTAGGTCGATTCCCGCATGGGCTGCGCGCCAGCCCCGACGGCAAATGGGTGTATGTGGCCAACGCTTTGGCCACGACCCTGAGCGTGATTGATACGGCCACCAATATCAACGTGGCCGAAATCGAAGTGGGGCAGAACCCCGTGCAAGTCGGCTTTTCGCCTAACGGCGAATTCGTGTACTTCTCGCTCAACGCAGAAAACGCGGTTGGCAAGGTGGATGTGGCCACGCGCCAGTTGATTGGCACAGTCAATGTCGGCGTCGGCCCGATCCAGGTTTTTGTGACACCCGACAACCGGTACGTGCTGGCGGCCAATCAGGGCACGAAAGACAACCCCAGCTCCACCGTTTCGATCATTGACACGGCCACGTTTGCGGTGGTGGGCACGGTGGAAACTGACCAAGGCGCGCACGGCGTGGTCATTGACCCGTCGAGCCAATACGCCTACATCTCCAACATCTTCGCCGATAACGTGGCCGTTCTGGATATTGCCGCCCGGAAAGTGATTGCTACGGTGCCCAGTGGCACCGGGCCGAATGGCATCAGTTTTTCCACGTTTGCGCCCCCGTCAACTGCGGCCTCCGAAATCCCGCTCGAACTGCCGACGATGGACAACATGAACGGGCAACCCTGATTGCGGCCGGCACCGCCGATCAGCGCCTACGCCATTGTGCGTATGCCCGCACGGGCCGAACGGCGCTCCCATGTCGTGGCCGCCGGTGATACTGTGGCAGTATGCAAATAGGAGACAAGCACGCACACTGGACGTAGTTTTAACGCCGGGGCATGGCTCAGGTCGCGGAGAGGGTTGGTCCTGCTGGCCTTCCTAGGCATCGCCGCTTTCTTTCTCATCACTGAGCACACGGCCCACTTCTTTGGCTTCCTGCCATTCGCGCTCCTGTTGCTATGCTCGCTGCTGCACTTCTTTATGCATGGCCGGCATAGCGATCAAGGCGCACACACCGGACACGAAGGTCACCTTGAGGGCCAGGAACGGCCCTCGCAGGGAGATAAGCCATGAACCCGCAAGACGCACCCGCCTATGGGCTGTGGCCGCTGGTTCTGATCAACGCGGCGGTATTCATTTTCTTTGCCTTTAGCTTCACCAAGCCTCGCACAGCCCGCGACTGGCGCTCGTTTGGCGTTTTCGCCGCCTTCCTGGTGGCGCTGTTCACGGAGATGTACGGCTTTCCGCTGACCATCTTCGTGCTCTCGGGCTGGCTTGGCAGCAGTTTTCCCGGTCTTGACCTGCTGTCGCACAACGGCGGCCCTATACTGCAGACATTGATTGGCGGGAAAGGCGACCCGCACTTCTCGCCGATCCACTTAGTCAGCAACGTGTTCATCGCCGGGGGCTTCATCCTGATCGGCGCGGCGTGGGATGTGCTCTACAAAGCCCAGCGCGCGCACCAGCTCGCCACCACCGGTCCCTACGTACCTGCGCCATCCCCAATACGTTGGGTTCGTCGCCATTATGCTGGGCTTCCTCATCCAGTGGCCGACGATCATCACGCTAATCATGTTCCCGATCCTCGTGACCATGTACGTCCGGCTGGCGCGGCGCGAGGAACGTGAGGCATTGGCGGAGTTCGGCGCGGATTACGCCCGCTACGTCGCGGCCACGCCCGCCTTCGTCCCACGCCGGCCTCAAGCTACAGCGGGAGGCGCGGTATGAAACGCATCATTGGCTTGGGCTTGGAAAACATCAACACATGAATCAACTCGCGCCAATCAGCGCGCCAGAAACTCGCACCGTTTGCGGAGGCGTGATCACCGATCCGAACGACTATCCCAGCGCGCTGCACCGCGGCCAGCGCGTTTACTTCTGCCTGCGTGCCTGTCTGCGCGTGTTTGAGTCCCACCCGGACCGCTTCATGGCGGGTGAAATCGAACACCCAACCGAAGAAAGCGACGGCTAGCCGCTCCTATAGATTTATCGCGGCGGAGGCCGGCCCGATGACTGGCAGAGGACTACCCGCCAAACGGCGCATCTCACAATAGGCCATTCGCCTCTCGCCGGTCCTGCCAAATCCGTTTACAGTTGTTCTTGAAACCACATTTGAATCTCAAGGAGACACTCAGATGGAACACCATGCTCCCACAACTAATCGGCCCGTGCGCATTCCGCCCGTCGTCTGGTTTTTGGGCCTGGGCCTCATCAGCGCGCTGGTAGCCCTCTTCGTCTTCCGCGTCCCGTTGGGCACCGTCGGATATTACGCCCTTATCGTCGCGTTCATGGGCAGTCACCTATTCATGCACGGCTCGCACGGCGGGCACGGCGGTCATGCCAGCCAGGAGCAACGTAACAATGCAAAAGCCAATGTGGCTGGCTCGGCCAGCGCACCTCCATCCCAACCCAACGAGCACACGGGCCACTCCGGTGGCTGCCACTAGACCCTTACCCTAGAGAGGAAAACAACATGCACGAAAATTGTCACGTTGAGCCACTGCAAAAAACGGCCACCCCCGAAGAGCAGCAGGCGACCGCCTCGGCGCTTCTGGCTGTGGAGGGCATGGGCTGCATCAATTGCGCCGGCCGGATCCGCAACAGCCTGCTTTCGCTCCTGGGCGTCGTCGAAGCAAAGGTGCTGTTAGAGGAAGGGCTGGCCGATGTTACATACAACCCCGGCCTGACGAACACTCCAGCGCTGATTGCCGCGGTCGCCCAGGCCGGCGGTGACGGACGACATCACTATCGCGCGCTGGTATTCGCTGGGCCGGCCGTCCGGGGTTAGCAGAATCTCTGGCTTCCTGGACGCTACTGGCAACCGGCCCCCCATCACAAGGAGAAACTGACCATGTTCAAAGATCCTGTCTGCGGCAAACGCCTCCATCGCGGCAAGGCCCATATCGCCATTCAGTATGAGGGTGTGGACTACTTTCTGTGCTGCCCGCGCTGCCAGGCCGAGTTCGAGGCCGCGCCCCGAACCTACGCCAAACCGGAGTTGGGCGAGAAGGCGAAAAAGACAGTTCATCAGCCGCGTCGCGAGCATCGGCCGGCCTGAGCAACGCAAGGCCGGCACCCTGGGTAAACCCACCAAACTCATCATGGAGGCGGTGAAACAGGCCAACCGGCGAGCCCTTTGGCGCTCCCGCCAAGCGCCGAGACCGGCTAACATCAGTTAGATTGAAGTCCTGCGTGCGTGAGCACGCCATAACCTGGAGGTTCAAATGCCTAATCGCAAGGTTCGGGTGGTCGTCAACGGCTACGGCGTCATCGGCAAGCGCATCGCCGACGCGGTGGCCGTGCAGGATGATATGGAACTGGCCGGCGTGGCAGATATTGTCAGCGATTGGCGCATAAAAGTCGCCGTGGAGAAGGGGTACCCGGTCTTCGCCTCAACGCCGCAGGCTGCCGACCAAATGCGCGCCGCCGGTATCCCGTTGGCCGGGAACCTGGACGAGCTGATCGGCAAGGTGGATGTCGTCGCCGACGCGACGCCCAAGAAGGTGGCTGCGGCTAACTTCGAAAAGTACAAGGCAGCCGGGGTAAAGTCTATCTTTCAAGGCGGCGAGAAGCACAGCCTGACCGGCCACTCATTCGTGGCCCAGGCCAACTACGAAACAGCTCTGGGCCGCGACGCGACCCGAGTTGTTTCGTGCAACACAACCAGCATCGTTCGTACGTTGGGCGCGCTCATGAATGCCGGCCTGCTCAAGAAGGCACGCGGGGTGCTCATTCGCCGCGCCACCGACCCGTGGGAGTCCGATCACGGCGGCGTGATGAACACGGTGGTGCCCGAAACAGTCATACCCTCCCACCAAGGCCCGGACGCCCAGACCGTCATCCCCGACCTGGACGTGATGACCATTGCCGTTGTCGCGGCGCACACTACCAGCCATTTGCACGCCTGGAATGTGGAGCTGACCCGCCCGGCCAGCAAGGACGAAGTGCTGACCGCCTTCCGCGCCGCCCCACGAATTGCCTTCCTACAGGCCAGCGAGGGCATGGTCGCACTTAACAGCACACTGGAGCTGATGGCCGACCTAGGCCGCCCGCGGGGCGACATGTGGGAAGTGGGCCTCTGGGAAGACAGCCTGACCGTGGTTGGCAACGAGCTGTTTTACAACTACCAGGTCTATAACCAGGCCATCGTCGTACCGGAGACCATTGACGCGATCCGCGCCTTGGCGGGCGTTGAGAGAAGCGGCGCGGCTTCCATTGCCAAGACGGATCAGGCGATGGGCCTGCAGCGCGAGTTCGTGGCCCGAGTCAGCGCTGTCGCAAGCGATCGGCCTTGATTTTGCGCTGCGCGGGCGTGACCTTTGATGAATTCGCCGGCAACTGAACATGACCTGCCGGGCTGGGCCGCGGTTTTCATGGCAGCGGGCCGTCGGGGCGGGTTTGGGTCGCGGTGTGACAAATCTCCGCTCCGCGACTGACAGACGCCATACGCCAATTGGCCTGTACTCGACACGCTGAATATCCCTTGTTTCAGCCCACGCGCCGTGCAACAATAACCCAGGTTGTGACACACAAGTTAATCGTCCAAGGAATTCTAACCAGGCAGACCCAAAGTTCCACCCACTGTCAATACGGTTTGGAGAATTACGGCATCCAAAACGTCAACACGCTCTACTGGAATCTTTCGACCCCATTGTTATACGAGGAAGCCATCCGTCGTCGCGAAGGGCGTCTGGCCCATCTCGGCCCGCTTGTGGTTCGCACGGGCCAGCATTCCGGGCGCGCGCCCAATGACAAGTTCATCGTCAAAGAACCGTCCAGCTCCGAAATGGTGTGGTGGGGCAAGGCCAATCGCCCAATGGAGCCGGCTAGCTTCGAGACGCTCCACCGGCGCCTTCGGGGTGCTGCCGCCCATCGCCAGGCTCACGCCGGCTCAAGCGATGTATCACTTTCTGTCCCGTTACCCGCGGCTAAGGTCAGCAACCAGGTGATGTTGTCAGGGGAAGCGGCAGCGTCAGCGCCCAGCGTGTCTAGGCCGCATTTGAATTCGTTTCAAAGATGCGTATGACCAGCACTTCGTTGCGTTGAGAGGAGAATTTCGGATGAGTGAATCCAAAGGCACGATTCTCGTCACGGGCAGTAGCGGCCGGATCGGCTATCCTCTGGCCAAGCGGTTGGCCGAGTCTTATAACGTCGTGGGCTTTGACCGGCGGGCGCCGTCACATCCCCCACCCAGCGCCGAATGCTTGTACGTCGACCTGACTTCCGACGAAGCGCTCCGTCGCGGGCTACAAGCCATCCGCGATCTGCATGGCAACCGCATTGCCTCCGTGATTCACCTGGCCGCCTACTACGACTTTTCCGGCGCGCCGAGTCCGCTGTATGACAAGGTCACGGTGGGTGGCACCCGGCGCTTGCTGCGGATGCTGCAGGAGTTCGAGGTCGAGCAATTCATTTTTTCCAGCACCGACCTGGTGCATGCGCCTTCTAAGCCGGGGCAACGGATCAACGAAGATTCACCGCTGGAGCCTAAGTGGCCCTACCCCCAGTCAAAAGTCGATACCGAGAAGGTCATTCATGCCGAGCGCGGCAAGATTTCGGCCGTGATTCTGCGCATCGCGGGCGTGTACGGCGAGTTGTGTGACTCGATTCCGCTGGCGCAACAGATCCAACGCATCTACGAGCGCGACATCACCGCGTATATCTTTCCGGGCGACGTCTCTGCCGGCCGCCAGGCGTTCGTGCACAACGACGACGTGGTGGAGTCGATTTTGCAAGCAGTGGCGCGCCGCAAGGAACTGCCGCCCGAAGTGACGCTGCTCATCGGCGAGCCCGAGTCACTCAGCTATGATGAATTGCAGCGCGCCTTCGGGCGGCTGATCCACGGTGCAGAATGGAAGACGCGGCAAATCCCTGGCGTGGTGGCCAAGATGGGCGCGCGGATGCAGGATCTCCTCCCACTCGGCCGGCCGTCATTCATCAAGCCCTGGATGGTTGACCTGGCAGACGACAATATCGAGCTCGACATCACCCGGGCCAAGACGATTTTGGGCTGGGAGCCCAAGCATACGCTGCGCGACACGCTGCCGCGCATGGTGCCAGCGCTCAAGGCTGATCCGATCACGTGGTACCGCGAGAACGAGCTTAAGCCGCGGCTATGGCTGCGCGAATTGGCGCCCGCGTCCGCCGGCGTTCAGCCGACAGACTTAGAGCCACATGAATTGATGCGGTTGGCCGAAGAGGTGCGGCGCGAGCTGACGGCGCCTGCGGCCGGACCGATGTCCAAGCCGCCGATGGCTATGAAAGGATGATGGACATGGACAAGCACGACATGGCAAACATGCCCGTTGCGACACCAGGTACCGAGGGCGAGATGAATATGCCCGAGCCAGCGAAGCATGACATGGCGGGCATGGCCGTTTCGAACCCAGCCGACGACGCCGTGCGCGCCAAAGAGCGGCAGCTCGAACGGTTGCGGGCGCTTCAGGCAAAAGTGGAAAAGGCGCACTTACGCGAAGTAGCCGCACAGAAAAAGGATGACGCCAAGGCGCGCGAGTTGATGGAGCGCGACCCGCTTGCACACATCCAGATGATGAAGATGGAGCAAGAGCACCGGCAGTTGGCCATCGAACTCCCGCACCTGCTGCTAAAACGCGAAGCCCAAGTCTACCGGGAACTGCAGAGCGCCCAGGCAGTGGCCAGCGCCAAGACACCGGAGACCGGCAAACTGATGGGCCAGATGGTGGCCATGGCGCGTTGGTCACAGATTCCGCTATTGGTGCTGGGGTTGTGGCTGATTGCCAGCCCATTCACACTCGGTTATCGCAGCCCGTTGCTGGCGTTGAGCGACATTATCAGCGGGATCTTGGTGATAGGGCTTGCGGTGATTGCCTTTCGCACGGGGCGCGCCTGGGCAGCCTGGGCGAACACGTTCGTGGGCTTGTGGCTGGCCCTGGCCCCGCTAGTTTTTTGGGCGCCGGACGCCGCCGCCTATGCGAACGATACACTCGTGGGCATGCTTGTAGTTGTATTTGCCATCCTGATCCCGATGATGATGCCGATGCCGGGATCGGAAGTGCCACTCGGATGGTCGTATAACCCTTCGACCTGGCTGCAGCGCGCGCCCATCCTGGCGCTCGCCCTGTTTAGTTTTCTGATGGCGCGCTATATGGCCGCCTTCCAATTGGGCCATATCACCTCGGCCTGGGATCCCATCTTTGGCGATGGCACGCGGTTGGTCCTCACGTCCACGGTTTCGAAGTCCTTCCCTGTCTCCGATGCCGGCTTGGGCGCTTTCATTTATCTCGTCGAACTCCTGTCAGGCTTCATGGGCGACGCGCGCCGCTGGCGTACGATGCCGTGGATGGTGGCCATGTTTGGCTTGTTAGTGGTGCCACTTGGCATCGTCAGCGTCGGGCTGATTATGTTGCAGCCGGTCATGGTCGGGGCGTGGTGTACGATCTGTCTGCTGACGGCGCTGTTCATGCTGATCATGATCGCGCTCTCGGTCGACGAAGTGATTGCGATGCTCCAATTTTTGCAGCAGGCGCACCGCGCCGGCAAGTCCGTTTGGCGCACGTTCTGGCTTGGCGGCGACGCGCTGGGCGACAACCTGACGCCGCACCGCCCAGAGACAACTGATCCAGGCCAGATGTTTTGGGGAGCCACAGTGCCGTGGAATCTGCTCGTCAGCGCAGCGCTCGGCGCTTGGTTGATGGCGGCCCCGTCTATTTTTCAAACGCAGGGCTTAGCCGCGCACAGTGATCACATTCTGGGGGCATTGGTTGTGACGGTGGCGGTTGTCGCCTTCGCAGAAGTCACGCGGGCGGCGCGCTTTATCAACATCGTCCTGGCGGTCGGCATTTTCGTGCTGCCGTTGCTGCTTGGCGGCGCCACGTCGGCTTCAGGAATCAACGGTTTAGTCGTCGGCCTGCTCCTCGTTGCGCTGAGCATTCGGCCGGGCAAGATCAAGAATACGTACGGCGAATGGAATCCGCTAGTCGTGTAAACCCCTGGATGTGCGCTTGCCTAATGGGTGGAGTTACCCGTGCCAGACCAACACGTTATTCCCGTTCGCGTAGATGACCGCCTGGACGCCGTTCCCCCGGGAGCGAACGGCATGCCGGTGAGTCTCTACCATACCGCCAACTATCTGGTGATCAATGCCGGCCTGCCCTGCTGCCTGCCGGAAAAAGTCCACGTCTCCGTGGCGCCTGGCAAGATGCTGATCCAGGCCGAACGCCATCTGGGCGAAGAACCGATCCACGAGGCGCGCGCCTACCTACTTTCGGAATTGCCGGATGGCGAGCTAGGCCGCGTGCTTGACCTGCCGCCAGGGGACTGGGCATACGCCGACGCCGAGGCCCATTTCGCCAACGGCCTGCTTACCGCCATCATTCCCACGCAGGCGAGGGCCGCATACCTGCGTCAGATGCGCGCGGGTAAACCGCAAGAAGAAATGTAGCTCATTGACTGCCGCGAACCGCCTGGATTCGCGGGAACTGCGGGCGCGGCGCTGGGCGTGTGGCTGACGCTTACGAGTGGCCAAGTGGTGGACGTGGGCGTCGTGCTGGTAGCGGTAGGACGCCGCGGCAACGTGGCGGACCTGAACCTGGAAGGTGCCGGCCTGACGGCCACATCCCAGGGCCTGATCCCTGTGAACGACCGCTTCCAAACCACTGTCCCGCATATCTACGCAGCGGGCGACGTGGTGGGTTGGCCGGCGCTGGCCTCCACCTCGATGGAGCAGGCGCGGGTCGCCATGGCGCACGCCTTCGACCAAACGGACGGCGCCGCCGCGGCGGTCTACCCGCTCGCGGTATACACCGTCCCCGAGTTGGCCATGGTAGGCCTGTCGGAAGAAGCCTGCCAGCAGCAAATCCTCCCTTACCAGATTGGGCGCGCCTACTTCTAAAACAATCCGCGTGCACAAATTACGGGCAACGTTAGCGGCATGCTAAAGTTGCTGTTTGCGCCGGCCGACCGGCGCCTGCTGGGCGTGCACGTGATGTGCGAGTCGGCCTCCGACCTGATCCACCTGGGCGCGAACGTGCTGGCGACCGGCGGCACACTCGACGCCTTTACTCATGCCGTTTACAACTATCCCACGCTGTCGGAGGCGTATAAGTCCGCGGTCTATGACGGGTTGGAGCGGCTGAGACGAGCAAAGGACATGGAATTCGGCAACTGAATTGAGGCCCGTGATCCAGTTCCTGATTGACAACCCCCTTTTACTGTTGTTCGTAGTCGCCGCCATTGGCTACCCGCTTGGGCGCATCAAGATCGCTGGGGGCAGTTTAGGTGTGGCCGCTGTGCTATTTGCGGGCCTGGCCTTCGGTTCGTTCGACCCCAATCTAAAACTCCCCGAACTGTTTTATCAACTTGGGCTGGTGCTGTTTGTGTACACCGTGGGACTTAGCAGCGGGCCTGGCTTCTTCGCTGCGCTGCGGCACAAGGGCTTGCGCGACAATCTGCTCATCGTTGTGATGCTCGTCCTGACGGCGGCGCTGACCGCTGCAGTCGCCGGCCTATTACGACTTAAGCCCACGCCGGCCGCGGGGATGTTTGCCGGCAGTCTCACGAACACCCCCGCCCTCGCCGCTGGGCTGGAAAACATCAAGGCCGTCGTTCCCGCGCCCGCCGTGACCCCAATTCTCACCGAGCCCGTGGTCGCTTACTCCGTTACATATCCAATGGGAGTGGTGGGCACACTGGTGGCGCTTACCCTCGCCCAACGCAGGTGGAAAGGTGGATTACGCCGCCGAAGCGCTGCTTGTGCGCGATGCGCCTCGCGGGGGCCATAAACCGGCCGCTGCGCAATCGCACCATTCATGTCACGCGCCCCGATGTAAGTCGCCAGTCGATTAAGGAACTGAGTCACGCGCAGGGGTGGCAGGTCGTTTTGGGCCGCGTTCGGCGGGCGGGCCGCCTTTCGGTGGCACATGAGCAAATCCATCTCGAAGCGGGCGACATGGTCACAGTCGTGGGCACACCAGACGACCTGCATCGTGTTATTGCTTTTCTGGGAGAAGTTAGCGAAGAGCGTCTCGATCTCGACCGAAGCGAACTCGACTACCGGCGCATCCTCGTCTCGAACCCGAAGATTGCTGGACATCGTCTGCGCGATCTGAACCTGCCGCAACAGTTCGGCGCTGTGGTGACGCGACTGCGGCGCGCAGGCTACCAGCACGCCAACGGAAGGACGGCTGACGGCTCTACTCGGCACTGGTACGACATGCGTCCGTTTGATCGCGCTGGCCTGGGTCGTTAACGTCCTCGGTCCGCAGCGCGAATCGGCAGTCTTCACTCCCCTTTGGGCAGATAGCCGAATGGGCCGCTGGGCTAGCCCAGCGGCTGATCACTCCCTGGCCGTTGCCGAAACAGAGCCAAGCTTGTGTAACCCTATCAAGCCCTTGGGCCCGTCGTCGCAGTTCGGGGCCGGGGCTTTTTTCCTGGCAGCGCCCGCCCTCGGGGTTGGCAGTTTGTCGGGCGCGGGTGCCGCAAACTCCGCTCCAACTGCTGGCGCAATTGTCCATCGCTTGGCCAGCGGGTTGGGCGTAAGACAGAACCCGACAACAGTTCCCGGCCTGATCCTACACCGACTCCGCCCCTAGACCTACAGGCGCGCGCCGCCGAAACTATTATACTGTGTAAGAATATAAGTGACGTAGCGCCTTAGTGGTCGGGGCACCAGAACTGTGGCAAGCCCTTAGCACCCATGCACCCGGGCTTGGCAAGAGGGGTGCTATTCGGCGTTGTGCTTAGGTTAACGTTAGTTGCCTTTCCCACTGCGCTTGAACTCGGCCCGATTCCTACGCGCACTGGCGACCAAGTCGTAAGGTAAGGTCGGCCAACCCGAGTAGCACCATCGAGGTTGGGTGATGCCCTTGATCCATGCGATCGATTCCAGACTGAGAGAGGATTTTGAAAATGGCGGGATTAAGTGCTTTTACAAAGAATAACCTCAACAAGCAAGGGTTTGGAAAACTTGACGATGAGGCGAAAGCGCGCTCCGCGTTGCCACTGCGGTTCACGCCGGGAGTCGGCACCACCTTGATTGTGATCGGTCTGGCCTTACAGTCGCCCATTTGGATTGGATCAATGGCCCTGGTCGCCCTAAGTGGCGCCCTACTACCCAGCGGCATGCTTATTGACCTGGTTTACAACCTTGGGGTCCGCCACTTATTCCGTGCGCCGCCGCTGCCGCCTACGCCAAAGCCGCGACAGTTTTCCTACCTGCTTTCCACTGTCTGTCTGACCGGTTCAGCCTTGTCCTTCTATTACGGCTTACCGCTGGTGGGGTTTATCTTGGGAGGCGTAGTTGTCATCGGGGGCACAATCCTCACCACTACGCTCTGGTGCCTTGGATCGTGGTACTACCGGCTGTTTTTCGGGAAAGCGGCGGCAGACTAGTGGGACCCACGTAGCAAGCCTTCCCCACAACCCAACAAGCGCGCAGCGGGCAAATGCTAGCGTTACCCACACTTTTAGGGATTCCGCCCGCCCACGACATTCGCTGGTCGGTGCTCGTTGGTAAGTATGGAAGGCGAACACGGCGGCGGGAGCGAAGAGGGACAGGAAAGCGGTGAATACAACCTCGAAACCTTCCGCCTCGCTATCGTAGAAGGAAAACTTCCCGACGGCATGTCGCTCAGCACGAACATGCCTCGCTGGAGCATAAGTGATGAAGACCTGGCAGACTTGGCGGAGTATCTCAAGACACTCCCATAACCATTTCTATTGAAGAAAGCTGCCCTTAGGGCTTACATCCTGTAAGATAGGCGCGTCAACCGTGCTACCTGTGTGGGAGTGCCTTTTGAATTGGTCATTCCAGGCTGCTAACGTAGTCGATATTCCCATCCGGGCCCATATTACGTTCTAGGAGAACGTCAACATTAACAAACTCACTCGCAGGGACTTTATCAAATTGATGGGGATGGGCGCTGGGACCCTGACGCTCGGCGCGTGTTCTCTCAATCCACCTCCTTCCCACAGCCCAACACCCGCTCCCGCTATCTCGCCCTCATTCACGCCCGCGCCTGTTCCCCCATCCCTGGCCGTTGACCTGACCGCTCGACCAGCCGCACTCCCAATATTCCCGGGGTTGGAAACGTCAGTTTGGCAGTATCAGGCGTCGGTGCGTGAGGGAAACGCAGAATCAATCCAGACGTTGCACGCCTCATATCTTGGTCCCATTTTCCGAGTAGCCAAGGGTCAACGTGTCCAGGTTCGACTTAAGAATGAACTTCCCGATCCCACCATCATCCATTGGCACGGATTGCGAGTCCCAGAAGAGATGGACGGACACCCGCGCTACACCATCGCACCTGGCGCGAGTTATGAATATGATTTTCGGGTGATCGACCGCGCGGGCATGTACTGGTTCCATCCCCATCCGCACCAGCTGACTGGCCGGCAGGTGTATTCCGGACTGGCGGGCTTGTTCATCGTCAGCGACGACGAGGAGACCGCGCTGGGTTTGCCGGCGGGCGAATACGACCTTCCGCTGGTGATACAGGATCGCACGTTTGACTCGCAAAACCAGATGGTCTATCCGGCGAACGGCATGATGGATCAGATGGTCGGCTTTCTGGGCGACACGATTCTGGTCAATAGCGCGCCCAACGCGGCCCTGGAGGTTAAAGCCAGCGCATATCGCTTGCGTTTGTTGAACGGCTCGAACTCACGCCTCTATAAATTGGCCTGGCAGGATAGCACAGCCCTGACCGTGATCGCTACTGACGGCGGATTGCTAGAAGCGCCAGTCACCCGTGATTACATTACGCTCGCGCCGGGTGAACGCGTGGAATTGTGGGCCGATTTCAGCGGGCGAACGACGGGCAGTGAAATGCGACTGGTCAGCCTGCCGTTTTCCGGGTTCAACAGCGCCGGCGAGATGATGGGCGGCGGTTCCAACTTGCCCAACGGTGCGCCCTTCGACATCGCGAGTTTGAGAATCGTCGAGCAAGGTGCCGATGTTCTCCCACTCCCGACCCGTCTCGCGACGATTGCGCGTCATCGCGTGGAAGCAGCTGCCAACCGCAATAACCCGCGCTCGCTTACGCTGGCGATGCAGGGCATGCTCCACACCATCAATGGCCGCGTTTTCGAGATGGACGCGGTGGCACGCGATGAAATCGTGCGGCTGGGCGATTTGGAAATTTGGGAATTCGCCAATCTCGAAGGCGGCGGGGGCGGCATGGGAATGGGCATGATGAATATGGCCATGCCGCATCCCATGCACATTCACGGCGTGCAATTTCAGATACTCGGACGCCATATTACGCAGGGCGATCAGGCCGAGTATCAGGAATTGAGCGGCGGCTTTGTCGACGACGGATGGAAGGATACCGTACTGGTCATGCCTGGTGAAAAGGTCCAGGTCCTTGTTCGCTTCGAGAATTACGCGGGAACTTTCCTTTATCACTGCCACAATCTCGAACATGGGGATGCAGGCATGATGAGGAACTATAGAATCGAGAGTTAATCTTTCGACTTACGCAATGCTCCGTCTGTTTGGCAGCCAACGCCTGGCCCACACCCGCAAGTTTGACTCAAACGCGCAGCCGCCGCCCCAGGCCGCGCGTTTGGGTCAAACACAAGCACGCCGATGGTGGCGCCTGGCCTGGCGCCGGAGCGCCGCTTGTGACGATTTTGCGGCTTTGCCCCATAAGGCTGGTTGTAGTCGATAGCCACGATCGGAGACGCCGGCTTGGAAGATTACAACGACGGACATGAGCCCCTCGGGCAGACTGCTAGGGGTTTCCTGGCCGGAATATAGATCGGCGAATGGGTTGGCGCAGGGACGATGCTGCTGCTGACGCTGCGGTCCGGGCAACGAACTCGGACCCAAATTCGGCGGAATAGCGGGGGCCTATACGATCAGACGGTAGACGGTAAGGCGCGTGCGATGGTGCAGGCCCGCGTCCACAAGCAAACAGACCAAATCCGGCAACGGGCCGGAAATATCCAGCGGCGCAGTCAAGATCTGCTCGACGGGCAAATGGAGCGTTGTTCTCCCGCTGGCGCAGCTGGGCAAACGGCCGTCCAAGGCACTGCTGAGGGCAGAGCCAAGCCGCAGACGACCGGCGCCGTTGTTGATTTTGGTGGGGTGCGGAAACAGGCCGGCCTACGGGCCGCTATCAAGGAGTTGCCAGATGAAAAGGATCGGAACAAACCATAAACCCAGGCGCTTAGCCAGTCCTACGTATGCGGCTGCCCTCGTAGGCCTCGTACTCACTATCGCGTTCAGCCCGTCGGGTGGAGTCGCCCTGGCGGCGCCCTTGGCCGCGACCGCGCCAGGACTGGGAGCGGCGGCCGGCTTCTCGGTCCTGGGTAAGGCGGGAGTGACGAATACCGGCCCCTCCGTACTCTCCGGAAATGTTGGGGCTGACAGCTCCATCACTGGCTTTCCTCCGGGGTCCACGGGAGGAACGCAGGTCCTAGCGCCGGCGGTGAACCAGGCCGAGGCGGATGCCATGACTGCGCACCATGCCTTAATGACCCAAGCAGGTAGTGCAATACCTGCCGGTCCAAATCTGACTGGAGCGAACCTCGTCCCAGGCGTATACGATGTGGGGTCGGCACTGTTGCCGGGAGTACTCACGCTCAATGGTCCAGGCGTCTATATCTTCCTGGCGACCGACCTCACGGCCAGCGGCTCCATCAACTTGATCAATGGGGCTTCGGCTTGCGACGTGTTTTGGCATATCGACAGCGGCGCAGCGATCACCGGCGGTGCGTTCGTCGGCACTATCATCGCGGGCACCAGTGTGACGTTCGGCAACGCCGCAAGCTTAGACGGTCGAGCCTGGGCGCTAACGGGTAATGTGACGTTAATCAACAACTCCATCTTCGGCCCCAGCTGCGGTGCTGCCGGTAGTACTGGCCCTTCCTACGTCGGTGTGGAGTATGAATGCGTTGACGATGGCCGCGTGGCGGTCACCGTGGGATTGTCAGCCGGCGTGACGGTTTATGGTCTTGGAGCCGATATCACTTCGGTCCAGGACACGGCCGAGAACAGGATTGTGCGCTATCTTCCCCCGGGTCGCTACGAGTGGCATGCCACGCCTCCCTCGGGGCACTACATGCAGAATGCGGCCGAAGGGGTCGTCGAGGCGGCCGAATGTAGTTCGGCTGCAACCGCAGCCGCAGCGTTTACGCCCACCCCCGGTGTGACGGCGGCCAGTGCCGCAGCACCGGGCCTTCTCCCCGTCACCGGGGTTGACCTGGCCGAAGTGCGGGCGCTCGCCTCGCGCCAATGGATGCGTATGGGCATGGGGGCCTTGGGCCTGGGCCTGGTGCTGCTTGGATTCATGCTGAGGCGCAAACAAGCAGAATAGGACTAACTGCGCGGTCGTCTTCCTCGGGCAGGCTGACGCAGAAATGACAGATGAGGCCGACCGCCTTCGCCAAGCATGGCGATGATTTCATCGCTCTGATTGCTCACCGAGATCGAACGGCCGCTGAGCGGCCGTTCGATCTGTTCGGGTCTTATCATCAGATCGTTAGTGGAGGTAGCATTTGCGAATTCCGCTGAAAGCAAGCAGCCTGATAATTGGGCTGGGCATACTCATCAGCTTGGCCGCAGCTGTGAGCGGCCTGGCCGATGCGCAGGCGCACACCTCGCCCTTCGAAAAGGTGGACGACCCAGACCAGAGCGATGGGTTTGATCCGATGATTGTTCCCGCAGCAGGGCTCGCCGAGCCGCAGGGCGCCCCGACGCTTCCCCCGCCAACGAGCGGCCTGCGGGAGGCGGCGCAAAACACCTCGCCGACGGGGGTCATACGCGCCTCGCCACCCATCACCTCGCCGGATCCGGCGGCGGGTGAGGGTCCTCGGCCAACTGCAACCCCATCGACCATCTGGACTCCGGATCGGATTGTCATTCCTGCGATTCAGTTGGACGCTCCGGTGGTACCCGCCACGCTAAAGGAAGTTGAGTCTGGGGGCAAGTTGTATCAGCAGTGGGCAGCGCCGGACGTGAAGGCGTCCGGCTGGCATACGACTTCGGCCCCGCTGGGGGTGGCCGGCAATACGGTTCTCAATGGGCATCACAACATTCACGGCGAAGTCTTCGGGCATCTGGTCGATCTCGAGAAAGGTGACTTGATCTGGGTCTATTCCGGGGCCAGATCGTATGTCTATCGGATCATCCTGATTACCATACTGCCGGAACGGTGGCAGCCAGTGGCAGTGCGGCTGGCGAATGCCCAGTGGATTCAACCTTCCCAAGACAAACGGCTGACGCTGGTCACCTGCTGGCCATACGCGAGCAACACGCATCGGCTGGTCATTGTGGCGACGCCAGTCAACTTGGGCGTCAATGAAGACTTCGAGATGATCCCGCGGCTCACGCCCCATCCGCCCGTGAACTAAAAATCGACACCGGCCGCCGAATCGCACCTGGCATCCACAAGTTGGCCCGGAACCCGATCGGCATTGTGCCCCGCAACGATGTGCTGGCAACCCCCGCGAGTGCCCCAGGGGCACGGTAGCGGTCGACCACATGCTATTTGGGGTTTGCGTCGCGCTTTTCCCGATGGGCCGTTTGGCCCTTGTGAGGCACCCCGCAAACGATTATCTTGACCACTGTACCGGAAAACCAGCGCCCGTTCGGTAGGAGGACGCCATGTCCCAATCGCTTACCCGCTCATCCATCAATCCCACTCTGAGCCGGGCCGTTTCGCTGCTTGACCGTCTATTTCTGCCGCCGCGCGCTTTCGGTGTGCGCTTATGGGATGGAACCGAGCTCCCCACCTCTGGACGCCCGTCTTTTAGCCTGATCCTCAATCACGCCGGCGCATTGCGGCGCATGTTTACACCACCCGTTGAGCATTCCCTAAGCAATGCCTTCATTTACGGCGATTTCGATATCGAAGGCGACGTTTTTGCCGCTGTCACGCTCATTGACAAACTCACGTCCCGGAACTTCACTCTGGCGGGCATCGCCGCCCTGGCTCGCGACGTTACTCGCTTGCCGAAGTCGGGCCCAACCCGACCCAGCGGGCGTGGCCCGGCTCGCCTGCGCGGCGCGCTCCATTCCCGCGATCGTGACCGGGCGGCCGTTCAATACCACTACGACGTCGGTAACGACTTCTACGCCCTGTGGCTCGACCGCCACAGGCAATACTCGTGCGCCTACTTCCCCACTGGGGCGGAAGACCTAGACACCGCGCAGGAGCGCAAACTGGAGTATCTCTGCCGCAAACTGCGGCTGAAGCCCGGGGAGCGCCTACTGGACATCGGTTGCGGCTGGGGTGGCTTGGCGATGTATACTGCCAGGCATTATGGCGTCCACGTCCTGGGCGTCACCTTGAGCGAGAACCAGATGGGTATGCCAACCATGAGATTGCACGCACAAATCTGGGCGGCCAGGCCCAAGTCAAATTGCAGGACTACCGCGATTTGAACGCGCAGCCGTTCGACAAGATCGTCAGCGTGGGCATGTTCGAGCACGTCGGCCGGAGCCATCTACCGAAGTACTTTGCCCAGGCCTATCGCCTGCTCCGGCCGGGCAGCCTGTTTCTCAATCACGGTATCGCGCGCCGCGCGCCGGTCGTGCATACGGCGGGCGGTGAGGCCGCGCTGTGCTGTGACCCCCCGAAACGAGGTCCGGGGCCGTCGGCCTGGCAAAAGGTGGTCGACAGCCGCATTCTCGGAACCGGGACGTTTGTGTGGCGCTACATCTTCCCCGACGGGGAGTTGACGCCGCTGAGCGACGTGAATGTGGTGGCCGAGGCCGCGGGGTTCGAAGTGCGCGGCGTGGAGAACCTACGCGAACACTACGCCCTGACTCTGCGCCAATGGGTGCGCCGGTTGGAAGCACGTCAGGCCGAGGCCGTCAAAACGGTCGGGGAAGCGACATACCGCA
>Ga0163153_10001566_pt1 | contig 35883 bp, 38 predicted proteins | sample OliLakLV19MP6IB1_FD_148629 | JGI IMG/M metagenome (GOLD analysis project Ga0163153, IMG submission 148629) | Freshwater microbial mat bacterial communities from Lake Vanda, McMurdo Dry Valleys, Antarctica - Oligotrophic Lake LV.19.MP6.IB-1 | ecosystem: Environmental > Aquatic > Freshwater >... | reverse complement strand
CCCCACCCCCAGAGAAGAATTCCTCGCCGGCAGCAGGGAAATCGCCCCGATGCTGATCGGCACGGTGCCCTTCGGCTTCGTGGCCGGCGTGGCCGCCATCACCGCGGGCATGACCGCCGCGCAGGGCATCGCGCTTTCGGTGCTGTCCTTTTCGGGCATCGCGCAGCTGATCGCCGCGCAGCTGATCGCGGTCGATTCGCCCATCATCGTGACGGTCGCGGCCGCCTTCGTCGTGAGCCTGCGGTTCCTGATGTACAGCGCCGCCGTATCGCCCCACCTCGCGCACCTGCCGCGCCGGTGGCGGATGCTCTTGTCGTACGTCATGACCGACCAGAGCTTCGCGGCGGCCGTGCGCCGCTTCAGCGCGCCGGGCGACCGCCGCCATCGCCACTGGCACTTCCTCGGCTCGGCGCTCACGCTATACGTGACGTGGCAGGCGGCGGTTGCTTTCGGAGTCCTGGCGGGCGCCAGCGTCCCCTCCGCATGGTCGCTGGATTTCGCCGTGGTGCTCTGCTTCATCGCGCTGCTCATCCCGGCCCTGAAGTCGCGCGCCGACCTCGCCGCGGCCATCGTCGCCGGCGCGGTCGCCCTCGTGGCCGCGGGCCTTCCGTACCGGCTGTCGCTGGTGGTCGCGTCGATCGCGGGAATTGCCGCGGGCCTGGCCATCGAGCTGCGCCACGAGGGCTCGAAATGAGCACCTGGCTCGCGATCCTCGGCGTCTCGCTGGTGACCTTCCTGCTGCGCGCCTCCTTCATCGTTTTCGCCGACCCGCACCGCTTCCCGCATCGCTTCCGCCAGGCGCTTGTGTTCGTGCCGCCCGCGGTGCTCGCGGCAATCGTGATCCCGGGGCTGCTCCTGGCACAGGGCCAGCTCGACCTGTCGCTCGCCAATCCCCGCTGGATCGCGGGCGCCATCGCGATCCTGGTCGGGTTCGTCGTGCGCAAGCCGGTCGCCATCATCGTTTCCGGCATGTGCGCGCTTTGGTTCCTGCATTGGGCGTTGGGGTAAAATTGCCCCTTTTGCAGGGCCTCGCGGCCCCTGAAAGCACCTTCCCGATGGGCGAATTCCTGATGAACAACCTGGCGCTGGTCGGCCTTTTCCTGGCCAGCGGCACGATGCTGGTATGGCCCGAAATGGCCAAGCTGGTGGGCGGCGCCGACACCGGCGCGGTCGGAACGCTGGATGCCACACGCCTCATGAACCAGAACGGCACGCTGGTCCTGGATGTGCGCGAACAGAAGGAATACGCCGCCGGCCACCTGCCGCGCGCGCGCCACATCCCGCTCGCGGAACTTGCCGGGCGCCTTGCCGAGATCAACAAGTTCAAGGAAAAAGCCGTGCTGGTCACGGATCGTGGCGGCGCGCGCGCCGGCGCCGCGGCCCGGCTGCTGAAGAAATCGGGCTTCACCAACGTGGTCCAGCTGAAGGGCGGGGTCGCGGCCTGGCAACAGGCGAGCCTGCCGGTCGAGAAGTAAACGATGCCCAAGGTCATGATGTATTCCACCGGCGCGTGCCCCTTCTGCGTGATGGCCGAACGCCTGCTGAAGTCCAAGGGCGTGGCGCAGATCGAAAAGATCCGCGTCGACCTCGAACCCGCGCGCCGCGAGGAAATGATGCAGCGCACCGGCCGGCGCACCGTCCCCCAGATCTACGTCGGCGATCGCCACGTCGGCGGCTTCGACGAGCTCTCCGCGCTCGATCGCGCCGGGGGCCTGGATCCCCTCCTCGCCGCCTGAAGCGGCGCCCCACGTTTTCCAACTCCGCGTTTTCCAACAAGGAAGCTCCATGAGCGAAGCAGCCCAGAACACCCAACCCGTTTTCTCGATCGAGAAGGTCTACGTGAAGGACCTCTCCCTCGAGATCCCCAACGCCCCGCAGATCTTCCTCGAACGCGAAGCCCCGCAGGTCGACATCCAGCTGCACCACAACACCAACGGCGTCGAAGAAGGCGTCTACCAGACCGTGCTCACCGTCACCGTCACCGCGAAGGTGAAGGACAAGACGATGTTCCTGGTCGAGGCGGCGCAGGCCGGCATCTTCGTGGTGCGCAACGTCCCGGCGGCCGAGCTCGAGGCGGTGCTTTCGATCGCCTGCCCCAACATCCTCTTCCCGTATGTGCGCGAGGTGGTGTCGGATGTCGTGGTGCGCGCGGGCTTCCCGCCGGTGGTGCTGAGCCCGGTGAACTTCGAGGCGATCTACCAGGCGCAGCGCGATCCGCAGGCGCAGGTCGAATCGCCGCCGGTCCAGATCATCACCCCCACCGTCTCGCACTAGGCCGCCGCGATGCGCGCCCTCCTGCTCGCAGGGATCGCGCTCGCCGCCGCGCCGGGCTGGGCGGTGGAATACCGCGCGATCGGCGACAAGCCGGCGATCCTCTACGACGCGCCGTCGACACGCGCCGATCGCCTCTTCGTCGCCAGCCGCGGCTATCCGTTCGAGGTCCTGGTGAAGCTCGACCAGTGGACCAAGGTGCGCGATTCCAACGGCGAGGTGGCGTGGGTGGAAAACACCTTGCTCGGCACGCGCGCCACGGTGCTGGTCACCGTGGCGCTGGCCGACGTGCGACAGGCCCCCAACCTGCAGTCGCCGCTCGCCTTCGAGGCCTACAAGCAGGTGATCCTCGAGGTGCTGGAGCCGCCCGCCGAAGGCTGGGTGAAGGTGCGCCACCGCGACGGCCAGTCGGGTTTCATCCGCCTCTCACACGTCTGGGGCGCGTGAGGCCTTGAAGATCGCGATCCTCGGCGCGGGGGCCTGGGGGTCCGCGCTGGCGATTTCGTTCTCCGCGCAACACGAAGTCCACCTGTGGACACGCGATGGCGCGGCGGCGCAACTGCTGCGCGCCACCCGCGCCAGCCGGTACCTCCCCGGCGCGATCCTTCCGGACCCGATACACGTGGAGCACGACCTCGCCGCCGCCGCGGGTGATTGCGAGCTCGTCATCATTGCCACCGCCACCGCCGGACTGCGCGAGACCGCAATCGCCCTGGGCGCGGTGTCGAGCTCGCCCGCGTTGGTGTGGGCGTGCAAGGGATTCGAAACCGCGACGGGCGAGCTCCCGCACCAGGTGGTGGCCCAGGCGTTGCCCTCGGCGCGCCGCGTCGCAGCGCTTTCCGGCCCCAGCTTCGCGCTCGAGGTGGCTGCGGGCCTGCCCGCGGCACTCGTCTGCGCCTCCAACGACGCGGCCTTCGCCGCCGAGATCGCATCGCGGCTCAACAGCGCGCGGCTGCGCATCTATTCGAGCGCCGACCTGGCGGGCGTGGAGCTCGGCGGCGCGCTCAAGAACGTGATTGCCATCGCCGCGGGCATCTCCGATGGCCTCGCCCTCGGGCGCAACGCGCGCGCGGCGCTGGTCACCCGCGGTTTGGCGGAGGTCACGCGCCTGGGCGTGGCCATGGGCGGCAGGCCGGAAACCTTCGCGGGACTCGCCGGCCTGGGCGACCTGGTGCTCACCTGCACCGGCGAGCTGTCGCGCAATCGCGAGGTGGGCGTGCGACTGGCGCAGGGCCAGGCGCTCGACACGGTGCTCGCGCAACTGGGGCATGTGTCCGAAGGTGTCGCATCCGCGCGCGCCGCGCTGCATCACGCGCGCGCCCACGGTGTCGAGATGCCGATCACCGAGGCGGTTTGCGCGGTTCTGTTCGATTCGTGCGCCCCGCGAGACGCGGTCCAGCAACTGCTCGCGCGCGATCCACGCAGCGAGGTCTAGGCAAGCTCTGATTCATTCCCCGGGATAGATCAGAGCCTGCCTACGTGCGGGATGAATCGTGAAGGAAAATCCCGCCGAGGAAAGCAAAATACAAGGCGTTGGCGGGAATGTGGAAATTGAAATCGAACATCCCATGCAGCGCCAGCGCCATCACCGCGAACCCGGCGCTCACCTGCAGGTACCCGAGCGTGCGTGAAGCGCGCCGCGCGCGCAGCACGCGCCAGCGCATCAGGCAGGCGGCGCCGATCAGCGCGACGACGGCGATCCCCGCCACACCCATCTCGAGGAAGGCCTCCGCGTAGTCGTTGTGCGCATGGTCGATGAAGCCGACCATGCCTTCGCCCTGGTAGCGGCGGAAGACATCGGCGAAGGTGCCCAGCCCGCTGCCGAAGGGCAGGAACTCGAGCCCCGCGCGCACCGTGGCGCCGGCGATGCGCGCGCGCCCGTCGTAGCCGAGCGAGAGCTCCTCGGGAGCAAAGCGCTCGAGGATCGGCGTGAGCCCCACGTAGGCCGCCAGCAGCAGGGCGGTCGCGGACACCGCGACCAGAAGTACCCGGATACGCACCAGCCCCGCGCGCCAGACGAGCCCCATCGCCGCGGCGGCGAATGCCGCCATGCCGCAGGCGATGCCGGCGCGCGAGCGCGTGAACAGCAGCCCCGCCATCACCAGCACAATCACCAGCGACCACGCGATGCGCCTGGCCAGCATCGCGTCGGCGTGGCGCGGGTGTTCGAGCATCGCGCGCCCTTGCCCGTCGCGCACGGGCATCGTCTCCGCCGCCCAGATCGCCACCAGCACCGGCAGCGCCATCGCCATCAGGCCCGCGAAGTGGTTCCTGTTGACGTACGTGCCGGTGGCCGCGCCGCCCGCATACGGGTTGCCCAGGCGCAGCAGCGAATCGTTGCCGGACCCCACCTGCAGGATTCCGAGCAGCGCTTCGGCCACCGCCACCGCGACGAAAACAAGCGCGAGTGTGCGCAGCGATCGGCGCGATACGAGCTGCACCGCCAGCACGACGGCGATGGGTGGGATAAGGGCGAGGGCCGCGTATTGCGTCGCCACCGGATTGACGCTCAGCGCGTGCCAGGCATCACGTGCCCCCACCACATCGAGGACTTCGCCATAGGCGCCGCGGCCGGGCAGCGCGATCCACCACGCCCCCGGAATCGGCAGCAACTGGACCAGCGGCACGGCCACCAGGATCGCCAGGGCCCAGCGCATCGCCGGCGACAACCGCTTCCACGCCAGCGGCAGCTCGCCGCTCCACGCCATCGCAACCAGCAACAGCAACCCCGCGGATTCGAGCACCAGCAGCGGGATCGGCCGGTTTGCGCCACGCACCAGCGGCGCGAACACGAGCATGGCGGCCACCGCCCAAAAAAGAACGGGGCCAGCGGCCCCGGTACCCTCGGCGCGCGGATCCCGCGGCGTCAACTCGGGCTGACGGTCTGGTTGTTGCGGGAATCTATGATGGCGCCCACGGCGCCGGCGCCGACGGATCCCGGCACCAGCAGCGAGGCCAGGGCCGGGCCCACGGCCGCCGGCGCCCCGATGATCGGCAGCGCCGCGAGCAGCTTGCAATCGCGGTCCTTCTCCACTTCGAAGCGTTCGTTCTCCTTCATCTTCACGCGGCAGCCGTCGTCGTATTCCACGACCGTGCTGGAATTGGCGGTGGTGATGATGCGGGTGCCCGGCAGCAGGCGTTGATCCTCCGCGCCGGATGCGAGGCCGTCATCGCGGCTGACCAGCACGTTGCCCTGCATTTCCACGAGCCTGGCCACGGTGCCGTCGTCCTTCTGCGCAAAAGGCTGCGACGCAAACGCCAGCGCCGCAAGCGCCGCCGCGAGCCCGAAGTTGCCCCTGAATGTGTGGTTGCCTGCCGCCATCTGAATCTCCCTAAAGCCGAATGTTATTGCGCTGCCGCCTGCCGGGTCAACGTGCGCGCGCCAGCCGCATGTCGTCGAACCACGCGGTCCCCGCCACGTATGTCGTGCCCTCGTTCAGGCCGGCCGGCTGCAACTGCAGCACCTGCCCGGGGCAATCGGGCGGAACCTCGACCGGCACCCTGAATCGGCGCCACTCGCCACCGGCCAGGAAACGCTCGGACGCCGCAAGCGTGCGGCCGGCGCCTTCCGCGGCCACGCACCGAACGATCCATTGCAGGCCGCGCACGCTGTTGAGCTGTTCGAGCCGCGCGAGCCCGCTCAGCTCGTAGCGTCCCGGCGGCACCGCGAGGTACTCCTCGACCGCCGGCGCCGACTGGCGCTTGCCGGTGTAGGTGACTTTCATCGCGCGTTTGCCGGCGCCGCTGTTGGCGCTGGCGAATACCACCGCGTTGCCGGTCTCGTGCTGCCGGCCGCCCGCGCTGCGCCAGTCAAAGCCCACGCCGCTGGGCTCGAACTCGAAGCTGCCGTTGAAGACGAAACCCACGTCGGCCAGGCGTTCGCGCGGCAGCGTGTTGAGCCAGGCCTGGTAGGCGCCTTCCCACTTGCCCGCCGTGCGCAGGCGCCCAACCACACATTCCACCTCGATGGCCTGCGCGCGTCCCGCGCCCGCGCGCTGCTGCAGCAGCGGAGCCAGCAGGGCGGGGTCGACATTGCGGCGGCACGAATCAACGATGAAGGCACCGAGCCACGCCGGATTACGCGCGGCAATCGCCAACATGCCGGGCTCGCGCGCGGCGAGCAGCTGCGCGAACACCGGGAAGACCCGGTCGTATTCGCGGTAGTTGTCCACCAGCCGGTCGAGCAGCACCAGCGCCTGCGGCACATCCTGGTGGCGCAGGAAAAATCCGTGTGAGAGCAGCAGCGTGTCGCGATCGATGGGTGCGATCCTTACCGCCGATTCGAACGCGCGCCGGGCGCCCTCGATGTCGCCGCGCGCTTCGCGCTCCTGCGCGACCACCAGCAGCGCGGCGACTTCCGCCGGGTTTTCGCGCAGGATCGAGGCCAGCGCGGGTTCGCCCGCGGCCTGCGATTGCGCGGCGAGCAGGCGTGGCCTGCCGCTGGGGTCGTACAGGACGCCGTTGACGGCGATGATCCGCCACGCCAGCAGCAACCCGATGGCCACCGCGCCTGCGCGCCACGCCGCGGCGTGCGAGCTCACTTGACGTCCGGGAACAACAGCAGGCGCGAGATGCGCAGCCGGCCATCGCGCAGGGCGAGGTCGATCTCCATGTCCACCTTGCGCTCGATGCGGTTGCCGCCGTCGGCGTAATCGGCAATGAGGGTGGCGCCGCCCTGCGCGCGCGCCGTGGCCCCGGCGGTTTGCCAGGTCAGTTTGTCGAGGCGAAGGCGGCGGGTGCGCGTGGCGCGGAAGAAATCCGCGTAGGTGTTGCGCACCCGGAATCCCTTCCACATGCCGAGCTGGTCGGTATCGAAAAGCGCCATCAGGCCGTCGGCGCTGCCCTCCTCGTAGGCGCTCACCAGCTGCGCCACCACGAGCTCGATGTCGTCGACGGTAGGACCTGAAGCGCCTGGCGAAACCTGCGCGGCCGCGGGGCCCGGCTGCGCGGAGGCCTGCGCCAGGCGAATGACCGGCATCGCGGGGAGCGTCGGGGCGGGCTCGATGCGCGCGGGACGCGGATCGGGGCGCGCCTGGGCATGGGCTGCTTCGGGAACGGGAACGGGAACGGGAACGGGAGACGGCACCACATTCGCCGGTTGCATCGGCGCCGGAGGGGCTGCGGCGGGTGCGGCCGGCGCCGCGTCCTTCGGCAGGTCCTGCGGGCGAATCGATGTCGAGGCCAGGCGCAGCGGCTTGTGCGACGGCTTGAACAACTCGATCGGGTCGAAGCTCATCGCCGGCCTCACGTCCATGAAACGCGGCATCTCGACGCGCCAGCCCTGCGCATCGCGCAGCGCCACCGCGCGCTCGAGCAACGAATAGTGCTGCGGCGTGTCGCCCATCCACCATGCCTGCACCGCAAACACGGCGACCAGCATCATCGCGACGACGGCAAAGCGCCGCAGGTAACCGCCGCCGGCGCGGCGCGGGCTGCCGTCGACCGGCGCCGGCGCCACGTATTCGAACGGCGCCGACACGTGCGACTTGCGCAACATCTCGTCATAGGCCTTGCGCGACGGCCCCTCGGAAAGGGTGGCGTACGCCTCGTTCACGCGCTGCGCGCAGTTGGTGGGCCACTCGTTTGCGTCGGCATCCTGGCGGTCGGGATGGATCAGGGCCATCAGCAGGCGGTAGTTCTCCCGGATCGCGTCGCGCGCGGCGCCTTCCTCCAGGCAAAGGACCTGGTAGTGGGTCGCGCGTTCCCGCAGGCAGACCTGGCGCACGAAGGCGCGCGCGGCCGCCACCAGCTGCTCGCGATCCATCGGGGTGGGCCCACGCGCCGAATCGAAGCGCCCGAGGGCGAACTTGAGCACCACGTGCCCCTCGGGCAGCGGCTCCTCGCCATGGATGTAGTACGGCCTGAAACGCGCGGGCTCGCGATAAAACGCAACGAGCTGCGAGGCGACCGACGCGAAACCGGCTGCGGAAGCGTCGATCATCGGTCAGGCCGCCCGGGGGGCTTCCTTCTCGTCGAGCGCGGGCTTGGCGTACTGGTAGTAATACGAGTGGTAGCCGTAGAGGTCGTGGTAGGCATCGATCTTGGTGAGGATCACGCCGAGCGGGTGAACGCCCGCCTGGTGCAGGCGCTTGAGGGCCGCCTTGGCGTGGCCCTTGCGCGTCTTGCCCGACTCGACCACAAAAATCGAGTTCTCCACCTGGTTGCACAACACGATGGCATCCGCGATGCCGATCACCGGCGGGCCGTCGACGATGATGTGCGCGAAATGGTCCTCGCACTGCGACAGCAGCGTAAGCAGCTTCATGCTCGACAGCAGGTCCACCGGGTTGGGCGGGAGCGGCCCCGTGGTCATCACGAAGAGGTTCGGGACCTGCGTGCCGTGCGAGACCTCGAGCGGGGTCACGTTGCCCGAAAGATAGTTGGAAAGGCCGCGCGTGTTCTCCAGGCCCAGCATCTTGTGCATCACGGGGTTGCGCAGGTCGGCGTCGATGAGCAGCACGGGCTTGCCCATCTGCGCGAAGTTGATCGCCAGCGCGAGCGCGGTGGTGCTCTTGCCCTCGCCCTTGGAGCTGCTGGTGACCACCAGCCGGCGTGGCGCGCCGCTGGCGGTGGAAAACTGCAGGGCGGTGCGCACGGAGCGGTACGCCTCCGCGTGGGCCGAGGTTGGATCGGCGTGTGGGCTCATCCCGATGTTACCCATGCGGATCGCATCCTGCCCCTTGAGCTTGGGCACCGCGCCCAGCACCGCGGCGCCGGTTTCGCGTTCCACGTCCTCCACGAAACGGATCGAGTCGTCGAGGTGTTCGAGCAGCCACGCCACCATCAGGCCCACGATCAGCCCGATCATGAGGCCCATCGACAGGTTGCGATTCAGGCTCGGCTTGTACGGCACCAGCGGGACCTGCGCCTTGTCGACCACCGAGATGTTGTTCAGCCCCACGCCGCCGGCCACGCCCACTTCCTTCAGGCGCTGCAGCAGCCCGTCGTAGAGCGAGCGGTTGGTGTCGACCTCGCGCTTGACGATGCTGTAGCGGATGTTGCGCGTCTGCAGGTCGAGCATCTCGGTCTTGGCGCGCCCGAACTTTTCCTTGAGCTGCGTCTCGAGCTGCCTGGCGGAGCGGAAGTTGGACCGCGCCGACTTGCGGATCTCGTCGAGTTCGGTCCTGATCTGGTTGTCGACCTCCGCGATCTGGCCCTGCATCTGCAGCATCTTCGGGAACGCGGGCTTGTAGACCTTGAGGTTCTCCTGGTATTCGGCCTCGAGCTTCGCCTTGCTCTGCTTGAGCGCCTGGAACGCCTGGAAGTTGCGGTTCTCCTGCAGGATCGCGAGCGATTCGGGGTTTTCCTGCGCCTGCACCATCACCGCCTCGGCGCGGATGCGGTCCTGCTCGGCCTTGGAGGCGGCCGAATTGAACTCCTGCAGGTTCTGGGTAAAGATGTTCTGCTTCTCGTCGATGTTGATGATCTCGAGCTCGCGCGAGAAGCGCACCAGCTCGGCCTCCGAATCCTCGAGCCGGGCCTTGGTCTGCAGCAGCTTTTCCTCGAGGAAGGTCTTGGCGTAGGCCGAAGCCTCGAAGCGGCGCTCGAGGTTGATGTTGATGAACGACTGGGCAAGCGTATTGACCGCCTTGGCCGCGAAAAACGGATCGGTGCTGTCGAAGTGCAGGCGCACCAGGCGCGAGCGGCGCACCGGCTCCACCGTGAGCGAGCCCTGGATGGCGCCGACGATGGCGTTTTCCTGCATCGTCGCCGGATCGACCTGGACCGGCGCGGGCCCGCGCAGTCGCACGAAGAAGTCGTGCAGGAAATTCCCGGTCTGCGCGTTGGGCTGGCCCGGCGCGGGTTTCGGTGTCTCGGTGGACTGGACCGCCGCCGCGCCCTTGCGCAGGCCCAGGTCCTCGACCGCGCGTTCGGCGATCGAGCGGCTCTTGAGCAGCTCGTAGTTGGTGTAGTAGAAGTCGCCGCCGTCGTAGTCGTAGGTCTCGGTCGGCTGCACGTCCTTGTAGGCCAGCACCTGCGGGGTCGAGCGCTCGATCTGGATCGTTGTCGAGGCGCGGTAGACGGGTGGGGCGAGGTAGGTAAGGACCACGGAGATCAGCGCCGAGATCACGAAGATCGCGAGGATCGTCCACTTGCGCTTGATGAAGATGCGCAGCAGGTCGCGCAGGTGCAGGCTCTGTTCGTCGTCGCCCGGGGCGTTGAGCGCCGCCGTCATCTCGTGTGAAAGCGCCATGCGGCGCGGCAGCGCCAGCGCCGTGCTGCGGCTGTCGGGCGATTCCTTCATCGGAAGGGGTTCACCGCGTCGAGCATGTCGCGCAGGATCGAATCCTTGAAGATCACCCGCGCCTTCGAGCGCTTGACCACGATCAGGTCGTCGTTGGCGACCATCGGGTCGTCCAGTTCGCCGGCGCGTATGCGGTCGACGTCGTAGACCAGCGTCTCGCGCTTGCCGGCGTTATCGGCACGGAACAGCATCACTTCGGTCATGTCGCTCAGGTTGGCCTGCCCGCCGGCCACGGCAAGCGACTGCAGCAGCGACGTCGGCCCGCGCAGTGGATAGACGCCGGGCCTGTTCACCGCGCCCTCGATCGTCACGCGCTGGCTGGTGTATTCCTTGATGAAAAGGCTCACCTGCGGATCCTGCAGGTAGCTGTCGGCGAGTTTCGCGACGATCAGGGCCTCGGCCTCGGTGGCGGTCAGGCCGCCCAGTTGCAACATGCCGATGAGGGGCAGCGAAATCTGGCCGCGCGAATTCACGCGCACAGTGCGCGTGAGCTGGTCGACCCCGAACACCTGGATCTCGATCAGGTCCTCGGCACCGATCCGGTAGTCGCGGATGCCGACCTGGCGGATCGCCGCGGCGGGCGCCGAGGCCAGCAACGGCGCCGGGACGGGCGCAGCCACGGAATCCCCGCCCGGGCCGGTCACTTCGAGGGCGCCACTCATCTTGAGCGCGAGGGTGGAGTTCGATACCCCACCGTCCGCGGCGGCGGGCCATAGGGCCATCGTAGCGGCCAGCGAAACAACCGCCCCCAGCACCTGGTACCGCCCTTGCAACATCCTGCGTGTCATCTTTCGTCTCCAACCCGCGTCCCGTCCGTCGCAGCGCACAATTAACAGATGCAAAAAAACGGGCGTTTTCGCCAAAATCTCCATGAATTATGCATAGATACGTCACATGCGGCTATGCGCCAAAGCACCATCCCGGCCCCCCCGGTTGCGGCACCATGACAACCCGCGCCGCCCTTCAAACGCCCTTTTCCTCCCCATGTGGGCCTTGCCTATCCCCACGTCCATGTCTAAGCCATTGATTTGTAGGTATTTATTTTCAACGCGGAGCGCCGCGTGACGGTTGCGGACCCCGGACTGGCCCAACGGCTGGGCAATGCGTGGTTACAGCTGCATTTCGCTCCGCGCGCCTTCCGCCTGGTCTGGGCGGCGTCGCGGGGCTGGACGGCGGCCTGGCTGGTCCTCCTGCTGGCCCAGGGACTGCTGCCGGCCGCGCTTGTCTACCTGACCCGCGACCTGGTCAACGGCTTGGCCGCCATCGTGGGCACGGGCGGCGCCGCGTCCGCCGAGTTGGCGCCCACTCTCGTTGCCGCCGCGGCCATCGGCGCGCTCCTTTTCCTCGGGGAGTCGCTGCACGGCGGCGCCGAATGGGTGCGAGCGGCACAAGCGCGCCATGTCGAGGACCACCTGAGCGGCCTGATCCAGGCCAAGTCCACCCAGGTGGACCTCGCGTTCTACGATTCGCCCGAATACCACGACCACCTGCACCGCGCGCGGGCGGAAGCGACCTACCGCCCGGTCGCGCTGCTGGAAAGCGCCGGCAACCTGCTGCAGAACGCCATCACGCTCGGCGCCATGGCCGCGGTCCTGGTGCCGTACGGCTGGTGGGTGCCGCTGGCCCTGTTGCTCAGCACGTTGCCGGCGTTTGCCGTGGTGGTGCGCTTCGCCGTCCGGCAACATCGCTGGCGCCAATCGGTCACGGCCGACGAACGCCGCGCCGCCTACTACGACTGGCTGCTGACCACCGGCGACGCGGCGGCCGAGATGCGGCTCTTCGGCCTCGGACCCCACTTCCGCGCCGCATTCACGGGCCTGCGGGCCCGGCTGCGCGGCGAGGAGCTGCGCCTGGCGCGCAGCCAGGGCGCGGCGGAGATCGCGGCGGCCGCGCTGGCGCTTGGCGTCTCGGCGGGTTGTGTGGCGTGGGTCGGCTGGCGTGTTATCGAGGGTCGCGCAAGCCTGGGCGACCTCGCGCTTTTCTACCAGGCCTTCAGCATGGGCCAGCGCCTGATGCGCTCACTGCTGGGCAGCGTCGGCCACGTCTACTACAACGTGTTATTCCTCGGAAGCCTGTTCGCCTTCCTCGACCTCGAGGCACGCGTGGGCGATCCGAAGGCGCCGCGCTCGCTTCCCCCCACACCCGCCGGCGTGGCGATCCGTTTTCGGGATGTCACCTTCACCTATCCGGGCTCCAACCGCGTGGCCCTTGCGAACCTCGACCTCGAGATCCCGCCCGGGCGCATCGTCGCCATCGTGGGCACCAACGGCGCGGGCAAGAGCACGCTGCTCAAGCTGCTGTGCCGCTTCCACGACCCGCAGGCCGGCAGCGTGGAGCTGAACGGCGTCGACGTCCGCGACCTGCCGCTGGACGAGGTGCGCGCGCAGGTCACGGTGCTGTTCCAGGAGCCGGTGCGCTACAACGCGACGGTGGCGGAGAACATCGCGCTGCATCCAGCGCTCGCGCGCGCGACACGCGCCGACATCGAGGCGGCCGCGCGCGCCGCGGGCGCGGAAGACCTCATCTCGCGCCTGCCGCGGGGCTACGAGACGTTGCTCGGCAACTGGTTCGAGGGCGGCATCGAGCTCTCGACCGGCGAATGGCAGCGCCTGGCCCTGGCGCGCGCCTTCATGCGCCGCGCGCCGGTGATCGTGCTCGACGAGCCCACCGCCGCGATGGATTCGTGGGCCGAGGCCGACTGGCTTCGTCGCTTCCGGGCGCTCGCCGAGGGCCGCACGGCGATGGTCGTGACGCATCGCTTCACCACGGCGATGCGCGCCGATGTGGTCTACGTGATGAACGAGGGCCGCATCTCGGAGTTCGGCACGCACGAGCAGCTGCTGGCGCTCGGCGGCGACTATGCGCGCTCGTGGCGCGACCAGATGCGCGCCGAGAACGGGGCGCCGCTGCGATGATGCCGGTCGCGAGCCGCGAGGCGGAGCTGCTGTTGCACTGCGCGCGCACGCGCCTGCCGCTGGCATCGCGCGAGCGCATCCGCGCGTTGTGCGCCCAGCCGCTCGAGTGGGAGGATTTCCTGTCGCTCGCCGCGCACCATGGGCTGATGCCGCTTTGTTACGAGCGCCTGAACGAAATCGCGCCGCAGGGCCCGCCCAAGGCGGCGATGGTGAAGCTGTGGGCGGCGCGCCAGCGCACCCTGGCGCAGAACAACGAGATGGCCGACGAGCTCTTCGGCATCCTCGGCGACCTCGACGCCGTGGGCATCCACGCGCTGCCGTACAAGGGCCCCACGCTGGCGCTCGACCTCTATGGCGACGTGGGCCTGCGCCAGTTCGGCGACCTCGACATCCTGCTGCACCGCGACCACGTGCCCCATGCCCAGGAGCGCCTGCGGGCGCGCGGCTACGTTGCGCAATTCCCGCTGGCGCCGGCGGTGGAACGCGCGTTCCTGCGTTCGGGCGCGCAGTACCACCTGGCCATGCGCCACGAACAACGCGGCATGATGGTCGAGCTGCACTGGCGCGTCGATCCCGACATCGCCATCGAGCCCGAAGCGCCCGGAGCCAAACGCTTCCGCTCGCGCGAGCTGCTGCTGGTGCTGATGATCCACGGCTCGAAGCACCGCTGGTCGAGCCTGGGCTGGCTGGTGGACGTGGCCGAGCTCATGGCGCGCGATCCGGTCGACTGGAAATGGATCGAGGCGAAGGCCGCAACGCTTCGTTGCCGCAGGCGCCTCGCGCTGGGAGTGCTGCTCGCGCAGGCGCTGCTCGATGCGCCCGCCCCCGGCGAGGTCGTGGCGCGCATGCGCGATGTGGAGGGCATGGAAAGCCTGTGCACGGCGCTCGCCGCGGAGCTGCTGGAGGTCTCGCCCGCGGAGCCTTCGCCGCGCGCGATGCTGCGCGAGAACCTTGGCCTCTTCGATACGCGCGCGCAACGCCTCAAGCACCTGCTGGACACGGTCTGGAGCCCGAGCCTGGTCGAGTGGACCCGGTGGCCGCTGCCGCGCGTGTTGTTTTTCCTCTATCCGCCGTTGCGCCTGCTGCGCCTGACCGGCAAACACGGGGCCGCTACGATGCGCCCGAAAATCCCTGCTGCCGCCACGCCTCGAACACCACCACCGCCACCGCGTTCGACAGATTGAGGCTGCGGTTGCCGGGACGCATCGGCAGGCGCAGCGTGCGCGCGGGATCGAACGCGGCGAAAACGTCCCCCGGCAAGCCGCGGGTCTCGGCGCCGAACACGAAGGCATCGCCGGGTTCATATCGCACGGTGTCGTAGGCCACCGAGCCGCGCGTGGACACCGCGAAGACGCGCCGTTCGCCCAACGCCGCGCGGCACGCCGGCCAATCGCGGTGCACCGTCACGCTCGCCATCTCGTGGTAGTCGAGGCCCGCGCGGCGCAGTTGCCGGTCCTCCATGGAAAAGCCGAGTGGCTCCACCAGGTGCAGGCGCGCGCCCGCGTTGGCGCACAGCCGGACCACGTTGCCGGTGTTGGGCGGGATCTCGGGCTGGAAGAGGATGACTTCGAACATGCGCGCTGGATTCTACTAGCGTGGACCGCCGGCCAGCGCGATGGCCCACGCGCTCACGCGTCCCGCCCCGGCTTCCTTCAACACGCGCGCCATCGATTCACACGTGGCGCCGGTGGTGAGCACGTCGTCGACGATGGCCACGTGCTCGCCGTGGAACACGCGGCGGCATTCGAACACGCCACGCAGGTTGCGCCTGCGCTCGCGCGCATCGAGCGTGGGTTGCGGCGGCGTCTCGCGCACCTTCACGAGGGCCGTGCGATCAACCGGCGCACCCACCACCCGGCCCACCACCTTGGCGGCCTCCAGGGCCTGGTTGAATCCGCGCTGTCGCAGGCGGGCGGCGGTCAGGGGCGGGGCGACGATACACGCGGGAGGCGGCAGCGCCCGCACGCGCGACGCGAGCTCGCGCGACAGCCACTTGCCCACCGCCAGGTCACCCGCGAACTTGAAGCGATGGACCAGCCGATCGACCGGAAAGCGGTAGTGGAACGCGGCGTGGGCATGGTCGAACGCCGCGCCGTGTAAAAGACCCTCCGCGGCATCGGGTTCACAAGCCGGCAAACCGGCCTCGCACGCCCCGCAAACGAGCCCGGCCGCGCCGCCGCCGCCACACAACAGGCAGTCCTGTCCCCCTTGGCCTGCCTTATCCTTGAGCAGCTGCAAGGCCCGGGTCTGCGCTGGAATTGACAACCGGCTAAAGATCACGAATTATCAGAGCCTTACGAAGGAGGATTTCTGGATACCGTTGTCGCTTTTCACCCGCCGGCGCGCGCCGCCGATCCCGCGCTGGATGTCCTGCGCGCCCAGGCCCTCGCGCTCTTTGCTCTCCCCTTCAACGATCTTCTCTTCCGCGCGCATACCGTCCACCGCGAGAATTTCGATCCCAATCGCGTGCAGCGCTCCACGCTGCTGTCGATCAAGACCGGCGGATGCCCGGAAGACTGCGGCTATTGTCCGCAGGCCGCGCGCTACCACACGGGTATCGAGAACGAGGACCTGCTCTCGCTCGACGAGGTGAAGGCCGCCGCGAAGGCAGCGAAGGAAAACGGCGCGACACGCTTCTGCATGGGTGCGGCGTGGCGCGGCCCCAAGGCACGCGACCTGGCACCGGTACTGGACATGGTGCGCGCGGTGAAGGACCTGGGCATGGAAGCGTGCTGCACGCTCGGCATGCTCAAGGATGGCCAGGCCGAGCAGCTGCGCGATGCGGGGCTCGACTACTACAACCACAACCTCGATACCGCGCCCGAACACTACGGCAACATCATCACCACGCGCGAATACCAGGCCCGCCTCGATACGCTCGGACGCGTGCGCGATGCCGGAATCCACGTCTGCAGCGGCGGCATCGTGGGCCTTGGCGAGACGCGCGAAAGCCGCGCGGGACTGCTGGCGCAGCTCGCCTCGATGCAGCCGCAGCCCGAGTCGGTGCCGATCAACGAGCTGGTGCCGGTGGAAGGCACGCCGCTCGCGGATACGCCCAAGCTGCACTGGACGGAGTTCGTGCGGACCATCGCCGTCGCGCGCATCCTCATGCCCGCGAGCATGGTGCGGCTTTCCGCGGGACGCGCCGCGATGAGCGAGGAGCAGCAGGCGTTGTGTTTCTTCGCCGGCGCCAACTCCATCTTCTACGGCGAGAAGCTGCTCACGACCGGCAACCCCGACGTGCAGCGCGACGACACGCTTTTCGCCGCCCTCGGCATCCAATCCGCCTGATCGGGCGATGAGCAGGCTCGCCGCCCGGCTTGCCGAGGGCCTCGCCGCGCTCGAACGCGAGGACCTCCACCGCAAGCGCCGCGTGCTGGAAGGCGCCCAGGGCCCACGCATCGTCATCGATGGGCTGGCGGCGGCCAACTTCTCGAGCAACGACTACCTCGGGCTCGCAAGCCATCCGCGGCTGCGCGCGGCCGCGCATGCGGCGATCGACGCGTTCGGCGTCGGCGCGGGCGCCTCCCCGCTGGTGAGCGGGCAGATGCGGGTCCACCAGGAGGCGGAAGCGCGCTTCGCGCGCTTCACGGGACTGCCGGCCGCGCTGCTTTTCCCCAGCGGCTACGCCGCGAACCTGGGTGTGCTCGCGGCCCTTTGCGACCGCCATGCCGAGATCTTCGCGGACCGCCTCGACCATGCCTGCCTCAACGACGGCGCGATCCTTTCGCGCGCGACCTTCACGCGTTATCCCCACCTCGACCTGGCGGCCCTCGACTCGCGCCTGGCCGCCTCGAAGGCCCAGGTGCGCGTCGTCGCGACCGACACCGTCTTCAGCATGGACGGCGACCTGGCGCCGGTGCCCGACCTGCTCGAGTTGTGCGAACGCCACGAGGCGTGGCTGCTGCTCGACGACGCACACGGCTTCGGTGTCCTGGGCGCCACCGGCCGCGGGACACTCGAACACTTCGGGCTGCGCTCCGATCGGGTGATCTACATGGCGACCCTCGGCAAGGCCCTGGGCGGATACGGCGCCTTCGTGGGCGCCACACCCGAGGTCATCGACTGGCTGGTGCAGAAGGCGCGAACGTATGTGTTTTCCACCGCGCTGCCGCCCGCCGTCGCGGCCACGGCCACCGCCGCGCTCGACCTGCTCGACGAGGAACCCGAACGCATTGCCCTGCTGCACCAACGCATCGCGCTTTTCCGGCAGGCCGCCGCGCAGCGCGGGCTGCCGTTGGCCGCCTCGACGACGGCGATCCAGCCGGTGGTGCTCGGCGATGCCGCGCGCGCCATGCGCGCCTCGGCAAGCCTGCTTGCGCGCGGCTACTTCGTTCCCGCGATCCGCCCGCCGACCGTTCCCGAAGGCACGGCGCGCCTGCGTGTCACGCTTTCGGCCACGCATTCGGCCGCCGACGTCGTGGGGCTCGTCGGCGCGCTTGCCGAAAGCCTCGCCCCGTGAGCCTGCATGTCGAAAGCACCGGCTCCGGAAGCGACCTCGTCCTGCTGCACGGCTGGGGGCTGCATTCGGGCGTGTGGGACGAAGTGCTTCCCGCGCTCTCCTCGCGCTACCGCGTCCATGCGATCGACCTGCCGGGCCACGGGCATTCGGCCCACGCCCGTGTCGGCACGCTCGATGACGCGTGCGATGCGATCGCCGCGATCATTCCCGAGCGCTCCGATGTCTGCGGATGGTCCCTCGGCGGGCTCGCGGCCCAGCGCCTCGCCCAGCTGCACCCCGAAAAGGTGGGCGCGCTCGCGCTCGTCGGCGCCACGCCGTGTTTCCTGCAGCGCTCCGACTGGCCCCACGCGATGCGCGCCGCCACACTGGATGAATTCGCCGCCGGCCTGCACACGCAGCGCGAGGCCACCCTGAAAAGCTTTGTGCGGCTCAACGCGCTGCACGGCGCCCACGGCCGCGAGGCGGTTCGCGCTTTCACCACGCGGCTGTTCACACGCGGCGTGCCGGACGAAGGCGCGCTGCGCGCGACCCTCGGGTGGCTGCGCGAATGCGACCTGCGCGCGCAGGCGGCCCAGCTGCCCCGTCGAACGCTGGTGCTGCACGGAGCACGCGACGCGCTGGTGCCGGCCGCCGCGGCGCGTTGGCTTGCGCAGTCCATCCCCGCGGCGCAGTTGCTCGAATGGCCCGACGCCGCACACATCCCCTTCTTCACCCATCGCGAACCCTTCGTGGCCGCCCTGGAGTTTTTCCTTGGCTGAGATCCCCTTTCCCGAAAAACACGCGGTTCGCCGCTCGTTCGAACGCGCCGCCGGGACCTACGACCGCAACAGCGTCCTGCAATGCGAGGTGGGGCTGCGCCTGCTCCGACACCTCGATCCGATCCGCATCGCGCCCACGCGCGTGGTCGACGTGGGCTGCGGCACCGGCATGTTTTTCAGCAAGCTGGCCGAGCGTTTCCCCGCCGCCGACCTGGTGGGCGTCGACCTGGCGCATCCGATGCTTTCGGTCGCGCGCAGGCGTACGCCGTGGCTCAAGCGCGCGCTGAAGCTGCGCCATCCGCGCCTGGTGTGCGCCGACGGCGAGCGCCTGCCGCTGGCGGCCGGCAGCGCGCAGCTGCTGTTCTCCAACCTCGCGCTGCAATGGATGCGCCCGGAGGTTGTGTTCGCGGAAGCCGCGCGCACGCTCGAAACCGGCGGGCTCTTCATGTTTTCCACCCTCGGCCCCGACACGCTGAAGGAGCTGCGCGCGGCGTTTGCGGCGGTCGACGGCTACCAGCACGTCAACCGGTTCATCGACATGCACGACCTCGGCGACGAGCTGGTGCACGCGGGATTCGCCGACCCGGTGATGGAGATGGAGATCATCACGCTCGAATATTCGAGTGTCGAGAAGGTGGCGCGCGACCTGAAGGCGATCGGCGCCAACAACTCGCTGCCCGGGCGGCCGCGCGGCCTGTCGGGGCGCAGCCGCTGGCGCGACGTGATCGCGCACTACGACAGGCTTCGCACCAACGGCGTGTTGCCCGCCACCTACGAGGTGGTCTACGGCCACGCGTGGAAGGTGGCGCCCAAACACATCGCCGACGGCCGCCAGGTGATCGACTTTCCGACGCGGCGGGGTCCGTGAGCCGCGGCGTCTTCGTCACCGGCACCGACACCGGCATCGGCAAGACCGTGGCCTGCTGCGCGCTGCTGCATGCGCTCGCGGCGCGCGGGATCGCGGCGATGCCGATGAAACCCATCGCCGCCGGGGCCGCCGAACACGGCGGGCGCTGGATCAACGAGGACACCGCCCTGCTGCTGGCCGCGGCCGGTCGCGATCCATCACTTGCCGGCCGGGTCACTCCGGTCCTGCTGCGCGAGCCGCTGGCGCCCCATATCGCCGCGGCGCGCGAAGGGGTCTCGATCTCGCTGCCGCGCGTGCTGGAAACCTTCGAAGCGCTCGCCGCCGGCGGCGACTTCATGGTGGTGGAAGGTGTCGGCGGCTTCTGCGTGCCGCTGGGTGACGGGCTCGACACCGTGACGCTTGCGCGCCGCCTGGCGCTGCCGGTGGTGATGGTGGTGGGCCTGCGGCTCGGGTGCATCAACCACGCGCTGCTGACCGCGCAGGCCATCGAGGCCGCCGGCCTGCCGCTGGCGGGCTGGATCGCCAACTCGGTGGATCCCCGGATGTCCGCGCGCGAGGAAAACATCGCCACGTTGGCCACGGCGCTGCGTGCCCCCCTGCTGGGCGTGCTGCCCCATTTGCCGCGGGCCGACACCCGGCTGATGGCTCGCGGCCTCGACTGCTCCGCGCTGCTGCCATGAAGGCGATCCTCTTCGACCTCGACGGCACCCTCACCGACCCGCGCGAGGGCATCACGCGTTCGATCGCCTACGCCATGGAGCGCATGGGTGTGGCACCGCCGCCGCTCGACGACTTGTGTTTCGCCATCGGGCCGCCGCTGCGCCCTACGCTGGGCCGGCTCATCGGCGACGAATCCCCCGCCGCCATCGAACGCGCCATCGCGCTGTATCGCGAGCGCTTCGCCGACGTGGGCCTGTTCGAAAACGCGGTCTACGACGGCGTGGCCGAGACGCTGGCGGCGCTGGCCGCGACCGGCGCCACGCTGGTGGTGGCGACCTCGAAGCCGCGCGTGTACGCGGAGCGCATCGTGCGGCACTTCGCGCTCGATGCCCATTTCGCCGCGGTCCACGGCTGCGAGCTCGACGGCACGCGTGAGGACAAGCGCGACCTGCTGGCGCACCTGCTTGCCCATCACGGCTTCGACGCCCGGCAGGCCGTGATGATCGGCGACCGCGGCGCCGACATGATCGCGGCGCGCCACCACGGCGTAAATGCGCTGGGTGTGTTGTGGGGCTATGGCACGCGCGACGAACTTTCGGCCGCGGGCGCGCAGATGTTCTGTGATCGTCCCACCGACATTCCGGACGCCCTCGCATCGGCGGTGCGCGCACCAACCTGAAGACCGGGGGGGACCCGGCTTTTCGCCACCGGGCGGAAAGTGGGGTCCGTCCCCGGTATGCCTTGGCCCGCTAGGCCGCGAAGGCCGCTCCCAGCAGCGCGACACCGTGGGCCCCATGGCGCCGCGCCGCGGGGATGTCGGTGCGCGCAAGCCCGCCGATCGCATAGGCGGGCATCGGGCAGCCGGCCACGAGTGCCGCGAAGCGCGCCCAGCCGATGGGCGCGGCTTCAGGGTGCGAGGCCGTGACCATCACCGGCCCGACGACGATGTAGTCGAGCCCGAGCCTGGCGGCCTGCGCGACCTGCGCTTCGTCGTGGCACGACGCACCCACGAGCGAGCCCGCGGGCCGCTCGCCCGCGGCCATCAGCAGCTTCGCGGAAAGGTGCACGCCGTCGCATTGGGGAAAGGTGCCGCAGTCGCCGTTCACCACCACGCGCGAGCCGAAGGCCTGCGCCCGCGCGAGCGCGCGCGAGAGCAGATGCTGCAGCTTCTGGCGGTCCATCGCCTTCTCCCGGATCTGCACCAGCACCCTCTCGTTGACCACGTGCTGCGACAACGCCGCGATCCAGTGATCGATGCCCCGCGCGGCGGCGTCGGAGACAACCATCACCTCGGGCAACGCCAGCGCCGCCAGCACCGGCGCGTTGGCCGGCAGCATCGGGCTGACGTCGGGGGCGCCCGCGCGCTGCCACTTGATCGCCTGGTCCTCGAGCGGCCGCGGCTCGCCCTTCCACCCCGTCACGCGCCAGAAATGCAGGCGCACCGTGGCGTGGGTGTATTCGTAGACGCGGGTGATCCAGGGCGAGGCGTCGGTGACTTCGATGTCGAGCTCTTCCTTCAACTCCCGCGCCAGCGCCTCGCGCGGGCTTTCGCCGTCTTCGATCTTGCCGCCGGGGAATTCCCAGTAGCCGGGATAGGGTTTTCCCGCCGGGCGTTGCGCGAGCAGGAATTCGCCCGGGCGTTCGATCACCGCGGCCGCTACTTCCGTGATTTTCGTCATCGGCTGGCGCGCTGCGTTCATCGGCGTTCAGGCTTTGGTTTTCACCCGGCCAACCCAGTCGCGCGCGAATTGCCACGCCACCCGCCCGCTGCGAAAGCCCCGCTCCAGCGACCAGAGCAAAGCCGCGCGGCGGGAATCGTCGGAAGGTTTGCCGCCGAGCGTGGCCACCCAGTGGTCGGCGATCTCGAGGTACTGGTCCTGGTCGAACGGATAGAACGAAAGCCACAACCCGAAGCGTTCGGACAGCGAGATCTTCTCCTCGGTGGTCTCGCCGGGATGGATCTCGCCATCGCGATGAAGCGCCTGCAGGTTCTCGTCCATGAACTCCGGCATCAGGTGGCGGCGGTTGGAGGTGGCGTAGATCAACACGTTTTCCGCGGAGCCGGCGATGGAGCCGTCGAGCACCACCTTGAGCGACTTGTAGCCCGCGTCGGAGGCCTCGAAGGACAGGTCGTCGCAGAAGATCATGAAGCGCTCCTTGCGCTCGCCCACCAGGTCGACGATGTCCGGCAGGTCCACGAGGTCGCGCTTGTCCACCTCGATCAGGCGCAGGCCCTTCGACGCGAACTCGGCCAGCGCCGCCTTCACGAGCGAGCTCTTGCCGGTGCCGCGCGCGCCGGTGAGCAACACGTTGTTGGCCGGGCGCCCGGCGACGAACTGCGCGGTGTTCTCGCGCAGCCGGCGCTTCTGCTCGTCGATGTCCTTCAAGTCCGAGAAGCGGATCGAGTGCGGGTGGCGCACCGGCTGCAGGTAGCCGCCGCGCGGACCCTTGCGCCAGCGAAACGCGGTGGCCGATTTCCAGTCCGGCGCGGGTTCGGCCGCGGGCAGGATGCGGTCGAGCCGTTCGAGGAGCGTGTCCAGCCGGTCGAGGACCGGCTTCCAGTCGTTGGTCATTTGAGCGTGAAAACCATGAGCCAGTAATAGGTGAGTGATTCCATGTGGGCCTCGCGCGCCACCGGGCGCACGGCATCGGCCAGCTCGGCGGCGGTGGGAAAGTTCTTCAGCACCTCGAATTCCTCGCCGTTGGCCAGCTTGCGCATCTGGTAGGTGTTGCCCTCGGCGTCGCGGCGCGAAAGCGGCGTCGAGCTCCATTGGGCGAACTGGTTGTCGAGGATCACAACCATCGATCCCGGCTCCAGGCGGCGCGAAAGGTTGGCCACGAACTGCGTGATGCCGCTTTTTTTCACGTGTGACCACCAGAAACCGGCGAAGGCGCCGTTGCACCCCGGCGGCACGCCATCAAACGTCACCGCGTCGGCCTTGACGAAGGTCGCCTTGCCCTTCGCGATCGGCTTGTCGCGCGCGATCTCGAGCACCGCCTCGCTGATGTCGCCGGCGTAGATGTGATGGGCGGCCGGCGCGATGTACTGCGTCCAGTAGCCGGTGCCGCACGCGACCTCCAGCACCCTGCGGCCGCGCAGGATCTCCGGGATCCGGCGTCGCAGCCATTCCAGCTCGCGCTGGCGCTCGGGCTTTTCGTAGACCTGCTCGTATTCGGCGGCGCGCTTCGAGTAATACTTCTCCAGGTGCGGTGTCGTGCTACGGGGATCGTTCATGGCGGCTCCCTCAGCATTGGTAGATATCGGAACGGTGGATCTCCATGTAAGCGATGGACCACCCCGGGTTCGACCAGGGCGCGGTCGTCGCCCACGCGGTAGTCGTCGCGCTGCCACTCCATGTTTCGCGCCTTAGCTGCGGTAGTCGGCGTTGATCTTCACGTAGTCGTAGGAGAAATCGCAGGTCCAGACCGTGGCGGTTTCGATCCCGCGCCCGAGCGTGACGCGCACGGCGATCTCGGTTTCCTTCATCACGCGCTTGCCCTGCTCCTCGGTGTAGCTCGCGGCCCGCCCGCCCTTTTCCACCACGGTCACGTCGCCCAGCTGCAGGCCGACGCGCGCGGGGTCGAGGTCGGCCACGCCGGCATTGCCCACCGCGGCCAGGATGCGGCCCAGGTTCGGGTCGGAAGCGAAAAATGCCGTCTTCACCAGCGGCGAGTTGGCGATCGACTTCGCAACCGCGAAACATTCCTTGCGGCTGGCGCCCTCGTCGACGGTGATGGTCATGAACTTGGTGGCGCCCTCGCCGTCGCGCACGATGGCCTGCGCCAGCAGCTGCGCGACTTCGGTGACGGTCACGGCAAGGCGGCCGAATTCCGCGGTGCCTTCGCCCACGATTTCGGGATTGCCGGCCCTGGCCGTGGCCACCACCAGCAACGTGTCGTTGGTCGACGTGTCGCCGTCGACGGTGATGGCGTTGAACGTGCGGTCGGCGACGTGGCCCGCCATGTATTGCAGCGCGTCCTGGCCAATCGAGGCATCGGTGGCGATGATGCCGAGCATCGTCGCCATGTTGGGCTGGATCATGCCGGCGCCCTTGGATATGCCGGTGACGGTGACGGTGCGCCCGTCGATCTCGACCTGGCGCGAGACCGCCTTGGCGACGGTGTCGGTGGTCATGATGGCTTCGGCAGCCGATGCCCAATGGCCCTCGGCCAGGTCCTCGACGCAGGCCGGCAGCCCGGCCACGATGCGGTCGACCGGCAGCGGCTCCATGATCACTCCCGTGGACATGGGCAGCACCTGCCACGGCTGGATGCCGAGGGCCGTTGCCACCGCGGCGCACGTGGCCCTGGCGTTTTCCATCCCCGGCGCGCCCGTCCCCGCGTTCGCGACACCCGTGTTCACGACCAGCGCGCGGATGGCGGCCTTGTCCTCGAGGTTGGCCTTGCAGAGCAGCACCGGGGCCGCGGCGAAATGGTTGCGGGTGAAGACGCCGGCGACGCGGCTGCCCTCATCGAGGGCGACCAGCAGGAGGTCCTTGCGGCCGGGCTTGCGGATATGCGCCCTGGCAATGCCCAGGCGAACGCCCGGGATGCCGAGCAGGTCTTCGGGACGGGGCGGTACCAGGTTGACGGCCATAGGGGTCACATCCCAGTTCAAGCGGTTGCTGTTGTTGTCAGCGCCGGTCGCACGCGCTGGAAAAATCGGGCCCTGACCCGGTTATTGTATTCGACCGCGTCAGGGCGCCGGCTTCGGCCGGACCCGCGCCATGAAATGTGCGTCGACGTAGGCGCCGTTGCGAAGGGCATACGCCTCAGGTGAGCTCCAGGGGTCGGGGCCATGGGCCATTGTAGTTGCTTGGCGACAGGGTCCAATTGGAGCATTCTTCGGCGATGAGTGATCCCGCCGCTGCCGCCGCCGTCGAACAACCCGTGTGGCGGACCTGCCTGGATGTGGAGGGTCAGGCGGCCGACCACTACGACGACTTCGTCCTGACCCCGCTGTTCGACATCATGGCCCACGAGCCGGCGCGGGTGCTGGAACTGGGCTGCGCGGGTGGGGCTTTCGGGGCGGAGCTCAAGAATCGTTTCCCGGCCGCGAGCGTCGTGGGCATCGACGCCGGGGCCGCGGCCGCGCAAAAGGCCGCCTCCCGCCTCGATCGTGTCATCCACGCGCGCCTTGACCAGTGCAACCTCGCGCAAGCGGGTTTGAAACACGGGGAGTTCGACACGCTGGTGGCCGCCGACATCCTCGAGCACCTGGTCAACCCGTGGGCGCTGCTGGAGCGGATCAAGCCGTTCCTGGCCCCCGGCGCGCAGGTGCTGGTGAGCATCCCGAACGCGCGCAACATCACGGTGGGATCGGAGCTGCTGGTGGGCGGGCGTTTCGAATACGCGCAACGCGGGCTGCTGGACGTGACCCACCTGCGTTTCTTCACGCTGGACAGCATCCGCCGCATGTTCGAGGAAACCGGGTACGTGGTGCAGGCGCAGCGGTCGATCCTGCTGCCCGCCCTGCGCAAGCTCTACGAGGGCTACTCGGGCGCGGGGCCCGTGACGCTGCGCTTCGGGCGCATGACGATTTCGGACGTGACCGCGCAGGAGGTGATGGAGCTTTGCGCGGCGCAGTTCGTCTTGCGCTGCCGCCCGGCCTGAGGGCCGCTTCCCGCAGGCTCGCCTACGCGAGCTTTCCGTGGCACTGCTTGAATTTCCTGCCCGAACCACACGGGCACGGGTCGTTGCGGCCGACCTTCTGCGTCGAGCGCACGAAGGTTTCCACCGCCTCTCCCGGGATGCCCGAGGGGATCTGCCGGGCCACGCCCCGGGTCGATATCTGCTCGGCCGGCTCGTCGCCCACGCCGGGCGAGAAATCCGCGTGCTGGTACTGCAGGTTCTTCAGGGCGCGCGCCGCCTCTTCGGCCTTGCGCTCGGCTTCTTCCACCTCTTCCTGCGAGCGCACCTGCACCGCCATCAGGTGGCGCGTGACCTCGCGCTTGATCGAGTCGAGCATCGAGCCGAAGAGCTCGAAGGCCTCGCGTTTGTATTCCTGCTTCGGCTGCTTCTGCGCGTAACCGCGCAGGTGGATGCCCTGGCGCAGGTAGTCCAGCGCCGCCAGGTGCTCGCGCCAATGCGTGTCGATCGACTGCAGCATCACGGAGCGCTCGTAGTTGTGGAGCACCTCCGCGTCGATCGGGCCGAACTTGCCGTCGTAAGAGGCGGCGGCGGCCTCGATCACGCGCCCGGCGATGCCTCCCGCGTCGAGCTTGTCGTCGGCCGCGGCCCACTCGGCCACCGGGACGGTCAGGAAGAATTCGCCCGCCAGCTTCTTTTCCAGGCCTTCGATGTCCCACTGCTCCTCCACGCTTTCGGCGGGCACGAATTCCAGCACGATGGAGCCGAGCACGTCGGAGCGGATGGAGCGGATGGTTTCGGAGATGTCGCTCGTTTCCAGCAGCTCGTTGCGCTGCTGGTAGATCACCCTGCGCTGGTCGTTGGCGACGTCGTCGTATTCGAGCAGCTGCTTGCGGATGTCGAAGTTGCGCGCCTCGACCTTGCGCTGCGCGTTTTCGATCGAGCGCGAGACCATGCGCGCCTCGATCGCCTCGCCCTCGGGGATCTTGAGCGAACGCATGATGTTCTGCAGCCGCTCGCCGGCGAAGATCTTGAGCAGCGGGTCTTCGAACGAGAGGAAGAAACGCGAGCTGCCCGGGTCGCCCTGGCGCCCGGACCGGCCGCGCAGCTGGTTGTCGATGCGCCGCGATTCGTGGCGCTCGGAGCCGATGATGTGCAGCCCGCCGGAGGCGACGACCTCGTCGTGCACCTTCTGCCAGGCCTCGCGCACGTCGGCGACGCGGCGCTCTTTTTCCGAGGGCGAAAGCGCTTCGTCGTCCTGGACCGCGCGGATGTCCGCTTCGGGGTTGCCGCCGAGCACGATGTCGGTGCCGCGGCCCGCCATGTTGGTGGCGATGGTGACCATCTTCGGGCGCCCGGCCTGGGCGACGATTTCGGCCTCGCGCGCGTGTTGCTTCGCGTTCAGGACGTTGTGCGGCATCTTCTCGGCCTGCAGCATGCCGGAAAGCAGTTCGGAATTTTCCACCGACGTCGTGCCGAGCAGCACCGGCTGGCCCTTGGCCATGCGCTCCTTGATGTCGTTGACGATCGCCTGGTGCTTTTCCTTCGAGGTGATGAAGACCTGGTCGTTGTGGTCTTTCCTCACCATCGGACGGTGCGTGGGGATCAGCACCGTCTCGAGGTTGTAGATGCTGGAGAACTCGAACGCCTCGGTGTCCGCCGTGCCGGTCATGCCGGAGAGCTTCTTGTAGAGGCGGAAATAGTTCTGGAACGTGATCGAGGCGAGCGTCTGGCTCTCGTTCTTGATCGAAGCACCTTCCTTGGCCTCGACCGCCTGGTGCAGGCCGTCGGACCAGCGCCGGCCGGCCATCATGCGGCCGGTGAATTCGTCGACGATCACGACCTCGTCGTCCTGCACCACGTAGTGCTGGTCGCGGTGGTAGAGCGCATGGGCGCGCACGCCGGCATGCAGGTGGTGCATCAGGATGATGTTGGAAGGATCGTAGAGGCTGGCGCCTTCGGGCAGCAGGCCCGCCTCGCGCATCAGGTCCTCGCCGTGTTCGTGGCCGACTTCCGACAACGTGACCGTGTGCTGCTTGAGGTCGACCCAGTAGTCGCCTTCGCCCTTCTCGTCGCTCTGCGGCACGAGCTTGGGTATCAGGACGTTGATGCGGCGATAGAGCTCCGTGGAGTCTTCCGCCTGGCCGCTGATGATGAGCGGGGTGCGCGCCTCGTCGATGAGGATCGAGTCCACCTCGTCGACGATGGCGAAGTTCAGGCCGAGCTGGAAGCGCTCCGAGACCTGGGTGGCCATGTTGTCGCGCAGGTAGTCGAAGCCGAATTCGTTGTTGGTGCCGTAGGTGATGTCGGCGCGGTAGGACTGCTGCTTTTCCACCGGGTCCATCTGCGGCACCACCACGCCCACGCTCAGGCCCAGGAAGCGGTGGATGCGCCCCATCCATTCCGCGTCGCGCTTGGCGAGATAGTCGTTTACCGTCACCACGTGCACGCCCTTGCCGGACAGCGCGTTGAGGTACGAGGGCAGCGTGGCCACCAGCGTCTTGCCTTCGCCGGTGCGCATCTCCGCGATCTTGCCCTGGTGCAGCGCGATGCCGCCAACCAGCTGCATGTCGAAATGGCGCATGTTCAGCACGCGCTTCGAGGCTTCGCGCACCACGGCAAAGGCTTCCGGCAACACCGCATCCAGCGTGGCGCCGTCAGCGACCTTCTTGCGCAGCTCGGGCGTCTTCGCCTGCAGTTGCTCGTCGCTGAGCTTCCCGAGGTCGCTTTCGAGCGCGTTGATGGACTCGACCTTCTTGCGATACTCCTTGAGGAGTCGGTCGTTGCGGCTGCCGAAGATGGCCTTGAGAGCGGTCGTGAGCACGGGAAGGGAGATAAAGAGGAAGCGAAAACCGGCCCTGGGTGGGCCGGCGAAGGGTCAATTATATAGGGAGATGGGGATGGGCCGCGCAGGCCTCAAGCCCCCCGCGCCCCGGCGCGGCTATTTGCGCCGGGTGGCGGTGGCCGAGGCCTTGATGACCGAGTCGGCCTTGGTATCGAGCGCGAAAAACTTGTTTGGGTTCAATGGGATGCCTTTCTCGCGCACCTCGAAGTGCAGGTGCGGCCCGGTGACGCGGCCGGTGGCGCCCACCAGCGCGATGTTCTGGCCCTTCATCACCACCTCGCCGACCTTCACGAGGCTCCTGGAGAGGTGCGCGTAACGCGATGTCAAGCCGTTGTCGTGGTCGATCTCGACCATGTTGCCGTATTCGGACACGAAGGAGACGGTCGAGACCACGCCGCCCGCGGCCGCTACCACCGGGGTGCCCGGGGGCGCGATCAGGTCGACGCCGGTATGGAAGGTGCTTTTTCCATTGATCGGGTCGAGGCGGTAGCCGTAGTTGGACGAGTAGTAGCCCATCGGCACCGGCATCGTGGTCGGGATGGTCTTGCGCGCCAGGCGGTCGTCCATCAGCAGGGAATCGAGCACGCCCAGCTTGTCGCTGCGGTCGTCGAGCACGCGTTGGATCTCGGTGAGCATGCCGGTGAATTCGTTCACGCTCAGCTCGCGGCCGATGGAGACCGAGGGCCCGCCCTGGCCGGGGGGCTGGTCGAAGCGGAATTCCTCGGGCTTGATGCCGGCCGCCTTGGCCAGGCGCTCGCCGAAGGCATCCAGGCGCAGGATGCGCGCCTGCAGCTCGCCCACTTTCACCGCCAGCGCGCTCATGTTGTCGCGCATTTCCGCTTCCGAGCGCTTGAGGTCGTCCTGGTGCAATGCCGCGAGCAATGTGCGCAAATAGGGGTTGCGCAAGTCCACCGCGAACTTCATCGTGACCATGTAGGTGGCCATGGCGAGCATGAAGCCCGCGACCATGATGCCGAACGCGATGAGGACCACCTGGGCCTGCGAGAGCGCCACGCTGCGGCTCTTTGCCAGGCTGTCAGAAACTAGAATGATGTTCACTCGATCTCCCCTGCTGACCAATGGCTGCCGAATCCATCTCCCGCCTGCTCGGCGATAACGCCGAGCTGCGTCCGCTCTCCGAGCGGCTGCTCTACATCAAGCGCCTTCAGAAGCGCTATCGGACTCTTGCACCCGGGAAGCTCGCCGATGCGAGCCGGGTATGCGCCATTGATGGTACGACCGTTGTCATCCGTGCTTCGTCGGGCGCTGTAGCCGCCGCCCTGCGTCACGTGGCTCCCAGGATACTCGAAGGCCTTACCAAGGCAAAACCTTCAAAATACTCAAGGGATCAGGAGCTTACTTCAATCCGCATCGAAGTTCAAGTCGACATCCCGGAGCCGGTGCCGGTAGTCAGGGCCCGCACCGAGATGCCCCGCGGCAAACTTGCCAGCCTCGCCGAAGGCCTCTCCGACTCCCCGCTCAAGGACGAACTCAAGCGCATCGGCGCTCAGAGCAAAAGCACCCGCTCGAAGACGTAAAGCAGTCCGAAAGCGACCGCCAGCAGCACCATCACCTGCACCGCCAGCCAGGCGATCACGAGGTAGCGCCGGTTCCGGGTGACCAGGTAGGCGCCGACGAGGCCCACCAGCAACAGGGCGCCGAGGCTGCCGATGATCCGCAGGACAAACATGAAACGGGTGTCAGAGACGACTTTCCGGGCCGGGCGACGGGCTCGTCACCGGTCCGGGAAAGTCGTCTCTGACACCGGATTCACCACTGCGGCTGCAGTTGCAGGTTGGCAAACGCCCGCGGCAGCAGGGCGATGTCGTCGAACACCACCTCTTCCCAGGCCGACGGATCGGCGATCAGCTTGCGCACCAGCAGGTTGTTCAGCTCGTGCCCGGACTTGTGGCCGAAGAAGGCGCCGATGATCGGCCGGCCCAGCAGGTAGAGGTCGCCCACGGCGTCGAGCGCCTTGTGTTTGACGAATTCGTCATCCATGCGCAGGCCGTCGGCATTGAGGACGCGGAAATCGTCGACCACCAGCGCGTTGTCCAGCGAACCGCCGCGCCCCAGGCCCCTGGAACGCATCATCTCCACGTCCTGCGTGAACCCGAAGGTGCGGGCGCGCGCCACTTCGCGCACAAACGACACCTCGCCGAAATCCACCTCCACGGTGTTGCTCTGCGCGTCGAACACCGGGTGGCTGAACTCGATGGTGAAGCCGACCTTGAAGCCGTCGAAGGGTTGCAGGCGCACCTTCTTGTCGCCCTTTTCCAGCTCGACCACCTTGAGGATGCGCACGTAGCGCTTGGGCGCCGCCTGCTCCTCGATGCCCGCCGACTGCAGCAGGAATACGAAGGTGCCGGCGCTGCCGTCCATGATCGGCACTTCCTCGGCGGAGACGTCGACAAAGGCGTTGTCGATGCCGAGGCCGAAAAGCGCCGACATCAGGTGCTCCACGGTCGAGACCCGGGCGCCGTTGTGCTCGAGCACGGTCGCCATCGTGGTGTTGGTCACGTTGGTGGCGCGCGCCGGGATCGCCGGGTTGCCGGGCAGGTCCGACCGGCAGAAGACGATGCCGGTGTCGATCGGCGCCGGGCGCAGGGCCATGGTCACCTTGGTGCCCGTGTGCAGGCCCACGCCGGTGGCCCGGACGATACTCTTGAGGGTGCGTTGCTTGATCATTTTGCCAATTTTATCAGGTGCTTAGCGATTGCGCCAGTAGGGGCCGGCCAGGCTGGGCGCCGAGCCACCCGGTGAACTGGGCACCCGAGGGGCGGGGAAGAGGCATCCCTGCTGGCGCGTGTGGGCGCGCGCGAGCCTGCCACGGGCAAACAAGCGCGGGCCCGGACACCTGTCCGGACCCGCAAAGCGCTGCGGACAGGCCGGCGGGAGACGCGCCGGCCCGCCGCCTAGTCGGCCTGCTTCCTCAGGAACGCCGGGATGTCGAGCATGTCGACCCCCGAATGCCGCATCGCCTCGATCGTCACGTCGCGCCGGCGGCGAATGGCCGTCGGCTGCTCGAGCTCCTCATAGTTGATGCCCGCCACCGCGTCGTCGGTGCCGGTGCGCTGGACCACTTGCATCACCGGCTGGGTACGTTGCGCGGCCGGTCCACCCAGGCCGGTGGCCACAATCGTCACGCGCAGGGCGTCGCCGATCGACTCGTCGATCACGCTGCCGTAGATCACGGTGGCGTCCTCGGCGGTGAACGACCGGATCGTGTTCATCACCTCGTGGACCTCCTTCAGCTTCATCGAGTGGCCGGCGGTGATGTTGATCAACACGCCGCGCGCGCCCGACAGGTGGATGTCCTCCAGCAGCGGCGAATGCACGGCTTGTTCGGCCGCCATCTGCGCGCGCTCGCTGCCCGAGGCCGTGGCCGAGCCCATCATCGCCACGCCGTTTTCGCTCATCACGGTGCGCACGTCGGCGAAGTCCACGTTCACCATGCCGGGGCAGTTGATCACCTCGGCGATGCCCGCGACGGCGCCATTGAGCACGTCGTTCGAGGCGCGGAACGCGTCTTCGTAGGTCACGTCCTCGCCGAGGACGGCCATCAGCCGGTCGTTCGGGATGATGATGAGCGAGTCGACGTGTTGCTTGAGCTGCTCGATCCCGATCGCCGCCACCTTCTGGCGCTTGCCTTCGAAGCTGAAGGGCTTGGTCACCACCGCCACCGTGAGGATGCCCATCTCGCGCGCGATCTCGGCCACGACCGGGGCGGCGCCCGTGCCCGTCCCGCCACCCATCCCCGCGGTGATGAAGAGCATGTCGGCGCCCTGCACCAGCTCGGTGATGCGCTCGCGGTCCTCTTCGGCCGCCAGGCGCCCGACCTCGGGGTTCGCGCCCGCGCCCAGGCCCTTGGTGGTGCCGGTGCCCAGCTGCAGCGTGGTCTTGGCGAGGTTGCGCTTGAGGGCCTGCGCGTCGGTGTTCATCGAGATGAACTCCACGCCCTGCACGCCGTTGTTGATCATGTGGTCGACGGCGTTGCCGCCGCAGCCGCCCACGCCCACGACCTTGATCACCGCATCCGGTGTCTGTGTATCAAGCAACTCGATCATGTCCTGTCTCCTTTTTTGGATACCGCGCACACCAACCACGTTGTCAGAAATTGCCCTTGAACCAGCTCTTCATCTTCTCGAACAGATCCTTGAAACCCGCCCCCTGCATCCTGGCGTGCCGGTCGCGCTTGACCTGCTCCGTGCCCGCCATGAGCAAACCCATCGCCGTCGAGTAGCGCGGGTTGCGCACCACCTCGGCGAGCGGCCCGCTGTAGTTCGGAAGGCCCACGCGCACGGGCATGTGGAACACCTCCTCGCCCAGCTCGACCATTCCCTTCATCAGCGACGAGCCGCCCGTGATCACGATCCCCGAGGACAGCAGCTCCTCGAGGCCGGCCGAGCGCAGCTCGCGCTGGATCAGCGAATACAGCTCCTCCACCCGCGGCTCGATCACCTCGGCCAGCGTCTGGCGCGAGAGCTCGCGCGGGCCGCGGTCGCCCACCCCCGGCACCTCGATCATCTCGGTGGAGCTCGCCAGCTGGCGCAGCGCCACGCCGTGCGCCATCTTCAGTTCCTCGGCGTCCTTGGTCGGGGTGCGCAGCGCCATGGCGATGTCGTTGGTGATCTGGTCACCCGCGATCGGAATCACCGAGGTGTGCTTGATCGCGCCGTCGGTGAACACCGCGATGTCGGTCGTGCCGCCGCCGATGTCGACCAGGCACACGCCCAGGTCGCGCTCGTCGTCGAGCAGGACCGCGTCGGCGCTGGCCAGCGGCTGCAACATGAGGTCGCGCACCTCGAGCCCGCAGCGGCGCACGCACTTCATGATGTTCTGGGCGGCCGACACGGCGCCGGTCACGATGTGGACCTTCACCTCGAGGCGCATGCCGCTCATGCCCGCGGGCTGGCGCACGCCGCCCTGGCCGTCGATGATGAATTCCTGCTCGAGGATGTGCAGCACCTGCTGCTCCATCGGGATGTTCACCGCGCGCGCGGTCTCGATCACGCGGTCGATGTCGTATTGCTGGACTTCCTTGTCCTTGATCGCGACCATGCCGTGCGAGTTGAAGCTCTTGATGTGGCTGCCGGCGATGCCGGTGAGCACCTCGCGGATCTTGGCGTCGGCCATCAGTTCGGCCTCCTCGAGCGAGCGCTGGATCGCGTTCACCGTGGATTCGATGTTCACCACCACGCCTTTTTTCAAGCCCCGCGAGGGATGGCTGCCCATGCCGATGAGCTGCAGCGTGTCGTCGGCGGTGATCTCGGCCACCAGCGTCACGATCTTCGAGGTGCCGATGTCGAGGGCGACGAGCAGGTTGCGGGTATCGCGGGGGCGCGTGGTGATCATTTCGGTTTTCCCCCTCGGGCCGGTTCGGCGCCTGCGGTGGGCGCGGGCCGGGCTGAGGGCGTGCGGGCTGGTGGGAGGGCCATGGCGGTGCGCAGGGCGAATCCGTTCGGGTAGCGCAGGTCGGCGTAACGCGAGGCGCGCGCGCCCTCCGCGACGCCTGCCCACGCGGCGGTGAATCGTTGCGCGCGCGCCCGCCAGTCGCCGCGGCCCATCGCGATGGTCAATCCGCCCTCGAGCATCACCTCCCGGGCGCCGCGCGCGGACAGCCGCAGCTCCGCCACGGGGCTGCCGAGCGGGGCGAGCGCCGCGACGACCTGCGGCAGCTCCGCGGCCAGCAGCGCGGCCGAGCCGTCGGGGCCGCGCAGTCGCACAAGTTTGCCGGCGCCCTCGGCGGTGAACACCTCGCCGCGCACGCTCACCAGCTGGTGGTCGTTCCATCGCGCGTAGGCCTGGTGCGCCTCGAAAGTGATCTCCACGATGTCGGGGTAGATGCGGCGGACCTGGGCCGAACGCACCCACGGCACCTTGCGGGCGGCCTCGCGCACCGCATCGAGGTCGGGGCTTTCGGCCGCCTGCACCGAACGCGACAACGCATCGAGGTCGGCCTGCGCCAGGCGGTCGAGATCACCCGCGAAGAGCACGCGCTGGAACGGCCTGGCGAGCACCGAGCGGTAGCCGTGCCAGCCCGCGCCCGCGATGGCCGCCACGACGGCGATGCCCGCGGCGGCGGACAGCAGGCGATAGCGCCATTTCACCGGGGGCTGGACCGGGGCGTTCATGCCCTCGCTCCGGTCTCGAGCGCGGCGGCCTCGAGGATCTTCAGGCACAGGTCGGGATACGGCAGCCCGGCCGCGCGCGCGGCGATCGGCACCAGGCTGTGGCCGGTCATGCCGGGCGAGGTGTTCATCTCCAGGAACGAATAGGTGCCGTCGGGGCGCAGCATGACGTCGGCGCGCCCCCACCCGCGGCAGCCGAGCACGCGGAAACTCTTCAGCGCGACGGCGCGGATCTCGTCCTCCAGGCCGGGGCGCACGCCGGCCGGGCAGTGGTACTTCACCTCGTCGGTGAAATATTTGTTCTGGTAGTCGTAGTTGCCTTCGGGCGCCTCGATGCGCACCAGCGGCAGCGCGACCTCGCCCAGGATGCTTGCGGTGAGCTCCTGCCCGGCGACGAATTCCTCCGCGATCACCAGCTCGTCGAACTGCGCCGCCAGCTGGTAGGCCGCCACCAGGTCGGAGGGCGCGCGCACCCTGGTGAGCCCGATGGTCGAGCCCTCGCGCGCGGGCTTCACGATCAGCGGCAGCCCCAGCAGGTCGATCAGCTTGTCCCACGCGGTGCCGGAATTGATCATCGCGAAACGCGGCGTGGGGATGCCGGAGGCGTCCCACACCAGCTTCGTGCGCCACTTGTCCATCGCCAGCGCCGAGGCCATCACGCCGCTGCCGGTGTAGGGAACGCCCAGCACCTCGAGGGCGCCCTGAACCGTTCCGTCTTCGCCGAAGCGTCCGTGCAGCGCGATGAAGGCGCGCGCGAAACCTTCGGACCGCAGCTCGAAAAGCGAACGCTGCGCCGGGTCGAAGGCATGGGCGTCGACACCCTTGCTGCGCAGCGCCTCGAGCACGGCCTTGCCGGAGATGAGCGAGATCTCGCGTTCGGCCGAGGGCCCGCCCATCAGCACCGCCACCTTGCCGAGGGCGCTCATGCGGGCCTGCCGACGATGCGCACTTCCTTGACCAGCTCCACGCCGGTGCGCTCGCGCACCGTGGCCTGCACGCGTTCGATCAGCAACTCGATGTCCGCCGCGGTGGCGCTCCCGGTGTTCACGATGAAGTTGGCGTGTTTGGGCGAAACCTGCGCGCCGCCGATGCCCGTGCCCTTGAGCCCGCACGATTCGATGAGGCGCGCGGCGTGGTCG
>Ga0163153_10001564_pt1 | contig 35898 bp, 34 predicted proteins | sample OliLakLV19MP6IB1_FD_148629 | JGI IMG/M metagenome (GOLD analysis project Ga0163153, IMG submission 148629) | Freshwater microbial mat bacterial communities from Lake Vanda, McMurdo Dry Valleys, Antarctica - Oligotrophic Lake LV.19.MP6.IB-1 | ecosystem: Environmental > Aquatic > Freshwater >... | reverse complement strand
CCACGAACCTTGAAAACATCCGATACTTCCATGAATCGTCTGTCGCCCAATTGACAACCATAACTCCGCTGTTCCGAACCACCCGAAGAGTCTCGATCCACACTTCGTATTGCATGAGAACGCAAAACAGAATCTCCGGCCGGAATCGCTCGACTTCTTTAAGCAATTGACAATTAAGATCCTTAAAATCCTGGTAGGGCTCGCGTGCTAATGACTCAAAGAATGCAACTTCATGGCCGAGTCGTTTCAACGCAGGCAAAAAGTTGGTGAATTCATTGCCTTCACCGCGCGCGGGATCTCCATAGTTGTGCCGGCCGAAGACGCACAGAATACGCATCAATGACACGCACCATTACACGGCTTGGTGCAATAACAGGTCCCCTCAACGGCGACCACTCGGTTATAGCTAGATAGGCCCATTCTCTTTCCCAGGCCTGAGCCATCCACTACGGTCCACTGAAACAAGAATAAGTCAACGAAATGTTGGGCTGTTGCCATGTTTTCTGCCTCTGAGCGATTTCCTGCTTTCCCAAGCAGGCCGATCTACAGCGATTGTATTAATGTAGGTGTCTGCGTAGATGAGGTAATCGTTCTGCCGAAGCACGTTTTCTATCTCGCTAATTTTTTTCTCACTCCCATCTTCTGCATAGGTGAGTGTTTCGACACATAACACCTTCGGCCTAAACCGTACAAAATCGTAACTTTTCATAATTATGAGATCCATTCCCTCCACATCGATAGACACAAAATCTGGCGGGACCGTAAAATACTCTTCCAATAATTGATTGATAGCCTTAATCTCGACCGACACGACATCCTCAATTCTTTCTGTACCATAAGACTGATACCGTTCAGCCTCGGCACGGGAAAATGTATTGAGCGTCGGTGTAGTCATAATAAAAAGGTCCGCCGTCCTGGGTGAATTTCCGATGCCCACGGGCAGGCAGATATCACGCGGACGCGCCTGCTCGAACCGCTTCAGCAATTTTGAATCAGGCTCTACACAAACACCTCTGCCTCCCTGCCGATAGAACAAATAGGTATTGCTGAGATATCGGGGATGATGTGCACCGATATCTAAGTAGGATACTTTATCGACGCCGAGCGCAGCTAATACATACTCGACAATGAGGTCCTCCCCGCACTGCGCGTATGAGACTTTACCGGACCCCGCAGCCCAAGTAGCGAAGTGACTGAACCTACGCCTAAGTTGACCGACAATTCCCATGGTCACTATTCCCCATACTCCTCACGGAACACCCTCCTACGCTTGAACCAACTAGATTCGATGTGTCTGACCCAGCATAATACTCCCCTTCGTTTTCCACCTCGATGTGCATTCGCACTTACTGCAACGGGTGACGCTTCAAGAACGCGATGTATGACTATACGAGGCTCGCCTCCGCAGCGCGCCTGGCTTTTACGTGGTACCCGACTGTAAAACGACGCGCGCGGTCGAATCGATCAAGCAGTTTGCAGAGAATTGGAACCATGATTCCCAACAGCGGAGCAACCATGATCCAGACCGGAGTCCACAGCAACTGAACAACAAAGGGGAGGGTTGTCCCGAACGGTCGGGTCGTCTGGATGAACCTCAACGCTTCCTGTCCGAAGAATCGGAAGGACCCTTCATTAGCCTCAATGGTAATCTCCTCGAATCCCGCTTCGCATAGAAATCGCTCATACCACCAGGGCGTATACCCCCCATAATAATGGTACGGCTCCTGATGAATTCCCGATCCGAGTGGCGCCGTAAGAATCAGGACCCCCCCTGGCTCAAGAATTCTAGCCAATTCCTTTACCACAACGATCGGTTCGGGATGGTGCTCGAGTACTTCCGTACAGAGCACGGCGCCAAAACTTCCCCCGGGGACCGGGATCGAGGCGAGATCAGAAACATAGTCGATTTGACCATAGCCGCCATATCGCAATTGATCAGCGCGCAGCGGCAGCAAATCTTGCGAGCGATATTCACAGTGCGAGAACAAACTTCGATATGGACAGGACCCTGCGCCTACATCAAGCACTTTCGTCCCCGCCGGGAGTTTCGACGCCTGTTGTGCAATCCAACGATCACGCCGAACGACGTTATAGGCGAACAGCTCACTCTGAGCCAGCCAGTTCCGTAAACCGTTACTCACGCGCCTTCACAAATTCAAACAGACCGCACCCGTAGTCGAGGTTGACCGCAGCTTCAAGGGGAACCTCCTCGTTCAACTGTCCAGAATCATCGACGAGAGAAAATGATTTCAGCTGCAACTCCGGAAAGAACGCTCTGATAGTACTAGGCGAAAATACCCGATGCGCGTTGAAACAGACCCGCTCACGTCCGACCGGCACTGATAGGAACAGCCTACCGCCTGGCTGCAACACACGCTGTAGTTCCGCAGCGGCGAGTTGGCTCCCGGCCGGATTAATTGAGTCACCGTATCGGCCGAGTCCTATGTGCTCAATGACATGCAGGCATGACAATGACGTGATCGATCCGCTACGAAAGGGTAAACGAACGATATCCCCGCCAAGCGGAAGGAGATTTGAGAGTTGGACCCGGGGAGGCCGATAATCAACAAAGATCGTCTTCACGCTAGCGCTTAAGACATTGATCATCATCACACTCGAACCGATATCGACGTGGAATTGAGGCACAGCCTGGTGCACTCGACGTGCAAGCCACGCTGCCTGAAAGAAATAGTGAGGATCAAAAGGGGTCGCCTTCACACGATCAGTGAGGCAGGGGTAAGAATCCCGGAAAGAGAGTTGCTGTTCTGTCGCTGCCTTCCTATAGACGTCCCATTCCACAAGATAGCGCGGCAATGTTCCCAAGCTTGTAAAGAAGTGGGGACCGAGAAACGCCGCGCCCCACCGAGCGATCATACTGTTCCGGAGAAGTTGTCTCACGATGGCAATGATATACGTACGATCATCAGGGTACGTAGCTTCGATTGTCGCAATGGACACGACATAGTTCCATTTGATCAAGATCCGTGCCGATGAGAGTAACGAAAAGCACGACGTCGGGTTTAGAGACGACTCTTCAGAACAAAAGTCCTTCTGTCCCAGGCCCGTGGGCACTGTTCGCGGTGGGCTCAGAACCTAGAGGGATCCCACAGCAGCTTTTAGTATGAGGATCATCGCAAGCGCCATTACGCTTTCCATGCGAATGCCGTCCTTGTCAGACGAAAAAGTGCGTAGCGGCAGATATGGTTGGGCCCGTTAGCAGCATACTCTGTCTGTAATACTCCAATATTCGAAGACATCATGGGGAAACGGTCTTTCCTGCTCAAACTTCTTGGCCATGACCGAATAGTTCACAGCGTCTCGATAGTACAGTGACTTCGAGTCATCGACACACTGTTTTACCTCATTTATCCAATCTTGCTTCCGTATATCCAGCTGTGTGCAACAGGACGCTATTTGGGAGACATCGCTTGTTGCCAACGAAATCGTGGACTGGCCAGTTTGGAGTCCGGCAACGATCCGCATCAGTGACAGCCACTGCCAGCCCTCCCGCTGGGGAATATTCACAATCACTTTCGCCGATCGATTCATGGCGTTACGGCGATTTCTGGATACAAAGCTATGAGGACAAGCGACTGACAGCCCCCCCGCCTCTAACAAAGCAAGAAGCTTGACACGATACTCGGTCATGGCACCGGTAAACACAAGATCGTTGACGGGCTCGGAAGACCTGTCGATATCCTTGCTTGAAACACCGTCCAGCCGGGGAAATGGAATTGCGCGCACATCGAGGCCCGGCAACATGGTCGATATGTTCCGCAATTCCGGCAGGTCACCTAACACGAAGAAGCATCGGAGATAAGGGATGCACTCCAGCAGATGCTTGATTCTCGCCAAGATTGTTGCCGGGTGCATGTAGTCGTTCTCGCTGCCGAGCGGAGCGCCGTGAACTAATATCTGGCCATGTTCAGCATCGATATGCTCGGTCATGATCATCGCGACTCGTTTTCGCGTTGACTGACAAAATTCCAATAATATATCTCTGCTCTGCGACGAGAAACCCTCTATCACCACATTCAGGGACGAATGCCGGGGCTGTTGCCCTACGGAAACCTGGTAGCCGTGCTGCCGCAAAGCCATAACCGCAAAACTCACCTGATCACCAATCCCATGAAAGGAATGGTTGTAGACCCAGAGGTGGATAAGAGGCATCCCCATAGCTTGCCTTTTACTTCACGACTTGGAGACTCTATCAGCTGATTGCGGATAGGAATCGGCCAGACCTGGCTCGGAGTCGATGGCGTCCACAATTGCGCGTTGTACTCCCTCAAGCGAATAGCCTGAAAAAGTGGGGCTATATTGTTTCGATTGCAGCTTTTCAGGCACGAACGCTCCTTCGCATTGCAAGATGGCATGAAAATCAAGACCGCAGCGAATGACGTTGAATCCATGGAACCCTTCACAGACCTGCTCGATGTGCCCCCGGTCATCGTCAGCGAGACTGGCCTGTAATGACGGACCACTTCCAGCGATGTGCCGCAGAACCTGATCGACAGAATAAGCTGAAAAACACGACGAATAGCCACCCGGATCGGCCTTATGCGAGGACAATCCTTCTTCACTCTGGGGGATCGCGTAGTATCGATCCAGGTGGCGGATGATGTTGTACCCCGATACTCCATGCCTGACGAGTTCGATCTCCGGATCTGCCTTGGCCATGGCAAATCGAGACCCAAGAGAGCTGCGAAACCTCGAGAGGATATGTGCCGCGAAGCCGTACAACTTTGGAAAGGGCTTGAGGACTCTCGCGATCCATCCAATCAAATTGGGCCTTGCGCCTTCCCCACGGGGCTCGACAGGGTGAAGATATTTCCCGAGATATTTCCCTCCCAATTCGTCCAGAGTATTCGCAAAGGTCGTTTGTGGCGCATCAGGGTTGTAATGCTGCGCCAGGACGGACCAGTCATTCAAATCGATACGGGGGTTCCCATACGCTTGGATCATGGCGCCGCCTAACTCCCACACTACACCCAAGCCAGTGTTGATCCTTAGCATCGGCTGTGTCGGGCTTTCGAACACACGAGCCCAACCATCATTTTGCACTGTGCAATCGAGCAATGTGGTTCCAACTTTGATCGGAGCAACATTGCGCCCTGAAAAATATTTTCTCTCTCGATAATACAGATCGGAGGCGCTGCCCCAAAAATGATCGCTAAACGCCTGACCGGAGAACTGATCCTGTGCATAGGCCATAGTGCGGTCTCGCATGTTCCGGTAGGTATCCGGTGCGTCTAACAAGGCACCCACACGGCTGGTCAGTTGAGATACGAGGGAATCGTCGAGGTCGGGCGTTCTGCAATACCGGTCCACCAGGATGCCGGTCGCTGCGTCTATGTGCCAAATAGCGTCACGTATGCCTTGCAACACGATGCCGTGCTCATTATCGGTGACATACACGGACGTACCCACAGTATCTGTAACCACTGGAATCGTTCCCAACGTCATGGCTTGCATGATAGAGACCGAGTGCAGAGATGCACTCGGCAATAGGAGAAAATGCGACCTAGCTATTAGCGCATTCATTTCATGATTGGCCAGATAATTCTGCCCCCAAATGATACTGCGACCTATTTGAGCTTGGAGAAAAGAGACATCCACGCCATATTCACTCAAGTCCTTGTCGCTAGGTCTTGCACAACATAATATTAGAAGACCGTCGTTCCCTTCCGCCAAGAAGTTTTTCCAAAAACGCAACGCGATATGCCCTCCTCGGGGGAAGAAACTGGCAGGACTCTGGTGGGCGGAATTCACAAACAAGAATCTCGGTCTGGATAGAGCAGTCTTCTGTGGAAGGGTCGGATCAAGAACGGTCTTTTCGCTTAACCCAACTCGCGAGCGAAATAACTTCTGGTCAATAATTGGGTCGGAAAAGAATTGACTCAGGGCCTGAAGAGTCTCGGGTATATGCGAAAAAATCCCGAGACACAATGGATTCGCGAAAATGCTCTGATAGTGGTCTCTAATTTCTTTGTGATGTTCTAAGCTTACAGTTCCCTGCTGGGCAAACGGAAAGAACACAGACGTATATGACTCGCAGTGAAACACGAACGGCCGTTTCAGTGAAGGAAATGGTGCCGTGTGATAAAATTCGATGTCTCCCATTAACTCGGTCGTCAGGACGTAGTTCGGCGGCCACAGGTACTCCCGATAGGCCCTCGCACCGGACTCCCTCGCTAATCGCTCAGAATGATGTTGTTCAGCCTTTGCTTTATCCATCAAGGCTGCGCGCATTTTGGCATCAGAACAGACGCGGCGATGCAGCTTGACATTATCCCAAGCAAATAAGTGGATGTTGGCAGGAGCATGGTCGAACAAAGCCCGATAGAGCGGGTGAAACCCGTTGAGCGGAATGTAGTGGCTTAGGCCCCAGGGAACCGCGACTTTCAAAGGCTGGCGCGTCATGTGATTCCTCTAAATACTCGTGCAACCCATCTTGCGGGATCTTCACACATTCGAGTGTGCTGGTGAACACCTTGTCTGAGGCGGCGTTCCTGGCGTTCTCCACCGCTGAAACTGATGCTGGTTCTGTCGCAACATTGCCGCATGAATAACACCACACCAATCCATGCCCAGTTCTCGCTATCGGGCTTTGTTACGGCTTGACCACTCATCATTGATCAAGCGTTTTGCTTAATTTGTAAGATCATGCAGAGATTTGTGGAACTAGGAAAACTCCTAGTTCCACTCGAATAGTTTACTAGCGTCTACATATTTGAGTTGTTACCGTTACGCCAAGGTGCTGGTATTAATGTAGTGGCTCAGGTTCCAGGGAACCGCAACAAAAATTTCCTCTCCTCCTCCATAATTCTTATACGGCCAATGGTGTAGTTTGGGGGGGAAGGTCATGGCAGCGCTAACTTGCTTGAATGTTCCAAGTCAGCCGCCTTCGCTTGCACCTCATCAAGGGTGCTCCCCAGGAGCACAAAGGGACTCAGCTCTCTCTCGCCAAGACGCTCAACGAATAAGTCCGTCGGTCCTAGCATCTTCGCTACCGCCAGATAGCGCTCCCCCCTATGCACAAAATTGAAGGTCGCACTTTCCCCAACCAAATTGACAGGCCCCAACTTCCCCCTACGTCGCACCCGCTGGTCGATATCCTCGGCGATTTTCGACAATCCAAGATCGTGCATAGGCTTATACAGCGTGAGAAACAGTTCCTCATAATATTTGACTTCCTCAAACTCGCGATCCTCATACTTCAGCAAGGCACGCAAGTACCTTAGAAGCATCGCTACTAAATCAGCTGATGGATAAAGGCGAATCGCTTCCCACAATTTAAAGAGAGTTCCGGATGTATTCATATCGTGCACGAGGATATTCTCGCCCATGGTCATGACGCCAGACTCTTGGGGTAGACGATACCAATCTTGTTGTTTGATTTCTTCAGCCAGAGCTTGGCTCTCAGCCATACATTCCACGACATTCTTCCCTGTGACACGTTCAGCGATAATCATCACATAACGTGCAACGAGGGTATCGAGATATGGACACCGGGTATAGGAGGGCTCCAGTTCCCACTTTAGAATCCGCCAGAATTGATCGTAATGCACCGAGCACTCATTCTCAGCCCAACGCCATGCATGCAAATGAGGATTAATCGTATTCAAATATCGATTGAGCGTAAACAAATACCGAAGCCGCAGACGATTCTGAATATAATTCATCCAATGTCGGATCGTTTCATTGCGCATTTCTCCCATGGATGCTGTATTGACGAACAAATCAAAATTCGCGTTAATGATAGAGTCAGCGCAATGAACCGGGACAAATGCAAAATCATAGCGACCAGCTTCAATCTCCGGCACTTGCTTACTATCGGAAACGAGCAAGAACCGCATATCAGGGAAATTCATTCTGAGGAAGCTATAGGAGAAGACTAACGTTTCCGGGAGATCAATGATCAGATGCGAGCAGGACACACCCATCAATCGCATAGTGCGCGCCAAATGCCCCAGCCCCCCACCGATCTCCACGACGCGCAGCTTAGGGCCGCCTCGCTGAATATTCTTCTCGATTTCCGCACTGATATTTATCGTCCGCAGAAAGTCTGGAGTGAGGGCGCGATTCTCCCTCAGCACCTTGTTGCCAGGAAATGAATAAGAAGACTCCTGAATTTCCGTCGGGAGCGAGAACAGATCGATTTTCCGTGAACACTGCTCAGATAGCAGCCAGTCTACTGCTCGCTCCTTAATTGGCTCGCTTGAATTGACCGAAAACATGAAAGTCTTCTGGGAAAGATGGATAACGTCTTCCAGCGCGGCTGCGTTTGAAATAATGGATCGCATCATTTCCAGATTTTCACCAGACCAAAATCGATTGAGCGGCAACGAATCGAAATACTTGCTTTCCTCGCATTCTCTAGCAATTTTCGAATAATAGTCTCGTATAAGTTTAAACGATTCTTCCATGTCCCATTCTTTCTCCGATATTATTGAGATCGAATAAACAGGCGAGTGCGGCCACACCCACTTAAGGGGAATATTATCCTAAGTAAATAATCAGTGACGCGCGCCTGGGAAGTTCACCGCGACTGCACCCCGCCACCGACCCCAATGGCAAATATCGCACTGAGTGCCTGAAACCACACCGGTTTACTACCACACGAGATTAGGTGTTGGACATGTGCCTTCGGTGAATTGCGCCCCCAGATTAGCCAAGCCGTGGAAAGTGGATGCAGGGAGAACAACAAGGTGCACAATCGCCATGCGTCTCGTCATACATTCATATGTGTTCACCATCGTTACCTCATCTACCCCGAAATCCAAAAAGATATCACCTGAATTAACAAGCATGGGCGTACGGAATCTTACAACTCTGTATTCACCCCGGATGGCAGCGTGCAGCTTCACATCGGTCCAGGACGAATTCAGGGCATAAATTGTTACACCGTCCTGCGTCTTGATAGATAGACCAAAACAGGGTTGTTCGACAGCATCAATAAAAAGCACTTTGAAGAAGATGTCGACAACTTGCCCCGAGCATATATGCGTCGGATCCACGCGATCGCCTGTCACAAGCAGATAGTCAACGATGATAGCGCACTGCGACGGTTGGTGATGTTCTTTTGGATTGTAGCTGAGCCGCTTAGAGCATACGTCTTTGATTGGTTGCTCCGTGATAAACTGTTCCACTGCGTCGTTTTGGCTCCCACTGCGGGTGCTATCCCGATGAGTGGTTCCCAGAGACCCTTTATCATCAGCATGAACAGGAGAAGCTAGCCGACCCTCCATAAGATCAATGTAACGCTGTACCGCTATTGTTGGATGCCCGTCAGTCACAATCGCTCCAGCATTAAGCAGAATCGCCCTCTGGCAATGACGCACAATGCTTTCCACATCGTGCGTCACAAAAATGATAGTGACTCCGCGACCTTGTAATTCCCTGAACTTATTGAAACAACGTTGCTGAAACTTCCCGTCCCCCACTGCCAATGCCTCATCAACAATCAGAATATCTGGTTCCACGTTGATAGCTGCCGCAAACGCGACCCGTACAAACATGCCTGAAGAATACGTCTTCACCGGTTGATCGAAAAACTCGCCGATGTCGGCGAATGCCTCAATTTCTGGGAGTCTGATAAGCATTTCCTTACGCGGAACTCCCATGATCGCGCCATTGAGAATCACATTGTCTCGGCCTGTAAATTCCGGATTAAAGCCGGCACCCAGCTCAAGTAATGCGGAAATGCGGCCATTGACGTGCGCTTCGCCTTGAGTGGCCTGCATAACGGAGCAGATGATCTGCAATAGCGTAGATTTTCCGGAACCATTTCTCCCGATGATGCCGACAGTTTCCCCACGACCAACCTCAAAGGAAACATTGCGCAATGCCCAAAATTCACGGTGGTATTGCTTGCGGAACGGGTGCAAGGCTTCCAGAAGGCGCTCTTTTTGGGAAGCAAACAGCCTGAATTTCTTGGATACGCTTCGGACAGAAATAGCGGTGGTGGATGGCATAGGACGTAGCTACATGACATCGACGAATTCAGGTTTGAGCCGGCCAAACACATAGGCGCCGACGACGAATGTCAGCGTTGCGATACTCCAGAAATAGGCCGTCTGCCCCGCGCTGGGCCATACGGCCGTGTCGAAGATCAGCAGCCCACGATACCCCTCAATGATGTAATACATCGGGTTGTAGAACAACAGCCCGCGATATTCTGCGGGGATATTGTCAGGCGACCACACAATGGGGGTTGCCCAAAACCACAGATTGAGGATAATCGAGAGCGCGTGTGAGATATCGCGATAGAACACTTGTAGCGCAGAGAGCATCCATCCAAGACCGAGCAAAAACACGCAGGAACAGATCAGGAAATAGAGGACCAGGAATCGGTCGACCAGAAACGGCACGTTGAAAAAGGCCAGCATGCCGACCACGATAAGCAGAAAAATCGCATGAAGAACCAGTCCAGATGTCAGATGGACAAACGGGAGAATCTCGGAAGGAAACACGGTCTTCTTGATCAAATGGGCATGCCGCGTAATGGAGTCGGTCGCAGCCAAGAGAGTTTCATTAAAAAAGAGCCACGGCACATATCCACAGACGAACCAGAGGATGAATGGTGTACGGGCCGGCCCCTGAGATCTGAACCCAATGGCGAACACGAAATAGAAGACGGAGATCACAGCGAGGGGATGAGCAAATGTCCAAAGCACTCCCCCCAAAGTTCCCGCGTACCTGCTCTGCAAATCCCGCAGTGCCAAGGCAAGGATCAGGGCATGATGGCGATATATGCTGAGGAACAATCGGACGATTGTGGCCTTGGGGGTTACAGACATGTAATTAGCAACCTGACTCAAAGACGTCTTCGCACCAGGGCTGCGCCGTTATTCATAGTAATCTCCCGATTTGTTGGTGTTTCGTAGAGGGATGAACTGCCTGTGTATTGGGCGATTTGTCCTAGCCGGGCCTTTTTATAGCGGCCATGCTGGGAGCCGTCATGACAGGCATCAATGCCAATCGACCCCACAGGACTCGAACCAGGACTCACTATCGCTAGTCAACATGGGGATGTATGTCAGACATTGCCGTAAAGGGTGTTCTTAATCATGGTGTACCCTTTAATAAGATCATTGATGCCCATATCGAGTGAATACATCGGCTTAAACCCCGTCGCTTCGACCTTGGCGTTGGACACAACGTAATTACGCTGATCCGGATCCTTCCCTACAGGAGCGTCGAGAAAGACGAAATCTTGAACTTGCTTCTGGATACGTTCGCACAGTTCCTTTTTCGAGACATTGGCATCGGACAGACCGACGTTATAAATCTGCCCTTTCATCTTGTCGAAATTGGCGATGGCATGCTGAAACACCCGCGAGACGTCACGCACATGCACATAGTTGCGCTTGAACGAACTTTCGAACAATACGACAAACCGGTCGTGGACGGCACGGTAGGTGAAATCATTCACGAGCAGGTCAATCCGCATGCGCGGCGACATCCCGAACACCGTGGCGAGTCGGAAGCTGATGGCATTGTCACGCTGCAAGAGCTCCTTCTCGATCCCCACTTTCTCCTTTGCATAGAGCGAAATTGGGTTGAGGGATGACTCTTCTGTACAAAAGTTATTCGTGTCCCCGGTCCCGTAGGCGCTATTGGTGGTTGGCATCAGAACCCACTGCTGCCTCGACAACAACTTCAACATGAGGGCAATCGCATCATGGTTGACCGTCGTAGCACCGACTGGGTCCTGACTACACATCGGCGCCCCCACCAACGCGGCCAACGGAATCACAATATCGGCTTTTTTGAGCAACGGTGCCATCACGCCTTCGATGCGTATGTCGCCCTTGACGACTGAAAAGTTAGGATGGTGGCAGACATGGTTCAAACTAGCCTGTTTGTACATAAAGCTATCCAGTACCGTGACCCTATGGCCTAACTGAAGAAGATCCGGAACCATGGTAGAACCAAGATAGCCGGCACCGCCGGTGACAAGAATGTTATAACTCATAAGAATTTCCTTTTTTTTCGATCGAAGTATTATGCCGCTACAATCACCGCCTTGATGCAACTACAAGAGCGTATGAACATGGACGAGAGGCAGTTTTCAGTACCCCTTAGCCGCTAGCTTCACTAGATATGTACGGATCGTTTTTCTGAATTTCATTGGTTCCACACCTCCTAGCGTTAGACCGCCAACAGAGTAGCGGCTCGATGGTAATCATCGGGCACCCCGATATCGATGAATGTACCAGTAAACTCGATACCGAACAGACGCTGGCCGGAAGTAAGCGCAGCAGGGAACAGGTCATCTTCAAGGGAGGCCTTTTCATTTGAGGCGAATCGCCACCCATGCAAGGCCCTCGGATGAACCCAGTACACACCGCCGTTGGCTAGGCGAAACCCATCCGCATGCTCCGACTTCAACGACGTGATCCGCCCATCAGGTGACACTTCGATGCCCATGTACCGCCCCTTCTCACCGGTCCTGAAAAGAGAGAAGCAGCAATCTGCGTCATGGGCCAAAGCATAGGCGTTCAATACCTTCCAGTCTGCCTCAAAATACGTATCCCCATTAAGTAGCAAGAACGGTCCTCCACGGCTGACTTTTTCCGCGGCGAGCAAGAGCCCTCCACCAGTCCCCAGCGGCCTCTCCTCAATGACATATTCCAATTCAACGCCTTTGTATCGAATCCCAAGGTGCTCCATGATCGCCTCGTGCCTGTAACCGACGGACAACACAAATCGGCTGATCCCTTGGGCAATCCAATAATCTAGCTGATATTCAAGAAACGGGCGGCCGCCAATCGGGGCCATCGGCTTGGGCAGCTCCGGCACCGCACTACGCAACCTGGTCCCAAGTCCACCAGCGAGAATCACGGCTGAGGTCATGGCCGTCTCATACCGAGTTCAAAATCTTACAGAGTTGATCGACCTCTGTATCGCGTAGATCTGGAAAGTTACCAATGTAGAAGCCATAAAAGTGGATGTGTTCGGTTTCAGGAAATGCACGATGGTGATCCTTGGGAACGATGCCCTTTAGATACGGTTGGCGGATCTGATTACCTCCGCCTGCGCTTCCGCGCCGGAACTCGATTCCCGACTCATGCATGACCTTCATCAGACGCTGGACCAACTCGTCGTCCGGACGTTTGAGGATCAGATTGAATGCGTAATTACTTGATCCCTCAATCTTGAAGTCGGTTTGGTATTTCTCAGGATCAATCTGTCTGAGAAATCGCAGCATGTTTTCAGTCCGACGCTTCACATTGAGATCCAGACGCTTCAGTTGGCTACGGCCCATGATGCCGCCGATCTCCGTGTTCCGAGTGTTGTACGCCGGGAAGGCAAAAATGAAGTCGGGATTTAAGTCAGGGTTTTCTAATCGGTAGGCCGCATGGACGGCAGGATCGCTGGCCTCACGAACCATACCATGAGAGCGGAGCATACGCACCTGCTGGTACACCTCCTGATCATTCGTACAGACCATCCCTCCCTCAATCGTGCTCATATGATGCGCGTAGTAGAAGGAGAAATTTGAAATCCACCCAAAATTTCCCAGCTTCTTACCATTGTGCGTGGCGCCATGCGATTCACACACGTCCTCGATCAACAGAATATGCCGCTGCTGCAATTCGCCGAACAACTGGTCCGTCAACCCATCGAACCCTTGAACGTGGGTGAGGAATACTGCTCGTGTCTTATCCGTGATCGCCGCAAGAACTTTTTCGGAATCCATCCCCAACGTCCGGGGATCGATATCCGCAAATACCGGTTTGAACCCATTCTGCAACACCGATGCGATATCGGACACCCATGCCAACGGCGGCACGATGACCTCTCCCCCCTCAGGGTAGCGGATCTTGAGAATGGCCATGGTCAAGAGATTCGCCGACGCACCGGAATTGACGAACACGCTATACTTCACTCCTAACCACGCAGACCACTCTGCCTCAAAGGCCCGCACATTCGCGCCATGCGTCAGAATCGGATCCTCTTGCTTCAGATGTTCGATCACGGCATCGAGATCTTCGCGAAGAATATTATTACGCATCAACGGATATTTCATACATCCTTACCCACGCAGCGGCTTATTGATCCTATGATATTCATATTCGTGAATGATGCAAAACGATCAGCCCTGAACTCCCCCTCTCACGGCATGATCGGCGGCTATTTCTCACTATAATAATCGCCGTACTCGACCAAAATGGTGCTACGCCCATCATCACGCAGCAGCGCATGTTCATAGGCAGGGAAAATGTCCGAGGGTTCTTCTAGGCGAATGACCTCAATCGTGGTGCACATGGCGCGAAGAGCCTCCGTAAAGTCACCCACATGCTGATACTGCGGGTGCAACGGACGCTGAGCGCCAATGCCCGTTCGAACGATGGCCTTGGTTTTATATCCATAATTGGACATCACTTGAACTTTGTCCAAATGGTTCACCAACTGGTTGATGGCACAGAGAAGAAAGTTCCATCGTGGGAAAATACTTACAGGAACAAGTCCGGTCAGGGCCATACCCGTCGTCATCCCCATCTGCATTTCTTCGAAGACAGGAAGTTCGATGAGGCGATCAGGAGGCACATCCTTCAGCGTATTGGTCATAGCCGTCCCAGCTACCGCCACAGCTTGCCCGATGAAGATGGTGCGCGGATCTTGCGCCAGGAATGTCATCGACCTCTTGAGTTCATCAAAGTATTTCATCGCTCTCACCTTAGAACTGAACCCGCACGCCGGCACCGGCATGGGGATACTTGGTTTCATAGTGGTAAAAACTGATGTATTCATCGGCTGCGCCTTCAAAACTCAGCCGAGGCTGATTCCAGGCCTCTCGAGTATCGGTACAGACCGATTTCGCATTGTCTTCGACGATGAAGTGGATGGGCAGATGATGGTTTCGGCTGTACTTGATTGCCTCGTGGGCAATCCCCGTTTCAGCTGTCATATCACCCAAAAAACAGTACACTTTGGAGTCCTCGCCTCGCCGCTGAATAGACATGGCTGCCCCGACCGCGATCGGCAGCACACCGCCGACAATGGCCGAGGAATAGATTCGATGCTCAGGGAAACATAACGAAATCGATCGACCCGCCAAGATCTCCTCACGAACACGTTCCTTGGGTACCCCCTTCAAAAGACATTGATAGTGAGATCGCCAAGAACAAAACACCCAATCCTGGGGACGAATGGTCCGAAAGACCCCAATCATCTCCTCTTCATTGCCAAAATACAGATGGACAGGCGCACGAATTTTCCCAGTATTGAACAACTCCGCAATGTCTTCCTCAAATGCGATGAGCTCTTCTTTCGTCATCTCACCATCCTTCGCCATCTGCTCAACATTGTGCAGATGGCGTCCTGTGTGAACTGGCTACACCCGAGCTTCGGGTACGTGTACCGTCTCGATACTGGCATTGCCTACATACCACCGGTACGTACTAGCCAGACCCTCCGCAAGCCCAACTTTGGGCTTCCATCCAAGAGACTGCATGTGTGCACTATTGAGGAGTTTACGCGGAGCGCCATCGGGCTTTGTGAGATCCCATTCTATGCGCCCATTGTAGCCCACAACTCCTGCAATCAATTCAGCCAGTTCCTTGATCGATACATCCGCCCCAATCCCGATATTAAGGGGAAGGTCGAGCGCTGCGTGATCCTGCGCCAAGAGATGCACACACGCATCCGCAACATCGTCTGCATGGATAAACTCCCGCCTCGGGACACCGCTTCCCCAAAGCGTAACAGACTCAGCACCACTCACCTTGGCCTGATGAAATCGTGCCATAAGCGCAGACAAGACATGGCCGGATTTCGGATCAAAATTGTCGTGTGGCCCATAGGCGCTATTTGGAATAACAGGGATGAATCGGGTGTCGCGACCCTGCGTGTTATACGCCAAACACATATACGTCCCCGCGAGCTTGGAAATCGCATACGGCAAACTGGTCGGCTCCGGTTTGCCGGAGAGAAGGGCGTCTTCAGCCATCGGCTGAGAGCATGCTCTCGGGTACATACAGGAAGAACCGAATAGAATCAGTTTTCGCACGCCAACCTTGCGCGCCGCCTTCAACACATTGAGCTGAATGGCGATATTCTCATCCATAAAGTCTGCAGGAAACGTCTGGTTTTCCACAATCCCGCCAACTCGACCAGCCGCGAGAACCACATATTCCGGTTGAACCTGGTCAAAGAATTCGGTTACCCGTCCACCATCCTGCAGGTCCAGCTGATTTCGTCTTCGCGTGATAAGGGCTTGATACCCGTCACGCTCCAACCGCCTGATTATCGCCGAGCCAATGAGACCGGCATGGCCTGCAACATAAATTACAGCATCATTCTTCATCGTCACCGTCAGAAAAGCCCATTAGGTTGATACAACACAACTCGGCTACCCGAGTTTTCGAACCGAAAGGGCACATGGACCAGATGCTTCAGCCGTTCCCTGACTTTTTGCTGCAAATCCGGCTTCACAAACAACAACAGGAACCCGCCGCCACCGGCTCCAAGAATTTTTCCTCCAACAGCACCCACCCGCATCGCTTCCTCGTACAGATGGTCGATCTCGGGCGTCGAGACCATGTCGGAAAGGCTTCGTTTACATAGCCAGCTTTCGTGAAGCAATCGGCCGACTTCCTCAATCGGTGTTTTTGTATTCTGCAGGATCTGGATGGCTTCATCGACCATCTGCTTCATGCGACTCAGCTCGCTTTCTCGACGCTTGAAGTTCTCGATCTTCGACTTCGCTATCTCTGATGCGATTCTTGAGAAGCCCGTAAAGCACAACATCAAATGCGTCTGGAACTCATGCAATCGATCTTTAGCCAAGATGATGGGCGAAACTTGAAACGTATCATTTCTCATGAAGTCAATTCGATTGAATCCGCCAAATGCAGCAGAGATCTGGTCTTGCGATCCGACATTTTCTTTGATGATCTGCTGCTCCATGTGGATCGCTTGCGAGGCAATCTCGTCTTTTGAGACGTACTTCCCTCGCAATGCCGCCAAGGCATGAATCAGTCCAACCGTGAACGACGAACTGGAGCCAAGCCCCGATCGTGCAGGCAAGTCTCCGTCGTGATGAATTTCGAGTCCCCGATCGTCGCATCCCGCCCAACCGAGAATGGCACGGACGGCCGGATGCTTGATCTCATCGACACGCTTCACATTCTCGATAATCGAATACACAATGCGGTGCCTGTGCTCAAAGAACGGCGGAAGGTATCGGCAGGTAATGTGGCAATACTTATCGATCGAGGTCGCCAACACGACCCCGCCATGCTCCTGATACCAGGCGGGATAGTCGGTCCCTCCGCCGAAAAATGAAATACGGAAAGGAGTTCTGGTGATGATCATCTCAGTATCCCGTTGCCATAGTGCCGATCCATGTAATCTCTCTCTAACCGGATGCTGAAAAAGTCCGCCAGCGGCGTTCTCGCGTCGCTCAGAGACTCAACGTACCGAAGCGTACGCCTCGCCTCTTCGCTCACTGCGGCCTTGCTGGACGGCCTTTTTGAGCATCCTGAACCTGTTTTGATATCGGTGCCATCTGAAAGATTCCAACGACATTTTCTGTATAAATCGAGTTTTCCGTAGCCTGCTAATCACCGAGCAATTTTCGGCTCAATCGCACTTTGGCCATGGCCTCGACATTCGCTCGTTCTTTTTCCCCAAACTTAGTTTCTACTAACTTCAAATACGCGGAGTTGGAAAAATACTGTTGCCAAGCCTTATCTCGAAACTTCAGCACCTCCGCCGCCGTGACATAGTTCGTAGGAAGCGGCTCGCTATCGTAGGATAGAAACGCGTAGCCGCTATAATTCTCCGGCAACTTCCAACCCTTTTGCCTGGCCATGTGTTGCATCGGACTTCCTGGAAGCGCCTGACAGGGGTACATATTGGCCATTTCCGTATTCAGCTCCAGGGCTAAATCCAAAGTTTCCTGCATTGTCTCTAGAGTATCGTCAGGGAACCCAAAGATATAATTACTGATGACGTTCATGCCGCCGGCTCGCACCTTCTCGCACACTGCGCGAATATTGACCTCTTGAAAGGAGCCTTTTGAAACCTCTTGACGCACGGCTTGATTGCCGGCCTCGATGCCGAGCGCCAGCCAATTGATGCCGGCTTTTCTGAACATTTCAATGTATTCATGACGCACGGTATCGACTCGCGCATAGGCCCACATCCTCAATCGAAGATCCCGCTCAATGATGTCCTGCAAGAGTGGCTCATAATACTTGCGATTCAGAAAAAACATTTCATCACTGATGCGAATGGTTTCCACCCCCATCTTCGCAAGATTTTCCAGCTCACCCGCAATTAACTTGGAACCCCAGAATCGCATCCCGCGGGAATGAGAAGCATCGATCCCGCTCCCGTTGTCTCCTCGATTCACAATGTTGATCATGCAGAAATCGCAGGCAAACGTGCATCCGAGCGACGTGTATATCGCCGCAAATGGAGTGCGTTTCTCATGGTCGAACTCAGCGTGCCAAAAATGCGCCCGGTACAAATCCAGCGGACGGGACCGGTAGGGGAGGAGATCCCAGGCATAGCCTGGCATATCGATATCCATACGGTCTTGCGGCACCACAGACTGAGGCTCGTTCAAGATCGGTTGCCGCTCTCCCGACTGGCTGACTGGCTTATACCCAATCCCTCGCACAGCCCCTAATCCAGACCGCAGATCGGTTCGCAGGAGATTCTGAAGGGCATACACGCCTTCATTCAGCAAGACGAAGTCCACAAAGGGGAGTTGCAAGACATCGAGAGGTAAGGCACTCGTATGCGAGCCTACGAAACAGATGGGGAATTCCGGATACTGCTGTTTCAATTCGGTCGCGAGGGCACTTGCCCCTATCATCCCCGTTGTCCCGGAATTGGGGTTTTGTCCGTACACCACGAAAACAACCAGCCGTGGGTTGACGCTCTGAATCCGACTCACGGCATCAGACAACGATAACTTCTCCGCATCACAATCCAGAATGGCCACGCCAAAACTCTTCGCTCGACACGACTGTGCCAGCAACAGCGCCCACGTGGGTGGCTCAATTGCCGAATAAGTCTTCGCTAAACCTTGATAGGCCTGCAAGGAGGAATCGGCATTGACAAAGAGAACGTCTAGCTTTCTGGAAGGCATGCGCGGTGTGACCATCAATACCCTTACCTCTCCTCCGATTTTTCATGAAAACCTCTTAAACGAGTTTCCATGCGTATCATGCCAGGCAGACAACACAACTGCAATTTCGTAATGCGCCCGCGCCAGAGAGCGGCTCATCCACCGCTCAGCGGAGTATTCGTTCCTTGAGCTTCAACGCCAGAGCATACGGATCAATTCGGAGCAGACGGGAACGGAGCAACCGATGTCGCCAAATACTCTTCCTCAGCGAGGATACTTCATGTGGCTGAATCTGCCCTATCACCTGCGAACTGCCATTGCGGAAGCGATGAACTACGCTTCCACTGAGAATGCTCTTCTCATACTCCTTGACAGCCTTGAAGTAGGCGGCCTGTCCAGGCTTCTCAATATAGCTTAAACGCTGACTGCGCTGATCATGATGTGTACGGCCGAAATTCGCGACTACTGGAATGAAATATGGGCTATACCCCTGTGTAAAGAACTTATGCATAAACCCAAGGTGCGGACAGACTCGAAACCAATCACTCGATTGCGCATCGGGGAACCACTTCTTAATCACTTCACTCCTCACACAATAGTTACCCTCGGGCAGAGGAAACCCGCTCGCGAGCCAGAATGCAAGACAGTCCTGCTTCTGAGGGGGCGGGTCAGCGAAAAAGTCCTGAAAGGTGACATTCAAGAGATCTCCCTCCTCGGACATGGTTTGGCCAAATCCCCACACCAATGACACCTCATCATCTTTTTCAAAAATATCGATACACTTTCGAAACCAGCTCGGATCAAGAAACCCGTCCGAGACACAGCATTGAATAATGTACTGCCCTCGTGCCATGGCCAAGGCCTTTTGATAGGCCTCCACGACATGATCGTCCCGCTCGGATATCCACCGGAGATGGGGAAATTCTTTGAGGATCTGCACCGTGCCATCCGTCGATCCTCCGTCGACGACAATGTGCTCGAAGTTTCGAAAGGTTTGCGCCGCTACACTCTCGATCGTTTGCCTCAGAAAACGGCCATGATTGAGCGACGGCGTCACGACCGAGATCGTAGGCTGCGCGACATCGCGCAGATCCTCACCAACCTTGGTGTGTATCATAACACCCGAATGCAAGGGATGATCGCAGCAAACCCTTGGGGCGCAACAATTCCGCACCTCACCTCTATTCGTCGACTGATTACAAGAAACATGATCCAGAAATTTTGTTAGTCTTACGCTGGCAAGGAATCCAGCGCCAATGGCAGAAAGAATCAGCGTTGAGAACCGGCACCCTGATGGTGACATGCCACGGCGTCTTCATGGGTTTCTCCCTACCGCATGGCGCACCTCGTGGAGCCATTCTTTCGCCATGACATACTGGAAAAGTACCATCACTAGACCTGAGATCACTAACGCGAACACGGCCTTAATTCCAGATAGTTCACCTAACCCCACACCCATCACCCGTCCCACGAGACAGAGCGGAACACCTAACGCTATCGCATATATGATCCGTCGAATAGGCCATGCTACTGGCAAGGCACGACAACTGATGGGAACTACTACGGCAAATACAGCCATCCCTGCCGTCAAGAGAGCCAACGCCGTCCCTAACAGCGGCTCATAGGGAGCTAGAAAGTACACGAGTGTGGGGGCAACGAGCGCGCCCACCACGACAGGCAAAACATTGACGGTCATATCGATCTTCGCTAAGCCTAGCTGATGTAGTGTCGACGTGATCGCCCGGAATGTCTCAGTCAATGCAGGCCACATGAGAATCGGCGTGATTACCTGAAACTGGTCACCCAAGAAGAGCTTCACCATGAAGGCTGCATTTCCAACCAAGAATGCGCCAAAGAGAATGACGGCAGGAATGTAGGCCGCTGCATAGGCATTCCATGCCCGCGCCATCCCCTCCCTGCCTTGCCCCTTCAGCGCTCGATACAACGTCGGACTATAAAACTCGTTGAATACGTTTTCAAACGTCTGCATAGGGACTGAGCAAATCATATACCCAGCCACAAACAACCCAACCGTTGCAATGTCAGCAACCCAGGTCAGAACGAATCGATAACTTTGCGACTGAATCCACCAAAGTGCGTATGTCATTGCTTGCGGCCACACAAACATGAATACAGTCCGCCAGTCGAATGGAAGCACCCCTGACACATCAGATGACCGCACAGGAACCCTCGCTCTGGCATACCAGTGTAAGAGCGCATAGGAAAGGGAGGAAAGAAGAAGTCCGCAAAAGATTCCAAGCAGCCACGTCTCCGAGCTTGCTTCGCCATTCGAATACCACACCGCCAAGATTAGCCCCCCCCATGCCGCGATGTTCCCGAACAGGACGTAAAGAAACCTGTGGCCTATCAGATTCAGCCCTGATGTCCCCATTGTGTGGAGTGAAAATCCCACCGTATAGAGCGCCACCAAGCCTCCAACCCAAGCCGCCCCCACACCCACAACTAATATCCACTGGCTCTGGATCGCCCAGGCAACCAAACCAAGAAGCGGCGCGACAGCCAGGACAATGAATAGATATGAGCCAAGCCTTCGACTTAATGTTCCAGTATCCATCCATTCGTGACACCCTCGACCGATATATGCCGTTACGGGTATCAGTAAGGCTGAGGTTCCTAGGATCGCAATACTCATCAGTTGGTTCATGCTTCCGACATCGCTCGGGGACAACAGAGTCGTCGCAGCCTTGATCGTGATAAAGCCGGCGAGAACTTGCAGGCCTCGTCCAAGACTTAGAATAAGGAGGTCCCTGAAATGTGTCATTACGATTCCATCCTAACGCAGGATGCCACGCTGACCTTCGGATGCATCGGCAATCGGTTGCCGCGCCGGAGGCACAATCTCTTCAGGCAATTGAGATGGGGGGAAAAATCTTACTTCTTCGCTCTCCTGACTGCACATAAGACTGCCGGACAGTACTCGCGCTCCAACGACGACGTCGATCAGTTGCACAACATCGCCATTGTCTGGATAAGTCACGATGCGGCCACTGGGGTCTGAATACACGCCGATGAGATGTGTGACCTCCACTGCCAGGCCAGTCTCCTCAAGCACCTCTCTTAGCGCAGCGGCGGCCAGTGATTCACCTGGTTCAACCCGTCCTCCTGGCAATCCCCACCACCCACAATCGCGGCGCTTCTCCAAGAGTATGGTTTCTCCTGGCCCCCAAATGACCACTCCCACTCCCACCCGCACACCCATCCCCTCCATGACGGCACTTCCATACATAGAAGAAATTTCTGGTTTGATCATTTTGGCATAGCGAGCATCACGCTCACTCATGACTGACTCCGTCCTCTGCGGCAGTGCCTGTCCCGCTGCTCCTCATGTCTGGCAGACTCCAGCGAGCGCCGGTGTTTCGCACTCGCGGGTGGCGAGGTCATCGAGACTGGCGCAGACCTGGACGAGTTCTTCCTTGTCCGCTGGGTAGCGGGCGAGAAATCCACTCTTGTTACGCCGGCACCACGTCGTTCACATCGATCTTCACCGCTGCGGCTTGCTGAATAAGCCGGACACCCAATACTAGGCGATGGTGCTTGTCTTTGCGCAAGAGAATTCCGTGAACCCCTTGTAGCGGACCTCGGACCACCTCCACTTGCATGCCTTCGTGCAGATAAGGATGCGGGTCATAAGGGAGCACACTGGTCATTAATGTCTTGATCGCCGCAATTTCCTCGTCTGGAATCGCTTCCGGGCAATGACTTGTCCCAACAATATCGACCACACCGATCGTCTTGAGCACCGGCAGCTTTTGTTCTGATGCAAAGCGGACAAAGCAATACCCTGAAAAAAGGGGAACTTCGATTTCTTTCTTTCGATCCTTCCATTGACTCAGGCGCTTGACCGTGGGCAATAGCGGCTCGATACCCTGATTGGCGAGCTGTTCTCGCACAAGCTTTTCGTGACGAGATCGCGTCCGAAGGGCATACCAGTGAAGATTGTTTGTTTGGTTCATTTGGTTGATTTGGTTTGTTTGGTGCGCAGATATTTGATGAGGCCAGAGATGATTCGCCCCACTTTGTCGGCCTGCGCGTAAATCGACTCAAATGAATCCTTGGACAAATATCCTTGGTCCACTGCGATATACAGATGGCTTCGAACTTCGGCAGATGACGACATGGCAATGAACAGAAACTGCACGAACTCTTTGCTCGAGCGACGCACAAACCCTTCAGCAATATTGGCCATCACCGAACCCCGCAGCGCTCTGAATCTGACTACAGAGGCGCGCATCTCTTTTCCATGCAGAGTTCTGCTCGATGGCTTCGTAAACTTGCCGCGTCAGCTGTCGAGCTTCCTTCCAACAATCGAGATCCTCAAAACGAGTTAACTTCATAACAGGAACGGTTCGTCTGGTTTGTTTCGTTTATTTGGTTTATTTGGTTGGTTCGTTTCCTTGGTTACTGGCATCCGATTTTTGAATCAGACAAACCAAACAAACCTCTTCAACCAAACAAACCAGCCCCGGGCGGAGCTCCGCCCTTTCACTTACAGATCTACATCGGACGCACCACAGACAATGTCGACCACGCGTAGAAGCGCGGGCCTTATTCGGGCAGGCCGAGTCTCAGGACCTTTTCCCGTGGCACGCCCGACTGGACCAACTGTTCTTCAACCGCTGCCGCATGATCGAGATCAGTAATCAACACCTGATCAAAATGCCAGCCGGCGATCCTTTCCGGCGAAGAAACCGGGCAAGAAAGAAATGACTCACGCGAGTTTTCATCTATGAATCCCACACAGTCGATATTCATTTCTCGAAGCGACAGATAAGCCAATTCGGCCAACTCGGTCGTCCCATAAATCACCACCCGTTGGCCATGAGCACTATCAAACGTCGACATCATTTCTTTTAACCGAGTACGCATGTCACGGTACTGCGAGAGAGAGTACTGCATGTAGAGATAGGTCAACCGTGACTTTTCCGTAAAGCCCTGTGGCGTCAGAAGATACCTGATTCGACTACGCGGAATGGTCGTGACCTTGATGTAGCCCTTGCGGGCCAGACGCTTGAGATAGAGATTGGTCAGGCCCAGCGCGACACCGAGTTTGGTGGCAAGCCTACGCTGAGTGGCCCCTCCATCTCGATCGAGTTCGCTGAGGAGCAGAAGGTCTCGTTGTCTTTGTAAATCCATGAATTATACAGATAATTTGGCCAACCGTTCATAACATGAACACAAGAGCCTCTTCTGTCAAGCATAAAAATACCGTAGCTCACTCTTCACCGTGAACTACGGTACTTGAGCCCACATTACTCATGACGGTTTGCCACGAAAGCGCGTTCCTCGTGAAGCGGATCTCGTTGGGGATAAAAGCCTATGTTCATGGCGTATATCTGATGGCAAGGACGCCCACACTCCATCTCGAACCATACGATAATGGCCAGATACCATATGCCTGTTTCGTCGGACGAAAGACGAAATCTTGAATCGCAAGAGCGGCAGCTTGTTACCCCATACCCTTCCCGGCAAGAAGAAGCTTCTGAGCTGCGGCACAGACCTCCTCAACTGAAATGCGCCTCATGCAATTCTCTTCGCCTCTCATACAAGTCGGATGAAAGCAGATACGGCAATCGATCTCCTTATATAGTATCTCTGCAGGACCACCACGAGGGCCCCACTCGCGAGGATTCGACGGGCCGAACAACGCGACGACTGAAGTACCCACTGCCGCAGCAATGTGCATCGCGCCGCTATCGCTTCCGACAAAGAGGACTGACCTTTTAGCAATGGCCGCAAACTGTTTAATGGTTGTACGACCTGCCATGATCGTTGGGCGGCTCTTCGCCATCTGTCGAATCTGCTGCGCGAGATCGAGATCGGCGCTGCTACCTCCAATCAACACGTGGCACCCATACTGAGAGGTCACACGATCCGCCAACTCCGCATACCGCTCCGGAGGCCAGGCCTTGAACCAATACCGCGCGCCGGGCTGTAATATCACCATCGACTGCGATCGCTGAACACCGAGTTGATCCAACAATTGATCTGCACTGTCGACTTCTTCCGGCGTCACCCGAAGTACAAGATCCTTTGAGTCGGCTTGGATTCCCATGGGTTTGAGGGCTTCGAGATCCCGGTCGATCCGGTGCTGTACACCTGGCAGAGACTGGAGCACCTGGGTGTAGTACTTCCCTCGCCATCGATGTTCATCATTGAACCCGATCCGAACTGAGGCCCCGCTGATCCAACTCAGAAACGCCGAGCGATCTCCATCTGTCAAATCGATCACCGTATCGAATCGCCGACTCCGCAGGCCGGCGATAAGCCGCGATTGAGCCGCCAAAGATCCCTTGTCGAGAACGACGACCTCTTCCAAATCCAGGTTACCGGACAAGACATCTTCCGTCCCGCGATTGACCATCATCGTGACCCTCACATCGGGTTGCGCCGCTTTGATCGCCCGAACAGTCGGCGTTGCCAATAAGACATCGCCGATATAGCGGAGCTTGATGGTGAGGACGTTTTTCATGAAAAAAGAGATGAGGCCCTACGGCTGATAGCAAGAAACAGAAACTGACAGCTCATAGCGATTAGCTTTTCCCCTCGCACAACTCCTGGTACAGCGCCACGGTCTTTGCTGCAACCTGCTCCCAGGAGAACTGTTTGGCTCGAGCAAATCCCTTCACCTTCAAGTCGGCTCGAAGCGGCTCATCCTCAAGCGCACGAACCATCGCCTCTCCCAGCGCCCGCGCGTCTTGAGGATCCACTAACACTGCCGCATCACCCGCCACTTCAGCCAACGCAGTCGAATCAGACGTAAGCACCGGCGCACCGCAGGCCATCGCTTCCAACACAGGCATCCCAAACCCTTCGTACAACGAGGGAAAAACGAACAGATCGGTGGAGGAATACAGTAATTGCAGATCGCTCATGGTCAACCGGCCAGGGCAGAGCACCTTTTCCGTCAAACTGCGCCTTCGGGCCGTCTCCTCATAGTTCCCGAACGGATGGATTGGCGAGCCGACAAGGACCACCATCCTCTGCCCCAGTTTCTTCCGAACCTGCTCCGCCGCCTCGAGAAATATCTGGTGATTCTTGCGTGGATCTGCCCCGCCAATAAATAAGATATAGTGCTCAGCCGTGAGACCAATTCGTTTCCGCAACTCTGCCATCGCCTGGTCGTCTCGACGTGGCGAAAAATCCTCCGACACTCCGTTAGGAATGACTCTGATGTGCTCGCGCTTCAAACCATAGAGTTCTATGAGCTCTCTCGCGGAAAACTCGGATACCGTAATGGTTTTTCTGGCCCGTAACGCGGTTTGTCTGGTCTTGAACGACGAGGGCCATTGGCCCAACATCTTCTTCGAGTACTCTGGATGGCGATCCAACCAGAGATCGTGGATCGTCACCACTCCACCGTAGCGGCCGACAGTCTGCATTTTAAAGTTCGTGCCGTGGTAGAGATCCAACTGATCCGACGCTCCCCGCTTCCCCATCCCCCATCGGCTCGAATTGACCCACTCAAGCCGCTCAACGCCCGTCCAAGCACTCACAGCGTCAGGCCGAACAGCGCCCGGTTTCGCATAGGCTACAAAATCGATGTCTCCTTGCTGCGCCGTCATCGTGCGAAGCAGATGGTAGCTGTGCCACCCCACCCCGCCCATATCGCCTACCATCGGATTGGCATCAAAACCGATTCTCATCGTCGCCCCTTCTGTGTCCTCAGTACGTCTCCGTACAGCTGTTCCATGTGCGCGACAGACGCATCAAGACTAAATATTTCTTGCACACGCATCCTCCCACACACCCCCATCTGCTCTCGCCTGAACGTGTTTCTCAGAAGAGAGATCCCCGCTTCAGCCAATGATTCTGCATCTCCCGGGGGAACAAGCAAGCCAGTCTCTCCCTGTGCCACGACTTCGGGGAGACCCCCTGTCGTGGTCGCGACCACAGCTTTGCCCATTGCCATCGCTTCGACCACCGCGATCCCAAATCCCTCCATGAGTGCCGGATGCATATACAGATCGAGCGCGGCCAAGAACGGCTGAACCGGGTCCTGAAAGCCGACAATGTGTACGCGATCGGCGATTGTCAATTCGCTCGCGAGCCGTTTCAATCGATCGGCATAGCCGTGATCATCACTGCCCACGATCACATAATGCACCATAGGAACCGCATGGACGATGGCCGGAAGCGCTCGAAGCATCACCTCATAGCCTTTTCGTGGAAACAGATTGGCGACGGTGCCCAATAAGACCGCCCCGCTCGGAAGCCCGATCAGCCGACGAATTCCCTGGTCATCGTGCGAAGATTGTCTCTTGGGAAAATCGATCCCACTGTAGAGAGTCCGTACCCTGCTCATCGAGACGCCACCGGTTATCAGCGATTGCTCAATCTGCCGGGAGATTGCAATAACAGCCTCAACCCGATCAAGCTCATAGCGTCCCACCTTCTCCGGTTCGATTTCCTGCCTCACATGGGCCACGATCGGCATGGAATGAGACCGACCACTGGCGATGGCTCTCACGGTATGGGGCACCCACCAGATATCGTTCACATGAACCAAGGCGGGATCAAGTTGGCCCACAAGAGCACCGAGACGCCCGATCGCCGATCGGCGCTGAAACACGGCGAGAGGCTTTCTCCAGGGAGGAAGCCTCAGTGCATGAGTGGGGACGGCGATCGCGTGCAGCTGCTCTCGGAACGGGCCCGTTCCCGGACAGACCACATGCGGCTCCCACTTGTGCCGGTCGAGTGTCTTCAGCAGTGCGATCAGATCGCGTTCCGCTCCGCCAATCGCCTCAATCCCATGCACGTACAGAATTCGCGTGCCCACTACTTAGCGTCCGGGTGAACGGTTCCCTGCCTGGTGGTATCCCACAACTTGGCATATTTCACAAACGTGTACATGCTGGCAAATACAGAGATAATGAGTCCGTGCACTCCATCCCGAAACGCTTGCCTACGGACATAGTATTTCCAAAAGGTAAACAGCGGACGGATTGTCAGATCACTCCACCGAACCCTCTTCTTCGTTTTCCCGCGCTCTCTCGCTGCCAATGTCGTAAAGTTATTGAACTTCTTGAAGTGGTCTTCGATTGTCCGCTCCGTGTAATGATCGAGTGCATGGGTCAGGTCTCCGTGCAGTCCTTCAAACACAAACCGGTTGTGAGGCTCGCTATCGTCTAACCGACCGACGCCACGCCGAAACAATCTCAGTTGATAATCCGGATACACCCCTCCCCATCGAATCCACTTCCCATAATAATAATTCTTCCTCGGAAGCGAGTAGGCCACCGGACCTACCGGGGTGGAGGTCTCCAATACCCGTTGAATTTCTGCGCGAAGATCGTCACTGACGCGCTCATCGGCATCCAGAATAAACACCCAGTCCGATGTGGCACGATCGATCGCAGAGTTTTTTTGTTCACCAAACCCATTCCACTTGCGCTGGAAGACGTGCGGTGTAAACTCCCAGCAAATCTCAACGGTCTTGTCGATACTGTAGGAATCGACTGCGATAATTTCATCCATCCACGCGACTGAGTCGAGCGCTTCACGAATGTTCCGTTCTTCATTGAATACGACAATCGCGCAAGAAATCGTTTGATGCATACCGGTTCCTTCAGGAAAATGTTATCAGGGAGCTTCCCAAGCCCGCATGATTCATGACGGCACTCCACCGGGCAGCTGTATCGCCGCCTGTTCGAACTGCCGGCGGTACTGATCGACCACGCGATCGGGGCTGATCCAGAGCCGGCGCCAGACGGTGGCTCGATCCAGTTCCTGTACCAATTTCTTCACAGGCTTCACCACACGCCGAGCAAACCGCAGCCCAGCGGACGATGAAGCGAATTCCTCCGGCTTACACCACAGCTCAGTTTGTTCGGCCTGGTTCCACTTCCGGTCGATCGTCAATCGTTCATGGGTGCAGGCAAACGGCTCTCGCTTACTCTTCATCGTCGCCCGGATGAAATGATGCACGAACGACGCCCCCACGACCATGCATCGCTTCATATCCCCGACGACCTGCTCGCGCTTGCGCAGGGTGTAGTACAAGTCCCAGTCAGCGGACTGAATCCGTTCGTCCAAGCCGCCGAGCGCGTCATAGGTCGATCGCCTGATCATGACGCAGGACCCGACAATCCCTTCGAACATCGTTCCGGCGAATGCACGGTGCGCTTCCCTGCAATAGCGCTCCCAATCGCCATACATCGCCTGAATCATCGTTCGCAGCTGGTCGATGCCCTTTCCGCTTGAAAGCCGTCCTTGCCCGATCGCCGCCCAACGTCCCTGCATCCAATCGGTCAAGGATGCAGTCGGCATCATTTCCAGGCCCAACGGCGATGCGGCATCGAGGCGATAGCGCTCCATCGCCTCGATCAAGAATCCGTTCCAGTTCGGCGCGACATACAAATCGTTGTTGATGTGGCATAGAAACTCTCCGCTCGCCAAGTCGGAACCGAGATTCATCGATTCCGGGTAACAGAGGTTTCGATCGTTTCGAATCACCCGGCACCCATTCGCTTCAAAAAACTCCGCTGACCCGTCTGTCGAATGATTGTCGATCACAATCACTTCGTATGGGCCGGTCGTATAGCGCTGTATCCCCTCTAGAAAAAGTTGATTGTGCCCCAATTGATTGTGCACGGCGACAATAATACTCAGCATGATGTGACGCTCGGCCAACCTGTCATGTTATCCCCGAAAGCCGCGGCGAAGGACTTCCCGATAAAACTGGAGATTCAACCACCGGTTGCGGCGGGCAGCCCAACGACGAGAGGATTGGAGACGATCCGCCATCACCGCTGGATGCGATCCACTGAATTCTTTCAACATGGCATAGTCCTCAAACTGAAAGCTGTCGTGAGCGAGTTGTTTGGCCTCTGCGGCAGGAATATGGCCTCCTCCATGATAGACCATCACTTGCTCCCGCTTTTTCTCCAGCATTATTTTAGGGTCCTTCACCCACCCATAGTGAAAGACTCGCCCGTCCGATGGAGCGATCCATTCCTTCGGTCCACTCTGGAGGTACTGCTGCGTCGCCTTGAGATGAAACCCCACGGCATCGCCGCAAGACTCCACTTCGCCATTGTTCCTGATGATCCGCACGGCTTTGTGGTAGAACCAGGGATTGGTCGACCAATAGTCGGCGATAAAGTGTAGATACCGGAACAGAAGCCCTTTCACTTCGGGATTGCCGAGATGGCGGCGCATAGCTTCCCGAATGATAGGCAAATCGTCTTCGTGCACCACCTCGTCGGCTTGGATGTAGAACGCCCAATCGCCGATACAGTGTGCCAACGCGATGTTGGTCTGCTGGGCGTAGATCAGTCCATCTTTTCGCAGCGTCTCATCCCAGACCGACTCCACGATTTTGATCTTGGGATCGCCGATCGAGCGAATCAGCTCAAGCGTGCCGTCGTCACACCGCCCGACATTCACGATAAATTCATCGACCACCGGCAAAACTGATCGGATCGACTCCACGACCGGATAGTCGTACTTCACCACGTTTCGCACGAATGTAAATCCGCTGACTTTCATAGACAGGCCACTTACCCTCACCTGAGCCTCAGTCTCAACCTTTCTGTGAAAGCTCCCAGAACTTCGCGTACTTCATGACGGTGTAATAGGCATAGAGGCCGGAAAGAATCAAGCCAGGTTTCCCGTCGAGGAAGCCGGCCCGCTGCACATACATCTTGAAAAACGCACCGAGCGGATGGGTGATCAGTTGAGGGGGAGAGAACCGCCGGCCCTGCTCCACCATGCGACGAGCCATCAGGGCGGAGTAGCGGTCTTGCTTCGCCACATAATGATCGATGTTTCGAAATGGATACTGCAACGCGGGACTCTTCAGAAATCCGACTGCCCCATCGCATTCGAAACTCTCATGGACCAGTTCTTCGCGATACCGAAACCGTCCCTTTCGAAACAACTGCGGTTGACGATAATCGGGATACCAGCCGCAATGTCTGATCCACCGGCCTAAAAAATAGTTCTTTCTTGGAACGAAGTAGGCATCCGCCTCGGGTCCACGGTCGAGCAGCAGTCGAATCTCTTCCCGCAACTCGGGCGTCATTCTCTCATCGCTATCCAGACTGAAGACCCATTCATGGGTTGTGAGTGCCACTGCCTGATTGCGCAGATTGCCAAATCCTTTGAAGTCGGCTTGATACACCTTGCTCGTAAACTCGCGACTGATTACAGCCGTCCGATCCGTACTGTGGGAATCCACGACGATCAGCTCATCACCCCAGCCTGCCACAGACTCAAGGCAGGCCCGCATATTAGGCTCGTCGTTGTAGGCGATGACATAAACCGACAATTTAGCAGGGAGCGACATGACGATGCTGACTCCCTGGAAATCCAATGGTCCGCATGTCTGACACAACGGCATACGACCATGCAGGATGCTCAAAAAGGCCGTTCAGCAAGGCCGCAGCGAGCAAAGAGGCGAGGCGTACGCTCCGGCACGTTGAGCCTCTGAGCGATGCGAGAACGCTGACCTGGGAGAAGCGCGTCTCGGCGCGCACGGGTTGGGCGGGTGAGAAGGGAGACTGTTTCAACACCCTGCTAGACATGCACGACCTTGAGCGGCCCAGGTTGTTGACAGACCTCCATGACTTGTTGCGCCACCGTGTCCACCGTCAACCGGTCAAGACAGTCCCAATAGGGGCAGGCCTCATAAATACATTTTTCGCACGTCGGCACATCGGGACGCAGGACGACTCCCTGGCCGAGCGGCTGCCAACGCGTCGGAAGATTGTTGCGCCGCGGATCGAACAGACTGACATTCGGCACCGCGCAGGCTGCGGCAATATGAGCCGGGCCTGTGGCTCCGGAGACCACCGCGTGACTGGCCGCAATCACGGCCATCAACTCGCGCACCGATAACTGCCCCATCAGATTCAGAACTGAGGCAGGAACCAGCACATCACTGTTCATGTGCTGGTTGAACATGTCTGCTTCCACCTGGCTTCCCGTCAATACCACCCCCACGCCCTTCCGATGCAACTCATGCGCGAGCGAATGATACTGTTCAATCCGCCAGCGCCGGGCTGCAAACCCGCCTGGATGGAGCACCACCCTCGGTGTAGGCATACCGCGCAATCGCTCTTGCCCCCACGCGCGCTCTGTATCGGTCAGTACGAGGCTCGGTGGAGAGACGATGCCAGGCTCCAATCCAAGCCCCGCAAGCATACCGACGTTATATGCAGCTTCATGCTTAGCAAAATCTTTCCGATGTTCATAGATCCGACGATTCGCCAATATACTATACCAGCGGTACCCTGTGGCCACTCGAATCGGCACCCGCGCCAGGAACGCTGCCCACATCAACCGTTTAAACGGTTTGAGAAAGACCACCGCATCGACGGCCCGGCAAAACAACGCCTTCAACTCGCGCAGGGATTCCCGGCCCGTAACCGTCCAGACCTCGTCGAGATCCGGATGGTGGGCCAAGAGCGGAGCGGCGTACTCGCTGGAGAGAAATGTGATCCGTGCCTCCGGCAGGAGTCGGCGTAGCGCGGACGCGACCGGCAGACACAAAATTTCATCGCCGATGCCATCAGGCCTGACTAAGAGGACATTCATCGGGGAGCCATTCGCTGAGAACGCTGGGCTCGAGCCGCTGCCAATACTTGTTGTGGCGACACCATTCTCAGACATTCCAACGACACCGTATTGTGGCAGGTTCGACTGAAACAGGGGCTACAGGGTACCTTCCCCGTCAAGACCGCATGGCCCACCCCATAAGGGCCAGTCCGAACCGCGCTTGTCGGCCCGAACAAGGCCACGATCGGTATACCCACTGCCGCCGCAACATGCATCGGACCTGAATCATTCGTAATCAGCAGTGATGCCCTGCTGAGGAGCGCTGGGAGCAGCCCCACGGTCGTGGCTCCGGCCAGATCGATGGCAGGAGTCTTCATCATCCTGTGTACTTCAGCGATATCCGCTCGTTCATCAGGACCTCCGATCATGACCACCGCGCCAAATCCTTCTTGCTGCAGCCGATCTGCGACTTCAGCGAACGACGCAGGAGGCCACCGCTTGGTCTGCCACCGGGCAGACACATTCATCGCCACCCAACTCGTTCCAGGCGTCACACCAAATCGACTCAATACACGATCGACCTCATCGTAATCGGTTTGCGGAATGCGAAAACGAAATTCAGGCGCGCCGGACTCCACCGCTCCCACGGCCTTGGCCACAAGCAGATACCGATCGACCGCGTGCATATCCGATTGTGGAACCGACACACGTCTTGAATAGAACCTGGGGCTTCCCTCTCGCCCATTGGCAAGTCCCACAAGCAGAGGTGATCCACTAAACCACCCGATTGCAGCGCTCCGGAACAGACCCTGGAGATCCACAACAAGATCGAACTGCTCTGCGCGAAGAGGCGATACCTGGGAGAGCCAACCCTTAAGGGTTGATTTCACCGGCCAAACTCGATCGACCCCGTCGATCCGCTCTACAAGACCAGCCCACTCACGTTTGACCAGCCAGGTCAGCCGAGCCTTGGGATAGGCTCGACGAATCGCCGCACAGGTCGGCATCGCATGCACGATGTCACCCAGCGAACTCGGCTTGATCAATAAGATGTGGCGATAGTCTGGCATACTGTTAGGGATTCAGGCTGAAGGCTGAAGGCTAAGAATTATCTCGTAAAGCACGAATCAAGCCATTCAATACCTTCTCGGTTTCTACGATCTTTGGTTCAAGCAGAGATGAATTCTCGCTGGGCAAGAAGCCCAGGCGCTTCGACAAATTTATTTGATAGTGTAGTTCCCTCAACGACCCAAAGGCTATATTGAGAAATCTGAGATACTCTGTCTCACTGTCACGAGCGCAACCTTCCACAATGTTAGAAGGAACTGATACTGCTGCCCGTCGTATTTGAGAAGTCAGTCCAAACATCTCTTCCTTTGGAAACCCTGCGGTTGTCCGATACACCAACATGACTACTTCATCAGCCAGCTCAAATACCCGAAGCTGTGTGTGATCGCGCATACTTAACCCCTGAACTCCTTCAGCCTATCCACCTGAGGACATGTCTTCACGTCCTCAAAAATCCAGTCAACGGCCTCAGCCATAGACTTCGCCATGGCATCCGGCATCGCCTTTTCGACCTTGAGCCTGTCCAACGATTGCGCATCGACCGGCGCTGGCGTCAGGAGAATAGACTTGGCGCCTACCCTGTGCCCGAGTTGTATGTCGCGTACGTGGTCGCCAATCAAATAAAAACGACGGAAATCCAGTTGTAACTCTGACACAGCCCGCTCCACCATGCCCACGTTCGGTTTGCGACAGCGGCACCCATCATCAGGATGGTGCGGGCAGAAATAGATTGCGTCAAGCGCCACGCCCTCCTGCTCCAACAGACCTTGCAACCTGGCATGAATCGCTTCAAGATCCTTGAGTGTCAAGAATCCACGGCCGACACCGGATTGGTTGGTCACCACCACCAATTTAGCCCCAACCTTTTTCAAACGCGCCAGAGCCGGGCCCACCCCTGCCAATAGCTTTAGATCAGCGGCAATTTTTAAATAGCCTGGATCGTAGTTCAATGTTCCATCTCGATCCAGAAACACGGTGACACCGTCAAGAATGTTCCTATGGTTGGGCTTGCTCATTTTGGATTCGTGGTCAATATCGTTTGAACCAGAGAAGTTTGCTTCACCCGATAAACCAGGGAGGACCGCCACCTGCTTCGTTGCCGCCTCATAGACCTGATCAACAGTTACTCTTGTCATGCACCGATGGTCAATCGGACACTCACGCAACAGGCAGGGCGCACAATCGACCGGCTGTCTCACAATGGCATGCGCGCCCCCAAATGGCGACGTGGTACGCCAGTCGGTCGGCCCGAAGATCGCCACAACCGGTACTTGGAACGCAGCAGCGATATGCATGGGACCGGTATCATTCGTCAGAAGCAGGCTGCACCGCTTCACCGCCGCCATGAGTTCCCTGATCGTCGTTGCCCCGGACAAAACCAGGGAACGAGTCGACAGGCGTGCAGCAATCTCCTGACCCAAACGCTCTTCCCCTTTCGCCCCAAAAATGACCACACTGATGTGTTGCCCTGGAGAGGTGTGGATCGTTCGGCAGAGTCGTTCAGTGACCTCGGCAAACCGTTCTGGCAGCCAGCGCTTGGCATCGCCATAGGTTGACCCGGGGTTGATCCCGACGACGATATCCGTAGCCATCAACCCGCCCTGCACGAATCGCCCCACCATGGCCTGTTCCTCCTCGGGCAGGACGACGAGTTCCGGTACCGGAGGATCGCCCGTGAGGCCCAGCGGCTTCAACAGATCCCAATAATAGCGGACTTGATGGACAAGCAAGCGTGGATCCGGCACAGCGACCGGATCGGACAATAGTAAACTTCGCCCGTCTGTCGCATACCCATAACGGCGAGGCACACGTGCCAGAAATGTCAGGAAGGCCGCCTCGAACGCGTTCTGAAACAAAACCGCCAGATCGAAGCCTTGCCGCCGCAGCTGCTTGGCTAACGCCCACTTTCCCGGGAGCCCCGCATGACGCCCCTTGATGTCGTAGGTCAACACGCGCGTGACTGCCGGATGCCCCACAAACAGATCGGCCACAGCCGGTTTCACTAAGAGTGTCACCTGCGCATCAGGAAACAGCCCCCGCAATCCACGGAGCGCGGGCTCACACATCACCGCATCGCCCAACCAGTTGGGCCCACGCACAAGAATTCTTTTCACGATGTCTCGACCCACAGGTCTCCGATCCAAGTTCAAAATTCCAAATACTTCAGCCCTCAGCCTTCAGCCCCATCCCAAGCACCAACTGCCGTAATCGATCTTCCCCCT
>Ga0163153_10001562_pt1 | contig 35934 bp, 32 predicted proteins | sample OliLakLV19MP6IB1_FD_148629 | JGI IMG/M metagenome (GOLD analysis project Ga0163153, IMG submission 148629) | Freshwater microbial mat bacterial communities from Lake Vanda, McMurdo Dry Valleys, Antarctica - Oligotrophic Lake LV.19.MP6.IB-1 | ecosystem: Environmental > Aquatic > Freshwater >... | reverse complement strand
GGTTTGAGGGGGGGCGGACGGCGAGGCTGGGCCGGAACCACCGCAGCCCACTACAAGGGACGATAGGACAAGGAGATATCTAAGTTTAGGAACCTGCATCATTTTGAGCCCTCGATCTGGGGCTTGGATGCCGGCCCTAACCGACGGTTTCACGGACTCAGGGCAGGCCGGTGACGAAACGCACAGACTCCGAACCCCTCGCCGCCTCAGCCGCGTGGCGGTATCGGCTCGAACGCGCGGCCGTTCCACCGGTAGCTGCGCTTCCAGGCCTCGTAGGCGCTCAGGACAAGCACATCCGGGGCGGTCTTATCGCCCTGCTTCATACCGCTCTCACTCCCGACCACCGCGGTGCTTCCCTCTCTCAACTCAGAAACCTCAGAGAGGATCCAGGTGGCCATTGCGGGCCGGGCGACGATCAGACGCACGTCCTTTCCGGGTCCAACGCCAAGGAGAATGACGGCGATCGCCGGCCGCTCGGCCGCCCCGAAGAACCTCCCGGCCTTGATACCGGGACACGCCCCGGGATGATCCGCCCGAAACAGGGCGCGCTCGTCCTCGAAAAGATCGGAGAGGGTCAGGACTCGCGATGCACCAAGCCGGCTTTGCAGGACCTCAAGCAGCGTGGCGGGCAGGGAACACGCTTCCGTCCGGGGACTCGAGGCCTGGGCCGCGGCCGAGAAAGCCAGAGTGAGAGCCAGGAGAAAGGAAGACATCGCTACGCGCGCAGCCAGGAGGACGTCCGCGCGTTCAAATCAATCACGGAAGCGTCGCGGTCGGGACCCACGGAAACCAGAGGCACCTCGACGCCCACGAGGTCGGCGATTCTCTTTATGTAGTCGCGCGCCTGGGGGGGCAGGTCCTTCCACTCCCTCACGTCGCCGGTGGGTGTATTCCAGCCCTTCATGTTTTCGTAGATGGGCGCGCAGTCTTCATAGATGGTCACGTCGGCCGGAATGTCGTCGAGCCGTGTGCTTCGATAGCGATAACCGACGCAGATCGGAATCTCCTCGAGCGGGTCGAGGACGTCGAGTTTGGTAAGGACGATGCCATCGAATCCATTGACCCGCGCCGAGTAACGCGCTACGACGGCATCGAACCACCCACAGCGCCGCGGCCGCCCGGTCGTGGCCCCGTATTCGCCGCCGCGCTCGCGCAGCCCTTCGCCCACCGCGTCCTTGAGTTCGGTGGGAAGCGGACCGGTGCCGACCCTTGTGGTGTAGGCCTTGACGATGCCGAGAACGCCGTCGATTCTCGACGGAGGCACCCCGAGGCCGGTTACCACGCCGCCGATGCCCGCGGAGGAGGAGGTGACGAACGGGTAGGTGCCGTGATCGAGGTCGAGGAGCGTCGCCTGGGCACCCTCGAACAGAACCGAATAGCCCTCGACCATCTCGCGATGAAGAAGCGCCGAGACGTCGCGCACTCTGGGCGCGATGCGCGCCCCGAAGGCTTCGAGATCATCCGCCGTCTTCTTCCAGTCGAGGTCGCGGGTGACCCCGTATCCACGGCACAGGGCCTCGAAGTGCTCGCGGATGGCCGCGACCTTCGCGTCGATCCGGTCGCGGAGGAGCAGGTCACAGATGCGCAGGCCCCGGCGCGCCGCCTTGTCCTCGTAGCAGGGGCCGATCCCCCGGCCCGTGGTGCCGAGCTTCCCGCTGCCCTTGCGCTCCTCGCTCATCAGGTCGAGGGCGCGGTGGTGGGGCAGGAGAACGTGGGCGCGATCGGAAACGATCAGGTTCGCCCAGACGTCGATGCCGAGCGCCTCGACCTCGCGAGCCTCGGCCTCGAGGGCCTGGGGGTCGATCACGAGGCCCGGGCCGAGGACGCACCGCACGCCCTCGTGCAGGATCCCGGAGGGAATGAGGTGGAGCACCAGCTTGCGGTCGCCGCGGATCACGGTGTGACCGGCGTTGTGCCCGCCGTTGAAACGGGCCACGATCTCGAAGGCGGGTGTGATCAGATCGACGATCTTCCCCTTGCCCTCATCTCCCCACTGGCCGCCAATGATCGCGATATTCGGCATAGGGACGCTTTTCGGGCCTTTGTTCTTCAGGGTTTTGGGAGAGGTCCGGGGAGGCCCGGCCGGGAACGCGGATTGTAAGGGACCCGCAGCGTTCCTGTCGCGAGGTAAGGGGCCGCTCACCTGGCGGACCAGGACCAGAAGGCAGGATAAGACTCTGGCTCCCTTAAACTCGTGGCCTTGGTTCACGCTCTCACGGAAGTCACGCTCAGCGGAGACGATCTCACCCTCGACCAGCTTGCCTCGGTAGCTTTGGGGGCGAAGGTCGCTTTCAGTGAAACCGCCATCGCGGCCATGAACGCATCGCGCGCGGTGGTGGACGGCGCGGTGGCGCGAGGTGAGGTGATCTACGGGGTCAACACCGGCTTCGGGAACTTCGCCGACGTTCGCATCGGGGCGGGCGACCTCGAGGCCCTGCAGCGGAACCTCGTCCGCTCCCACGCCGCGGGGGTGGGACCAACCCTCCCGGTCCTCGAAACCCGCGCCCTCATGGTCCTGCGCGCGAACGTGCTCGCCAAGGGCTTCTCGGGGGCGCGCGTCGAGACCGCACAACTCCTCATCGACTGCCTCAACCGCGGTATCCACCCGATCGTGCCCGAACAGGGATCGGTGGGCGCCTCGGGCGATCTCGCTCCCCTCGCCCACGTCGCCCTGCTGCTCATCGGCGAGGGAGACTGCGCGTCCGGCACGCGCGTCCTGCCTGCCTCCGCCGCCCTCTCGGAGGCCGGCCTCCGGCCGGTCACGCTGGGCGCCAAAGAGGGCCTCGCCCTCATCAACGGGACCCAGCTCATGACCGGGATCACGGGCCTTGCCCTGCTTGAAGCGGAAACCCTCGCACGCACCGCGGATGTGGTCGCGGCGATGAGTGTCGACGCCCTGCTCGGCACCGATGTGGCCTTCGACCCGAGAATCCACGCGGCACGGCCCCACGCGGGCCAGGGCGCATCGGCCCGGAACCTGAAGCGCCTGCTCGAGGGCAGCGCGCTGCGCGAATCGCATCGCAACTGCGGTCGGGTTCAAGACGCCTATTCACTCCGCTGCGCGCCCCAGGTCCATGGCGCCGCGCGCGACGCCTTGGCCTTCGTACGACACACCGTGGAAATCGAGATGAACAGCGCCACCGACAATCCGATGGTGTTCGCCGATGCGGGAGTGCTTCTCTCCGGCGGAAACTTCCACGGCGAACCCGTGGCCATGGCCGCGGACTTCCTGGCCATCGCGACCGCCGAGCTTGGGGGCATCAGCGAGCGGCGGATCGAGCGCCTGGTGAACCCGACACTCTCCGGGCTTCCGGCCTTCCTGACCGAAGACGGCGGCCTGCGTTCGGGCTTCATGATGGCGCACGTCACCGCGGCGGCCCTCGCCTCCGAGAACAAGTCGCTCGCCCATCCCGCAAGTGTGGACTCGATCACCACCTCCGCGAACAAGGAAGACCACGTCTCGATGGGCCCGATCGCGGCGCGAAAGGCCCGGTCGGTGACCGCCAACGTCCGCCGCATCCTCGCCATCGAAGCCCTGGCCGCGGCCCAGGCCATCGAATTCCATCGGCCCTTGAAGACCTCGAGGGCCCTCGAAGCGGTTCATGCCGCGATTCGCCGGAGCGTTCCCAACTACAACGCCGACCGGATCATGGGCGGAGAGATCGAAGCCGCCGCCGAACTTGTGCGCCAGGGCGCGCTGGTCCGCGCCGCCCAGGAGATAGCGGGAGACCTCGAATGACCCGCACCATCGTCGCCCCCCGCGGAAGTGAACTCACCTGCAAGGGCTGGGTCCAGGAAGCGGCCCTGCGGATGCTGATGAACAACCTCGATCCCGAGGTTGCCGAGCGTCCGGCCGACCTCGTGGTCTATGGCGGCATCGGCAAGGCGGCGCGAAACTGGGACTGTTACGACGCCATCGTGAGGTGTCTGCGCGAACTCGAAAACGATGAGACCCTGCTCGTGCAGTCAGGGAAGCCCGTGGCGGTTTTCAAAACTCACGAGGACGCGCCCCGCGTCCTCATCTCCAACTCGATGCTGGTCCCGAAGTGGGCCACCTGGGAGCACTTCCACGAACTCGATCGCAAGGGTCTGATGATGTACGGCCAGATGACCGCGGGCTCGTGGATCTACATCGGCACCCAGGGAATCCTTCAGGGAACCTACGAGACCTTCGCGGAAGCGGGGCGCCAGCATTTCGGCGGAACCCTCGCGGGAACCATCACCCTCACCGCAGGGCTCGGCGGCATGGGCGGCGCGCAGCCGCTGTCCGTGACCATGAACGACGGGGTCGCCATCGTGGTCGAGGTCGATCCGACGCGAATCGACAAACGCCTAAAGACGCGCTACCTCGACGTGCGCACGGACTCGATCGACGAAGCCCTCGACCTCGCCAGCGCGGCGAAGACCAGGAAGCACGGCCTCTCCATAGGTTTGCTCGGCAATGCGGCAGAGGTCCTCCCCACCCTCTTGGCCCGCGGTTTCAGGCCCGACCTCGTCACCGATCAGACCAGCGCCCACGATCCCCTGAATGGATACATCCCGAAGGGCTACACCCTGGACGCGGCGCGCGCGCTGCGCGAGGCCGATCCGAAGACCTACATTCGCCTCTCCCGCGCCTCGATGGCCGATCATGTGAACGCCATGCTGGGCTTCAAGCGCGGGGGCGCCATCACCTTCGACTACGGCAACAACATCCGCGCCGAGGCGAAGGGGGCGGGCGCTCTCGACGCCTTCGAGATCAAGGGCTTCGTGCCCGAGTACATCCGACCGCTTTTTTGCGAGGGCAAGGGGCCCTTTCGCTGGGCGGTTTTGTCAGGCGATCCCGCCGATCTCGAGGTTACCGACCAGGCGATCCTCGCGACCTTCCCCGAAAACGAGTCCTTGCACCGCTGGATCGCCCTCGCGCGCGAGCGGGTGAAATTCCAGGGCCTGCCCGCGCGCATCTGCTGGCTCGGCTATGGGGAACGCGCAAAGATGGGCGCGGTGTTCAACGACCTCGTGCGGAACGGGCAGGTCAAGGCGCCGATCGTGATCGGCCGCGATCATCTGGACGCGGGCTCGGTGGCCTCGCCCAACCGCGAAACCGAAGCCATGCGCGACGGATCGGATGCGGTCGCCGACTGGCCCATCCTGAACGCTCTCGTGAACACCGCGTCGGGCGCCTCCTGGGTCTCCGTGCATCACGGCGGCGGGGTGGGCATGGGTTACTCGATCCACGCGGGCATGGTGGTGGTGGCGGACGGCACCGACGGCGCCGCGCGACGGCTCGCGCGCGTTCTCACCAGCGACCCCGGCATGGGGGTGGTGCGTCACGTCGATGCGGGCTATGCGCGGGCCATCGAGGTCGCGGAGCGGACTCACATGAAGACGCCTTTGGTGTGACCCTGGAAAGCGCCGTCTCGCGCGCCTCTTTCGCCGGCGCTCTGGCGGACGAGTCTTCCTCGGGAGCGAAGTCGCTCCTGCTTGCGCCGCTTGGCGCAGGCAAGACCCACACTCTCGCCGCGGTTCGGGACGCTCTGCTCGAGGGGTCGGTGCCTTTCGTGTTCGTCGATCTCTTCACCGCCGCCTCAACACCCGAGCACCTGCTCGAAACTCTCGGCGAGTCGGTGGCTCCCTTCATGGAGCCGGACGCCGCGGCCATCCGAGAACTGCTGGCCGAGGGCGCACGGGATCGGCATCGCTCGTCCTCGGCCCTGCTCCGGCTCTTCGATCTGCTCGCCACCCGCCGGGCCGGCAAACCCTTCGTGTGGCTCGTGGACGAGGTCACGGAAATCCGGTCGCTCGCCTACTTCCCCGAGCTCGGCCGGGTCGAAGAGCCCTTTGCCCGCGCGCTGGGTGCGGCGCGCGGCGCGGTCCTCACCTCCTCCTACCTCGGCCTCGCCGTCGATCTCTTCCCGGACTTCGCGCGGCAGTCGCTGCCCCCTCTCTCCTCCCGGGATCTCGAGGCGGTTCCCTCCCTGCGCAGCGACAGCGATGCGACGGCCGCCGCGATCGTGATCACGCACGGGTGCGCGGCGACGCTGCTGCCTCTCGTCGCCGACATGCGCGAGTCACGCGACCTCGAGCGGTCCCTGGTCGTCTTACTGCGCGCGGGCGGGCCGCTCGAGATCGTCTGCCGGAGACATTACGAGGTTCTGCTCCTGCGGAGCCGCGGCTATGCGGTCGCGAAGCGAACCGCCGAAGTGGTGGCGGCCGCGCGCGATCAGCGGCTCACCGACCTCTTCCCCCACATTGGACGAACCGCGGGAGCCTCCCGCCAGTATCTTCGATGGCTGGTCGAGGTTGGTCTTCTGGTCCAGGCGAAGAAGCGCTACGACTTTGCCGACCCGGTCGTTGGGCTCTGGGCCACGCTATACCTCGGACGGGCGGACCAGCCGAGCGACGCGGAGATCCGCAACGCGGTCAGGAAGGCGCTCGCGTCTGGCGGAGGTGTTCCAACCGCCATGGCCGAATCTCCCGAACCGGTCGAGCTCCCGAAGAAGCGGGTCGACCGGTTCGAAGAGATCGACTGAGAGACTACCGGCCGCGGATGAGGCTCGTGATCGCCTGAAGACGCTTCGCCTGTCCCTTGAGCGTCTCGTTCTCCGCCACCGTCTTCTCGAAATGAATCAGAAGATTGTTGATGGCGTTCTCGACCCCCTTGAGGACGGTGAGGAAGTCGGCGCTGCGCGCTCCCGCCCTCGCCCTGGGGGCGGCACGGCGCGCGGCCTTCCGCGCGGGTGCGGGTGCGGGTGCGGGCGCGGGTGCGGAAGCTGGCTGGGCCTTCGGGGCCGCCTTGGCCGCCGTGACCCTGGCCCCGCTTGAGGCCTTGGGACCCTTCGAGGCCTTGGCGGCGCGGATGGCGCGGTAGTAAAGCATCTGAACGGCGTCTTTGGCGCGCCCCGTTTCCGCACTGATCTTCTCGAAAGCCGAAGCCTTGCTGATGCCGCTCTTCACGAGCTGGTTCACGCGGGCCACGGTGGCCGCGCGAAGGTTGGGGTCACGCTGATTATTTTTTGCCACGTCTTTTCTTGTCTCCTGACAGTTTCTTCTGGGTAGTGGTTCTTGGGGGTTACGGTTAGCACGGACGGCAGCAGGAATCGAGCAACGCCCCTCTCTTCACTGTCGTTCGACATCCCGGTTCAACGCCCCCCGGGAGAGGGTTTACGGAAGCTGGTTAAAGGTGCGGCTCGACGAGCCTGGTCAGGGCCTCGCGGCTCAACTTGCCCACGCGCTGCTCGACGACCTGTCCGCCCTTCAGCAGGATCAGGGTGGGCATCGCGGTCACGTTGTAGTTAAAGGGAACATGCTCGTTCTCCTCGACGTTGACCTTGCCCACGATCAGTCGGCCCTGAAACTGGGTGGCGACACTTTCGAGGTCTGGAACCATCGCGATACAAGGCTGGCACCACTCTGCCCAGAAATCGAGGAGGACCGGGATCTTTGACTTCAGGACCTCGGCTTCGAAATTCTGGTCGGTGAAAGTGGCGATGACGTCAGACATGGCGGTTCTTTAGGGACCTTTTCGGTGTAAAACGGCAAGGAGGATCGGTTCAGGCGGTAATGAGAGCGCGTAAGTATACGGCTTCGTACCTTTCGGCCGAGAGGTTCCATGAGAAGTCACGACTCATCGCGTTTTGCATCAGCACCGTCCACGGCCCCGGTTTCGCGTAAGCGGCGAGGGCCTGGTCGACCGCCCAGAGCAGACCGGTGGTGTCGGCGTGCTGGAAGAGAAAGCCGGTGCCCCTCCGGCTCTTGAGATCGAAGGGCTCGACGGTATCCGCGAGGCCTCCGGTGGTGCGGACGATGGGAATCGTTCCGTATCGCATGCTGTACATCTGGGTCAGTCCGCACGGTTCGAAGCGTGAGGGCATCAAGATCATGTCCGCCCCCGCCTCGATCCGGTGGGCCAGGCCCGCGTCGTAGCGGAAGCGAACGCCGAACCTCAAGGGGTCCCGCCGCACGAACTCGCGCAGCCCCGCCTCGACATCAGGCTCGCCGGAACCGAGCACCACCATGCGGATGCCGCGAGCGAGCAGCGGCTCCATCGCCGCGGTCACGAGGTCGAAACCCTTCTGGTGCACCAGACGCGAAACGATTCCGATCAGGGGAAGGTCCGGTTCGTGGGTGAGACCGAATTCGGCGAGGAGGGCCTTCTTGCAGACCGCTTTCCCCGCCTGTTCGATCTCGTCGTAGGGCGCTGCGATATGGGGATCGTGACGGGGATCCCACTCCTCGTAGTCAACCCCGTTCAGAATCCCCACGAGGTCCTCGGCGCGAGACCGGACCACACCCTCAAGACCCTGGCCGAACTCGGCGGTCTGGATTTCCCGAGCGTAGGTGGGCGACACGGTGGTCACCACCTCCGAGAAAAGCAGCCCGCCCTTCATGTAACAGATGTTGCCCTTCCAATCGAGCGCGTCTTCGGCGGCGAGCGACTCGGGAAGCCCCAGCGGCCCGAGGGTCGCGGAGGAGAAGTGGCCCTGATAGGCGAGATTGTGGATGGTGAACACGGTCGGCACGCGGTGAAGGGTCGGATCGTCCATGTAGAACGACTTCAAGTAGACGGGCAGAAGGCCGGTCTGCCAGTCATGGGCATGCACCACGTCGGGCCGGTAACCCCGGCTGCGACAGAACTCGAGGATCGCGCGGCAGAAGAATGCGAAGCGGAACTCGTTATCGCCGAAATCCCCGTTCGAGTCTCCGTAGATCCCCAGGCGGTCGAAGAAGGGCGGGTGCTCGACGAAGATGACGCGGAGATTCGACGCCAGTTCCTTCTCATAGAACCCGGCGCTCCTCTGCAGTGAATCCACGGGCACGTGCACCGAACCGATGAAGCGCCCGGGAGGGAAGGCAATGGAGCCGTACCGGGGGAGAAAGCACAACACCTCGTGTCCACGGGCCGCGAGCGCTTTCGGCAGGGCCGCCGAGACGTCCGCGAGACCGCCCGTCTTGGCGTAGGGCGCCATCTCCGACGAGGCGTACACGATCCGCACCGAGGAAGAGTAGCAGAGCCGTCAAATTTTGAACCGCCTGGGCCCTCTGCTACCGTCCCTCGATTCGACCAAGCCCGTGGAGAACTGAATGACCTCGCTCGAAAGCACGCTCCAATCGATCAGCGACTGGGTCTGGGGGCCTCCCCTGCTCATCCTGCTCTTTGGAACCCACCTCTTCCTCACCTTCAGGCTGCGCTTCATCCAGCGATACCTTTTTCAGGCCATCAAGCTCTCGTTCTCGCGCGAGAAGGAAGGAGCCGGCGACGTCTCTCAGTTCGGCGCGCTGACCACGGCCCTTGCGGCCACGATCGGAACCGGAAACATCGTCGGCGTCGCCAGCGCGGTCTCACTGGGCGGCCCGGGCGCGGTGTTGTGGATGTGGCTCACCGGCGTCTTCGGCATCGCCACCAAATACGCCGAGGCCGTCCTCGCGGTGAAGTATCGCGTGGTGACGAAAGAGGGCACCATGGCGGGCGGACCGATGTACGCGCTCGAGCGCGGCATGAACGCGAAGTGGCTCGGGATGATCTTCGCGGCCTTGACCGCGGTGGCCGCGTTCGGGATCGGGTGCATGACCCAGGCGAACTCGATCTCGTCGCTCGCGCAGGAGAGCCTTGGTCTCAATCCCTGGATCACGGGGGCGGTGATGACGGTGCTCACCGCGATCGTGATCCTCGGCGGAATCAAGTCGATCGCCGCGGTCTGCGAGAAGCTCGTGCCCTTCATGGCCGTCTTCTACGTGCTCGGCTGCCTCATCCTGCTGATGCTGCACTTCGACCGGATTCCCGACAGCGTGATGACCATCGTGACCTCGGCGTTCGCCGGCCAGGCCGCGGTGGGCGGCTTCATCGGGGCGGGCGTCTCCCAGGCCATCCGCTACGGCATCGCCCGCGGCCTCTTCTCGAACGAATCGGGCCTTGGCAGCGCGCCCATCGTGGCCGCCGCCGCCCAGACGAAGAATCCCGTCCGTCAGGCCCTCGTCTCCTCCACCGGCACCTTCTGGGACACCGTCGTGGTCTGCGCGATGACCGGGCTCGTGATCGTCAACTCCGGCGAGTGGAAGAACGGCCTCGGCGGCGCGGCGCTGACCCATCGCGCGTTCGAGGACATTCCGGTAATCGGCGGACTGATCCTCACCGTGGGTCTTGTGACTTTCGTGTTCTCCACCATCCTCGGCTGGTCGTACTACGGTGAGAAGGCGGCCGAGTATCTCTTCGGGACGAAGGTGATCCGCCCCTACCGTGTGCTATGGGTCATCGCCGTGATGGTCGGTTCCGTGCAACCCATCGCCGTGGTCTGGACCTTCTCCGACATCGCGAACGGCCTCATGGCCGTGCCGAACCTGATCGCCCTCCTCGGCCTCTCGGGCGTGGTTGTGAAAGAGACCCAGGAGTATCTATGGTCGGGGAACCTCGACAAGTCGGGCTCTTAGGGCCCGCCGGGAGCGCATGCTGACCCGGCCCCTGGCTTTCGGGCCAGCGGTTCTGGTCCTGATCCTCGGCCTCTGGATCGGCCCGAAGTACGACCGTTTCGTGCTGCCCGCCTTTGACGGCCACGTCTACGCGGCGATGGCCGAGCAACCGCGGTTCTTCACGGTGGCGCCCTGGGGCTACCGGATCCTCGAGCCCTGGCTGGTCTTCCTTCTTCCCGCCTCATCCGCGGCGGCGGGGTTCTTCTGGCTGAACCTGCTCCTGCTGGCGGGAGCGGTCTTCGCCGCGGGATGGTGGCTTCGCCGTCTCGGCTTCTCGGACGCCGCCGCGTCACTCGCCTCGTTCGCATTCGCCGCCTCGCCGCCGATCGTCCTTCTGCTGAGGTATCAGGTTCTCGTCGATCCGCTTGCCGTGCTGCTCCTGGTCCTCATCTACTGCGAACTGGAGCGCCGCGACCTTCCGGTGCTGATGGCCCTCTTCGCCGCCGCCGCCCTGACCAAGGAAACCGGCCTGATGGCCCTGACCCTCCTGCCCCTGCATCTGGCGGCGCGCGGCCGGATCCTTCGGGGCCTCGTCGATTCGGCGGTGGTGGCGGCCCCGGCCCTCGCTCTTTCGATTCTGATCCGAGTGTCCTGGGGAAGCCCGGAACCGCCCCCCTCATCGTTCTCCGTCCTCGACCTGACCCTCGGACGCATCATCACGTCCGGCTGGACGCTCACCGGCACGGTCCTGCTCTCGGGGCTCTCCCTCCTCGCGGCCATCGGCCTCACTCGGGAGTCGTCGATCGGGCTCCGAATCCAGGGGGTGCTGATGTGGATGTTCACGTTTGGTCTGATCCTCGCCAATCCGTACCACTACTCGGTCTCCGACCTTCCGCGTTTGTCCGTATTTGCCTGGCCGGCCCTGCTGCCCCTGGCCCTTGCGGGCGCTGGATTCAAGCGCTCCCCTGCGCCCCTCAAGCCACCGGGGCGAGACGGACTCCGCACGACGGCGGCGGTTCTCACTCTGCTTTCGTGCCTTGGACTGGTCGCGGCCACGGACCCCTATCGTCGCGCGCCCTTCGTTCAGACGCCAAACGCCGTGGCTCTGCTCGGACGTATGCGCGAGTCGTTGAAGACTGCGCAGGCGCTGGACCGGGGCGAGGTGTTTGAGTTCGACCCGCGTTCGCCCCGATACGCGGAGCCCATCACCGAAAGGTTCAACCTGACCGAGGGCCGACGTCAGCGTTGGTTTCTCTACGAAGGATTCGGGCCCGACGCGGTCTTCGAATCCGGAGAGCCCGAGTTCGTCGGCGAAGGCCGGTTGCTCCTGCCGCTTCTCGATCCGCGGAACGTCCGCCTGAACATCGATATCGCCGGTCCTGAAGGTGCTACGGTCACGGTGGACGTGACCGGCCGGGCGATCGCGAGGATCAAAGCGGGAGTACCCGCGAGCTTTGTCTTGCCGGCCCGGGCCATGGTCCGGGGGGACAATCTCCTTCGGTTCCGCGGACCAGCCGGGGACAGATTCCGACTCCTGCGATTCGAGGCGCGACTCGAGGACTCACCTCCACGCGAGTGAGGGCCAGGGCCTTTGCCGGCCCCTCCGCCCCCCGGCCGCTTCGGCAAACGCCGCCCAGAGGTCGAGCGCGCCGTCTTCCCCGGCCCTCCGGCGGAAGGGATCGCCCGGAGAAAAAATTAGAAACCGCTTGACTGCGTGACTCAAGTGTATTAGTGTACCGGTACAGTGAGTCAACAATGACACCACCCAAAGCCGATCCCTGGACGAATCGGATCGCGGTTGAGACCGCGGATCCGCGGCCGATCTGGAGCCAGATCGAGGAAGGTCTGAGGCGCATGCTGGCCTCGGGCTCCCTGGTTGCTGGAGACAACGTCCCCTCGGTCCGCGAACTCGCAACCGATCTGCGCGTCAATCCCGCCACCGTATCGAAGGCCTACCAGAGGCTGGTCGGCGCCGGGCTCCTGGAGGTCCGCCGCGGCGACGGAACCTACGTATCGGCGGCTCCCCCCGCGGTGCGCAAGTCGGAGCAGACCCGGGTGATCCGCCAGGCCGCGATGAACTTCGCCTCGGTCGCGATCACCCATGGGGCGGATGTGAGCGCAGCGCGCCAGGCGCTGGACGCGGCGTGGGAGGAATTGCGAAACAAAGAGGAAGGAGGGCGCCGATGACCAGCGAATCGGTGGTCCGCGTGGAAAACGTCTCGGTGAAGTACGACAGGAATCTCGTCCTCGACCAAGTGTCGATCGACGTCACGCGTGGTTCGGTTTTTGCCCTGCTCGGCCGCAACGGCGCGGGCAAATCCTCGTTGATGCGCTGCCTGCTCGGCCTGCAGAAGCCAACCTCCGGCCGCGTGCTCCTTTTCGGCGAGGACGTCTGGCTCCATCGAGCCCGGCTTTCGTCCCGGGCGGCGTATGTGCCTGAGAACTCGGACGCGCCGGGCCAGCTCCGCGTGCGCGACGTGGCCGCCTTCCACGAATCGATGTACCCGACCTGGGATCGTGCGGCCGTGCGGGCCCGCCTCGACCGCATGGGAGTTCCCGAAGCGGGGACAATCTCCTCCCTGTCCAAGGGTCAGCGCGCCCTTTGCACTCTCGCCCTCGCTCTGGGAAGCCGGCCCGAACTCCTCGTTCTCGACGATCCCACCCTCGGGCTCGATGTCGTCGCGCGGAACGACTTCTTCTCGGACTTCATCGGCGAACTCGCGGAACGGGGAACCACCGTGATCCTGACTACCCACGATCTGGCCGGCGTCGAGGGGATCGCCGATCGCGTCGGCATCCTCCAGGGTTCGCGCCTCGCCCTTGACGAGGAAGTCGAGAAGCTCAAGGCGGAACGCGGCCAGTCGCTCGAGGAAATCTTCACGGACACCACCCGCGGCCCGGGGAGGCAGTCATGAGAAAACTGGTTGCGGTCGCGTTGCTCGATGGCCGTCGTTTCGGCATCGGCCTCGTCTCGGCGGCTCTGGTCGCCGGTTTGCTTCCCTCCCTCGCCAGCGGCCTGGGCGAGCCGGTCCCGGCCGCGACCATTCTGGCCGGGGTGTTTCTGCTCGTCGGGGCAACATGCGGGGGTTACTTCGGAACGGACTTCGCCGAGGGCCGCTCTTCGTTCTTCTTCGCGCGCCCCCTTCCAACCTGGGCCCTCATCGGAGGACGGGCCGCCGCACTCGTGGCCCTCGCGGGCGCCGCGTTCCTGGCCTTCATGGCGTCCAGCTGGGTTTCGAGCACCGACTTGAACGGGTGGACGCCCTGGATCCTCGAGAGGCGACACGCCTACGCGCTGGGCATCGCCTGGTCCGGGTCGCTCTTCCTGAGCCTCGGAATCGCGGCGCGGGCGCGCGGCCCAAGAGGGCGAAGCGGCATCCGCGACGCGGTGGTAATCCCCCTCCGCCTGGGCGCATCCCTCGCGGCGTTCCTGCTGATGTTCGGACTTTTCGCGGACCTGATCCTGCGCGCGTACTTCGAGCGCTTCCGACCCATCGAACTCTTCTTGTGGTCCTGGGCTATCGCCAGTCTGGTCGCGAGCTTCGTGGCGATAGCGGCCGGGCGGACGGAGCGCCTGCGCATCGCGCGCTTCCAGATCCTCGTCATGGCCGTCCACTTTGTCCTGGTATCCGTCGCGGTCATCGCGGCCTGGTCCTATGTCCTTCACCCCGACGCCGACGCCATCGTAGAAGTCCGCTACCCCACGTGGGGCTCGCCGGATGGCCGAACCGCATTTCTCTCAGCCCGCGTCAACCGCGGCGATGAAAAGTCCTTCCATCCCATCTATGTTCTCGACCTCGCGTCGGGACAGGCCACGCGGCTGAACTCCGACCGATATGCCGGACCGTGGACCTCCGCGGATGGCTCGAGTGTTGTCTGGAGCGAGGCGACGCCGTTCTTCTTCCGGCCATTGTGGCGACTCCTGGGCGGAGAAACAACGTTCCGGGTTCGCCGCGCTTCAGGCGAGGTCTCACCTCTCCCGATGCCGCGCAACGCTCCGGATTTCCGGAGCGCGAGTGATCTGACGTGGGGCGACGGAGTCGTCAATTGGGTTCTCCCGTCCCCGGATGGCGACGTGTTCGCGATTCTTTGGGCTGGTCATCTGACCTTCACGTCACGCTCGCGCGGCGAGTTGTCCGGCCTCGACCTCGACCTCGGCCCCTCTCGTCGCATGAGTTTCCGAACGGCCGTGTTCATGCCCACGGGGGAGCTAAGAACGGCGATCATGCGGCGCGACGCTTTGGGCGAACAGACCCTGGACTTCGTGGATATCGAGCCGAGGTCGGGCGTCCAGAAGCTGCTGTTCTCGCTCAGGGCGAACACGGTCGCGAGGATCCAATTCGACGCTTCGGGATCACGCGCCCTGGTCACCAGCGGCACTTCGCCCGGACGCGGAGCCGTTATTTTGCTGGTTCATCTCATGGGAACGCCAGAGGCGAACGCGGCGCGTGAGCTGGTGAAAGAGGTCTATTTCCCAGGCGCCACTTTCATCAGCGATGGGCGGATCGTCGCCTCGGGGGCAGGGGCACTAGCCGGGGACACAAACTTCCTGACGATCTTCTCGCCGGAGGGCGAGCCCGTGCTGAAGGCCTCGGTGGACGTCGGCTTCAGCCCCGCCCTCGGCGGAGAGATGTTCCCCGGAGTCATGGCCGTGTCCATCATCGGCAAGGGCGCGAGCTTCATCGATCTCAACACCGGGAAGCTCCTCCGCAGCCTCCCCAATCTCCGTCATCTCGGGAACTTCTTCGGCTCTTCTCCCGAGGGAAGTGCCGCCGCCCGGCTCCTGTTGTCGATGGACGGCAAACTCTACGAACTACCCTCGGTGGACGCGGAACCCCGGCTGTTGCTGCCCCTGCCCCGTCAATAAAACTCTCCCGATCCCGATCACGGGCCAGGCTTCAAGCCCCGCCACGAATCGGGTGGGGTATCGGCCGGGATGCGTCGCCGGCGTGGACTGGGCGATCCCGAACATGAAGGCGCCACCCTCAACGAACAGGTCGGTGCGTATCATCGCGGCAGATAGCCCCATGCCCATTCTTCCCTCGCAGCGACCCCTCTTCGAAATCCCGCGCGACATCGCGTACTTCAACTGCGCGTACTACTCCCCTCAGCTCAACGAATCGCGGGATCGACTGCTCGCGGGAGTCAAGGCGAAGAGTTCGCCCTGGCAGCGTCTGCCCCCCAGTTTCTTCGAGGACGCCGAGGCGCTTCGAGGCCGGTGGGCCCGTCTCTTTGGCGGCGACGCGGACGGGTACGCGGTGGTTCCGGCGGCCAGCTACGCTCTCAACACCGCGGCCCGCGCGGTTGAGCCTCGATTGAAACCGGGCGATCAGATCCTCATGATCGCCGAGGATTTCCCGAGCAACGTCCTCTCGTGGAGACGAACCGCGCACGAGACGGGGGCCACCATAGCCACCGTCGCGACACCGGCGGACCGGAACTGGACCAACGTGATCCTTGCCGCGATCGATTCGCGCACCAGGGTGGTGGCGGTTCCGACCTGTCATTGGACCAACGGCGCTCGCATCGATCTCGAACCCATCGGCGAGGCCTGTCGTAAGAAAGGCAGCATCCTCGTGATCGACGCGACCCAGACGCTTGGCGCCATGCCTTTCTCCATGGCGCGCGTTCAGCCGGACTTCCTCGCCGCGGCCTCGTACAAGTGGCAGCTTGGTCCTTATGGTGTTTGCCTGCTCTATGTCTCAAAAGCCTGGCGCACGGCACGACCGCTCGAAGAGAGCTGGCTCGCCCGCGACAACGCGGGCGACTTCACCTCGCTCGCGAACTATTCGGACAACTACATGGAGGGCGCCCGTCGGTTCGACGTGGGCGAGAAGGGCTGCCTCACCACCCTGCCGGGCGCGATCGCGGCTCTGGAACAGATCGAGGCCTGGGGCATCGAGAACATCGCAGACACGCTCGCGGCGACCAATCGCCGGATTTCCGCGCACCTGACGAAGCTCGGCTGCCGAGTGCCGGAGGAGCGCGTACGCTGTCCGCACATGTTCGGCGCGGTCCTCCCGCCTTCACACACCGGGAATCTGGTGGCGGAGATGAGGAAGCGGAACATCTACATTTCTCAACGAGGCCACTCACTCCGCTTCGCGCCCCACCTGTGGGTCGACGACCACGACGTCGAGCGGCTGACCGAGGCGCTCGACGAACTGCTGGGCCAAAGCTAGGTTTCGAGGGACGCTCTCAGGAACCAGCTGTTCTTCTCGAACTCCGAGATCACACCGGTGATGAGGTCGACGGTGTCGATGTCGCCGGACTTCTCGCCGAGGGTGCGGGTTTCGCGCAGGCCCGAGAGAAAGACATCGAACCGTTCGGCGAGCAGGCGGACGTGATCCATCCCGCGGGTCGCGTCGGCGGGATACTCGGGAAGTCTCGAACGCGCGGCCACGTGACGCACGGTGCCGTGAGCCAGACCGCCGAGGGTCACCGCCCGCTCCGCGACCGCGTCGTTGAAGACGGCCAGGGACACCGCGAATGTCTCGAACAGCGGATGCAGGGACGCGAACTGCGGACCCTTCACGTTCCAGTGAGCAACCTTGACCTGGCTCCAGAGGTCGAGGCCGTCGGCGAGGCGGCCGTTCAGGTCCTCCACGAGGCGCACTCGGGTGTTCTTCTCGATCGGGCTTGGGCTCTGGTACATGGTCATCTCCTTCGCGGGTCCGTCAAATGGGCTTCGATCCGCTTCATGATGTGGAGCTTCACGCGATTTGTCGATGATACGAATGCATCAGAAGGCGCGATCCGGCTTGCGCGCGCGAATCGCCACGCGCATCGCGGTGAGACGCACTGGGAATGAGGCATCGAATCGGATCATGGGGCCGAGCAGGAAACGCGGGAGGAGCGAACCCTTTTTGAACCCCAGGCTCAGGAGATACGCGAATGCGTTCACCGGCGCGAACTCCGGCCGGCCGTCGAAGCCCGCCTTTAGCCAGACCGTCTCTTCCACTCCGCTCGCGATCGCACGGGTGACCCCCGCGTCACCGTCGAAGGGTGCTTTGGAGTTTCCCTTCCGAAAAGGGCGCGCCGGATCGAGCCCGAGGGTGGCGCCCTCCTGGTGGAGGAAACGGTAGATCGGATACGAGAAGGGAGAAACCCACGGCTCGACCGCCCGGAGTTCGCCGCCCGGCTTCAAGACCCGAGCCGCCTCGCGGAAGAAGGCGAGGGGAGTCGACAGATGATGGACGAAGTCGACGCCCACGACGGCGTCGAAGGTGGCGTCCCGAAACGGCAGAACCTGGGCATCGGCCGCGATGTCGTTCCACGCGGCTTCGATCAGGTCAAGGGCGACCCAACTCAAATCGGGGCGCACGCGCCGCGCATGCGGGGAAAAGAGCCCCGGCCCGGCGCCCGCCTCGAGTACCCTCCCCTTTGGCGGCAGGCCCTCGAGGAGGCGATCGAACCAGACGCCGTAGACATCGCTCAGCACCGCCTTCTCCGCGAAGACCCGTCGGTGTTCGCGCAATAGGTCGAGACTCATGCGAGGCCCTCGCTGATCGTGGCCACTTCGATGACGCCGCCATGCACGCGCACGCGGCAGGGCCGCACGGCGGCCCCCCGGCCTCCCTTCACCTCACCGGTGGGCACGTCGATCATCCAGCCATGCCAGGGGCAGACGAGCGTCCGGCCGCGCAGTTCTCCCCGCGAAAGCGGTCCGCCCAGATGCGGACATCGATCCTCGAATCCGAAGATCTCCCCCGCCAGGTTGACGAGGGCTATCCGCGGGGATCCATCGGCGGGACGATGCTCGCGGATGGAACCTTGGGGCAACTCGTCTTCGCGACAGACCGCAGCGTAGGCGGGGCGCCCCTTGCCCCCAGACGCCCCTTCAACCGGCCGATGTGCCGCAGAGGGTCGCGCTTCGAAGAGCAGGGGTATCCCATCCGGACTCACGACGGCCGCGCCGAAAGTGAGGGAACCGCACCACTGCTGTTCGGCGGGCGATAAGCGTGTGGTCGCGCCGAGGGAGAGCGCCCTCCGGGTGGTCCGCTCGACATCCTCGACCTCGAAGGTCAGCGCCACCGCGCCGCGGAAGGGAGCGCGCACGCGGTCGCGGAGGTCCCGGGCATCTTCAACACCGGCGCCCTGGTAGGCCACAAGGCCGACCCGGCCCCCCGCCGCCTCGCGGCCCGAGATGAAACTCATGCGCAGCCTCGTTCCCGCCGGCAGGCCCAGGGCGTCGATCAGATCGCCCTCGATTACGGTGGGAGCCGCGGGCACGAGGTCGAGCACATCGCAGTAGAAGGCCTCCGAGCGCTCGAAGTCCTTCACGATCTGGGTGGCCGCCGCCACTTCGGTGAAAGGCGTCTCGCGGCCGCTCCGTCCCATCGCGACGCGGGGAACGCCCGCCATCTTCGCGATGGCGACCTTCACTCCGTCGTCGGTCGGCAAATGGGCCTCGGTGGCGATGGCGCCCTTTCCCCAGGGAACGGCGTAGTCGATCGGCGGAGCGAGAAAGGGAAATCCCCGCTCGGTGAAACGCGCATACTGGCCGCGAACGTCGTCGGTGAAAAAGTCAAGATTCTTGACGTGGCCGTGATCGAAAGCGCGAGCGCCCTCGTTGATGCGCTCGGCCGACCCGTCACCCACCCGGATCAGACGCACCGCGCCGACCGGCGTCCCGCTCTGCTCGAGGTCAACCCCCGCGATGGAGGCCGCTCCGTGAAGCCCGAGGCTGCGCGCGAACGGGCTGGTCAAAGACTCCTCGGCCGGGAGGCTCCACTCGCGGACAACTCTCATTCCGAGCAGGCCCGAGTAGAGCGCGAGCGAGCGATCGAGATCACGCACTGAAACCGTCACCCGCCGAATTTCCCCGCGATCCATGTTGATCCCGGGCAGCTTATTCGAGGGCCGCGCCGGGACGAGGAGAGGCCGGTCCGAACGAAACCTGAAGTGCCTGGGCCTCGCGAAGCCGCGTCATGTACGCGCGGTGGGGCAGCTCGATCGCGCCGAACTGCCTGAGATGGTCGGTCAGGTATTGAACCTCGAGCAGCGCGAACCCGCGGGCGCGCAACCGTCCGATCAATGAAACGAGGGCCACCTTCGATGCGTCGGTGGATCTATGGAACTTCGATTCGGCGAAGAAGGCGCCGCCCATGGCCAGGCCGTAGAGGCCTCCGGCCAGTTCCTTCCCGGACCAGACCTCGACGGAATGTGCTACGCCCATGTCGTGCAGCTGGCCATAGACGCGATGGAAGTCGTCGCTGATCCACACCGGCCGTCCGGAGGCGCATCCCGCCATCACTTCGTGGAAAGCGGCGTCAACCGTGACCTGATACTTCCCGCGCGCCATCGTCCGGGCGAGACGCCGCGGCACGTGCGCGCTTTCGAGGGGAATCACCGCGCGAACCTTCGGCCGGTGCCACGTAATGACGTTCGCCTCGAGGTAGGCCATCGGGAAGAGGCCCCGCGGATAGGCGGCGAGTACCATCTCCGCCGTGAGTTCCGGGGTGACCGCGACCACATCCATGACGGGATGAGAGGTTACAGTCATCATCGGTCCGATATGCTCTCCTGGCCGGCTCCTGTCTTTTCATGCTGATCTCCCTCCTTGTCGCCGTCCTCGCCACCCCCGAGGTTTCGCTTTCCGGCGTGGTTCTCGCGCGATCGGGGCGGCATTCGGCCACTTTGGTGGCCGACGGGCGCACGCGGTCGGTGGTGGTGGGCGATCGCGCCTTCGGCTGCGAAGTGTCGTCGATTCGAGCGGACGCGGCGGAAATCGTGTGCGCGGGCGCGCGGCGAACCCTCCGCCTTCAGATCGCGAAGCCGCCGGTCAACGCCGCGGGGGCGGCCCCTCTGGCGACCCCGGTCGAACCGGAGTCCGACCTCACCCTCACCCGCGTCGAACTCGAGGCGCGGCTCGACCGTGAAATGTCACGCCTGATGACGGAGACGACCCTGATCCCGGTGACCTCGCGCGGCCAGGTCGCGGGCTTCACCCTCTCGAGGATCCCCGCCGGCACCATCCTTGAGACCCTCGGCCTCAAGGCCGGCGATGTTCTGGTGAGCGTGAACGAGACGCCGATCGACAGTTTCACCACCCTCGTGGGCCTGTGGCCCCGCCTGCAGAGCACGGGCGCGGTGCGCGCCCAGATCCTGCGCGACGGTAAGCCCGTCGATATCTCGGTCAGCATCAAGTGAGCGGAATCGCGGACGCATACACCACAGGATGAACCCGCTCAACTGGCAGGAGATCTTCGACAGCGTCGGTCTGCTCTACGTGCTCGAGTCCGCGCCTTTCGCTGCCTCCATCGCGGTGGACGAGAAGTTCGTCTGGTGCAACGAGGCCTTCCTGGCCCTGGTGCGCGCGAAGGATCGCGGCGAGGTGATCGGCCGCCCGAATCACAGTTTTCTCGATCCTCAGTACCTCGCCGCCGCCCAGGAGCGCGTGTCCCGGCTGTATCGCGGCGAGTCCAATCCGCCGATGGAGATGCGCCTCGTCCGTCTCGACGGCACCCCGACCTACGCGGAGATACGTTCGGTTCCATTCGAGGCCCGCGGCAAGAGGGCCTACATCGTCCTCTCCACCGACGTCACCGAGCGCCGCGCCACCGAGCAGGCGCTGCGCGACAGCGAGGCCCGATACCGGAGCCTCGTGGAGAACACGCCGGACGGCATCCTCATCCACCGCGACGGCAAACCCTTGTTCGTCAACAGGGCGCTGACCGAGATCGCGGGCGGCCGCAGCGCCGAAGACCTCCTCTCGCGCCCGCTTTCGGACTTCCTGTTCCCCGAGGACATGGATGCGGTCGCCGCCCGCAGCGCCCGCCTCGAGAAGGGTGAGCCGGCGGAACCCCTCGTCCTGCGCTTCAAACGAATCGACGGCAAGGTGGGACTGGTCAAGCTCGACTCTCACCAGATCGAGTTCGAGGGGAAACCGGCGCTTCGCGCCTTCGTCCGTGTGATGACCGAGGCGATGCTGGCCGAGCAGGCCCTCAAGGAGAGCGAAGAGCGCTATCGCCAGCTCGTCGACGCCTCGCCCGACGGCATCGCGGTCAGCCAGGAAGGCCGGCTCCTCCTCGTGAATCCCGCCTACCTCAAGCTCCTCGGCGCCGATTCGATCGAGGATCTGCAGGGACCGAGCCTGACCGAGCGCATCCATCCGGACTACCGTGAAGTGGCGCTCGAACGGATCAAGGCGGTGCATCAGGGACTCTCGGCGCCGCCGATCGAGCAGAAAGCGATCCGCCTCGACGGCTCCACCATCGACATCGAAGCCCAGAGCGAACCCATCCTCTACGACAAGAAGCCCGCCGCTCTCTCGATCCTCCGGAACATCTCCGAGCGCAAGCGAGCCGAACGGGCTCTCGTGGACTCCGAGCAGCGCTACCGACAGCTCATCGAACTTCTCCCGGACCCGGTGTTCGTCCTCGAAGGCGACAGGGTGGTGTTCTCGAACGCGGGGACGCGGAGGCTGCTCGACCTCGCGCCCGAACTTGCCGATCAGCCCCTGGAACTCGTTCACCTCGCCCCCGAACCCGACCGTGCGGTGCTGCGCGAGCTGATGGAGGCGGTCGCCCTGGGCCGGCGTCCCCGGACGAGCGAGATCAAGCTCAATCAGAACAAGGGTCAGGTGCCGGTGGAAGTCCGCGCCGCCGCCATCGACGTGGGCGGTCGGCCGGGCGCCCTCATCATCGCGCGCGACCTCTCGCAGCGTCAGAAGGCCGAGGACCTCCAATCGGCGCTCTACCGGATCGCCCAGGCGGCGACGCGTTCGATCGGCCTCGAGGCCCTCTTCTCCGAGCTCCACGACATCGTGGGCGAACTCATGTACGCGAAGAACTTCTTCATCGGCCTGCTCGACGAGGAGGGTTCGCACCTCACCTTCCCGTATTTCGTGGACGAGAACGACTCCGCTCCGACCGCTCCCCTGCCTGTCGAAGACTCCCTCTCGGGCTACGTGATCCGCTCGGGAGAGCCCCTCCTCGCCGACCAGGCCATCATCGCGGAGCTCAAGGGGTCGCGAGAGGTGCGCACCTACGGCCATCTCGCCTCGAGCTGGATCGGCGTGCCCCTGATTCGCGGAAACGCCACCTTCGGCATCCTCGTGGTCCAAAGCTACGACCCCAACTTCCGGCACGGCCCGGCCGACCGCGACCTTCTGACCTTCGTCTCCGGCCACATCGCCGAAACCATCGAGCGAAAGCAGAAGGACGAACAGATCCAGTCGCTCGCCTACATCGATTCGCTCACCGGCCTCCCCAACCGCTTCCTGTTCGACGACCGGCTCGACACCGCCCTGGCCCTCGCCGAGCGGCACCGCACCGCCCTGGCCGTGCTCTTCGTCGACCTCGACCGCTTCAAGCTCGTGAACGACACCCTCGGGCACAGCGTGGGCGACGGCGTCCTGCGGCTCGTTTCCTCGAGGCTCGCTTCGTGTTTGCGCGAATCGGACACCCTGGCGCGCCGGGGAGGCGACGAGTTCATCGCCATCCTGCCCGACACCGACCACAAGGGCGCCACCAACGTGGCCCAGAAACTCGTGGAGGCCCTGAGGGTGCCGCTCGACGCGGCGGGGAGCGAGGTGCTCGTGACCGCGAGTGTGGGGATCGCGATGTTCCCCGACAACGGAGCCGACCGCGAGACCCTTCTCAAGTCCGCCGACCTCGCGATGTACGGGGCCAAGGAGATGGGGCGGGACACTCATCAGATGTTCTCGGCGGCGCTGCGCGAGGATGTCGAGCGGCGCGTCTCGATGGAGCGCGGTCTGCGCACCGCCATCGTGCGCTCGAAACTCGCGGTGTACTACCAGCCGATCATGGACACCGCGGTGGGAAGGCCGGTGGCGGTGGAGGCGCTCGTGCGCTGGCCCGATGAGCGCGGTCCGGGGATGACCCAGCCCTCGGAGTTCATACCCCTGGCCGAACACACCGGCCTCATCGTGCCTCTTGGCGAGTTCGTGCTGCGCGAAGCGGTGAGAGGCATCCGGTCGCTGCCCCGTCGCTCGTTCCAGCCTCTCAATCTCGCGGTCAACGTCTCCGTCCGACAGCTCTCGAACGTGTCGTTCGCCGAGGACGTTCTCGCGGTCCTCGACGCCGAGAACTTCCCCGCCACCAGGCTTCATTTCGAGATCACCGAAACCGCCGCCCTGAACGAGGGCCAGCTCATTGGAGACCAGCTCCGCCGCCTCAAGAAGGCCGGCGCCTCCATCGCCATCGACGACTTCGGCGTCGGCTATTCATCACTCTCGCGCCTGCGCCAGATGCCGCTCGACATGCTCAAGATCGACGCTTCCTTCATCCGCGACATGATCGAGGACCCCGACGACGCGGCTATCGCGAACGCCGTGGTGTCCCTGAGCCGGGCCCTCAACATGAAGGTCGTGGCCGAGGGCGTCGAACGCCTGGATCAGCAAAAGGCCCTCGAGTCGTGGGGCTGCAGCCTCATGCAGGGCTACTTGTACTCGCGCCCGATTCCAATCGACGAACTCACTACCTGGCTCCGCCAGTTCTGAAAGCACACGAGGATTCCCCAATGGGTTTCGCCACCGACTGCATCCACGCCGGACAGCGTCCGGATCCGACCACCGGCGCGGTCATCACGCCGCTCTACCTCACGTCCACCTACGTGCAGGAGGGCATCGACAAGCACAAGGGCTTTGAATACGGCCGCACCCAGAATCCCACGCGTTTCGCGCTTGAAGCCAATCTCGCCGCTCTGGAAGGCGGCGCCGGAGGAATCTGCTTCGCCTCGGGGCTTGCCGCCACCAACGCGGTGATGTCTTTCGTGAAGCCGGGGCAAAGAGTGGTGGTGAGCGACAACGTGTACGGCGGGACGCATCGCCTCTTCACGAAACTGATAGCACCCTACGGCGTGAAGTTTGACTTCCTCGACCTCCAGGACGCCGCGGCCTTCGAGAAGTCAGGGGGTGACTTCGCCCTGCTCTGGCTCGAGACTCCGACGAATCCGATGATGAAGATCTGCGACATCAGGGGCCTCGCGGCCATCGCGCACCGGAAGGGCGCGCGGCTCGTCGTCGACAACACCTTCATGAGCCCGTACTTTCAGCGGCCGCTGAGCCTGGGCGCGGATCTGGTCGTCCACTCGACCACGAAGTTCCTGAACGGGCACTCCGACAGCATCGGCGGAGTCGCGATCGGCAAGAGCGAAGACGACGTCAAGTGGCTTAAGTACGTACAAAACGCGCAGGGCGCGATCCTGTCGCCCCTCGATTCGTTCCTGGTCATGCGCGGCACGAAGACGCTGGCCGTGCGCATGCCGCGTCACGAGGAGAACGCCCGGGTGGTGGCGAACTTCCTGCGGGGCGAGAAGAAGGTGCAGAAGGTTTTCTGGCCGGGGTTCGAGGATCATCCGGGACACGCGATCCACAAGGGTCAGGCTTCAGGCTTCGGCGCCTTGATCTCCTTCGAACTGGGTTCGCTCGCGGCGGCGGCCCGGTTCGCGCAAAGACTCAGCCTGTGCTCGCTGGGCGAAAGCCTCGGCGGCGTCGAGACCCTCGTGTGCCACCCGGCGAAGATGACCCACGCGGGCTACACCCAACCGGAACGCGACGCCCTCGGGATCACGGATGGATTGGTGCGAATCTCGGTCGGCATCGAAGACGCGACGGACATCGTGAAGGACCTCCAGACCGCTCTGGCCGCGGTGTAGGGCGCCGAGGTTCAATCCTCCTTGCCGGCTAACAGTTCGTGGTGAAAGTCGACCGCGAGCGAAAGCGAGAGATTTTTCGTCAGATCAAGGCGCCGAACCGCAGGAATACCGGGAGTATTTCAAGGTTTGGCAACGCGGAGCTCTGCGGAAAAGATCCGCTTTCGACGAGGAGGGACTTTCACCACGGGCTGCTAGCTAGCCCGGGCGCGGGGCGGCCGGTGCCGCCTGGGGCACTGCCGTGCCCGGGAGCGTGAAACAGAAGACCGACCCCTTCGAAAGTCCTTCCGATTCGACCCAGATCCTCCCGCCGTGCAGTTCCACGATTCTCTTGACCAGGGCCAGACCCACTCCGGTTCCCTCGCCCTTGGGATCCAGCTTGTCGAACAGGCCGAAGACGCGCTCGCGGTGCTGCGGCTCGATCCCGATTCCGTTGTCGCGCACGAAGATGACGGCCTCCGCCCCTTCGGCGCGGACGCCGATTTCGATGCGGGGCGCTTTCTGGTCGGCCATGAACTTCGCGGCGTTGTCGAGGAGGTTCTGGAGCACTTCGAGCAGGCGGATGCGGTCACCCTCGACTTCGGGGAGGCCGGGATGAATGAGGACCTCAATACCGCGGGCCGCGATCCGGCCCCGGACCATGTCGACCGCATCGCGGGCCAGCGCCTCGAGGGCCACCCGCTCGGAGGGTCCGAGCACGTGCCCGATCCGCGAGAGTTCGAGAAGGTCCTTGAGAAGCAGGTCCATCTTCACGGTGGCCTTCCGGATACGCTCGATGTCGGCCCGCAGGGCCTTGAGGTCGCCGCGTTCCGCGGCATCCTCGACGTGAGAGAGGTACGAGCCGATGGTTACGAGCGGGCTCCGGAGATCGTGCGACGCGGTGTACGTGAAGCGCTCCAGTTCCGCGTTCTTGGCTTCGAGCGCCCGGATCAAAGCCTCGCGCTCGGCCTCCGATCGCCTGCGGTCGGTCACGTCGCGACCGATCACCAGGCGGGTGAGCGGATCTCCCGGCCGGTCCGAACCACCGATGTTCATGCCGACCACATCGAGGTCGATGCGCTTGCCGTCGCTGCGCACGACCACGAGTCCCACGGCCCCGGCTCCCGCACCCGCGGCCGTTGGGGTGTACTGCCCCCGCAATTCAGGGGGCGCGAAATCCAGCAAGTGGCGTCCGACGATCTCCTCCGGGCTGTTGTAGCCCAGCATGCGGGCGGTCGCCGGGTTCGCGAACGTGATCCGGCCGCCCGTGTGCACGAAAATGGCGTCGGGAGCGAGGTTCAGGAGCCTCGCGTAACGCGTCTCGCTTTCCTGCAGCGCGGCCATGAGGCGGCGACGACGGTAGAGGGTTATGAGCAGCCGGGCCCCGAAGCAGGCGACGGAGCCGAACACCGCGACGAACGCCACCATCGGCTCGCTCCTCGCTATGGGAACGGCAAGGCCCAGGGTGATGAGCGGCAGCAGCGCCGGAGCCCAGGTCACTACCGGGAGGCGCGGGCCCGTTTCCCCGGGTACGCGCTCCTCCTTCCAGAAGGCGGCGAGTAGAGCGCCGATCGTGAGGCTCGCCGTGAAGGCCAGATCTGCCCAATCGCCGGTCCGCAAGGTCCGGATAAGGAAGGTGTAGTTGTAAAAACTCGAACTCAGGGCATACGCGAGCAGATAGGGGACGATGCGAAGCGCCGCACGGCGCTCGTCCGTCCGGCGCGAGAGGCGGCCGCGAATCAGGAACGCGAAGAACAGCGCCCAGTTCTCGACGTCCGAGAGGTCGAAGGAACTCCAGACGTAGAGCAGGGTGAGGCCCTGCCACTGGCCGCCGGGAAGAAAATAGAGATCGAAATAGAAGAGCAGGAAGAGAATCCCGACCTGGGCGGCATCGAGGATGCGCTGCCAGTCGTGACCACCGGCGGGCTCTTCCTCGTGCGCGATCAGCAGAGCCATCACGAGGGGAGCGCCATACAGGCGGAACAGGAAGTGGGTCCACGAGGGCTGAGGCACCCGCTGGCCGAGCCAGTTCTCGTGGTAGACGTAGGTGACCTGGCCGGCCGTCCAGATCGCGAACGCGATGGCGACGAGAGCCCAGAATCTCCGGGAAAGCCCGATCGATCGACGGGATGCTCCAAGGCTCATGAGCGCAGCCCACAGGCCGGCCGCGGTCTGCAGAGTGTTTGAGGCGAGAGAACCGCCTGCGCTCGTGCCCAGAGTCAGCGCCTGCAGGGTATGGAGGCCCAGGATGAGGAGCGGAACCGCGACCTTCGCCCGGGCGCCGGCCAAGCCGATGAGCGCGATCATGCGTGCCATGGGATGGAGAGCCGCGTTGGCATGACCAGCGGATCATAGGCCGATCCGCCGACCCTGGATCCCGCTTAGGCTTCGGTCATGAAGATCACAAGGATCCTGGCCTATCGCGTCGAACTGCCGCTCCACGAGGGCCGATACTCGTGGTCGGGCGGCAAGTCGGTGGACGTCTTCGACAGCACGGTGGTGCGAGTGGAGACCGACGAGGGGCTCGTCGGGCACGGCGAAGTCTGCCCGCTCGGCCCGACCTACCTGCCCTCGTACGCCGAGGGTGTGCGGGCCGGGCTTGCCAAAATCGCGCCCGGTCTGATCGGGCTCGATCCGCGGGACACCACCGCCTTGTATCGCGCGATGGACAAGGCGCTCAAGGGCCATCCGTATGCGAAATCAGGGATCGACGTCGCGGCCTGGGACATTCTCGGCCAGGCCTGCGGCCAGCCCATCGTCACCCTTCTGGGCGGCCGCTTCGGCGATGACTTTCACCTGTACCGTGCCATCTCCCAGGAATCGCCGGAGGCCATGGCGGAGAAGGTCGGGCTCTATCGGGCCGAGGGTTATCACCGCTTCCAGCTCAAGGTGGGTTCCGATGTCGAAACCGATATCGCGCGCATCCGGACGGTTTCGAAGCGGCTTCAGGCGGGCGACATCCTCATCGCCGACGCGAACACGGGCTGGCTGATGCACGAGGCCATGCGCGTGGTGCGCGGAGTGGCGGATATCGACGTGTACATCGAGCAGCCGTGCCTGACCTACGAAGAGTGCCTGTCGATTCGTCGGAAGACTTCGCATCCCTTCATCCTCGACGAGAACGTCGACGGCATCGGCATGCTGGTCCGCGCCGCGAACGATCACGCGGCCGACGTGATCAACCTGAAGATCTCGAAGGTTGGCGGGCTCACGCCGGCGAGGCAGATGCGCGACCTCGCGGTGTCCCTCGGCATCGCCCTCACCATCGAAGACACCTGGGGCGGCGACATCGTCACGGCGGCGATCGCCCATCTCGCCCACTCAACTCCGCCGGAGTTCCTTTTCACCGCCACCGACTTCAATTCGTATGTGACGAAGCCGATCGCTTTCGGCGCGCCGCGACGGCGGAACGGGCGGATGGCGGCCTCCACCGAACCGGGGCTTGGCGTCAAGCCCCTGGCGGAGGCGCTTGGTGAAGCGGTGATCGATGTGACGTAATCCGACCGCAACGCGCGGCGTGATCGTCCCGGGCACGCGCCATGGGGCCGCCACGGGCCGGCGCCGCGGGCCGCGCCTACCTTCTGGAGATCAACCACGCCCCGGCGAGGCAGATGGCGCAGCCCAGGACCGACACCATCGATACCGCCTCGTCGCGGACGATCACCCCGAGGGCCAGCGCGACCACGGGAATGAGGAACGTGGTGCCCGACGCGGTCGAGGCGCCGAAGAGGCCGGCGGCCTTCGCCATCATCACCTGGGCGAGAGCCGTGCCGAGGGCGCCCAGCGCAAGCATGGAGAGAGCGGCCCGCATCGTCCATCGAGCATGGAGAAGATCCGGCAGCCCCAGGGGCGCCGTGAGAACCAGGGCGACCCCAAGGGCGCGAAAGATCACGGGCAGGCCGCCGTAGCTTTGCTGCAGCGGGCGCGCGAGATTCAGTGCGATGCCGTAAGAAGCGAGCGCCGCGAGAACCAGGAGAATACCGGTGACGCTGCTGCGTCCATCGTCAAGCCCGGGCAGGGCGATCAGTACCGCGCCGGTCATGCCCACCACGAGTCCGAGCGAGACCTTGCGGGAAGGCCACTCTCGCGCCAGGAACGATGCCACCATGACGACGAAAATGGGGTTGGCGCCATTGAGCATTCCGGTGAGCGCGGAACTGATCCGCTGTTCCGCGAACGGAAACATGCTCAGGGGAAAGGCCATCCACAGCAGACCCACCCACGCGATCGGTCTCCACGCCTCGCGGGGGACCGGGCGCCGGGCCGCCTTGATGAGAGCGAGGGTCAGGAAGCCGATGAGAATCCGGAGGAAGGTGATGCCGTTTGGAGCCAGGGCCGAAAGACCCTCGGCGATGAAGAGAAATGAAGCACCCCAGATCAGGCCGGGGCCGGCGAGGAGGAGCCAGTCGGCGGGTGAGACAGGGGCGCGGGCGGGAGACATGAATGGCGGAGGTTACGCCCGGTGGTGGGGTGAGTAATAGGCTTCCGCGTTGGCTATCATTCCTTCCATAGGCCTTGCCTATTTCTGAGGGAAGGAGAACCGCGCGTGGAGATGCATCAGCTTCGTTACTTCGCCAAGGTCGCTGACCTCGGTAACGTCACCCGGGCCGCCGAGGCATGCCACGTCTCTCAGCCCTCGCTCAGCCAGCAGATCGGGAAGCTCGAACGCGAACTCGGCCAGCCTCTGTTCGAACGATTGGGTCGCGGGGTCCGGCTCACCGAGGCCGGAAAGCTCTTCAAGCGCTACTCCGACCAGATTCTGAGCCTCACCGAGGACGCGCGCACCCGCGTGTCCGACGAACCCGACTCGGGCCGGATCACCCTCGCCGCGATTCCCACCATAGCGCCCTACTACCTCCCCGCGGTGCTGACCCGCTTCGCGAAGGAGTGTCCGAAAGCACGGGTGGAAATCGTGGAGGAAACCACCGCCAACATTCTCCGCCTGCTCGCCGAAGGCGACATCGACCTCGCCCTCGTGGCCCTTCCGATCCAGGCCGAGCACGTGCATACGAGGACGCTCTTCACCGAGGAGCTTCTGGCCGTCCTGCCGAGCCGCCATCCTCTCGCCGCAAAGGCGAAGGTGAGCCTCAAGGATCTGGTGCTCGAACCCTTCGTGGTCCTGAACGAAGCGCACTGCCTCACCGCCAGCACCATGAGTTTCTGCGCGCGCCACTCGGCTTCGCCCCTCGTCACCGCCAGGAGCCATCAGCTCCTCACTGTCCTGGAACTCGTGCGCCTCGGTCAGGGCGTTTCGCTCGTGCCCGCCATGGCCGTACCCGAGGGCCGCGATAAGGGGCGGGTCTACCGGTCCCTCGTGGGCGACAAGCCCACCCGCACGATCGCCCTCGCCTGGAACCGGATGCGGTACCAGACCCAGCTCTTCAAACGCTTCGTGGAGTTCCTCGCGGCGCGCAACTGATTCCGCCTGCTTCCTTGACGAGGCTCGGGCACCTCGCGTACCGTCCCCCCCGGGTCTTCCTGCATGCCTCCAGATCCTCACTACTCCGAGATCGAAAGCGAGCTGCTGAGCGCGATCCGCGAATTCTTTGAGGCCCGGGAACCCTCGACCGACCCCCTGCCGGACGATGTTGATGCGGTCACGGGGCGTCGCTTGCAGCTGGCCACCGCCATCCTGTTCCTGCAGATGATCGCCGCCGATCGGGAATCGAAACACGACGAACATCAGGCCCTGATCACGGCGGTGTCGACCTCCCTGCGCATGGATGGTCAGGAGGCGGTGACCCTGATCCGCCTGGCCGAGAAGCATGTGAAGACTCCCCTGCCCCAGCTCGTTCAGGCCCTTCGCGACCGTTGCACGCCGGCCCAGCTCAAGAGCGTGGTCACGAGCCTGTGGCAGCTCGCCTTCGCCGACGCCGACCTCGCCGGCCACGAGGAGTACTTCGTCCGAAAGATCGCGGAGAGTCTCGGTCTCAGCACGGCAGACCTGGTGGAGACGAAGATTCTGGCCCGGGAGGCGGCCCTCGGCTGAGGGCGCCGACCGCGCGGACGCGCGCGCCGCGGCGGGATACCGCCATCGGCGCTTGACTCGCCCGGACTCCAAAGCGTACGTTTTCCCTGTGCGGACATCCCTTCTTTCCTCTCTGCTGTTCCTCGCCCTCGCTGGCCCGGTTGCGGCTATCCCTCAGGACCCGGGTGAGCGGAACTTCTTCGCCTGCCGGGTCGGCTACGCCTCCTGCAAGCCCGGCGACCTGACGAAGGAGCAACTCGAGATCGTCGAGCAGGCCGCGCGCGCCCGGAATTATTCGGCCTGTCGCAACGGCTACTCGACCTGCAAACCCGGCCTGCTGGACGAGGGCCAGTCCGAGGCCGTCCAGACCGCGAGGCTCGCGCGCAACTTCAAGGACTGCCGCTACGGATATGCCTCGTGCGACCGTAGCCTTCTCGATGCCGATCAGGTCGAGGCGGTGGAGAACGAACAGCGCGCGCAGAACTACTCGGCCTGCTGGAACGGGTACTCGAGCTGCCGGCGCGATCTTCTGACCGCGGACCAGAAGGAGGCAGCCGAAACCGCGCGACTCGCGAGGAACTACGCGGCCTGCCGGGCTGGCTCGGCCCGCTGCGACCGGTCGGTGCTGACCCAGGATCAGGCTGACGCGGTCGAAAACGAGCAGCGTGCCCAGAACTACGCGGACTGCCGCGACGGACGGCCGGCCTGCGACCGGAGCAAGCTGAACCCGGACCAGGCCGAAGCGGTGCAGACCGAACGCATCGCGCGCAACTACGCCAACTGCCGCAGCGGTTTCCTCGCCTGCGACCGCGCGATCCTGACCGGTGACCAGCGCGACGCGGTGGAGAACGAACAACGCGCCCGCAACTTCGCGTCGTGCTGGAACGGCTCATCACGCTGCGATGAGGCCGCGCTCAGCGCCGACCAGACGGAATCAGTTCGCACCGCAGGCCTCGCCCGCAACTACGCCAGCTGCCGCAGCGGTTTCTCCTCGTGCCGCGCCGGCCTCCTCACGACCGACCAACTCGAAGCGGTCGAGACGGAGCGTCGGGCCCAGAACTTCGCGTCGTGCTGGAACGGGTACTCGGGCTGCAGCACTCAGCTACTCACCCAGGATCAGATCGAGTCCGTACGCACGGCCCGGGCCGCGAGAAACTTCGAAGCCTGCCGCAATGGTTCGGAGACCTGCGACCGACGCCTCCTGACCCCGGACCAGGCGGAGGCATTGAAGCGATAGGCCGATGCCCACGGGGCGGGCCCCCTCGCGAATCGACGGTCAGGCTTTGCTAGCGCTGCGCGCGCGGTCGCCTGCATGAGGGATCGTCAAACCGTCTGCGCTGACTAGGAAACCGACGCCCTCATCGGTCGAACCGGTAGCCTTGACCGTCATCCCACCGGACGACCATGTCTCATGGATCTGCATGACCTTGGCGCCAGCGAGGTTGGCGCCAGGCCAACCAGTCACGAATTGGATGTCGGGGCGTTTCTGAGCCCACGTTCCGATGCTCGGAAAGAAGTGGCCCGTGTGGCCATGACTGATGAACACGACCACTCGCCGTTCATCGAACGACTCGCCGGTCGGCCGCAGGTCTTTCGGCAACTGGGTTGTGGGGGAAAGGCTCTCTCAGCACCGCGGCCTCCCTTCGGTCAGCCTTCCCGTCACGCTCCCGCAGGTGTCGGCCCAACACCCGGATCAGCGGCGAGGCTTCGTCGATCGCGTGGGTCTCGTCCGTTGCATCCGGTTGTTATCCGGCGTTACCTCGGGCACTCCTGATTCGACCCCGCAAAGCGCGATCTTCTTGTTGCCAAACGCTGCGACCAGTTCCAGGGTTCCGCCCAGCGCCGTGATGTACCGCCGCAGGGTAGATACTTGGCAGTCTTCAAACTCCTTTCGACTCTCCAACCGGGAGACGTCCGCCTGATCCATCTGCGACGCAGCTGCAACATCCAACTGGGTCCTTGCCGCCGCTTCGCGGAGCGCTCGCATGGTGAGGCGCACGCCGCGCTGGGCACGAAGGCCTCGTCCGAGCAGGCGCATTGGCTCAGTGTCCGATAGGGGCTGCTCTCTTGGCGAAATGTTCATCTCTAAGCTCCAATCTCGTAAATCGCTCGCTCGGCAGCAGTCGCCGACCGTGCACTGATGATGCGGTCCCGCTCCCTACGCTCAACGCTCACTACATAGAGGACTCGCTCACGGAGAGACCGACCGATCACGACCATGCGGCCTATTCCTGAGCCATCATCAAGGTAGACCGCCATTGGGTCTGCAAAGACGGTCGCGGCTTCGGCAAAGGACACGCCGTGCTTGACGAGATTTGACGCCGCCTTGACGGAGTCCCATTCGAAATCGCCTTCAACCACGGTACGCACGACCCCGAGTATGGGCTATATCCCATCTCCAGTCAACTCGCTCGACTTCAAAGTGTTGGCACCACGACCGGATAACACTGAATTGAGCGGCGAGGGCCCCAGTCCGTTTGCGTGGACATCGTCCGTTCCAATTCTTTGTTGGACGGCCCCCTATTGGGCCTCTCCTCGGAGCAGCGTGACGATGGCTTCGACGAGTGAACGATGGGCATTCGAGGAAAGTTGCCCTACCGATCGGACAACGATGCCCTCGTTTGCCGTGAAGAGTTTGCCAGGCCGAACAAAGCTGTCACGCATGAGGCCGCCCGTCGCAAACGAGTCCTTGGGAATGGCCACAGACCTTGGATCGCCGTATGCGTTGCTCGTAATTTGGCAGAGCACCCAGTCGGACTGTCCAGCTTCGGCCACCACGAGGGCAGGGCGCAGCTTCGACGCGGACAAATCCGAAAACGGAAACCGCACGAGGACGACTACAGCTGGGCCAAGCTTGCCCATGCTTGGTCTTCCTCCGGGCGGTTCCAGTCTGCCGCCAAGGCTTCCTCACTCAAGAGAGCGCCTTCTGCAGCGGTCGGGATACTCAGGACGGTGATGAGCAATCGGGATCCCGGTGGCAACGCAATAGGTTCCTTGGGGCGGATAACGCCAGCCTCGTCGACCTTCGCTTCGATGGTCGGGTTCATCACTGGACTCTACTCGCGCAGGCTAGGTCCGTCCAACACGCGGATAACCTGCAAGGGCCGCGGCCGTCCGTTTCCAACGCGGACCTTGTCAGGTTCATCCGATTGTTCGGCAGCACGCTCATTCGGGGTAATCGATCATCTCAAAATGAGCCCCCCACGAACCGTTCAGCATGCTCTGGGCACGCGCGCGGAGCGTCTTGCGATGGCCGCTTGCCGAGGCGACGAGGAACGCTCTGGGACTGATCCTCCGCCAACGGAGGGCGAAGAGACTCTCAGCGGGCCGACCGAGGCGACGCTGAAGGTCCCCAAGGCGTCCCTGGATTTGCTCAAGCATCGAGCCGTGCCGGTTGGCGTGTTGATACACGATGAGTGTCCGGTCCTCGCCGTTGAGGGCGTCGAGGTCGTCGTAGTAGGTGTACTTTGGCCCCTTGGCAGCGTGCCGGTCGACGCCAACCTCAAGGCCATTGTCTGGATCTAGGAACACCAAATCGGTCGACTCAGACAGCTTGCTTGCCACCGTAAGCCACTCGCCACGATGAGCCTTCCTGTCTGCCTTCCGGACGCCCCGATAGCTGAGGGCCTGGTTGTGAAACAGCGTCCCGGGCGGGAGCAACCCACTGCGGCCGATTGCTGACACGCACCGTGTGCCACCCCGAACCAGACCACCGAGGGTGTCATACAACGAGGGGTCGCAGCGGCGGAACCGCTCGTGGTTCCCAGGAGACTCCTCCAGATATGAGATGTGTCTCCCATCGTTCGTATGCGACTCGTCCGGCACCAAGTACCAGAGGACCCCCAGGCGTTTCGCGGCGCCACTCGCCATCAGTTCCCGCAGGAGCCCAAACTTCGCAAAATCGCCGATATCTCCCAAGTACCGGTCTTGCATCCCTACCTCAACCCCATGCCTGCCGAACACCAGATCGGCTGGTCTGGCGAAAATAAATATGGACGCGAAGGGCGCGGCCTATTTCGGGCCGGTTCCCTTCGATCGCTTGGTCCAAGCTTCGGTGTCTTCACGATTTGCATACGAATTGTACGGCGAAGGCTGCGGATTAGGCCGGCTGTCTATTTGTATTTATAGCCCTGCAAGGGGCCCATCAGGGGTTGTCGTCGCGGAGCTGGACGAGGTCTCGGCCGGCGGTTGATGATCGTCGGCGGCGGTGGTGGTGGTTCGGGCTGGCTTTCGCGATGACGGTACTTGGGGGGGCGTGCACGGCTCGATGAACGCAGGGAACAACTTGCGCACGCGGGCTTCGGAGATCGCTTGCCCCAAGGCGGGCTGCGCGCTCCCCGCCGCCGCGAGCCCATCATCTGCGCCCGGCCCCACGGGCCCCAACTACCAAGCCTGAAAGATTGCTTCGCCGGGGTGACGGAGCGGACAGCGTCCGTGCTGAAATTCGCGATGACGGCTACCGTCGCGGTTTCCAAACGGACTCTTCGCGCTAGACCCCGGCTTTCGCCGGGGTGACGAATGGGTGTTCATCCCCAGTGTCACGGAGCGCGCAGCCCGCCCTCGGGGCACGAAGTCCGTGCTGAGACTCGCAATGACGGCTCGGGATCCGTGCTGAGACTCGCAATGACGGCTCGGGATCCGTGCTGAGACTCGCAATGACGGCTCGGGGTTTTCTCCCTAAAGTCACGGGCGTAGTCCGTGGACCGGCTCGCGATGACGGCTACCGTCGCGGTTTCCAAACGGACTCTTCGCGCTAGACCCCGGCTTTCGCCGGGGTGACGAATGGGTGTTCATCCCCAGTGTCACGGAGCGCGCAGCCCACCCTCGGGGCACGAAGTCCGTGCTGAGACTCGCAATGACGGCTACCGTCGCGGTTTCCAAACGGACTCTTCGCGCTAGACCCCGGCTTTCGCCGGGGTGACGAATGGGTGTTCATCCCCAGTGTCACGGAGCGCGCAGCCCGCCCTCGGGGCACGAAGTCC
>Ga0163153_10001559_pt1 | contig 35941 bp, 29 predicted proteins | sample OliLakLV19MP6IB1_FD_148629 | JGI IMG/M metagenome (GOLD analysis project Ga0163153, IMG submission 148629) | Freshwater microbial mat bacterial communities from Lake Vanda, McMurdo Dry Valleys, Antarctica - Oligotrophic Lake LV.19.MP6.IB-1 | ecosystem: Environmental > Aquatic > Freshwater >... | reverse complement strand
CGCGCCTTTTCGATGCTGGAAAATAAAGCAGTCAAGCTCCCTAAAAAGAAACACGGAAATATTCCTCTTTAATTGTAATTGAAAAATAGTGTGAACAGTCAGAAAAAAAAGAGCGAGTAAAATTGAGTTTAAAATTTCTTATCTTTAGATATAACAATCGCCCGAAAATGCCGAATACGTAAGAACAGGAATTACAAGGATTATTGATGACCTACCCCAAAACCCGCAGAGATTTGCTCCGGACAAATTCAAGAGAAATAATACAGGCGACTACAGAGCTTTTGAAAAATATTCATGTCGAATTTCATAAGTATTCCGAATCGGAGATCAGGATTTTAAGGGTCAGGCATGTTAAACAAGAGCTAAAAGATTATTAAAAATATGACTCTTCTAGATGCTCAACAACAAGTTGACCAATGGATCAAAAAGCATGGAGTTCGTTACTTCAATGAAATGACTAACATGGCTATGCTAACTGAAGAAGTAGGCGAGGTGGCGCGCATTATGGCGAGGCGGTATGGCGAGCAATCAGAAAAAGAATCTGATAAGAGTAAAGATCTTGGTGGTGAAATGGCTGATGTACTTTGGGTGTTAATTTGTCTGGCAAATCAAACCGGAGTTGATCTTACCAAAGCCTTTAAAGAAAATCTCGAAAAGAAAACATTACGTGATAAAGATCGACACCATCAAAATCCTAAATTAAAGTAGCGTACTCCAAATTAGCACACAAGGCTATTGTTAACCAGTTTAGGCACTACCTGATACTGATCTTCTGTCAAGCAAAACTCAATGTCCTTGTGAATATTTAATCGGTTCAGTCGCTTAACGTGGCTTGAAGTTTCAAGCATCCCCATTAAATTACCTTTTGCCTGATTGTATAAATTTTGAGCAACAAGGGGAGCATCACAATCGGGTTCAATATGATTTTTTAATTTTTCAACTAAGGCTCCAGCAAATAGAGTATCTTCTAGATTTACTTTTCCTTTCCAACCAGCACAAACTATAAGGATATTATTGCGACTAAATAGGAGGTAACGAACCACGGAAGAGAGATTGAGGAAGCTACCTACTATAATTTCTCTCGCTTGCTTGGATTTCTCAATGGCTTGAGTTCCGTTGGTTGTAGTGAAAGCGATTTTTAATCCACGCACCTGATCGCCCATGTATTCGAAGGGTGAGTTGCCTTTATCGAAGCCTTCTACTTTTTTTCCATCACGCTCACCGGAAATGATATAGCCGCGCATTTTCATTTCTCTACATTCATCTAAATTTGCAATGGGCACAATACTTTCAGCACCATGTGCAAAAGCGGTAACCATGCAGGAGGTGGCGCGAAGAATATCTACAACTACTACAGTTTTATCTTCTAAACTATATAATGGCAATAACTCCGGACTGAGACAAACATCTATTGTCTTAACTTTGATAGGGTTGATTTCTTTGAGGGTCATGATGGGCAACTATGGTTTGTACTTCTTATTTTGAAGCCTGTGAAAATCTAACTTGGTATTACCGAAATTAATTAATAAACCTATTTCAAGATTATAAGCTTCAAGGTAGTTAATCGCTTGAGCCAAAAGTGCTGGTTCTAATTTTATTTGAGCTTTTAATTCAACACTAATTTTATCTTCAATCAATAAATCCGCTCGCCTTGTTCCAACTTGTTTAGTCGTATAGAATATAGGCATCTCGAATTCACGTTCAAAACTAATTCCCTGCAACTTCATTTCATGCTCTAACGATCGCTGGAAAATTACCTCTTGAAAACCGTTGCCAAGTTTATTATGCACTTCCATAGCACACCCTATAATACGCCCTGTTAATTCAGAGTATTTGTATTCAGGTTTTATCATTAAAAGTTAGAGAATTTTAGGGGAACTGAAAGACATTCAATCATGCTGTATCATATTAATCCCACGAATCAAAGTTTAGACAATCAACGGAAGTTTGCTCACCACCGCTTTCAAAGATTTTCCTCTAACATCAACAAAAATTTCTGAACCGGGTGTAGAGAATTCTTTAGGTACGTATCCAAGGCCTATTCCAATACTTAGCATAGGAGATTGCGTTCCTGACGTAACTTTGCCAATCGTGTTCCCAGCTGAATCCTTAAGCAAGTAATCATGACGGGGAATACCTTTGTCAATCATTTTAAATCCTACTAATTTTTTATTAACACCGTCTTCTTTTTGCTTTTTAAGATTAACTGAGTTGGTAAATTCTTTTGTGAATTTAGTTATCCAACCTAATCCAGCTTCTAGTGGTGAGGTAGTATCATCTATATCATTTCCGTAAAGACAGAAACCCATTTCTAATCTTAGTGTATCGCGAGCACCTAATCCAATTGGTTTTATATTTTCTTCTTTCCCTGCTTTAAAAATTTCATTCCACACTTTTTCAGCATCCTCATTATCAATATAAATTTCAAAACCGCCAGCACCGGTGTAGCCGGTGTTGCTTATGATTACATCTTTTACTCCAGCAAATTCGCCAATCGCGAAGTGGTAGTATTTAATTGCACTTAAATCGACCTTGGTAAGTTTCTGCAATACTGAGGCAGCTTTGGGACCTTGAACTGCAAACAAGCACTTGCTATCGGAAATATTTTTAAGTGCGGCTCCATTCGTATTGTATTTTGTAAACCAATTGAAATCTTTTTCAATGTTCGATGCATTGACAACAATAAAGTAATCATTGTCTTTGATTTTGTAAACAATCAAATCATCAACAATACCACCCGTTTCATTTGGAAGGCAAGTATATTGAGCCTGGCCATCTACCAGTTTGGAAGCATCATTACTAGTAATTCGTTGAATCAGATTAAGCGCATTAGGTCCTTCTACTTTAAATTCGCCCATGTGCGACACATCAAAAACACCAACCCCATTTCGAACAGCCATGTGCTCTTCAATATCAGATGAGTAGCGAACGGGCATAATGAACCCTCCGAAGGGCACCATCTTGCCACCTAATTTCACATGAAGGTCGTTGAGTGGTATTTTCTTATCCATAGCAGGTAGTGTAAAAGGTAAATGTAATACTTGAATTTATTTTTAGCCTAATTGATTATCACTTCTCGATGTCAAAATAGTCGGGATTCTCCGCCACATAAGTATTAAATGCTCTAACGGGCAGCAATAGTCTCAATTTTTCCAGACTTTCATTCGCCTCATCATCAAAGCCAACAAGGGCAGCTTGCTTCACATAAGCTTTTAATAGTTTTATGGAGTTAGGTCTTGCCAGCAAACCGGAAACAATAATTGAATAAGATTTAAGTCTATCGGTGCTGTTCGATGAAAAGAAATTAGCAGCCCCTACCAGACCCTCTTCAAAATGTATGTTGGCAGTACTCAGGAATTCAAACGTTTGATTTGCTTCATCAGTTTTTCCAGACTTCCAATCTTGCAAAGCATGTAAATAGAGAAGTTCATTTTTGAATGCGCCTTTTAATGGAAGCGCTTTATTAAGATCTTGTTTTTGAAAAGTATCTTCATCCAATTCGGAGAGCAGCATCATATTTAATAGCAAGATTTGATCATAAACATTTTTATCTGTCAATTTCAATCCTTTCACACGTGTTATTATTTTAAACGCAATAAGCGGTTCATCTTGGGTATACCACTTTTTGCTTAGGTCAAGAATAGCTCTTGCTTTAAGCTCTTCATTCTGAATTGACTCATTTAATCTCCAAAAAAGAGTCGTATCTGAATAGGGAATTTTGTATCGAGAATAATTATACTTGTCTACATCTGAAAAAATAAATGATTGCTGTTGATTGGATTTGAGAATGGTTAATATTTTTTTAGCATAAGCAGCCTGAGTGGTATCTGCATCCCGACTGATGCTATCTAATAATATTAAAGCGTTTGCTATACTATCAGATTCCATGTTAGCAAAGGCTTCGTGAAACAAAGCGAGTGCTTGGTTTTTATCTTTTGCCATTTCAAAATAGTTAGCAGCAATCTGGGGATTATTTTGCTCCAGTGCCCAGGTACCCAAAAGATTAAAGTATTTTGCCCGACCCGTTCTATAGGCTACTTCGCGCGTTAAGTCAAATGCTTTGCGTATCTGCCCTTGCGCATAATATGCGTGAGAAGCAGCAACAAGAATTGATTCTTTAAAGAAATCATTAGACGGTTTTCTAACAAGTTCAATTACTCTAGATAGCATAGCAGTATCAATTTTTTCGGCCTGATTTATAAAGTAGTTACAAAGAAGTACGGCTTTAGTAACAGAGAGCGTGGTGTCCGTTCCAAGTTCTAAATCGAGAGTAATAGGAATGTTTTGTGCATTTGCTAATGCCAGCGCATTGGCTCTGGGGCCTTCATCCCTCGATCCAATTAGTTGTAGTAGTGAATCAGCAGGATAGGAGATTTTGAATTTAGCGCTCGCGGCAAGCAGGTTTGTTTCGGCCATCTGTTTTGCCGACTTGTCTTTTCTGGCTTCCTGAAATAAAAATAATGCTGAGTCTGCTACTTTCAGATTTGTATAAGCTAACCCTAAAGCATTTTTAATTATTCCGCTTTCAGGAAATTTTAATTTAGCGTTGTCAAGTACTTCAATTGATTGCAAATTATACCCAGAGCTCTGATAGGAGTCACTTAAATTGATAAACGAGAACTCGGTTGGATTTCCACCGTTTGCCTCCACCAACTCTGATCGTTGTTTTTGAGGATCAAACCGTGCGGCCTGAATGGATGCCAAGGCATAGTGCGCATGGTGATTTTGATTGCGATAGAAGACTGATTTGTTATAAAACCCTTCAGCTACCTGATAATCACCCTGTGAGTAAAAGAGATCGCCATATCCGTTATAGTAAGTGGCATAAATTTGATTGAGTTGCGACTTGTAATTTGTGTCAAAAAGAAGAAATGCCAAACAACAAAATAACCCCATCAACCGAAAGGTAAAATACGGCATAGTGGTTGGCTTGTATAGCACTTTAGCCACTTGCAGGTTTTTGCTTAGCATGTCTACAAAGTTGGCTAGAATGTAGGCGAAAAATATAATACCATAGCCTAAGTGACTGTAGATAATTACATCACGAATTACATTAATAGCTGTATCGCTAGCAGTGGCAAACAGATAACCAGTTGTTGTGAGGGCAATCAGTAGGAGAGCTAAATTGAAATATATACCAAGTGGATTGGCTGGTAAAATGGAGGCATATTGATTCTCACGTTGGCGAAATCCCCAAACGGAGAGAATAGCCGAAATCGTAAACAAAAGGAAAAAGTCCAGTACCCAAATTTTAAGATCGAGGTAGCCAATTTTAATTGCATAGGCGACTAGTAGATTTATCAGATAGATACTATTGATAATTAGAAAATGGCGGAGTGATTTGGATTGCCTGGTTCCTTGGGTGATTATATTAATAAAAGCAGCCGGTATCTCATGTCCTATCATTAAAATAAAAACAAGTGTCAAAAGAATACCAATAGCGTATCCGCTAACTGAGATGGCAAGCAGCGGATCAGGAGTTTGACTGTATAGTGCTATGAAAATTCCTAACAGAAGAAAGAGAATTGAAAATGAAAGTAGCCTGAGAAAAAAGCCAGCTTCTTTCCGGAACGCATGAAAGTAGTAAGCCAACGCTGCCACTATAATTATGATAGCAACTGAAGGAATTTTATTTATCAAACCAAAAAGTTCGAGTGCTTCTAATCGCAGGCTTATTATGACAAGGCAAAAAATTCCCAGGCCAATCATAAACCAAAACCTGCTTAACGTTGTGATAATTGTTAAGATTACAACTATTGAAATTATAAGGGCTGTAAGAAAAATATAAGAAGCCAGTATGTTAGGTTGTAATTGGCTTCCGGAAACAGATTCATAGATCAAAAAGTTATCTGCGTTTACCGGAATTGTTTGCAAGCCAACCTGAAATGAGCGAACGGGTATCTCTTCCGTTTGAAGTTCCTGATAGGTTTCCCAGGTAAGTACAGGTGATGGATTTTGAAGGTAGGAATACCAGAAAAATCCTACCGATAGAATTGCAAGTAGGCTTAGGATACAAAAGAAATATTGATAGGGCTTAACCCAGGATTTCCAGAATTGAATAGCGAGCATGGATTCTTTTTATTCTAGTACTTTAGGGACTCGAAAATAATCGGCATCCTTTTTAGGAGCACTTTTTAATGCCAGATCGTGTGCAAGATGCGGTTTAACTTCATCTTCGCGTAACGCATTAATTTCGTGGCTCATTGTGGTAAGCGGTTCAACGCCATCCGTATCTACTTCATTCAATTTTTCGACAAACGAAATAATATTCGACATATCAGCAAGCATTTGTTCAGCGTCCTTTTCATCGAACTCAAGTCTTGCCAGGTGAGCAATTTTATTCAGCGTTTCTCTGTCGATGTTCATGAGCTTTCAGTTCGTTATCAATTATGTTGAATACGGTGCTTTTTAATTCATTCGTTTGGTCAAGTGTGAAACCTTTCGTTTCGATGGGTTTGTGAAAAATCACCTGCATCAATCCACCGTGCAACCGTAACGGATTTTGATCCGGTAAAATTATCCAATTGAAGGGAATGGTAACTGGAACAATGGGAATTTGTTTTTCGATGGCTGTTCGAAAAGCTCCATCTTTGAAGGCAGTCATTTGGGGTGGATTTTTACCGTAAATTCCACCTTCTGGAAATATGATGAGGCTTTTGCCTTCATCAAGCGCTTTCATCGATTGAACAATGGTGTTTACCCTACTTTTTAATTTCGAGCGATCTACCGTGATATGAAGTTTTCGGTACATGAACCCAAAAAGTGGAATACTTTCCATATCGTTTTTGCCAACAAAAATGGAGTTGATAGGCGTAAAACCCATGGAAGGTATATCGAAGTAAGAGGTGTGGTTTGGGCAAAAGATGTATTGCTTTTTCGAATCAAGCTTTGCTCGATATTCTATTTTGTAAGGAATAAAAACAAAGGGGAACATTAAATGTGCCCACCAACGATTGAGTTTACCCACCAAATGAAATTGTTTTGGAAATACAATCGGAATTAAAAAGAACGGAAAAAAAATCAGGAAGAGAAGCGAGAAAATGATGAAGCCGTAAATGGTATGTAGTGTCCGTAGAAATCTCATTAACTGGTTACCAAAATTTATGGTTTAGACTTTTGTAAAGATAAAATAAAAAGCCTGCTCTTGATTACTCAAAAGAAGGCTACAATGTAGTAGTTATATTTTATTTCCCGTTTATGCCATCCATTTTTGGAATGGTGATAATCTGTCTTTGTCGTCCATCAATATATCGAAAACCAGTCTCATCAAAATAACCGTCTTCTTCCAATTGAATGCGAATGTCTTTTTTCCATTCTGGAATATTGACGGTGCAATTCAATTCGATGGAGTAGGCAGTTTTGTAATGCAGAGGATAATCACCCGTAAATGGTACGCCACCCTGGAAGTCCCACATGCCTACTGTAGTGCCTGCCGCATGACCATGAAAACCAATTGGATGCGTATAAATAGAAGGTGTGATTCCTTCGGCTATAGCTTGCTCGCGGGTGGCTTTTAAAATTTCATTTCCGGTACGGCCTTCTTTATAATTACCAGTTAACAAATCCTGTAGGCGATTTCCTTTTTTGAAGGCTTCTTTCAAATAGGCAGGCACTTCAGTTTCACCCGCTTTTAAAATGTAAGCATGTTGTTGCGTATCGGTATTTAATCTCAAATAGGTAATGCCAAAATCAACATGAAGAAAATCTCCGGGTTGAATTACTAAAGGTTGAGGTCGCTTTGCCATCAGCGCATCGGCTTCATTTCGTTGCACGGATACCGTTGGATGAAACCACGTGTCAAGTTTTAATTCTTTAATGCGCTCACGATACCACCACATTACATCTTCAGTAGTAGTAACACCCGGTTGAATCACTTTGTCAGAAAAACCTTCCTGAATAATATCGTGCGCAATACGACAGATTTGCTGGTAGATAACCATTTCTTTTTCGGTGCGAGTCTCCAGCCAACTAACCGCCAGTTTTTCGGCAGAAACAACTCTTGATTGTAGATTTTTCGGTAATACTTTAATTAGATTATCGTAATCATTTGATGTTAATCCATCGGCATGACCCCATGAAGGTGCTTTGTTAACGCCAATTTTTTTAGGATTGCGTTCAGAAATAATTTTTGCGAGTTGTGCCCATTGGTCGGGGTTCGCATCGGGATCCCAGGCACGCTTGAAAGATTTACCTACATCATACCGAGCCACAGCCAAATATTCCATTTCCTTATCGGCTCCGCCATCGAAGGCCACCAGCATAGTAGTTCTGCGTGCGGCATGCCAGGTAGCTGGTAAAAAAGTTTTTATAACCGGGTCTTCATTGTACTCGCGAGAGATGATTACCCACATATCAAAACCTTCTCTCCGCATGAGCCCTGGCAGCACCGTGCGGAGTCGATCATCCAAGAGTTCATCAATTACCCGCGCCTGAACGCGCTGTGTAAGAATGAGGGGCGATTGACTATAGGAAAATAAGAGAATGCAAGAAAAAGCTACCGATAGCAAATACTTCATGTTGTTTTAGTTTATCCGTAAGTATAGGTGATTTAATAACTACTGAAACTGAATTTTACACCGCTGGTCTTTTAAAATTTCATCAGCACGCTCTACTTCAATGTGTGATTTGGCATCGTCCATTTGCTCGCGCACAGCATTTCTAATTTCTTTCACGCCCATGGCTTCGATGAAGCGTTTAACATCTTCTTTGTTTTCAAGAATTAGAGTAGGAACCATGGCTGGCTTATCATCATCCCCTTTTGCCACCATAGTAAAGAAAGAAGAATTGGTATGTGTTACTTTTCCGGTTTTAATATTTTGCGATTCAACACGAATGCCGACAACTAAAGACGTGCGACCTACATAGTTTACGGATGCATGCATGGAAACTAAGTCGCCCACTTCCACAGGTTGTAAAAACTCTACTTTGTCAACCGTAACGGTTACGCAGTAGTTGCCAGCATGTTTACTGGCTGCAGCGTAAGCTACCTTATCCATTAAGGAAAGAAGTGTTCCCCCATGAATTTTTCCGCCAAAGTTGGCGTAGGAGGGTATCATCAGTTCAGTAATAGTGGTTTGCGAATATCGAACAGGGTGAGAAGGTTCTTTCATGGGTTTGGGTTTGCAAGAAAGTTAAGAATTTTCTCCATGTTTTTTAGAGCTGTGATGATAGGCAATGGAAGAATTACCGCTTGTTTGAAAGTCTATTGAAACGCAGGATCATAGCAGTAGCTGTTAAGGCGAGGCCAATCGACAATCCAATCCAAATTCCTTTCGCGCCAAGTTGTAGCGGAAATGCAAGCCAGTAGCCAAGTGGCAGCGCAATTATCCAATATGAAATGAAAATTAATACAGAAGGAATTTTTACATCTTGTAACCCACGTAAAGCGCCTGCAGTAACCACCTGAATGCCATCAGATAACTGAAAGAATGCCGCCATGATTAGTAAAGATGCTGTCAGATTAATCACAGATACATCTTCAATATAGAGGGATGGTAAAAAGTACCTTCCAAAAATAAATAAGAGTGCCCAAGCAGCCATCAAAAAAGCGGCCATGCCAATCATAGTAAAAGCTGAGGCACGCATATTAGCCCGATCTTTTTGCCCCAAAAAATTACCAACCCGAATTGTTGCTGCTGCACCAAGCCCTGAAGTAGTCATGTAACTAATGGTTGCCAGATTAATCGCTATCTGGTGTGCGGCCAAAGCGGTAGTGCCCAGCCAACCCATCATGATTGCTGAAAAGCCAAAGGCTCCAACCTCGAAAATGAACTGTAAGCCTGCGGGTAATCCGATATGCAGCATTTTTGAGATAAGGGTACGCGAATAATTACCAAAAGAAAATCCGGATTTGTAGGCTTGAAATTTTCTTCCATAATAGATGTATAGCATCATGCTTGCTGCCATTATAATTCGGGCAATAAGGGTGGCCCAACCCGCGCCATTTAATCCCAACTCCGGGAACCCATACTTACCGAAAATTAAAAGATAGTTGAGTGCAATGTTTAACAGGTTGCTACCCACAACAATAATCATCGCTACTCGGGTTCGCTGAAGTCCCTCGGCAAATTGGCGATAGGTTTGAAAAATCATGGTGGGAATAATAGATACGGCAATTATGCTCAGGTAGGGGATTGCGAGTGTAACAGCATCATCTGGTTGCCCCATCGAATGCATAAAAGGCATCATTGAAAAGATTAGACCAACAAGAATAAATCCTGTAACGAGATTGATTAAAGCTCCATTCTTAATCGTGTTGATTATACTCGTATCATCGTGTGCGCCCTCAGCTTCAGCAACCAGCGGAGTTATTGCGTATGACACACCAATTCCAAAAAAAAGTGGGATCGAGAAAAATATGTTTGCGAATGACGAGGCAGCGAGTGGTGTTGCGCCCGTCCAGCCAATCATCACACTATCGGCAACTCCAGTCATCACCTGGCCCAGCATGCTAAGCATGATGGGATAGGCGAGGAGGAAATTGGGTTTTAGGTGAGAACGGTAGTTCATTTTTACTGGATGCTGGTTACTGGATTCTGGATAGTTTCTGATTACCGATTACTTCATACCGATCACCGATTACTGTTTACCGACAACTATTCAGTAACTCCTCATTCTCGCTACTTTAAGTATTCCTATCACGCTCAAGCTATCTGTTATTTTTCCATCAAGCACCATTTGCAAAGCTTCTTTAAAAGGAAGTTTCCAAACTTCCATATCGGCTTCCGTATCTTCTAATTCATTTTCGTGTTGGGTAAGTTCCTCCGCCAAAAATAAAAATCCTTCTTCATCCGAAACAGAATTGGATAGATGGATACGCTGTATCATCGTCCATTGGCCCGCGACCAAACCAGTCTCTTCTTTTAGTTCTCGTCTGGCAGATTCCAATGGCTCAGTATCTAAAGCTCCACCACCTTCGGGAATTTCCCAACTCCAATCATTTAATGTATAGCGCCATTGACCGACAAGCCACGTGTTTTCATCCTTATCCAATGCAATGATTCCAATTGCTTTATTTTTGAAATGAACTTTTCCATAGATGCCCTCTCCACCTGCAGGGTTGATTACCTGATATTCGGTTACGTTAATCCAGCGATTATCATATTTTTCTTCAGAGGAAAGCGTTTGCCAAGGGTTCATTTATAAACTAATTTAAAATTTAAGATTCAAAATTAGTTTAATAATTAAGTAAACGGCCTTGAATTTTGCCTTTTGAATCTTGATTTTTGATGGAATGTTACTTTCCTCGTTCACACCCGATTTGATTGAAGCAGGCTGCGATGAAGTGGGCCGTGGATGTTTGGCAGGGCCAGTTGTAGCTGCGGCTGTTATTCTTCCAAAGAATTACACACATAAATTCTTAAATGACTCCAAGCAGCTAAAGAAGAATGATAGATTGACTCTTCAAGCAGACATAATTCGGGATGCCTTAGCTTGGGCTGTAGCCGAAGTTAGTAGTGAAGAAATTGATTCCATCAATATATTAAACGCATCGTTTAGGGCGATGCACATTGCATTGGATAAACTTCCGGTACAACCACAATTTCTTCTTATTGATGGAAATAGATTTACACCTTATCGGGATTTACAGTTTGAGTGCGTGATTAAAGGGGACGGAAAGTATCTTTCAATTGCTGCCGCATCTATACTCGCTAAAAATTATCGGGATGAATTAATGGAGAAGCTTTCTGCAACCTATCCGGGCTATGGCTGGGAAACAAATGTGGGATACCCTACTGGAGGGCATCGGGATGGAATTCGGGCATTAGGAATTACTCCCTATCATCGAAAGTCTTTTCAATTACTTCCCGCTCAACTTGAATTATTTTAGGCTATGAAATTTACTTTTCTTAAAAAGAAACCTAATACGTTTGATTTTGAGGTTACCCGCATTTGCAAATGCTGTAACCATGTATTTAAAGGAATGTACTGTAATTTTTGTGGGGAGAAGGTGAGGGAACCTTATGAACGATCCTTACTAAACTTTTTTGATAGCCTGCTCAATGCGTTTACATTTTTAGATGGGAAATTTTTAAAGAGTTTGAAGTTGCTCCTCACGCGACCGGGGGAGTTGTCCAGAAACATAGCCGATGGCAAGAGGGTTCCTTATATGAAAATGGTTTCATTATTCTTTGTGGCCAATTTCTTTTATTTCATTCTTCCGACTTTTGATACTTTTAATTCGTCCTTATATACGCAAATGAATTCACTAGGCAGTCACAGTGTCCGTGCCACCGAGATTGTAGAAAAAAGATTAAATGAAGAAAATGTCTCGCTGCAACAGTTTCAGGAGCGTTATCAGGCAAAGTCAACTAACTATTCGAAGCTTCTAATTGTTTTGCTGGTGCTGGCTTTTACGATCGTACTTTCCATCATCAACTACAGTAAAAAGAATTTCTTTTTCGACCATCTGCTGTTGGCACTGGAGTTTTATAGTTTCCATCTTTTATTTGTTTTAGGTTTGATTACTTCATTACTTTTACTGCTGGTCTATCTGGCCGGCCGGATCGGCTGGAATTGGAGCCCATTATTGGCCGATATTAACTTTTCCTTGATGGGGTATGGCATCATGATGTATTTTTTAGTTACTGCGCATCGGATTTTCTACAACCAAAAATGGTATTGGGCTATCCTAAAAGCAGTGCTCCTCATTTACCTAATGAATCAAAGTATTCATTTATATCGAAAGATGCTTTTTTACCTTACCATGAATTCGATCTGACTTCACCATGTGTCTAATTTTTCTTTCTATTCATCAACATCCCACCTATAAATTAATTATTGCAGCCAACCGCGATGAGTTTTATGGACGTAATACCGCTCCTGCTCATTTTTGGAAAGATCATTCTGAAATTATTGGTGGGCGTGATTTAGAAGCGTCCGGCACGTGGATGGCGATGAATAGAAACGGTAAGATTGCCATGATCACTAATTATAGAGATCCAGCAAACATTAATCCGAAGGCACCATCTCGTGGAAAATTGGTTTCTGATTTTTTATTAGGTGATTTATCAGCCAACGATTATCTGAACGACATCTCCCGTAAGGGTAAATCATACAATGGATTTAACTTAATAGTTGGCAATGCAAATGATCTTTGGTATTACTCTAATTATGGACAAAGAGTCGAGAGAATCAATTCAGGAACACATGGATTGAGTAATCATTTGTTAGATACTACTTGGCCAAAGGTTCTAAGTGGCAAAGCAAAGTTTGAAGAACAACTCAAATCAAACGAAATTAAACCAGCAAGTTTGCTTGAGTTTTTATATGATGAGCAACAAGCTCCGGTTGATCAACTTCCCAATACAGGTATAGGCCTGGATCGTGAGAAAGCACTATCCTCCATGTTTATTAAGACTAATGGATATGGCAGTCGTTGTTCTACGGTTGTTCTTATTGATAAAGAAAATCGTGTTTCATATTCAGAACGAGTCTACGATGTAGAAACCTTCGAATACAAAACACAATCCTTTGAATTTACAATTACTGAATAACCAAACGTTTAGTATCTCCTGCTGAACTTCTCAACGTATAAACTCCTGGCGCTAATGAAGAGATGTCAATTTGATTTACTCCCGATACTTTCAAGACAGTAACACCAAGATTATTTAAGATAATGTAATCGCCCTTACGACTTAAAGTAAGAGGTGTGCCAATGCCCACAGGGTTTGGATACATGGAAAGTTCACCAGACAAAGAGACATTTATCGCAATAACTTTTGAATACGTAGATGTCTTATCAAAATCTGTTTGCTTCAATCTATAATAGGAAATATTTGCCTTTGGAGCAGTATCGATAAACTCATATTCAGTTGCAGTTTGCTTTGTGCCTGCGCCATCAATCTCTACAAGACTTTCAAACTCAACGCCATCCACTGATCGTTGAACAGTGAAGTAATCATTATTCAATTCGGAGGCAGTAATCCAGTTTAGCTTTACATTTTCGTTTACTACCTGAGCTGTAAAACTGATTAACTCAACAGGCAAAGGATTATCAAGAGTGGTTGAACCCAATGTTATTGGGCTAAAGCTGGTGATAGGAGCTGAGGTAATTAAAGTACCTGCAGTTGCATTACCGGTTGTTCCGCCATTGCCCTGATTGACCCAGTTTGTTCCATTCCATCTCATAACGCGAAGATTTGGAAGATTCGTTATATATGGTCCCATACAATCAGGTGAATTCCAACTTAGGGTTACGTTTACGTTAGATGCTCCTACAGTGCGATCTAATACCCAGTATTCACAAGAACTTACCGTTAATATACCTGCCGGGTAAGTTGTTGGCCCACCAAATGCTTGACCAGCTTTAAAATACTCTGCCGTAAATGCATGAGTATTTGTAGTCGGTGCTGAGATCGATATTGGTCTAAAGAAACCGCCATCACCGGTAGGGAAAGAGAAGGCAGCATTTCCAACTTTTACAACAGGTCCGTCTATGTGACTTGCATTGGCTCCGCCTGTAGACGTTGAACCATTTACAAAAGTTAAGATGTTGGTTGTTGTTGTATTGAGTACACCACTTGTGAATGTAGCGTTTGTGGTAACACTTGCATCAGTAGTTAAGGTCACTGCATTGCTCGCTTTGTTCATAAGCAACCTTCTAAACACAGGAGAAGCTGTACCGCTTTTGTTTACATTTTGCGCGTTGCCTCCTGCAAATGTGATGGTTCCATTATTTGCTCCGAACGTTATTGGCGAAGCTCCATCCACCGTTACATTGCTTCGGAATGTGCTTGCAATGTTGAAAGCGGGTTGTATGGTTCCACTTGCTTGATTAAAAGTAGCATTACCCACAAAATCATCGGCAGTTGCGTTTGCTAAACGGAAAATACCTGTACCTGAATTAGTAAAGGTCGTATTGCCAACAAAACTATTTCCACCAACACTGCTATCTGCCGAGGCTCCTGTTTTAATCAATGAATTGATAGCGCCATTCAAAACTGAGCCATCTAAAAACAAAGCGGGAGAACTGACAATCAAACTTCCATTCCAGGTAGTGCTTGGTCCACTTCTAAAAGTTGATGAACCTGTTAAAACCAGATTTTGTGCTGTGCCACCGGTTTGTGTAAAGCGTTGAAGCGTGAGTATGCCCGCTGTAAATCCTAAGCCGCCAACTGAAATCGTTCTTCCATTGGCGAGTGTAGCTGAGGCCGAGACGATCTCACAAAAAATAATACCGTTACCGCTTGTGCTGTTTACTTGAATGTTTCCATTATAACTACTTGTGCCTTGGTAACTCATGCGCACGTTAGATGAGCCTGAATTGATTAAGGTTAAATCACCGTTGTAATTACTGCCACTATTTAACTCGAGAAGCAAATAATTTGAGCCGGAATTTATTAATGAGGTGGCTGCATTAAATGTCATGTTGCCATCGGTGCGTAAAAATCCGGTGCCGCTGTTGCGGATGGTGGTGGCTGCATTAAATGTACTGCTGCCTGTTCCGCTATTATCTGAGGCACCTGTCTTTTCTATGAGGGCAGTGCTATTGTACGATCCAGTATTAATAAATACCTGAGGGGCACGAAAATCAACGGCACCATTAAATATAATGGAAGGGCCTAAGATAATACCTGCTGTTCCTGTTAAGATGAGGTTTTGTGGCGTGCCACCATTTTGTGTAAACCTGCGTAGACGCAATTCCCCTATGCTAAATCCTAATCCGCCAACCGAAATTGTTCTACCCGATGCTAATGTTGCTGTTCCGCCACCGCTTTCGCTGAAGTAAATTCCGCCACCAAAAGTTGAGTTGACAATAATGTTTCCGTTGAATACTGTGCCAGGAGTATTATCTGCCATTCTTATTGTAGATGAGCCAGTGTTGGTGAGCGTTAAGTCTCCATTAAATGTATCGAGGCCAGTTAAGGCAAAGCGAAACCATCCAGCTCCTGAATTAGCAATGGTTGTCGATCCATTAAATGTATTGCCGCCACTGCTATCATTATTGTTGGCGCCTGTTTTTTCAAGATAGGTTGTTCCATTGTATATAGCTCCATCCAAAGCAAACTGTGGCGAACGAAAATCTACATTTCCATTGAACGTGGATGATGGTCCTATTCTTAGTAATGACGTTCCGGTCAAAACTAATGTCTGGGCAGCAGTGCCAACTTGTGTGAATCGTGCAAATCTAAGTTCACCACTGCTAAAACCTAATCCACCCGTTAGCAAGGAGGCGCCATTGCCAAGTGTAGCGGCTCCGGCAGCGGTGGTTGCAAAATATATTCCTCTACTACCAAGGGTAGAGTTGAATGTGGTGTTGCCATTAAATTGTGAACCAGGAACGTTATAAGCTAGATAAATTATGTTTGAGCCAGTATTAGTTACAGTTAAAGCTGAATTGAATATATCAGGAGCCACGTTGGCAGTCATAAGATAACCACTTCCGGAATCCACAAGAGATGTTGTTCCATTAAAAATATTTCCACCTTTTCCTGGATTGTCAGTGGCACCATTCTTTTCTATATAGGCGGTACCGTTATAGGTTGTGCCGTTTAACAAAATCTGGGGCGCACGGAAATCAACATTTCCATCGAAACTGGATGCTGGCCCTAAAGTAAGGATTGCAATGCCGCTCAGATTTAGTAATTGTGGTGTAGCACCTAATTGCGTAAACCGGATTAGTCGAATGTCCCCGCTAATTACTCCTGATGTACCGACTGCAATTGTTCTACCTGCTGCTAAGGTTGATGTTCCTGCTGCGCTATTCCCAAAATAAATACCACCACCAAAGGTTGAGTTCACTTCAATGTTTCCATTAAACTGGTTGCCAGCAGCATTGTCTGACATCCGAATTGTTGATGATCCTGAGTTTGTCAATACCAAATTTGCATTGAAAATATCTGCTGTTGCCAATGACGTTCTCAGATAAGCACTTCCTGAGTTAACAATAGTAGTTGCCTGATTAAAAACATTTCCACCATCACCATCATTGTTGGTGGCGCCATTCTTTTCCAGGTAGGCAGTTCCATTATACGTGGCACCATTTAATAGCAAACGGGGCGCAACAAAGTTTACATTACCATCAAACGCACTGGCTGGACCAATCCATAACTGTGCAGAACCTGTGAGCGTTAGATTTTGAGCAATTGCGCCAACTTGTGTAAATCTGCGTAAACGAAGTTCGCCAACAGAAAATCCGCTGCCTCCAGTTGTAATTGTCCCAGTGGTGAATGTAGATGCACCAGATGCATTATTTGAAAACAAAATTCCATTTCCACTTCCGGTATTATTAACGGTAATATTGTTGTTGAACTGATTGCCGGCCACATTGTGAGCAAGAAAAATCCAATTGCTTCCAGCGTTACTTACGGTAAGGGCACCATTAAAGATGTCTGGTGCCGAGTTCGCAGTCATTAAGTATCCACTCCCAGAGTCAACTAATGTTGTGGTTCCATTAAAAATATTTCCACCATTGCCAATATCATCGAAAGCACCATTTTTTTCAAGATAGGCTGTTCCATTATAAGTTGCTCCATTCAGAAGTAATCTCGGAGCTACAAAATTCACATCCCCATCGAAACTTGAATTAGGACCAACACGAAGAATAGAACCATTCGTTAGGTTTAGATTTTCTGGAATTATTCCAACCTGAGTAAATCGATATAAATTTAAAGAGCCACTCGAAAATACTCCGGACGAAATTGATCCATTTAATATCGAACCTGACGCGCCACCATTATTAAACGTAATTCCATTTGCTCCACCATTGTTCAGAACCGTGATATTTCCGTTATAGGTAGAAGTTCCATTTTCACCCATCGTAATTGTTGTTGCCGCGGTGTTGGTTAAATTAATGGCTGTTGTTCCAAATGCTCCGGTTGATCCATTTCCATTAAGGAAGCGGTAATTACTTTGAATGGCACCCGCGCAATTAATTGTCAAAGTTCCAGCTATAGCAAGCCCTACGTTAGTTCCTTCTCCAACAAAAAATGACCACGCATCAACACCACCTGTTTTATTAGAGTTGAGCGTTACGCTTGATGCAAAGGTGGTTGTTTGTCCCCCATGATTATGGGCAAAATAAATTCGATAGCTACCCGTATTGTTAAATGTAGTTGGACTCAAAAATTGATCCCTATTAGTGTTGCCTAAAAGCAGGTATCCTGAACCACTATTAGTAATGGTTGTAACTCCTGTGAAAATATTTCCTCCCGTGCTCGCATCATCCACAGCACCGTTTTTTTCAATTGTTGCCGTTCCGTTCACGGTGATACCATCTAAAAAAACACGTGGTGATAAGAAATTAGTGGTGCCGCCAAAAGTTGTTGCAGGCCCAACTCGTAAAATAGTACTTGCCCCGGTGAGCGTTAAGTTGGTTGGTTCGCTTCCTAACTGAGTTAGCCTGCGAATGCGTAATTCGCCAGCACTGAACCCGAAGCCACCAATAGAAATATTTCGAAGGGCTGCCTGAGTTGAGTTACCCGTTGCATTATTGGAAAAATAAATACCGTTACCAGATGTTGCGTTTACGGCAATGTTGCCGTTGAATTGATTACCTGCAACATTGTGCGCTAGGTAGATTATGTTAGACCCTGTGTTGGTAATATTTAACTCTCCATTGAAAATATCCGGATTGGTGTTTGCCATTAGAAGATGGCCGGAACCTGAATTTGTGATAAATGTTGTCAGTTGAAAAATATTTCCACCCGCACTATTATCATTGCCTGCACCGGTTTTAGTAAACTGTGCATTATTTAGGAAGGTGGTCCCATTCAAAAAAATGCGGGGTGCCATACCATCAACTAATCCATCGAATGATGATGCCGGGCCTAGCGTGAGCGAGGTTGTGCCTGAAAATGTGTTAAGATTTGAGGTTAACCCACCAATTTGAGTAAATCTTGGAAGGGTAAGAGATCCGGATGAGAAGCCAGACACACCAATAGAAATGGATCCTCCGTTAAGTGTAGTAGTTGCGGATGCTAATTCACAGAATACAATGCCTGTTCCTAAAGTACTGTTGACGATAATGTTTCCGTTAAAAATATTGGCACCCTGATAGGCCACTCTGACATTGGAAGCCCCGAAATTTGAAAATGTAACGTCTCCATTGTATGTGCTACCCGTTGTTAATTCTAAAAGCACATCAAATGCGCTGTTGTTCATAATGTTAGTGGGTCCGCCAAAGGTGTTTCCGCCATTGGTTCTTAATTGCCCGCTTCCACTATTATTTATGGTAGTGTTGGAAGCAAATGTATTTCCGCCAGTCCCGGTGTTATTACCGGCTCCGGTTTTTTCAATGGTTGTAAAATCGTTAAACGTACCTCCGTTTAAAAAAATCTGGGGTGCAAAGAAAGACACGGCACCATCAAAAACGGAGGCGGATCCAACGATCAGTGAGGCTGTTCCGGTAGCAGTGAGAAATTGTGGCGTGGAACCCGATTGAGTAAAACGTATTAAACTTAAGGTACCGCTGTCAAATCCTCCCGCCCCAATCGAAATTATTTGGGTATCAGCAAGAGTTGAACTGGCTGATGCGGTCGTATTGAAGTAGATACCACTGCTTCCGCTATTGCTTACAATAATATCTCCATTATAGGTAGAAGTACCCACTGTGCCGAGCTGGACAGATGTTCCAGCATTTGTATTTGTATTGTTAACGGTTAGTGTTCCACCGTACGTTGCTGCTGTTCCTGTTCCTTGCAGAATTCTATGATTGCTTTGTAAAGCGCCACTGCAATTGATGGTAAGATTGCCTCCAAACGCTACGCGTGAATTTGTGCTTTCTGCAATAAGAAACGACCAGGGATCAGCCCCACCTGATTTGAGTGTGTTTAGTGTTACATCATTTGTGAATGTGGTGGTTTGTCCATTGTGATTGTGCGCAAAATAAATTCGGAAGCTGCCATAGTTATTGAAGGTAGTTACACCATTAAATTGATCGCGGGAACCATTTCCAAGAAGTAGTTGTCCACCCCCGAAGTTAGTTAGTGTAGTGGTGCCATTGAAGATATTGTTACCCGCACTATTATCATTGTTATTATCCGTTTTCGTAATGCTTACGGTTCCATTGAACGTAGAGCCGTTAAGTAAAATCCGGCCGGTAGAGCCATTTACATCAGCACTTACATTGGTGCCATTAAAGGTTGTTGTTAGGGTGGTATTCAATGTGAGAGCGCCTGTTCCACCATTATTTATTGTTCCCGTTGTAAAAGTATTTGTTCCTGTGGTTGTAAGGTTGAAGCCATTGATGTTAATTATCCCTGTAAAACCATTAACAGTTATTCCCGCCACGGTAGGAGTAACATCAAGCGTGCAGTTTCCAAGTCCCAAAGCATTAAACGTTACAACATCACTTGCACCTGGCACAGATGCTCCGCCTGCTCCGCCCGAGGTTGTCGACCAGTTAGCGGTGTTATTCCAATTTGAAGGTGCTGGGGAGACCCAAAATCTTTGGGCGATGGAATTTTGGCTTATTAAAACCAAAAGTAACAGCCAGAAGTAAGTTAGTAATAGTCTTTTCATATCTTTTGCAAAGAAACGCTCAAAATTAACCTTTTATACAGCGTTGAAGGCTATTGTAACATGTACTTTTTTGATAAGAAATTCATTTTATTTGATTATAAATGAAGCGGAGAAAGATTCCTTACATACTCAACGCTATTCAATGGTCTTTTCCTAAACTGGAATTGCTTTCGGCTAAATTAGCAGTGTCGTTTTTTGAGAAGATTTTTTTTACGCCATTCAGGTATCGCACTCCGGAAAAGGAGTTGGAAACTGAATCCTTAGCCCGGTCATTTAAAATAAATTCAGATGGAAAATCCATTCAGGCTTACGAATGGGGTGATGAAGGCACACCCTATGTTTTGGTTATTCATGGCTGGGCAGGCAGGGCAACTCAGTTCCGCAAGTTTATTCCGGTTTTTAACAACAATGGCTACAGAATAATTGGCTTTGACGGGCCTGCACATGGTCGATCAGAAGGCAAGAAGACAAACTTATTTGAGTTCGAGGCTGTGTTAATCAAGCTCATTGAATTGAAAGGAGCGCCTGTTGGCATTATCGCGCATTCATTTGGCGGGGGTGCGGCCTTAATGGCAATTATGAATGGATTGCCAGTGAAGAAATTAATCAACATCGCCAGCCCAACCATGAGCGATGAAATAATTAAGACTTACTTAAAAGCTATACATGGATCGTGGGAAACAGGTAAACGCTTTAAAGAACTAGTATTAAAGAAATACGGAAAGCCTTTTGAAGAATTTACGGCAATGCATTTCATCAAACACATCACTGATTTGGAACTCCTTATTGTTCATGATGTTGACGATGAAAACGTTTCGATCATTCAAGCCGAGGAGCTAGTAAAACAATATCCGAAAGCAAAACTTCTAACCACTCACGGTTTGGGTCACAATCGTATTCTCAAGGAAGATGCAGTAATCCAAGCAGGCCTTGATTTTATCCGGAAATAAACACGTTGATGTAACTAAATGGACGCAAAAACGTCTGAATTAAAGAATTTGTAGAACTTTGAATCGTTTGTAGGATAAAACGAACAATTAGTCAGTATTTTGAACTTAATTTTGATTACTAAGTAAAAAAAGGGAACGAATAAACTATTAGAATCAATTCTACATCCCTAAATAAATTAACTCACACTATGCCAAATATCATTAAGACAACTAACATTAAGAAGGTTTATAAAATGGGTAATAACATTGTTAATGCCCTTCAGGACGTCTCTATTTCACTTGAAAAGGGCGAATACGTTGCTTTTATGGGTCCATCGGGCTCAGGAAAGTCTACCTTAATGAATATTGTTGGTTGCCTGGATACGCCTTCCGCAGGAGAATATGCTCTCAATAATCAGTTGGTTAGTGATATGACCGAAAACGAATTGGCCGAGGTGCGAAACAAGGAGATTGGATTTGTATTTCAGACCTTTAACCTTTTGCCAAGAGCAACGGCATTGGAAAATGTGGCATTGCCATTAATTTATGCTGGCTATAGCAAAAGTGAACGCGATGAAATGGCTTTGGCTGCTTTAGAAAGTGTTAGCTTGGGAGACCGGTATCATCACAAACCAAATGAATTGTCGGGTGGTCAGCGTCAGCGGGTTGCAATTGCCCGGGCTCTTGTAAATAACCCATCCATCATTCTTGCCGATGAACCCACTGGTAACTTAGATTCAAAAACATCTTATGGTATTATGAAACTCTTTCAAGAGTTGCACGATAATGGAAACACTATTATCATGGTTACTCATGAAGATGAGATTGCTCATTATGCACACCGCATAATTCGCTTGAAAGATGGTTTGGTTGAGTGGGATCAAAAAAACGAAAATATAAGTCGCGGTGAGACTGTAGAAGCTCATTAAGTTACCTTTTTTCCAGATTTGCATCTTAAATTTGGAGCATGAAGATTTATACTAAAACTGGTGATGATGGCACCACTTCTCTTTTTGGAGGAAAGCGCGTCTCGAAATCAGATTTGCGCATTGATACTTATGGCACTGTTGATGAATTAAATTCATGGATTGGTGTTTTGCGAGATCAAGATGTAAACAATTCCCGAAAAGAAATACTTATTGAAATTCAAGATCGTCTTTTTACTGTCGGATCAATTCTTGCCACCGAACCAGGAAACACAAAAGTTAAAATTCCGTCTCTGTTAGAAAGCGACATCAGCTTTTTGGAGAAGCTAATGGATGAAATGGAATTAAAGCTTGAGCCGATGCGCTCATTTGTTTTGCCGGGTGGCCATCAATCAATTTCTTTTGGCCATGTTGCCAGAACAGTTTGCCGCAGAGCGGAACGCTTAACCATTGCTCTAAGTAAAATTGATCCCATTGATGGAATGGTTATTAAATATCTAAATCGGCTTTCGGATTATCTGTTTGTTCTTTGCAGAATGATGTCTCAAGAATTAAAGACAGAAGAAACTCCTTGGAAGCCAAGAATGTAGATTTATTTATCATTAGAAGCTAACATTCGTTAGTCACTTTTTAATTTATATACTAACTTTGCGATCTCATTCTAAAACTAACATTGGCATGGTTGATACGATCAAGATTTCTACTACTCGCGTTGCTAAATCAAGGCTTGAAAAAACAGATCTTTCAAAACTTCCTTTCGGTATGGTTTATACCGATCACATGTTTATGGCCGATTATAAACATGGTGAATGGAAAAATTTTAGAATTGTTCCTTACGGACAAATGCTAATTAGTCCGGCAACCCCAGCACTTCATTATGGTCAATCAATATTTGAAGGGATGAAAGCGTATCCATCTAAAACCAGTAATGAAGCACTCGTATTTAGGCCGCTTGACAATTGGAAACGGATGAACATTTCGGCTGAGCGTTTATGCATGCCAAGTATTCCTGAGGAACTATTTATGGAAAGTATTGCAGCGCTTATTGATTTAGATAGAGCCTGGGTACCGAAAGCGGAAGGAAGCTCATTGTACATCAGACCATTTATGTTTTCGGCAGATGAGTTTATTGGCATCCGGCCTTCTAATGATTTTACTTTTATGGTGATCTTAAGTCCAACAGGTCCTTATTATTCTGCGCCCGTGAAAGTAAAAATTGAAACTCATTACACCAGGGCGGTAGCGGGCGGAACGGGTTATGCGAAAGCTGGTGGAAATTATGGCGGGGCAATTTACCCGGCTAAGTTAGCGCAAGATGAAGGCTACCATCAGCTAATCTGGACGGATGGTAAAACCCATGAATACATTGAAGAGAGTGGAACCATGAACGTGATGTTTGTTATTGATGATGTTTTGATAACACCGCCCTTGAGCGATTCTATTTTAGCAGGCATTACACGCAACAGCGTTTTGGAATTAGCAAAATCTTGGGGCATGGTTGTGGAGGAGAGAAAAATTTCCGTAAAAGAATTAATTTCAGCGCTCGAGAAAGGAAAAGTGCAAGACGCCTTTGGAGCTGGTACGGCTGCAACCATAGCCCACATTGAATTAATTGGCTTTGAAGGAAAGAATTACATGCTTCCGCCAAGTAAGGAGCGGCAATTTGCCAATCGTGTATTTAATGAGCTTGAAAATATTAAAAATGGAACGGCAACAGATTCGTTTGATTGGATTCATAGAATTTAAGTCATATAAATTCATTTAGCTATCTTTGACTACATGAAACCTGTAACTTTTGAATTACCAGATAGTATAGCAAATGTTTTTGAGTCGTTGAAAAACAGGCAGAAAAGTAATGCGACTTTACTTGCAGCTTTTATTGCACAAACTTCGCCTAAGTCCTTAGAATCAATTTTTGAAGAAGTTGATAGAAAGGTTTTACTGAGCGGCCTCACATCTAAAGAAATTGATCAGCTACTTGATGATATTTCATAGTTGAAAAAAATTGTTATTGGTACAGGGGTTGTTATTAGTGCCTTATTAAAAAGTGAGGGTACATCGCGAAAAGCATTAGTAAAAGCAGTACAGGAATTTATACTATTACTTACTTTAGATACATTGACTGAACTAGAAAGGACTTTATCTAAACCTAAATTTAGCGGGTTATTTTCTTTTTCAGATAAGATCGCAATACTTGAATTATTAATACGTCAAGGCGAATTTGTTGAGGTAAAAACGTCAATTGTTGCTTGCCGAGATTCATCTGATGATAAGTTTCTGAATCTTGCGGTCAGTGGGGAAGCGCAAACAATACTTACACGTGACCCTGATTTACTTGTACTTCATCCATTTTCTGAGATAGCTATATTAAACCCAAGAGATTTCCTCAATCAATTTTAGTTATGTGAATTTGAACCGCCTCATTAAATTTAATTTACTACTTATTTCCCTTACAGTTTTTTCTGTAGGAATAGTAACCGCACAAAATCAGTTAATCATGATGAAGCGGGGCACTATTGTGGCGCGCTTTAATGAGGGTGATCATATAACCTGTAAACTTAAAAACAACAAGATTGCCGAAGGTCTTGCTATTCGGTTTAACGACTATTCAATTATTACCCTTAATGACACTATTCTTTTTTCAACTATCGATAAGATTAATGTTAAGGGCAGGCGAAAGGCAAGTGCACTGAATAAATTGGGCAGTGTGTTGATGATTGCCGGAGTGGGTTATTTTGTAATTGATGAAGTTAATACCCTTCTCATTGTAAAAGGACAAAGCGGAATTGATAGCGGTGTAGTTATTACTTCATTAAGTCTTACGGCAGTGGGCGCGGCACTTAGATTTATAAGAAGTCCTTATCAGAAGTTACGCGGTCTCTCTTTACGAACAATCGACCCCAGCTCGCGCTACTACAGATACGAGTAGAAACTCTTAAAGTAGCTTCGTATTTATTCTGTCAAGCTGTTAACTTTGCGCCACAATTTTTTTAGTTATGACCATTGAACAATTAAAGGACCTAAAAGCCCGTGTTGCCGCCCTCAGGCGGTATCTTTGACTACGATCGCAAAATTGTAGAGATTGAAGACGAAGAACGAATTACCCACCAGGCTGATTTTTGGAATAAGCCTAAAGAAGCTGAAGTAATCTTAAAAAATATCCGCATCAAGAAAATCTGGACCGATGCATTTGGTCAGATAAGTAAACTGGTTGACGACCTGGATGTTTTAAATGAATTTCACGAAGCAGGCGATGTAACTGAAGAAGAACTCGATAAAGAGTTTGATAAAACAGCTAAGTCAGTGGAGGAGTTGGAATTTAAAAAAATGCTTAGCAAAGAAGAAGATCATCTAAGTGCAGTATTAGAAATCAATCCGGGTGCTGGCGGAACAGAAAGTAACGATTGGGCCGATATGCTAAACCGCATGTACATTATGTGGGGCGAGAAGAGTGGTTACAAAGTTTCTCAGATAGATTATCAATCTGGGGAAGTTGCGGGAATTAAATCAGCCACGTTAGAAATAGAAGGATCATTCGCCTACGGCAAATTAAAATCTGAGATTGGTGTTCATCGGCTGGTGCGTATTTCACCCTTTGATTCCAATCAGCGAAGACATACATCCTTTGCGTCTATCTTTGTTTACCCTAAAGTTGACGACACAATTCAAATTGAAGTGAATCCTGCGGATGTTGAAATTCAAACTTCACGCTCTGGCGGAGCGGGTGGTCAGAATGTAAACAAGGTTGAAACCAAAGTGCAACTAACGCACAAACCGTCAGGTATTGTAATCGTATGTCAAGTTGAGCGATCGCAACATGCCAACCGCGAGCGGGCTATGCAAATGTTGAAGTCAAAACTGTATCAGCGCGAAATGGAGAAGCGTAACCTGGCACGCGATAAAGTAGAAGCAGGAAAAATGAAAATTGATTTTGGATCTCAAATCAGAAATTATGTGCTACATCCATATAAACTGGTTAAAGATGCACGAACTGCTGTGGAGCGGCATGATGCTCAAAATGTTTTAGATGGTGATCTCGATGATTTTATAAAGGCGTACTTATTGGAAGATCAAGAGCCTGCTGCAAAGCAATAAATGATAATCGGTAGTTGGTGGTCAGTGTTCGGTAATCAGTGTTCGGTAAGTAGTACACTATATTCGGTAACTTGTTAGGTATGGAATACGTGGAAAGTTTTAGAGGTCTGGAAGTTTATAAGCTTACGCGACAGTTATCGAAAGAAATTTATACGCTAACGAAAAGGTTTCTGAAAGAAGATGGCGAACAACAGGAAACTCAGCATTGGGTTGAAACAGCGCTTGACTGTTCTTACCTATCTCAAGAATTAGCCGATAACCTTCTTAACCATTGCAGCTCGATTGGTAAAATGTTAAATTCTATGATCAGTAAGTCTGCTGCCTTTTGCAAGCCATCAACAATGAAATAGCAACCTCAATTAAACTGGTTACCGAATATCTTTTACTGATTACCAATTACCAATTTGACTAAAATCTACAACACATCCTTCTGGCTTTTATGTCTAAGTGCCCTATTATTTTTTGCGAGTTTTAATATGATCATTCCGGAACTCCCGGAATACCTCACGCAACTTGGTGGTGCTGATTATAAAGGGTTGATAATTTCATTGTTCACAATTACGGCAATGATCTCGCGGCCATTTAGCGGAAAGCTGGCCGACAAAATTGGCCGAGTGCCTGTTATGATTTTTGGTGCTGTTGTCTGTTTTGTTTGCAGCCTACTTTATCCCGTTGTTATTTCTCTTACTGGCTTTTTCTTGTTACGACTTGTTCATGGTTTTTCTACTGGCTTCACACCTACTGGCACAACTGCGTATTTGGCTGATATAGTTCCCGCTCATAAAAGAGGCGAGGCAATGGGATTATTAGGAACAGCAACTGCAGTGGGTATGGCAGGTGGACCAGCACTTGGAGGTTTGGTTGCCAATCAATTTGGTTTGGATGCCATGTTTTATTGCTCTTCATTCCTTGCCTTAGTTTCAATCGGAATTCTTTTAACTATGCGCGAGACACTTAAAACAAAAACAAAATTTTCATTTGCTTATTTAAAAGTAAAACGAGAAGATTTATTTGAACCGCTTGTGTTGGCTCCTTGTTTGGTTATGGTGCTCTATGCGTTTTCATATGGTGCTATATTTACCCTTATTCCAGACTTCGGGCAGTTTGTCGGTATTAAGAATAAGGGGCTTCTATTCACTTATTTAACAATCGCTTCATTAGTAATTAGGTTAATGGCAGGTAAAGCTTCTGACCGATATGGAAGGGTGCCTGTTTTGAAGATAAGTACTTTTGGAGTTTTGTTATCCATGATAGTTATCGGAACAGCTACAACTTCATTTCAACTTATTGTAGGTGTTACTCTATATGGCTTTGCCCAAGGCTCTACATCGCCTACATTGCTGGCCTGGGCTACCGACTTAAGTAATCATGAATTTAAAGGGCGCGGTATTGCATCTCTTTATATTTTTATGGAATTGGGTATTGGCTTGGGGGCATTTCTATCAGGTTTATTGTATGCAAATAATCCGGAAAGATTTTTTATTACATTTTTTATAAGTGCGCTGTTGGGAGCGATTGCCTTTGTATACTTGTTAACAAGACCTCGACCTACTAAAATATGAAAAAATACACCCTCTACTTTTTTGTCCTGGTAAGTATTGCTGAACTTATTTCAGTTACCTATCAAATTACTGAGTTAAGCCTTATTGCCAAGCCATTAATCATGATTGCATTGATGGGGTATTATTTGTCAAGCACTTCAAGCCTGAGCACAATGTTTATTACAGCAATGACATTCTGTTGGCTGGGCGATGTGTTACTTATGTTTGATTACAAGAGCGAATTGTTTTTTATGGCTGGCCTTGGTTCATTTTTGGTTGGTCACATTTTATATATTCTCTGCTACCAACGGCTTCGGTTTAATAGCGCTACAAATCCTTTGTTAGGGCCACAGAAAATCAGGTTTTCATTACCGATTGTATTAGCAGGAACAGGTTTGGTGGTTGTGTTGTATCCAACTTTAGCGGACTTAAGGTTACCTGTTATTATTTATGCACTGGTGATTACAGTTATGGTTCTGCAAGCCTTGTTTCGTTTTGGTTATACAACCACTAAAAGTTTTGCACTTGTATTTTGTGGAGCCATCTGTTTTATGATTTCAGATTCTTTACTGGCGATTAATAAATTTCTGCAACCTATTCCTTTGGCTTCATTGAGTATCATGACTACATACATTCTTGCCCAGTATTTAATTGTGGCGGGAGTGCTGGCTCATAATACTGAACAATAGGTGTAAGTGATTACTTTTCTGGCACAACATTCTCGAATAGATTCATATAAAAATTCTAAAATCCTGAGCTACACGTTGTTTTTTTGTTGCAGGGAATTGAATATATTTAAGATTAGATAAAAAATTGTAACAACCCCATCTATCGCATTTCATTGAGTATGAAAAAAATACTTTGGATCTTTATCTTTCTATTGTCCATTGTTGTTTCAAGTTACGGCCAAAGTCCTTTGCTGGATAGCCTAAAATTGAGGTTGGTGAATTCACCTGATTCAATGAGGGGTATTTTTTTAAAAGAGATTATTAGTAAAACCAACCTGATTAATATAGACAGTGCCCTCGGCTATGTTGCAAAACTTCGAGAATTTGCCTTAGCCACAAATGATTCGGCAAGATTAATAGAAGCAAAGATATTTGAAGCTGAATACTACTGGAGAAAATCGGATTTTAAAACAGCTATGATTTATGCTATGCAAGCGTTAGCTACGGCAGAATCATCACCCAAATACTTTGAAAGGCGAGGCGAAATTTATTTTACGCTGGGCAATATTCACCTGTATCTGCTAAATACCGATCAGGCTATCGCTTATTACAAGCGTGCGCTAGGAAACTTCGAAATGCAGCAGACCAAACCCAGGCAGGTGGCCAGCATTATGAATAACCTTGGCGTGGTATTTATGGATGCAGCCGAATCGCAAAACAATGATAATTTATTAGATAGTGCCGAGGTGTATTTTAAGCGGGTGCTGGAAAAACGAAAGGTAGCTAACTCAGGCACGCTGATTAACGCGATGGGTAATCTCGGTCACATCTATTTGCAACGAAACCAATTACAAGAAGCATCTCGGATTTTTACTGAGTGGGAACGGCTTGAGGCAGCCAATCCAAGTCTTTCAGCTAAGGCAATGCATCTTGGCAATATCGGGTTGTTGCAATTGGCTTTAGATAATCCGTCAAAGGCGATACGGTATTTGCAAGTGGGCCTTCAAGCAGCCAAAGAAATCGAAGCCCGACATGAGGAGCAAGAGTATTACGGTAACTTGGCCAAGGCGCATGCGGCATTGAAAGACTATAAAACAGCCTACGATTATTCGTTAAAGCATTTAGCCCTGCGCGATAGTATTTTTAATTCAGAAAAAACTCAAGCTATCAGCGAACTAGAAGAAAAATATCAGGCAGAATTAAGACAGACTCAAATACAGGAATTAGAACAAATAAATCTGATTAATAATCTGGAAGCACAAACCGAGCGACAATTAAAATATGGGTTAATTGTTTTTCTTATTTTGCTAACCATTCTTATTATTATATTGTACAACCGCTACCAACTAAAGCAACGAACAGCAAAAGCGTTGGATGAAAAGAACGTTGAGCTACAAAAACTCAATGGGTTTAAAGACCGCATGTTTGCTGTTATCTCCCATGACTTACGCAATCCTGTTAACGCGTTCAGCACCATAATAGAAAGTCTGCATCAAAACCTACAACATGCCAGTAAAGAAGAATTGAGTGAATTTTTAGAGAGCACATTACAATCTGCTAATGATTTGAAAAGCTTGCTGAATAATTTACTTGAATGGGCGTTGGTTCAAATTGAGAAACTTCCTTTCAAGAAATCCAGTGTATCGATTCATGACATTGTTGCGGAGAGCACTTCGCACATTGAATTGATGGCGGCCTCAAAAAAAATTCAAATTGTTAATACGGTTGAGCCTGACAAACGAGTGATGGTTGACCGTGCTATGATGACCATTGTTATTCGAAATCTACTAAGCAATGCTGTTAAATTTTCTCCGCCAGGAAGCCGAGTAGAATTGTTGACGCAACATGCAAATGGTACAGTTAATATTGTAATTCGCGATCAGGGTATTGGCATGAAAGAGGAAGAAGTGAAAAAGCTTTTTAAGATTGAAGAAAGTACCAGCAACATTGGAAACTCATCTGAGAAAGGAGCCGGCATTGGACTGCTGTTATGTAAAGAACTGATCGAAAAAAATGGCGGAAAGATAAACGTGCAAAGTAAGTTAGGCGAAGGAAGTATATTTACCATTGAACTTCCATCGGCAGTAGTATGAACAATCCTTTACGCTTATTTCTAGTTGATGATCACAAACTTGTTCGCGATGGTATCAAAGCCATGCTGCTCGGTAATTTAAGTTTTAAAGTAGTTGGTACGGCTGGTAATGCGGATGATTTCTTCGATCAGTTGAATGAGGCTGCACCGGATATTTGCGTGTTGGATGTGCAGTTGCCAGGAAGGAGTGGAGTGGAAATAGCAGAAGAATTAAAGCAGAGGCATCCAAAAATAAAAATTCTTATTCTCACCGCACTCAAGGAGAATGCCCCAGTAAAGCAATGCAAAGATTTAGGTGTAGATGGAATGATCTCTAAAGATTCTGGTAAAGATACCTACCTCGAAGCCTTAGAAGCATTGAAAGCCGGGCACACATTTTATGCGGGTCAGTTTACCGAATTGCTGCTAAAAGCAACACAAGGCAAAAGTGATAAGATGAGCCGTCTTTCTGAGCGCGAGATTGACTTCGTGAAAGTCTTTGCCCGGGGGTTCTCCCACAAAGAAATTGCCGACCAACTTAACATCAGTCCACGCACTGTGGAGGTTCACAAAAAAAATGTGATGGACAAGCTTGGGTTTACTAATGATGTTGACCTTATTAAATTTTCCATAAAGGAAGGGCTTACCACCTTGTAGTTGGTAGATCGACTTATTTTTTGCTACGTACTTTCCCACATCACATTTACGGTATTTCCCTACTACTCTTGCTTTGGGTTAAAGGTGACTTTTACGGTGCCTTATTCACTAAAAAAGTTAACCCTATGAAAACTGTAACCCAAACACCTTTGGCAGTCATATTTTTGTTTCTGCTGTTAACATGTTTGTCCGTGCCGACATCTGCGCAATTGGATAGACTAAAAAAAGTAGTTTCTAAGCCTGGCGCAAAAGAACAACCCAAACACCTTTGGCAGTCATATTTTTGTTTCTGCTGTTAACATGTTTGTCCGTGCCGACATCTGCGCAATTGGATAGACTAAAAAAAGTAGTTTCTAAGCCTGGCGCAAAAGAACAACCCAAGCAAGAGACCAAAAGTGAAACGCCTGCAACACAATCAGTAGCAACTGCATCTGGAAAGACGATTTACGTTAGCCCTTCAGGAAATAACTCGAACGAGGGCAGCGACAAAAGTGCGCCATTGAAAAACTTAGACAAAGCACTTGCCAAAGCAGCCGCTGGCGACCGCATTAACATAAGCGAAGGCACGTACACCGGTACCTTTGGTGTAGGGTATTGGGAAATCAATGTTCCGGTTCAGATTTATGGTGGTTACTCACCCGATTTTTCAGCGCGCGATCCATTCAAGTTTTTAACAGTACTTCAACCACCGGTAGATGCATTTGATAAAAGTGCTAACCGTAATGTATTAGACATGAAGAAGCCACTCAATGGAGTAGTTGTTGATGGTTTGATTTTCGATGGCGGTTTAAAATCACCTTACAACAATGACCCCGATCCAAAAAAATCAGGCCGGTGCGAAGGCTGTGAGTCTGGAATGATGTTGGTAGGCCCGGGGCAGAAAAACCCGGAAGGTGTGATGCTGGTGTTGCATGGCAATAATAATGTGGTGCGCAACTGTATTTTTGTGAACTCTAGTTTTGGAGGTGTGCGTGCAAAAATTGGCCAGGCAGGCGCGGGCGATATTGAAATTGCAAACAACATTTTTGTAGGCAACCGTATGTTTGGCATTGAAGCGTTTGGCTTGAAAGGACAAAAGCCTGTTGAAGGCCAGATCAACATTCATCATAATACGATCTTGTTTTCGTGGAGCCGATTGAAAGACCTTGGTGACTTTGGTTATGGTATCAATGTGCAGAACGATGCAGGTTTTAAAATACATGAGAATATAATCGGACTGAATATTTCAGCAGGCATTTCATCGCAACGCTTTAATAAAGATTTGTATATCGATAACAACCTGTTTATGGGCAATAAGAAAAAAGATTTTTGGTTTACGCCTGCCAGCAGTGTAAACATTGTGATCGATGCCTCAGAATTTGGCGATGTAGAAATACCTAGTGCGAAAGGCAATGTAAACAAACCCCTGAAGCTGCCTGTTAACACGGCTTACTTTAATGGCTTTATGAATGTGCAGTATAGTGAAAAAACGGATTATGATCCTAACTCTCAGGCTAACCAGATGCGTGCCGCGTTGGGGCAAAATAAGCAAGGCACTATTCAATCTACGGTAAGTATGTATGCCAACCGCTATCCATGGAAAGAAACCTTGAAGCTGGTGGGTGTTGACGCAGCGCATGGTGCGCAGGCTTTTAAAGAGTAACGAACAGCAAAAATTTTCAACTCAGCCCCTTCGATTCACGCGAAGGGGCTTTTTTATGCACCTAACTTATTGCAATGGGTAGTTGGTAGTTTTTAACACATTGATGAGAAGCTAACAGGAGACTTAACCAACATCTAACAACCAACAACTAAGTAATTCCCCTCATCACATTTACGGTATTTCCCCTCTACTCTCGCCTCAGGTTAAAGGTGACTTTTACAGTGCCTTATTCACTAAAACCATTCACAATGAAAACTTTTACACAAACCCAATTGCCTGCTTTTAATAAAATAGAGCAGATCATCTTATACACATTAAAAATCGGGTTGCTATCGCTTCTATTGGCATTTAGCAATAAATCTCTTGCTCAGTTGATGCCTGCTACTTACAATCCTCCCAATAATTCAGCGATCAATCCCACACCGGGAGTTTCTCTTCGCTATACTACAGGAGGTTCTATGACGAAGGGTTCGGGGAATATTGTAGTATCTACTAGCCCTGGAGGCGTATGGGAAAATATTCCAGTTTCCAGCGCTTCAGTGACATTAACTCATACAACTAGCCCTGCTGGTTATTATGTCGATATTAAGTTTAGGAGGCCGCTGCCTGACGGTGTGCAAGTAAACATTGCCATCCCTACTTCAGCTTTTAACGCAAGTGCTCCGAATGGTTTTGGTGGTGTAAGTAACTGGCAATTCAACACCAACTCATCTGGCCCTATCATGTATGATCGTAGTCCGGCAATTGGTGATCAATTAACTGCTTCTCCTGCCAGTATTGCGTTAGATTTTCATGAAAATATCTTTAAGGGTTCGGGTGCTATACTATTAAAAAACAAAAATACAGGAAGCGTACTTCAATCAATAAATGTAACATCATCTGATGTGACTATTCTTACCAATGCCGGGTCACCTCGGACGGCTGTGATCAATCTACCAACTGCATTGCCTGAAAGCACAGATGTAATTTTAGAAATTCCTGCCGGTGTTTTTAAAGACGCGGGGAATACAAATTCTATAGCTGTAAATGATTTCCAAACTTGGTTTCGGATAGTTGACTCACAACCCCCAACCTTACAATCAACATCTCCTGCGCACCAGTCCACCATTAATGTGACTGATCGTGTTATAACGTTTACTTTTAGCGAGCCGGTTATTAGAGGTACTGGCGCCATTTCTTTTAGAAATAAAGCAAACTCAGCTATCATCTATCAAGCTCCTTTGTATGGAGGCGATGTTACCCAAACCGGCAACACACTTACCGTAACCAAGCCTCACAATTGGCTGTTTGGAATACAGTTTTTTGTAATCATTCCGGGTACAGCCATTCGCGATATGGAGGGAAATTATTGGCCTGGGATCTCCCTTTCTAATGTCTATAATTTCACAACGTGTTCACCGGTTGCGCCAACTGTTTCAGTTGCACTAACGGCTGGAACCAGCCCCGCCTGTGCAGGGCAGCCGCTCACCTTTACGGCAACGGTTACCAACGGGGGGCCAGCTCCAACGTATCAATGGAAAGTGGGCGGGGTTAATGCAGGAACAAACAGCTCTACGTTCACTTCTACCAATCCTACTAGCATCATGCATGTAAGGTGCGAGGTAATTAGTAATGCAGCTTGCGCAAACTCAACCCCTGTAAGTTCCAGTACTATTTCAGTAACGGGTTCTCCATCCGTTACACCCACCATAGCCATTACAACGGCTAACACAACTTCATGTTCGGGGGCTTCAGTAACCTTTAATGCATCAACTACCAATGCTGGTTCAGCTCCTGTATATCAATGGAAGGTAGACGGTGCTAATGTTAGTATCAATCAAAATTTTTACACAACAACCACACTTACCAACGGCCAGGTAGTTACGTGTGTTATCACACGCGATAATTCTGGGTGTCTCACATCAACAACGGCCACCTCTAACTCCATTATGATGACAGTTGGTTCAAGGCCAGCGCAGCCATCAGTAATTACAGGAAATACCAGCGTTTGCCAGGGCACAACCTTAACCTATAGTATTACAAATGTTTCTGGTGTAACGTATTTATGGGACGCGGGTGGTGCTGGAACGATAGTGGGTAGTGGTAATTCTGTAAGTGTAACTTGGAATTCATCTGGGGCCAAAACATTAACTATTTATCCCATTAATTCTTGCGGCACAGGTACTACAAGAACGTTAGCTGTAACGGTAGGTTCAGCGCCTTCTCAACCTAGTGTTATTGTGGGTGCCACTGCACCTGGACAAAATCAAACCAATCAATATTCAGTCACCAATGAACCTGGAACAACTTACACTTGGGGCGCAGGCTCAGGAGGAACCGTGACTGGTAGTGGTAATGCAGTAAGTATTCTCTGGACAACTACTGGCGCAAAAACAATAACAGTTACACCTTCTACATCGTGTGGTTCGGGTACAGCCAGAACGTTGAGCGTGACTGTTGGCGCAGCGTGCACAGCACCAGCACAACCCAGCACCATTACAGGAAGTGCAACTGCATGTACCGCAAGTAGCGGAACGTATAGCGTATCGCCTGTAGGCGGTGTAAGTTATACTTGGAATGCCGGAGTGGATGGCAATGTTTCGGGCTCAGGTAATTCTGTAACATTAAGTTGGACATCCACAGGAACGAAGACAGTAACTGTTACTCCTTTTACAGATTGCGGAACAGGAACAGCAAGAACGTTGACAGTAGAAGTTTCTGCATTACCCGTACAGCCCTCAACTATTACTGGAAATGCAACAGCTTGTTTTAATTCTTCTAATACTTATAGTGTTACCAATGTAAGCGGAGTAATCTATGCTTGGGATACCGCGGGTAAAGGAACTGTTACAGGATCAGGAAATAGCGTGAGCGTACAATGGACAGCCGCTGGAACAAATAGTTTAACTGTAACACCATCGAATAGCTGTGGTAGCAGCTTGGCTCGCACACTTTCTGTTGCAGTAAGCA
>Ga0163153_10001557_pt1 | contig 35996 bp, 49 predicted proteins | sample OliLakLV19MP6IB1_FD_148629 | JGI IMG/M metagenome (GOLD analysis project Ga0163153, IMG submission 148629) | Freshwater microbial mat bacterial communities from Lake Vanda, McMurdo Dry Valleys, Antarctica - Oligotrophic Lake LV.19.MP6.IB-1 | ecosystem: Environmental > Aquatic > Freshwater >... | reverse complement strand
GTCCGGCAGACCTCCTGGGGGAGGGTCCCTTCGCGGTATTCCCGGATTAGGCAGCGTGGAGTAGCTTAAAGTTGGGATTGGGGGGTTGGGTTGGCGGGTCCATACACAAGTTAGGCGAGCGAAACTGGCACCCGCTATGCTTCGGCTGTCCCAGGAGCCGAGCTCATGATCTCCGGAGGTATTGCAGATGCGACGTTTGATCCAAGTTCTCGCATTGGTGTCGTGGTGCCTTACGACATCGACGGTCGGCGCGCAGCAGAGTGGCCGCGCCACTCAATCGGCACCCGTCGCTCCCCCGGACAGCATTGTACTCTCGGTGCTGCGAAATGCGTTGGGATCGCAAGAGCAGCTAGTGGCATCGTTCTGCGGCACGGTAGCTGCCACGCCCGGGATGCAATTTGAGATCGAGGGTGGCAGAGTCTCGCGCCGCGGCCAGTACAATGCGATAGAGAAGTTCTGGCCCTATGAGATGTTGATGGACGGCGTGTGCACGCCGTCGACGCTGGGCGCAAGCATGCTAGGCGTTCGTCAAGCACCATTTGTTGCCGTTGTTCAGCTGCGACTGACGACTGACGATTTTGGGGATCCGCTTGTTCAACTGACTAGAACGGAGCGAGTCCCCCCGTCACCAGTTGCGTGGATGCGATTTGACGCTCGCCGTTTGGCCCGCCAGATGCGCGCGTTCCACGGCCGAGAGGGAAGGTACACGAGTTCTCTTTCGAGACTCAACGTCAGTTTGTCGCCGGGCGTCAGCGACCCCATCATCGTCGCCGGCGACTACAGCTGGTGGGCATATGTGGGCAATCAAGCCGCAGCGGACACGCTCTGCGTCATTGCATCTGGGCGAGAGAATCCGTTGACGGCTACCCATGCCGTGGACGTAGAGTGCGGTCCGCGCGCGAACTTGGCGAGTCGTCTCAGCACTTCCTTTCCAACAATGAGTGTGGAGCGGCCATGGCCGTTTGGACGTCCATCGGCGTTTGACTCAACGCTCGCGGCGCAACCAGTCGTCTTTGGCGTACGGGGATTCCCTATGGCGTATCTGCGCATCCCTTCCACGCCTGATCACGTCTGGCGCTACCTCGGCGTAGAATTGGCCAAGGCTCGTGTTTCTGTCGAACATAGCAGTCGCACCAACGGCATTGTTGTCGCCCTAGATCGCGCGAACCTGGGAATGACGCAGATGTGGGTATACTTCTCGATCTTGGGCGACTCGGCAGCTTCATCAGAGACAGTCCTTCGCATGGCCGTGGGCGTGATTGCGGTCGTCGGCGACAGAGCCGACTTGGTTCCCCGGACCACCCGACGAGCTTTCGAAGGAAATGTGCGTGACCTCAAGCGAGATTTCCCCGGCTCCGTTGAGATTGGCGCGGATGACGTTCCAGCAATTTTCCGCACTTCGTCCGTTTCGGCAGGAGCAGAGGCCGAGGTAATGCGGTCGGCGATGAGGCAGGTGCTGGAGTCACTTCGCGATGGGCAGGCGAGCTTCATCGGACGCTACTCCCGTTACTCGACCGAGGTCGCTCCCCTCGGTGTGCGAATTCCGGAGGGAGTGACGGTTGAACGGATGCAACTGGTTACTGGAGGTTGGACGGCCGTGGTCCGGCACGTTGGCCTGCCCGGAACGCGTTGCGGGATTGGCGTGAACGCGGAGAACCCGGTGGATAAATCGCTGGGCGGCTCAGTGTCGTGCGAACGGTAGCCATCATCAACTTCGATATCTGCGCAGCGCCGAGCAATCTCTGACCCTTCTTTTCCACCATGCAGTTCCCGGCGGAATCATCGGCATTAGCGCCGACGTCGCATAACGAAGCTTGCTGCCGACGAGCGGGCTAAGGTTGCTCGCTGCGCTCGCTTCTTATTGACCGCTCGCAGCAGAAGCAAACGTTATACGGCAGCCACACTTTGAATGTTCGGAGCGATCCGCCGTCGATCCGCTTACTCTAAGAGCTTATCCGTAAATAATGTATTAGGTTGTGCCATCGTCGAAGAGATTCTCGTTTCCAGGGAGCTGCGCGATGGCGAAGACACGGCTGGCGTCGTGGGAGGTGTCCGACGCGTTTTGGGCGCGGATCGCCCCGTTGATTCCACCGCGACCGCCGCGACCCGCGCGACAAACGTTCGCGCGCAAAGCGGGGGGCGGCCGGAAGCCGAAAGACCCGCGCGTGGTATTCGCGGGCATCTTGTACGTGCTGCGGACCGGCTGCCAATGGAAGGCGCTGCCGTACGAACGGTTTGGCAGCGCGAGCGCGATTCACAAGCGTTTTCTCGAGTGGGAGACGGCGGGCGTGTTTCGCGCGCTGTGGCAGGCGGGCTTGGCCGAATACGACGACATGGAGGGGATCGCGTGGCGCTGGCAAAGTATCGACGGCGCGTTGGTGAAGGCGCCGCTCGCGCAAGAGTCGGTCGGGGCGAATCCGACGGACCGGGGAAAAAAATGGGAGCAAACGCATGTTGTTAGTCGACGGGGGTGGCATCCCGCTATCACTCATCGTGACCGGCGCGAATCGCCATGACGTCAGCCAATTGGCGGCCACGCTCGACGCCGTCGTCGTCCCGCGACCGCCGGTGACGCCGCGAGCGCCCCAACACTTGTGCGCGGACGCCGGGTTTGTCGGCGACCCCGCCCTGCATGAGATGTGTATGCAGGCGTACACGCCGCATGTGCGGCCGCGCGGCGAGGAACGCACGGAGCGCGATCAAGGCAAGCGCGCGCGGCGCTGGGTGGTGGAAGTCGCGCACTCGTGGTTCAATCGATTTCGCAAACTTGCTGGTGCGCTACGAGAAATTGCATCGCTCGTATGTCGCGCTCAACATGCTCGCCGCCGCCATCATCACCTTTCGAAACATCCCCGCGAAGGTGAACATTATTTACGGATAAGCTCTAAGTCCGGATGATTTCGAAGAGTATGTCGAATCGTGGGTGCGAGCTCACGGACGCTTGCCATCTATCACCAAGAAGTCGCCCTGCCGATTCGCGACGCTGAAGTAGAAACGGTCAATCTTGCCAATTTCCCACCTCGCTCTCGGTTCCGCGATCGCCCTTGACTCCTGCAACTTTGCGACGTAAAGTACTTCGCAATAGAACTTGAGCTTCGGGCTATGGCTCCGCATGCGCGATCCGCGTGATCCGGGCGCCTCCATCAACAATAGGTACATTCGAATGACGAGATATCTTCCCCACCCGCGAGCACTCGTTGCCGTCGCGCTTGCCGCCGCCTCTACCGCGAGCGCTCAGTCCGGACGGACCGTGGTCCAGAAGTTGGACTCCATCGCCGGCGCCGGTGTCGCCGGGAATCGCGCTGTCGGCATCGCGGCCGCCGTGGTCAAAGGCAACGACACGCTGCTCCTCAAGGTGTACGGCAAGGCCGACGTCGAAGGGAACGTTCCGATGCCGGTGGACGCGGTGTTTCCGATCGGCTCGGTCACCAAGACGTTCACCGCCGTCGCGATCCTCCAACTGCGCGATCAGGGAAAGCTGAACCTCGACGATGACATCACGAAATGGCTCGCCGACTTCAACACCGGCGGCAACAAGGTGACGCTACGCCACCTCCTCGGTCACACGTCGGGCATCGTCGACATCACCGAGATGCCGGAGCTTCGCGCGATACAGCTGATGAGGAACCCCAACGTCACTCGCGACTCTGTCTACAGGATCATCAGTCGTTATCGCTTCCAGTTCCCGACGGGAACGATGCAGAGCTACAGCAACACCGGCTACTGGCTCCTCGGTCTCATCGTCGAGAAGGCCAGCGGGATGACGTACGAGGACTACGTCGAGAAGAGAATCTTCGAACCGCTTGGCATGACGCGCTCGATGTACTGCAACAACTCGGAGGACGTCACGCGCCGCGCCTTCGGGTACGGAATGAGGAACGGCATGACCCGCCGCGCGCCGGCAATCGTGCAGACGGGTACGTTCGCCGCCGGTGCGCTCTGCTCGACAGCGCGTGACATGATTACGTGGCTCACGGCGCTGCACGGGGGCAAGGTCCTCTCGCCGAAGTCGTATGCCGAAATGATCACGCCGGCCAGGCTCAGCGATGGAACGCCCCTTCGGTACTCGATGGGACTCACGGTTGGCGAGGACAGTCGTGGTCTCAGGTACATCGGACATGACGGCGGCGGCTTTGGTTTTTCGGCGGATACGAGGTGGTATCCCGACGCGCGCTTGGCGGTCGTGACACTAACGAACAGCGAACCCGACGAATTGACGGTGGTGACCGACGCTCTCGCGGCCGCGGTGTTACCGGTGCCACCGCCGGAACGCCCGTTCACGGGTGACGCGTCGGCGCTCGTCGGCAAGTACAAAGGTGCGGGGTACGGCGGCGACATGGTCGTCGAGGTAGCACAGACGCCGCAGGGGATCGCCGTCTCCGTCGACGGCGCCGCAGCGGTTGCGCTTCCGTGGGCCGAGGGTTTGACGTTCCGTCGGAACAGCTCGCTCCTGACGTTCCGCCGGAGCGGGAGCAATGGTTCAGCGACGGAGCTGCGGTATGACACGGCGGGTGACCACTTCATTCTCAAGCGGCAGTAGCCAGCCGGTGCCCGACTGCCGTATAACGAACGCTGAACCCGACGAGCGATTTTCGGAAGCTCGCTACGCTCGCATTTTATTGAATTCGCTCGCGGGTTAGCTCGGGCGTTATACGGCATAACCGGGAACCTATGTGAACATGCATCCTTCAGTCGCTGATATTCCGGAGCACGAGCTCGTCGATGCACTCCTTGCCGATAGCTCATCGCGATCGAGTTTCGCAGCAATTCACGGAATGCCTCGTAGCCCTGTCGCTCTTAAGCGAGTACTGCTTCGGGACGCGCCGGGCAATTTTGTCGGGGATATCGATATTCTCCTCTTCAACCAGTCCGAACCAGAACGCGCGGTGGCAATTGAAGTCAAAAGGATCAAAGTCGGTCCAAAGGCCTTTCTCACCAACAAGCCGAACAAACTTTCAGAAATCCAGAAAGCCAAAGAGCAGGCCAACTACTTGGCGCAGGTTGGCTTCGCCCAAGTTTATCTGTACCTGATCATCGTAATTGATAGCCGAGCGAACAATGCAGGTGAGGTGACGTATCGCGGCATGACGACTCAGTTACGAGCAACTGTGGACGACGCGATATCCGAACACGGATTAGTAACACGTGCGGGATTTGTCGTCTTGGACTTCATACAACCGATGGACCATCCTCCGCTAACGACAGGAAGCGCGGGCGGCAATCTGAAGCGCCTCGCCACTGAAGTTTCGCAAGATCCAGAAATTACGCGATGGATCGGAGGTCTGTCCCTCGCGAATGCCGTATAACGAGCGTTGCTGCAGTCAAAGGCATGGCGGTGCGCTGTGTAACTGCGCAGTGCTCCGCACTGCTCCGTTCACAGCTAATTTATTGGAGCCTTTGCAGCAGAACGCGGCGTTAGCAACTGTCTTGAAAGTCAAGCCGGAATGAGCGCCCCGGGCGTGGCCTCGGCGGACCAGCGCTGTTCGGTGCGAACCATGACGTTCAGAATCGTCAGCAGCTTTCGCATGCAGGCAACGAGGGCAAGCTTCTTGGGCTTGCCCGCTGCGACGAGACGCAGGTAGAAGATGCGGATCGTCGCGTTCCGTTTGGTGGCAACCAGCGCCGCCATGTAGCGCACGGCGCGCACGCTCGCGCGCCCACCTTGCACGAAACGACGGCCGCGGAACGTGCCGGAGTCCCGGCTGAGCGGAGCGACGCCAACGAGCTTGGCGATCTCGCGACGCGAGAGCCGGCCCAGCTCGGGGAGATCCGCCAGCAAGGTGCGCGAGAGCACGGGGCCGACGCCGGGCACGCTGCGCAGCAGTTCGTCGCGCTCTCGCCACGCCGGACTCGCCTTGACCATCGCGCCCAGATCGGTGTCGGTCATGCGGAGCTCGCGTTCGAGGAAGGTGATGTGCGCTTTGAGGCTTTTGCGAACCAGGCGCTTGCCTTTGCCGAACACCTGGCCGACACGATTCCGCTCCGCCTGCAGCATCTCGAGCAACTGCCGACGCCGGGCGAGGAGCGCCTCGAGCTCTTGCGCCTCGGCATCGGCGATCACACGAACGTCGGGCCGCACCACATCGGCGAAACGCGCGAGAATGTCGGCGTCGATGCGGTCCGTCTTGGCGAGTTGGCCCGTCGCTCTTGCAAAGTCGCGCACCTGACGCGGATTCACCACCACAACCGGTAACGCAGCGGCCACCAACCCCGCCACCCCCAGCAACTCGTAGCCACCCGTTGCTTCCAACACGATCAAGGTCGGGCCGATGGCGCGCAGCCGCTCAACGAGCGTGCGCACGCCGCGCTCATCGTTCGCCACCGTGAAGCGCTCGGCCGACGGAACGATGCTGACCACCAGTTCTGCTTTCGCAACGTCGATGCCGACGAACATGTTGCCTCCACGCGTGTGAGTGTCGCGTCGCCCGTCCTTGTGATAATTCGGGCTCGACCAGGGTCGGCCCCCGCAACTGTTCGGGCTCTCTGCGACGAAGACTCGGGCACGCCGCTCCGGCTAACGCACGGTGTTTACCACCCAGACGGCATCGAGCTGGCGCCCCGATTAGAATGTCGTCAATCTTCCTTGAGATCTAGATACAAGGCGGTTCACGACAGACCATGCTCCGCGATCCTATGCAAGCGTTCCGGGACTTCCTCCGGCAGGAGTCAGCCGCAGGACTGATCCTGATGGCCGTGGCTGCCGCGGGGCTGGTGGTGGCGAACTCGCCACTGGCGCCGCATTACTTTGAGGTACAGCACGTCTCCATTGCCTGGCTGACCGTGCGCTATTGGATCAACGACGGTTTGATGGCGGCGTTCTTCCTTCTGATAGGGCTGGAGATCAAGCGCGAGATGCTGGAGGGACAGCTGGCGCGCTGGAAGGATCGTGCTATGCCCGCCGCCGCCGCTCTGGGCGGGATGATCATGCCGGCCATGATCTACGCGGCACTGAGCCAGGGTGATCCGCAAGCCCTGCGCGGTTGGGCGGTGCCGATGGCGACCGACATCGCCTTCGCGCTGGGCGTGCTGGCCTTGCTGGGATCGCGCGTCCCGCTGGCGCTCAAGGTGTTGCTGACGGCTATCGCCATCATTGACGACCTAGGCGCGGTGCTGGTGATCGCGCTGTTCTACACCGATGAGCTGGCGCTGCCCGCGCTCGCCGCCGCCGCTGCAGTGCTCGCTGTGCTGGTGCTGATGAACCGCAAGGGCGTCCGGGCGCTGCCGCTGTATCTCGTGGGCGGTGTGCTGCTGTGGTTCTTTGTGCTCCAGTCGGGCGTGCACGCCACGCTAGCCGGGGTGGCGCTGGCGTTGACCATTCCTCTCCGCGGTGGAGCCGATTCGGAGATGTCCGACGCCCCTCTGCATCGGCTGGAGCACAGCCTGCATCCTTGGGTAGCGTTTCTTGTATTGCCGGTGTTTGGATTCTTCAATGCCGGCGTGTCCTGGTCCGGGGTGAGTCTTGCCGAACTCGCTGGGCCGGTGCCTCTGGGCATCGCCGCCGGTCTGCTGCTGGGCAAGCCGCTTGGTGTTATCGGGTTCTCGTGGCTGGCGGCGCGCTTCGGCCTAGTGCAGCTGCCCCCCGAGGTGAGCTGGAAACAGGTGCTGGGCCTGTCCTTCATCTGCGGCATCGGCTTCACCATGAGCCTGTTCATCGGCGCCTTGGGATTCGCCGAGGCACCGGTACTGGCCGAGCAGGCCAAGATGGGCGTACTGCTGGGATCGGCGCTCTCCGGCATCGCCGGAGTCGTTCTACTACTGGCGTTCTCGCCACGTCGCTGAGGGAGAACACGTGGACCTGACTGTCTGGCTGTTTCTGGTGGCGGGTCTTGCAGGGCTGGTGACGGGCGCCGAACTGCTGGTGCGCGGGGCGTCGCGGCTGGCACTGCGCTTTGGCATCTCCCCGCTGGTGATCGGCCTGACCGTGGTCGCCTTCGGCACCAGCTCGCCGGAACTGGCGGTAAGCGTGCAGTCCGGACTTGCCGGGCAGGCCGACATCGCCGTCGGCAATGTCGTCGGGAGTAACATCTTCAACGTGCTCGTCGTGCTCGGGCTGGCCGCACTCATCACCCCCCTGGTGGTGCACCAGCAGCTGGTGCGCTTCGAGGTGCCGCTCGTGGTCGGCCTGTCCGTGCTGGTCCTGATGATGGCGCAAGATGGGCGAATCGGCCCGTTCGATGGGCTGCTGCTGGTGGGATGTCTCATCGCGTACACGGTGCTGGTGATCCGGCTGAGCCGGCGGGAGGCCGCCGCCGTGCAGGCCGAGTACGCGGAGGGGTTCGGCGTCGCTACGGTGGGATGGCTGGCGCGTTTGCCGGTGCAAATCGTCTTCGTACTCGGAGGATTGGGCTTGTTGGTGCTGGGCGCGACGTGGCTGGTGGACAGCGCCGTGTCCATCGCTCGCGCGCTGGAGATCAGCGAGGCAGTCATCGGCCTCACCATCGTGGCCGCGGGGACCAGTTTTCCGGAACTGGCCACTTCCGTGGTGGCGGTGATGCGCGGAGACCGTGACCTTGCCGTCGGCAATGTTGTAGGCAGCAGCATTTTCAATCTGCTGGGCATCCTGGGGATCGCCGCTCTAGTCACACCGGGCGGACTCTCGGTGGCACCGGCGCTGGTGTTCTTCGACGTCCCCGTGATGATTTCGGTTGCCTTTGCCTGCCTGCCGATCTTCGCCACCGGGCACCGCATCGCGCGCTGGGAAGGGGCTCTGTTCCTAGTTTACTACGTGGTCTACGTAACCTATCTGATCCTGGCCGCCACGCAGCACGACGCCCTCCACAGCTTCGGTTCAACCATGTTGGAGTTCATGCTTCCGTTGACCGGCGTCACGCTGCTGGTGCTCTGGGCGCAGCAACGCTCGCGAGAATCAAGTGAAACCCAGTAACCCGATGCCTAGCGCCGGAAGGCGTTTGACAAGGAACCGCCTAACAACCGGTTGCAGCGGACGGTCCGCTGCGCGGCCCGCCGCTGAACCGGAGCGTTAGGCGGATCTGAAGCAACTCGCGAACGTCATCGCTGCGGCCGAGCCGGGCGTATGCTACCAGGGTATGGACGGAGGTTTGAAGATTGTGAGGAAACCATCGGGCCCAGGCATGACGAGGGAACGAGCTCCCCGAAATAGGACGCTGTCGTGCAGCGACCAGGAGATTCTCGGCTTCTCCCAAAGCCTGAGGCGTCTGACCGAGTGCCTGACGGCAGACGCATTAGACAATGTCGTCGCAAATCAGGATCTCTTCGAGGCCGCCGAGTTCTTGCCGAAAGGCTTCGCTGACTTGGTGGTCATCGATCCGCCGTACAACCTTTCGAAAGATTTCAACGGGCAAGCGTTCAAGGCAAGAGGGAAGGACGAGTACTCCTCGTGGTTCGAGGCCGTTCTTGAAATTGTAGTTCCCACGCTAACGCCGCACGGGTCGGTATACGTCTGCTCCGACTGGAAGACGTCCATTCTCATCGCGCCCCTCTTGGAGAAGCGGCTGCGCGTGAGAAACCGAATCACCTGGGAGAGGGAAAAGGGCCGGGGCGCCAGGGCGAATTGGAAGAACAACACGGAGGACATCTGGTTCTGTACCGCTTCGGACTCTTACTACTTCAATGTTGATGCAGTAAAGCTGAAGCGCAAAGTCATTGCTCCGTACCGGAGCGACGACGGACAACCTAAGGATTGGGAAGAGAGTGCCGACGGGAACTATCGTCTTACGCACCCAGCCAATTTCTGGAGCGACATCACTATCCCCTTCTGGTCGATGTCGGAGAATACTGACCATCCCACCCAGAAGCCGGAAAAACTCATCGCCAAACTGATCCTTGCCAGCACAGTTAGGGGTGGATGTGTGTTCGATCCGTTCCTAGGCAGCGGCACGACCGCCGTGGTCGCGAAGAAACTGGGCCGACGGTTCCTTGGCGTCGAGCAGAACACGGAGTATTGCTGCTGGGCGCTGAAACGTTTGGAGGCTGCCGAGCGCGATTCATCGATTCAAGGGTACGTTGATGGGATCTTCTGGGAAAGAAACAGCCTCAGCCATCAGAAGGTCGACAGAGGCGGCCCGGCCGCCAGCGCGGAGTCTGCGGGCGATCTCGGCCTGTTCAAATGAGCAGACTCAGCCAGCTCTTGGAAGCAATCGCTTCTCACAATGGCATCAACGACAAGTCGAGACTCTCGGCCCTCCTCGCCGAGCAATTTGGCCTCACGCAAGACAGGTCCGTCTCCTATTGCGAGGACTTTGCTATCAGGTTCAGCGCGGCGGCTGGAAAGAGCTTCTCCAATACCGTCTTGTCGCTGTCGAACCTCAAGAAGGTCGATCACTTGCCGTTTCTTGCGTGTCTCGTGACGCCTCAGGAGAATTACGTGTTCCTGGCCAACACGACCCTGCTCAAGAAGATCAGTCACACGTCGCAGCAACTGCGCGTGGACAACATCAAGGGCAGCTTCAATGGCTCAGACATTCTTCGGGTGTTCGAGGGCATTCCCAACGTTCCGGCCAACATCGAGCGCCTCTTCAACATCCACGCTGGTCTGGGATTCGAGGGGAACCTCGTTCGTCTCGTCGAGGAGACGAACAACATCTCTCCGACCGGCCACAAGTACGCTGTAACCGATCTCTCCAAGCATCGGATCATGGAGGCTCCGGACCGCGCGATCCGATTTGCAGCCTCAGCTGACGCCGCCACGCTGAAGCGTGAGCTCGACGAGAGAGTCGACAGACACCGCAACGAAATCATCCTTGCTGCTCTGATCGAGAATGTCAACGTTCGCGGGAGGATAGTCGAGTACCTGATCGCTGGAGAGGATGAAGTGCTTCGGCAAGAAATAATTCAGGCGCTGCAATCCAAGGGAACGAGTAGGGGTATCCCAGCGTTCATGACGGAGAACGCTCTGGGTGATTATCAACGAGTGTTCGACGACTTCGTCACCGAGACGGACGTCAAGACCAAGATCATGATCTTGTCATCCAATCCGAAGGCATACAATCTGGACAAGATTCTCGAATTCCTTTCCCGCGAGAAGTCCGTGTTCATGTTTTACTTTGTGGGTGTGGATCCTGTGCGCATTGTGAACACGGTGCTGGTGTCGATGTTTCAAGCCGATCTCCTCCGCTCAACGATCCTCTTGAAGCACTGGTCAGGGCGAAACTCAAGGGGCGTTACGCAATTCGAGGGTAAGGCCATCGCAGATCTGATTCTCACGCCGAAGCACGAGATTCAGGCCGCCGAAGCGCGGGTGTTTTTGGAAGGCATAATCGCGCTGTAGCCGAGGGGAAACAGGCGGACACATTGACCGGCTAACAACAGCATGCAGCTGACGGCGCTGCGCGCCGCCGCTGATGCTGAGCGTTCGGCTGGGAGGGCTTGCATGGTCGCAGCGGGTGGAATCAACGGGCCGCTAGGCGGGAAGATCTCAGAAGCCTTTCTGGACTTCGCATCTCCGCTCATCGAGGCGGCCGACCCCCATGCTGGGCCTGCTGAGATCGAGCCCATCTTGAAGATTGCGTTCACGGTTTGGAACGCCGTTGTCTTTGATACCGTCAATGGGAACACCCGCTTTGTAGATAAAATTCGACAGGCCACGGCGAGTGACCTGGTTCCGGCGGCCTTCGTGGAGCTGTTGCTCTCGCGGAAGCGGCTTGTCTTCGGCAACGACGAGCGGCTTATTGGCAGATACGAACTCCGCCAGACGGATGGAGAGTGGGTTCTTCGTGCCGAGGCGAGGAATCCAAGGACCTGCTCTCGATGAGACGTGAGCCGAACCAGAACCAGTCGGCCTGCGCTGCGCTCCGGTCGCTGGTGCCTGCCAGCGTTCGGCGACAGGACGCGCCCGATCGGGGGTCTCCGGAGACACGGGTTTGTGGAGGTGTGGCGTGAGCATTGCGGCCAGTAGGAATCCGCGCATCCAAGACGTGGGGGTCACCCGAGAGCAGATCACTGCTCATCTCGTCGACGGGCGGGTGATTGGCGTTCCGCTCGCCTGGTCGTGGCGTCTCTCCGAGGCAAGCCCGGCGCGGCGCCTGAACTTTCGCATCACCGGCGCCGGTCAGGGTATCCACTGGCCGGCGCCGAACAAGAGCATGCATCCGTCGGCTCGCAAGGCTCGCCGCGGCTGATCGCGAGCGTTAGAACGCCCCAACTCGAGGAGGAAGATGGCTATGGCTGAAACGCCGGAGTATTTCCATCTGCGACCGGAGGTCGAAAAGGCCTACGGCTACACGCACGCCGTGAGAATCGGCGAAGACATCAAGATCTCGGGCGCCGTGAGCATGGATGATGAGGGCAACCCGACAGCCGTCGATGATCTGGAGCAGCAGATGAAGAACGCTTACTCCGATCTGGGCAAGGTTTTGAAGCACTATGGCTGCACCTTCGACGACGTGATCGTCGAGAACGTCTTTACGACCGACATGGCGAAGTTTCTCGAGGTCTCTTCGTATCGTAGCTCGATCTACACGAAGCAATTCCCGACCGGAAGCTGGCTCGAGGTCAAAGGGCTCGCCTTGCCCGAGTTCATGATCGAGATCGAGCTGGAGGCGCACAGGTCCAGATAGGGGTGCGTGAGTCGTTGGGCCACCCACATCGTCATTCGACCGAGGTAAGCAGGAACAAGCAGATGGCGACTGATCCAGCCAAACGGCAAGTCTCGACCTCGGAGAGCTCGGTCATACGCTGGCCGCTTGATTCTGAGCCTTCGATCCGCTGGCAAGTGATGCTCGACCTGACTGATGCGTCCGCGGACGAGGTCGGGGCCGCGCGTGCCAGGGTCGCGACCGAAGGCACGGGCGCGCGGCTGCTCGCTCTCCAGGCGCCCGACGGGCGGTGGGGCGGCGCGGCGTGGAATCGCGGCGTGGAATCGCGGGTGGGACTCCACGATGCACGTCCTATCGCTCCTACGGGAGATGGGTCTCGATCCCGCTAGCAACGAGGCGCGGCGCGCGGTGGGCCTCGTCCGCGACCGCGTGACTTGGCGAGGATGCGGTCCGCAGGAAGCGGACGACAATCCCTTCTTCGCCGGAGAGGTCGAGCCCTGCATCAACGGGCAGGTCGGGGCGGCCGGCGCCTACTTCGACCAGGACGTCAGGGGCATCGTCGACCGGCTGCTCGCCGAGCAGCTGCCCGACGGCGGCTGGAACTGCGAGGCCGCCAACGGCTCGACGCGGTCGTCGTTCAACACCACGATCTGCGTGCTTGAAGCCCTGCTCGAATGCGAACGGGCCGTCGGTGGCAGCCCAGAGGTGACCGGGTCCCATCTCCGCGGGCAGGAGTACCTCCTCGCGCGCCGCCTCTTCCGCCGGAGGTCGACCGGCGAGGTGATCGAGCGAGATCGCAAGGGCGCCGCCGCGTGGACGCGCTTCGCCTTCCCGACGTGGTGGCATTACGACGTGCTGCGGGGGCTCGATTACCTGCGCCGCTCCGGCCTCGCGCCCGACGAGCGCGCAGCCGAGGCGATCGACCTGGTGGCGTCGAAGCGCGACGACGACGGCAGGTGGCGGCTCGAGACCCAGTATGCCGGCAAGATGCCGGTCGAGACGGACGAGGGCGAGGGCCGGCCGAGCCGGTGGAACACCCTCCGCGCCTTACGAGTGTTGGACTGGTACTCAACTCGGGACTAACGCAGATGCCGCAGGCAGGAGACTGGCAACTACCTGCGCCATGAACTCCACGCAGCTTCGTGATCGTGCCTCGCACCTGGAGAGGATCGATGCTCACGGAGCACTGCAGGTGGCTCGTGGAGAGGCGGACAACGAACACTTCCATGGCAAACGACGAAATGGAAGATTGACCGGGCGCTGGGTTGATCTCAGCAGCAACGCTTAGGTTGACCTCCCATGGCAGTCTTCATATCGTTGGCTCCGAGTCGTGTTTGAAAGGAAACGCACTTGGGAAGAAGTAGTATGCCGCGTCATATCGGGTTCATTCCGGATGGCAATCGCCGCTGGGCTGTAGCCCGCGGCCTGACCAAAGAGGCTGGATATGCTTATGGTATCGATCCTGGATTGCTGTTGATCGCGAAATGTAAGGCATGTGGAATCGCGGAAGTTTCGATCTACTGCTTTACCCAGGACAATACCAAGCGGCCTGCCATTCAACATCAGGCATTCAGCGAGGCCAGCGTTGTATTTGCTTGTGAAATTGCGCGTCGTGGCGCAGCCTTACTGGTTGTCGGCGATGAGACATCGGCGCAATTTCCAGAAACATTGAAAACATTCCGACAGCGCCATGGCAGTGGAATAAAAGTGAATCTACTTGTCAATTATGGTTGGAAATGGGATATCGCCGGCCTGGCAAATGGTGGCCTGCGTTCAGATGAAGTCTCACGTCTGGACCTGATTGTACGCTGGGGCGGGGGACGCCGCTTGAGCGGATTTCTCCCGGTACAATCGGTTTACGCGGATATTTATGTCCGGGAGGAATATTGGCCGGATTACAGTCCGGAGCATTTTGAGCAGGCGCTTGCCTGGTTCAAGAACCAGGACCGGACACTCGGTGGGTAATGCGAAAGTGTGTTCTGTCATAATTTCTACATGGGGTGGAAACTGTCGGCGGAAAATGGTCAGGATCCGAGAGGGAGCCCACCCAGTCGTTGCAGTTGACGGGGCTGCGGCCGGCCGCTGAACTAGATCGTTCGACGTGGGAATTGCTGAGACCGAGACGCAAGACGGACGCACTGTGACTTTGCGATGGGTTCCGCGTCGTTCTGTCGCGCCCCTACTTGTCGCTCTGGCCCTCGTCGCGGTGACCGCGTGTGGTGATGACGCTACTGCTCCCGGACGCTGTGTTCATGAGTACCGAGAGCCGATTATCGAGCTTGTCTCAGCGCACGATGCGCGTTTCGGATCCGCTCTCAGCAGCGTCGTGCTCACCAACATCCGGTTCAACGGACACGTCCTGGAGCCATCCTTCCTTGCATCCGTCCAGCCAGCCTATGGGGTCACCGCTCGTGGCGACTCCCTTGTCTGCGCGATCCCCTGTGGCTTTGCCACGGAAGCCGGCAACTACATCTTCACGATCAGCGCAGCCGGCTATCCCCCCCCCCAGGATCGTGGCTATGAAGCGCAATATGGGGTGTTCCACGGAGGCTGCCCCTCTTACAGCGACGAAGGGCTGCGAATCGACCTGAGGCTCTGGCAGGAATGATGTTCACGTCTAACAAGCCGTTCGAGCGGCTCGGGTCCGCTGCGCGGCCGCGGCCGCTCAACGACGGCCTTCGGCGGTTTCTGCGGGCACTCCTGGCAACGGTCAGACGAATCGAACTCATCGCTCGAACATGGCCGGCATGAGCTACTCGGCCGAGTATTCAGGGGACGGCACATGCCCGATCGCGTCGGACCCGGTCTCTTGCTGAGGTAGCCAATGCGCGCATCGTCACTACGATTCGCCCTGCCACTGGTCCTCGTCGTGTCCGGGTGCCTCGGCGGATTTCGTATCGGGGAGACGCCCGCCCGGGCGCCGGAGTTCCGGCCCGAGCAGTTCTTCGCCGGTGTTACGAACGGTGAAGGCGTCGTCGCCGCGCGCGGCAGGGCCGACCGGCCGTTCCACGTGAGGAGCATGGGCCACAGCGAGCGCGATGGCGCCTTCGTCCTTGATCAGACTATCGTCTACGCCGACGGCAAGGTGGAGGAGCGCTCCTTCCGAATGTGGCGCGTCGACGAACACGAGTACGCTGGCAGTCTCACGGGGGCGTCGGGCCCCGTCTGGGCGCGGGCCGAAGGCAATAGCTTCCACGTGCGCTACACCATCAGAAAGCCGGCAGTCACGATGGAACAGTGGATCTACCTGCAGCCCGATGGCCGGACCGGGCTCAATCGCGCGACCGTCAGAGTACTCGGCATTCCCGTGGCGCATGTGTCGGAGACGATCAGGCGGCAGTGATCCAACACGCACGTTGCCGTTTCGGGCGTGCGAGAGGAGGGCGGCGATGTACAAGCCAGCACTCGATCGTATCGGCTTGGCTACTCCCGCGCGTAACAGATGGAGCCCAAATAGCGTGGCGCCGCCGAACACGCTGCAGCCGACGAGCGGCGCTCGCCGCTGAGCGGCATGGCGTTAGACCGCGGACATACGCGCCGGGTGCGTCGGGCGTGAATTCCAGGGAGCGGGCTGATGTACGCTTGTCAACGCACGCAGCAGGAGGGGTGTCATGAGCGAATTGGAACAAGTCAGCCAGGAACGCCGAGCGACACATGCGCTGGATGCGCTAGTCAAGGCAGCGGATCACCACGCACCCCTCCTCGAGAACAATGCCGTTCGAGTCCTCGACACCAGGGTCGGGCCAGGAGAGCGAACGCCGATACATGCACACGAGTGGCCGGCCGTGTTGTACGTCTTGAGCTGGAGCGAGTTTGTCCGCCGCGACCCGGATGGGAACGTCTTGTTGGACTCTCGAACTCTGCCCTCCAAGCCACCGCTTGGAAGCGCCCTATGGTCGGGGCCGATCGGTCCGCACTACGTTCAGAACGTCGGGCAGACTGACCTGCACATCCTCGCAGTCGAGATCAAGGGTCTGTAGGGCATCACAATGGTCGGCGCCAAACCGCGGCCCAACTCCTCGCTGGAGCGGAGCGCCAACAGCAGGCCACCAAGCACGGTAGGGAGACAAACGGGCAGAAGGAAATGGGATCGGACAAGGGGAGCCCCTGCACGGAGAATGCGATCGAGGCGCCCGTGGGCGGGCCACCGGATGACCTGACCAGCGCGCGCCGGCTTCGCGTCATCAGCGCACGGAAGGCGATCCGATGGAATCATCCGCCGAGGCAGGCGGTCGCTCCGAGCCGGGAACCAGCAGAGCACAACGGGCCGATGAACCAGCCGGCCGCCGTTTCGCGTCGCGACTCAACTCGAGGCGTTACCCTCTTCAAGTAGGAGTTCGCCCTTGGAAAAGACACGACTGGAGGCGTTCAGTGATGGTGTCATCGCCATCATCATCACGATCATGGTGTTAGAGATGAAGGTCCCGCACGGCGACGACCTCGCGTCGCTCAGGCCGTTGATTCCGGTATTCCTCAGCTATGTACTTAGCTTCATATTTGTAGGCATCTAGTGGAACAACCATCACCACCTCTTTCACGCAGTTCGACACGTGAACGGCCCAGCTCTATGGGCAAATCTCCACCTTCTGTTCTGGCTGTCGTTGACGCCCTTCGTCACGGGCTGGATGGGAGAGAACCACTTTCGAGCGGTACCCGTTGCGCTTTACGGGGTTATCCTCTTGATGACGGGAGTTGCATACTTCAACCTAGCCCGCGTCCTCATGAAGCACCACGGGAAAGACTCGGTACTGGCCAAGGCTATCGGCAGTGACTTCAAGGGGAAGGTATCTCTCGTGACCTATGCCGTGGCGAATCCGGTTGCCTTCGTCAACGCATGGCTGTCCATGGCGTGCTACGTCGCCGTGGCGGTCATCTGGTTCATACCAGACCGGCGGATCGAATCAGTTCTCAACGAATCGAGCGCCAAGGGTCCAAAGTTCTAACCCTGCGCCCGTGCGGACCGGCCGCCTGCGACGTCCGGTCGCACAGCTTTCTAGTTAGCCCGGGAAAGCCCCCCAATAAATACGCGCTTGTTTACGTTCATAGGAGGTGAAACAGGAACTTCGCGAATCGTTCGAATGCATCCTATCGCAGGGAAGGCCATTCCCAGCGCCGCAAGATTGGACATAGTCCCGGGATCCATCTCCCAACAACCCAATCGGGCTAAGTGACTCCTTCGGGCGATAACGAGCAGCGAGCGCTACGTGATACGCGACGAGCGGGATCAGCTCGTGGCGGAACAGCCCGGTTTACGTTGCCCCGAAGCAGTCTGCGCGGCGCTCATCCCCATCTGCAAGAACGCCTCCTGGTAAGGCCTGCCCCAAGATGAACGGCGAAAGATCTTTGAGGAGCAATCCAAGCAGGTCCATATTGGATTTCAATATTTGCCTGCCATCGCCCGACGGCTTCAGCACTGCCGCCACGTGGGAGAGAGCGAGCCATTCGATTTCTTGACTTGGTTTGAGTTTGCTCCATCCAATGAGCCGGCCTGACAGGTCGTTGCAGCCGACGTTCACCGCCCGCTTCGCGGTCGGCGGGCGCGGCTCAACTCTGGCGTCTGGTGGACTGAGCGCCGAAGTATTTCAGGGGACATGTCATGCGACACGACAGAACACTCGAAGAACTCTGGAACACTGCTCTGCCGGGCAAGCACGTGTTTGACCCGAGTTCAGTCAGTGTTCTTCCTCCTGTCGCCCAGAGATACCTGAGGCATGCACTCGCTCCCGGCGCGAAGCTCAGCACCTGCGTTCGGCTGACGATGACCGGCACGATCAAGCTGGAGCCTGGCTGGTGCGAGTTTGAAGCAGAACAGGTACTGCGCTGGGACCGCGGATTCGTGTGGGCGGCAAAGGCAAAGGTAAACGGGCTTCCTGTGGCCGGATCCGATCGGCTGGTGGATGGCGAGGGGGCCATGCGCTGGAAGTTGCTGGGCCTCTTCCCTGTCATGAAGGCCGACGGCGCGGAGATCTCGCGCGCGGCCGCGGGGCGTCTCCATGCGGAGGCCGTCTGGCTTCCCGCAGCTCTACTCAAGGCAAAGGTCACCTGGGCAGACCGGGGGAGCAACCACACCGTCGCGACGTTCGAGGCCCACGGAGAGCACTCGGAGCTCGACCTCGAAATCTCCCCGGGAGGCGCGGTCGTGAGCTGCTGCCTCCCTCGCTGGGGCGACATGCACACGGGCGCCTTCGCCTACCACCCGTTCGGCGGAACGGCTGACCGGGAACGGACCTTCGAAGGAGTGACCATTCCTGTCCGTCATCGTGTTGGCTGGTTGTTCGGTATGCCAGCCTTCGAAGCCGACGGCGAGTTCTTTCGATGCACTCTGGATACAGTCGAGTTCCGCTAGGGCCTCGTCGCGCGAGGAGGGGGCCACCCAACCCGCCGCTGCACTTAACGGCGTTTCACGCCTCAGGCGAGCGGCAATTCGTTAAGCGTCAATTGGAACGAAGTTGTCTATAGTCGCGGAATTCAAAGAGCGCGTACGTCATCTCGAGGGAGAGACGTTCGCACTATACCTTGCCGCGCGTCATCCACAAACGCCGTGGTACGCGAAGGTCTTCGTCGCCGGCATCGTCGCATATGCGCTCAGTCCTATCGACCTGATACCGGATTTTGTGCCGGTTTTGGGCTATCTGGACGACTTGATTCTGATTCCGCTCGGCATTGTCGTAGCGATTAAATTGATTCCGCAGAGAGTATTGGCCGAATGCAGAGCGCGGGCGCAGACAGCAATGGCTGGCGACAGACCGGTAAGCCGCGCGGCAGCCGCAGTCATCATCGGCATTTGGATCCTCCTCGGCGCACTGTGCAGCCTGTGGGCGTACGAAGCGCTTACCCGGAGACATGCCCCAGAATGATTGCACATTGACGTCTAACTACGCGTTGAAGCTGTCGAGGCGGACCTACGTTCAGCGCTTTGGTCCAGCTGCGGGAAGCCCGCCTCGCAGCCCAACGCTTTTCCGTTCGGCCCCATGTTGCCTTCGTCAAGCGACGCTTGGTTTGCAATTTGGAGCGCCAATCCCTTAGCATTTCTGTCGGCCGGAACTTCAGAAAAGGGGAGGTTCTCGTGAATAGAAAGCATTTCATCGCCAGCTCCATTCTTTGGGCTTCGGCGATTATCGCTTCTGCGATATTCGGTGCTCCGACGTACTTTTCCATCCTGTTGTTGCCAGCCCTGGCTACGGTCGCATTGGTCGTAACCTGGCCAAGCGTCCGTCCCGGTCAGTGTGACCACTAGCCGCTACTGAGGAGGAGCTATGCAGTTCCTGCCCACAGTGACGCGCGCCGAATGCCGTGGGGGACACCGCGTCCACTTGACGTCCCCGACGGGACATCGAGCACGGTCGACTTCGACCAGTGGCTCGTGGGCCCGATATTCGAACCGCTCGAGGACGCCGAGAGTTTCCAGCGATTATTTCTCGACGGAGGGACCGTATCGTGGGCGAACGCCTCGGACATCGCTCCCGAGTCTCTCTACGCGCGGGCAAAGTCGAGCGAGGCGGCCTGTCTCGGTGATGCAGCGATCCGGCTGCGCCAGCCGCTGATCGCGAGCGTTCGGCGGCGGAAACGACTCGCCAATACCCGTCCCACCCATGAGACCCACCATGCCCCATCGTGAGCGCCACCGGACGGAACGTATCGGCTGGCTGCGCGCGGCCGTGCTCGGCGCGAACGACGGCATCGTCTCAACGGCGAGCCTCGTGGTCGGAGTCGCCGCAGCGCACGCGACGGGCCACGACATCTTGGTGGCCGGAGTCGCGGGCTTGGTTGCGGGCGCCATGTCGATGGCCGCCGGCGAGTACGTCTCGGTCAGTTCGCAGTCCGACACCGAACGGGCCGACATCGAACGCGAGCGGAATGAACTCGCCACCGACGCCGTGGCGGAACTCGCGGAACTGACCGCGATCTACGTCAAGCGTGGCCTCGACCCTTCACTCGCAAAGCAGGTCGCTGAGCAGTTGACGGCCAACGGCGCCCTGGCCGCCCACGCCCGCGACGAACTCGGGATCACGGATGCTCTCAGTGCAAGGCCGGTGCACGCGGCGCTGGCCTCGGCGGGAACGTTCGCGGTGGGGGCGGCCATGCCCATACTGGTCGTCGTCACCGTTCCTGGGACGTATCTCATCCCCGTCGTCGCCGGAACGTCGCTAGTGTTCCTCGCTCTGTTGGGCGGGTTGGCTGCATCCGCCGGCGGCGCGGGCGCAACGCGAGGTGCTGTCCGGGTCGCATTCTGGGGCGCAATCGCGATGGCGCTGACCGCAGGCGTCGGGGCCTTGTTCGGCGCGGTCGTGTGAGACGGTCGGCCTGGGCGCGGCGCCAATGTCAAGCTCTCCGGCGCTCCGCCGCTGCTGAGGTTGGGCGTTAGCATCGAAACAACAACCGTTGGGGAGTATTGAGTCATGGCCCCGGAACTTCATGTGATCTTCGGAACCGGGGCGGTCGGCAGCTGGACCGCTCGCGCTCTGTGCGACGGTGGCAAGCGGGTGCGCGCCGTGAATCACAGCGGCGCGCGTCCTGACCTGATGCCTGCTCAAGTCGAGATGGTCACGGCAGACGCGTCGGATCCGTCGCAGGCGCGTGAAGCCGCCAAGGGCGCCAGCGTCGTCTATCAAGCGCTCAATCCGCCCTACCATCTCTGGGACGAGTTCTTCCCGCGACTGCAAGCGGGAGTACTAGGCGCAGCGAAGGTCGAGAACGCAAGATACGTGTCGGTCGAGAATCTGTACATGTACGACTCCTCGAAACAGATTACTGAGGACTCGACAACTGCACCAGTGTCGAAGAAAGGGGCGCTGCGCCAAAGGATGGCTGAGGAGGTGATGGCGGCGCATTCGCGCGGCGAGGTGCGCGCTGTTGCGCTGCGCTCCAGCGACTACTACGGACCTGGCGTGGTCGGCTCGGCTCTCGGTGAAATGGTCTTTGGTAAGCTGGTTGCCGGAAAGAAGGCCCGGATCAGCGGCTCGGCCCGCATGCCGCACTCGTTTGCCTATATAGAGGACGTCGGGCGTGCGGCGGAAGTGCTCGGTACGAACGACACAGCCCTTGGGCGGGTCTGGATTACCCCGCACGCCCCGGCCGAGACCCAGGGCGAGATGATCGACGAGGCGTGTCGAGTCCTTGGCACAGAGACTCGAGTCAGTGTGGTCTCACCGCTCATGATGCGCCTGGCGGGACTGTTCATCCCCGCAGCGCGCGAGAGCGTCGAGATGATGCACGAGTTCACGGCGTCGTTCGTCGTTGCGTCGACTCGGATGGGGCGCGAGTTCAACCTGTCCGCGACCCCGATACCGAGCGGCATCGAGCGGACGGTCTCATGGTATCGCGAGCGTTAGGCGGCCAGAACCCAACGAAGGATGTGTCGTTATGAAAGGTTTCGTGGAAAACATCGAGAGCATCGCCGTCCAGAATGAAGAGTTTCGCCGGGTGCTTTACACGGCGAAGAACTGCCAGCTCGTCGTCATGGCGTTGAAAACCAAGGAGGAGATCGGGGCGGAAGTCCACAAGCTCGACCAGTTCTTTCGGGTGGAGGAGGGGACGGGTGAGGCGATTCTTGATGGCGTTCGCACGGCGATCAGCGCGGGCTTTGCGGTGCTCGTCCCGGCCGGAATGAACCACAACATCGTCAACACCGGCAGTGTTCCGCTGAAGCTCTATACGCTTTATGCACCCCCGAATCACCGGGATAGCATCGTCCACCATACCCGCGAAGACGCAGAGGCGGATAACGAACACTTTGATGGCAGAACGACGGAATAGAGAATCGACTGGGCGCTTGCTTGATCACCGGACGAGCGCCCAACTTGACCTTCCCACATTGTTCCGGAGGCGGGCGGCCTGACAAACCGCTACGGCGCCGATTGAAACCAGCCGGTCCACTTGTCTTGCAGAAAGAGAAGTTCCGCGTGCTGGTCCACCTTGTCTGAGGAGGGATGTATGAACGAGGTTTCGGTCTTGAGTCTCTACGTTCTCCGCGCCACCTATCCCCCTTCTGGTTGTCGGTGTAGGGTCCATGATCTGGCCGCTCCTCCTGGGCTCGCCAGAGACTGGGGAACACTTCCGCGGCGTCACGTGGTGTCTTCTGAGCACTGTCGCGCTTCTGGCGCTACTCGGCCTTCGCTACCCGTTGAAGATGCTGCCGCTCCTTTTCTTCGAGCTGATCTGGAAAGCGACTTGGGTGATCGCAATCGGGCTTCCGCTGCGAAGCGCCGGCCGCCTCGAGGGCGCGTTCAGCGAAACCTGGTTCGCCAACGTGATGGGACTCGTGATCTTCACTCTTGCTATTCCCTGGGGCTATGTAATCCGCAAGTACATTCGTGAGTCGGGCGACCGCTGGTCGTGGTCGAGGGCTTCCGGTACGAGCGGCACACGTCCCGACGTTCGCCCAACCTGACGGGAGAGGAGGGCACGGTGGGCAGATCAGCCTCGCCATGATCACATCTCGACCCTGGCTGTCGTACTGTGCCGCGCTGATCTCTGCAGTCGGATCACTCGCGGCGCCCGCAGATCATCGGCGCGGGGTGGGCCGCAAAGGCGCCACTTTTCGAAACCAAACAAAACGGAATACGCCATCGGAGTCACCGTCGCTGCTGCGGTTGGACGGGGGGATGTCCCGTCCACCGGTGAAACTCACCGTGTGGAAAGCCGCTGTCAACTTTCAACGCTCAGAGGGACATGCCCTCGAGCGGGTCAACGACACCTATGCAGATGGAGCGTGAGATCCTAGAAAGCAGCGGTTTTCTTCCCGAAAACGAGCGAGTGAAGGTCCCGTTCATCCGCGTGGAGAAGGCGCCCTACCCGGTGACCGTGCTCTGTCGTGTCCTGGAAGTCTCGTGCAGCGGATGGACTCGCCTCGGCACCGGCGTCGATCGCCGAGTACATCCAGAGCTTCTACGAAACCCAGAAAAGGTATTCGACCCCCGACTATGTCAGCACGTTCGAGTACGAACCGAAGCATCAGATGGAGCAACAGGCGGCATGAACGAGGTGTTTACAAAATCGGGAAGGGTCAGGCCGCTGATCCGAACCGTTAAAAACCTGAATTTTCAAATTAAAGGCAACAATGCGAAAGATACTTGCAACAGCATCGGCAGCGATTGTGTTGACAGCAGCGACGGTACTTGTTCAGACGAGCAGCAGTCAGAACGGTCATATGATGGAAACTGAGCACGGATGGGGTTACGGATGGGGTCTTTGGATCACTCTGTTGATAGTTGTTCTCATAATCGTCGTCATTGGCGCTGTTTATCTCAGGAACAAGAAGTAGCGTACGAGTTATGTCAGGGATGCTTACGGCCATGCCTCTGCATTGAGCCCGGCTGGCTGACAAGTGGCTGAATCTGACAGTCTTTCGCGTCGCGCGTCTTGCATGCGCAAGGCGCCCACCCATGTTCGAAGCGGCAGTGACAGGGCGCCCAGTTGGGCGCGCTCTGAGGTCACAGCTTCTCCCCGGCCTCACTGCAGGCGCGTTGGGCGGTTTCTGCGGAGTCGCCGGGGCGCCGTGCGGGCGGTGTTCGCACTGGTCGACGCGCTGGATGTGAACATCGTGGCGTGGGTGATCAGCGTGAACACCGCGCTCGAGGTGCTCTTCGGACATCTGTTTTGGCGCTACGGCCTGGAAGCAGCCATGATTGCCCATGGTGTCGCGTATCTGGTGAACTACTTGCTGAACCCGTGATGAGGCGCGGCGTAACAAGCGGTTGTAGCCGACGTTGCTCCGCTACGCTCCGCATCGCCGCTGAACCGCGACGTTGGGCGGCCATTCTGGTACCGGCATGGCCGCAGGATCAGGGTTCGTGGGCGACGAGGAGGGCGACGGGCAATGACCGTTGAGCTCCGCACTCCTCAACCAGTTTGCTTTGGAGGCTCCCGATGCGTGTGATGATCACACTTTCGCTGATGCTCAACATCATCGTCCTGGCGCCGGTCTGCGCCGGCCTGCGCCGGCCTGATTGCCAACGCAAGTTGGGCCCGAAGAGCTTATGGCGATGCTATCGCGGCGCGCGGCATCCTGCTCTCGGTGTACCTGGCGATCGGCCATGCCTCGGCGCTCCTTCTCTTTCTTCGTGAACCGAAGCTCGTTGCTGTGCTCCTGCTGATGCAGGTTGTGTACAAGGTGATCACGCCGCTGACGGTGGGAACGCTCCGCAACCCGGTCGTCGTCAGCAACCTCGGTATCGCTTCCTTCCACGCCGTGACCCCCGTGCTCATCTGGCAGGCGAGGCAGTAGATAGATCGACGAACGGAGGCGGGGGCTAGTGCCGCAAACGGCGGATGGCGTAACCTTGGATTCAGACTGTGGGCGCCGTCTGTCGACGCAAGGAATTGCTTCGTCAATCGTCGGCTTCATCAGGCGCAGGCGGCTTGCAGATTCGTGAACAGTGGAGGTTGGGAAGTGACGGTGCGAGAGAAGAAACCTGAGCGCGACATCGAGGAGAACTACCGCAAAGAGCAGTTCGTCCTTAAGCTGCGCCGCCTACTGCCGGCACGAAAAGCCACACTATTGGGACCGGAAATGGGAAGTCTTCTGTCGGTCTCTGGGGAGACACGTTGAAAACCAGTCTTTCCGATCGCGCGCCGGGCCTGCGCGAGCGCGTCCGCGTTCTCATCGAGGATGTGCGATTCGAAAAAGTCATTACCGCACTGATCGTCGCGAACGCCATCACGCTCGGGCTCGAAACCTCGCCTGCGGTCGTCGCACGCTTCGGCGGTTTGCTTCACGTCATCGACCGCACGGCACTGGGAGTCTTCGTCGTCGAGTTGCTGTCGCGCTTCTTCGTCTACCGCACACGTTTCTTCCAGGATCCGTGGCGCGTGTTCGATTTCGTGGTCGTCGGGATCGCGCTCATGCCCGCGAGCGGTGCGTTCAGCGTCTTGCGCGCGTTGCGCGTGCTGCGTGTGCTGCGGCTCGTCTCGCTGGTGCCCTCGATGCGCCGGGTGGTCAGCGCCCTACTCACGGCATTGCCGGGCATGGCGTCGATCGTCGGCCTGATGGCACTCGTGATTTACGTGTCGGCAGTGCTGGCCACGAACCTGTTCCGCGCGATCGCGCCGGAGTTCTTCGGCGATCTCGGCGCCTCGCTCTTCACGCTATTCCAGGTGATGACGGTCGAGGGCTGGCCCGACATCGCGCGCGGTGTCATGGCGCAGTCGCCGTATGCCTGGATGTTCTTCGTCGCGTACTTGCTGATCGCGACGTTCATGGTATTGAATCTGTTTATTGCGGTGGTCGTCAACGCGATGCAGTCGCAGGTCACGGAAGACCTCAAGGGCGACGGAGAGGCGCACACCCGGTTGATCCTCGACGAGGTGCGCTCGTTGCGGCAGGAGATCGAGGCGCTCCGCAGGTCTTCCCCATCGTGATCTCCCGTGGAGGGAGGCAGATGGGCTCGCCGTTATCCTCGCCGTCGACCGTGGTATAGAACCAGTTCTCCAGGCAGTTTGATCCACGAAGGAGGGGAGTAGCGAATGGTTTTGCTCTGGGCGGCATTTATCGGCTTTGTGCTTCTGCTGTTGGCGCTGGACCTGGGGGTCTTTCATCGGAAGGCCCATGTGGTAACGGTGAAGGAGGCCCTCGGGTGGTCTGCCGTGTGGGCCACGCTGGGGCTGTCCTTTGCCGTGTTCGTCTACTACGGGTACGAGAACCAGTGGATGGGGCTGGGTCGTTCGATCGATGCTGCCGACGGGCTGATCAACGATGGCGCGACGGCGACGGTCAAGTACCTGACGGGTTACGTCGTTGAGAAGTCACTGAGCGTTGACAATATCTTCGTGATTGCCATGATCTTCGGCTTCTTCGCGGTCCCGGCGATGTACCAACATCGGGTATTGTTCTGGGGCATCCTGGGCGCCTTGGTGATGCGCGGCGCGCTGATCGCCGTCGGCTCGACACTTGTCGCAGAGTATCACTGGGTCCTGTACATCTTTGGCCTTTTCTTGATCTTCACGGCGATCAAGATGCTGGTTCTGAAGACCGAGCACAGCGACCCGAATTTGAACCTCGTCGTCCGGCTGACGCGACGTTTCTTTCCCGTCACCGCGCGGTTCCACGGGCAGCACTTCGTCGTTCGGGCTGGAGCACCGGCCTCATACGAGAGCGAGTTCCCCGGTACCGCCGCCTTGCCGGATGAAGCCGTGGACCGAGCCGAGCCCGGCACGCTGATGCTCACGCCCTTGGCCCTGGCCCTGATCATGGTCGAGTTTACGGACTTGGTTTTTGCGGTGGACTCGATCCCGGCGATCTTCGCTATTACAGCCGATCCGTTCCTGGTGTTCACAAGTAACGTCTTTGCCATTCTCGGCTTGCGCTCGCTCTATTTCGCCTTGGCGGGATTAATGGACAAGTTTAGATACCTCAAGGCGTCCCTCGCTCTGATTCTGATGCTGGTGGGTGTGAAGATTCTGCTCGCCGCTTGGCTCAAGGAACAGCTCGGGAAGAACTTCAACTTCTATTTGCTGGCGGTGGTGCTTCTCATCCTGGCCGGCGGAGTAGGCTTGTCATGGATCGCGGATCGACGCGAAGCCAAGCGCCGCCCTACTAACCGATGAAGGTGACGCCGCGCCTCATGAGTCGACTCCCGCCTCGTCGACCTGCGGCCATGGCCTCCGATGCCGAAGCCTATCGAGTGGCGGCCCAGTAGCCGGCGCCGGAGACCACGGTCGTGAGCGCCATGCCCCACGCTAGGTCCACGATCACGATGAGCAGCGGGAAGTCGCGAATGAGTGCAAAGCTCGTCAGGTCATACGTCGCGTATGCAGCAAGCCCGAAGAACGCGCCAAAGCCCAGCGCGCGCGCGAGTGACTTGTGTTCGGCTGCCGGCATGACCACGAACACGACGACTGCCGCGACGTAGAGCAGGTAGAAGATCAGGGCGGGCGCCCACTTCACGTCGGGACGCAGCAGTGTCGCCATTTCGCGCGCGTAGAGGGGCTTCGCCACGATGCCGAGCCAGAGCATGTCCAGTGCGAACATTGTGACGCCGGTAGCGGCGAATGCCATGAACATGGTGGCGAGGTTCATCGGGAGATCTCCATGGGTTCGTCAGGCGTGATCACGGAGGGCACGGTGGCGCCGAACCGTTCGGTGAGCAAGCGCGCCAACCTGCCGAGCGGGCCGAAAGGCAGCACATAGACCACCGCGTCGGTCATCTCGACGCCAGCAGGCACGGTGCGAAACGTGTGGCGGTGATACGCGATTCCCAGGACATCGGAATCCCGGCAATGCGGAGCCGGTAGCGGATGCGGGTCCCCTGCCGGACGGTGTCGTCGTTCGTGAACAGGATGCGGAATCCATGCCAGGACGGCGTGATGGCCTCGAGGTTGTGCGGTGGAGCCGGGTGCGAGGTCATTGCGCCCGCGCCATGCGCGCGAGCTCGGCGCGCAGGTGGCCAACGCTCTCGCATGCGATCATGCCGCGTCTGCGGACGTCGTGCACCAGCCCGGCCACGCCCGCTCCGCCGATCAGCAGTGGAATGGTGTCGCTCAGCTTTGCCCGCAGGCCGCGCACTTCGGACACGATCTTGGCGCGGTCTTCGACATACACGATACTCAGCGCCACGGCGCTGGCGTCGGTCGCGGCGGCCGCGGCGGCAATGTCGGCATCAGGGATATCCGGGCCAAGGTAGACGATGGACCAACCGTCAAGGGATGCGGCGGCGGCCGAAATCGCCGCGCCCACGGCGTGACGTTCGCCTGACGGCGTGGCAACCACCAGGCGCAGCGCGGACGGCGCCGCCGGCATGGCGTGAATGGTTTCGAGGGCGATGGCGATCACGGCCGCAGTCGCGAGATGCTCCTGCGCGATCGTCAGTCGCCCGCTGGCCCAGCCGTCCCCCACGCTTCGCATCAGCGACGGCACGAGCTGTTCGAGGAGCCACAACAGGCCTCTGCGCGCCATCGCTCGGCGGAGCAGCTTGTCGAGCGACGTTCCGTCAAGTGCGACGATCGGCGCCATCGCCGCGTCCACGTCGCGCGCAGTCGACGCATCGGCGCCGAGATCCGGCTGCGGCAGCGCCGCCTGGTCTTCGACCGCCATCCGGGCCAGCTCGTCGGTGCCGAGTTGCGCGACGGCGCTGATGTTGCGGCCATGGCGCGTCGCGGCCGCGAGCAACCGGAAGCGGTGCACGTGTTCATCAGAATAAATCCGCTGGCCACCTGGTGTTCGGGTCGGATCGACAGCCCCGTAGCGGCGCTCCCAAACCCTTATCACGTCGCAGGATAGGCCGGTGCGGGCCGCCACGACCGAGATCGGGTGTATGGCTAGCGCGTTCTTCACGGACTGGTTTGCCTCTGCATCCATGTGCCAATTTTGCACTACTGTCTATATATTGTCAAGGTGAAGGCTTAGACAATGGCTTGACAATGGCGATTTGGATCGGCAATCTCATAGTTCGACGCTGGACAACACGTGAACAACCAATCCACAAGTACATCGCAATGAACTCGGTAAAGCTCGCGATCATCGCCGCCGGCGCGGCGCTCGACACCTCCACGTCCAGCGCACAGTTGGCCGAGCGCAAGAGCATGCAGATGGGGTCGAAGAACATCGCTGAAGTCGCCGTCGGTGCTGGCTTCACTCCGCTCGACGCGATGCTCGAGGACCCGGTCCAGCTTGCCCCGATCCTGAAGTACCATGTCGTGTCCGCCAAGGTGACGGCTGCTGACGTGATCCACGTGATCGAAACGGTCGTGCCCGCCTGCTCACTCAACTCCAGGGGGCCATCGCACCGATGCGCGCGCTCACCACGATTCTCTTGATCGCTGCCATTCATGGGCAGGCGGAGGCGCTCGTGCCCACGTTGTTTGGCGTCCGTCCCGACTCGACGGTTCGGTTTCCGGAGGTGGAAGGATCCAACCTCGAGGGACGCCGGTTCTCGTTGCCCAATGACTTTGGCGGCGAGCTGAACATCGTGCTCGTTGCATTCCGGCGCGAGCAACAAGACGATGTGAACACCTGGGCGCCGTTCCTCGAGGCGACGGCGGGCAAGCACCCTGCGGTGCGCGCCTATGAGCTGCCGACGCTGAACCGTTCGTACCGGATCGTGCGCGGCTTCATCGATGGCGGCATGGCGCGCGGCCTTCCCGAGAAGGCCGCGCGCGAGACGACGATCACGCTTTACATAGACAAGGCGCCGTTCAAGAAGACGCTCGGCATCAACTCCGAGGATGCCATCGTGACGATGCTCGTGTCGCGCGATGGTCGAGTGCTCTGGCGCGCAGACGGGCGCCACACTGCTGAGGCGGCCGCTGATCTTGCGGCCGAGATCGAACGCCTGACGGCCAGCAGCGCGCCCTGATGCGCGCTGCTCGCCCTGGACCACCAACCATCGGGCGCCTGCTCCTGACCGTGCGCCGGTGGTTCGATTGCTACCTCCTCGAGGCCCTCTCCTGGGCCGGGCTGATCTGCAACCCGAAGCCGGCGCCCGCGGGCGTGTATGAGGAAGCGTGCGAGCAACGGCCGCGCGCCGAAACCGCACGCGCGGCCTGAGCGGGCAGATCGTCACCCCCATGGCGTCCCTCGCAATCGTCGGTACGGGCATCGCCGGCCTCGGCGCCGCGCATTTTCTGCACAACCGTTTTGATCTCACGCTGTACGAGCAGAACGACTATCCGGGCGGCCACACCAACACGATCACGGTGGACGAAGACGGTCGGTCGGTGCCGATCGACACGGGCTTCATGGTGTTCAATCACGTCACCTACCCGAATCTCACGCGGCTCTTTCGTGAACTCGGAGTCGAGACGAAGCCGACCTCCATGTCGTTCAGCGTGCAGCACACGCCGAGCGGACTGGAGTACAACGGCGGCAGCGTGAACCAGCTGTTCGGGCAGCGAAGGAACCTGCTCAACCCGCGTCATTGGCGGATGCTGATGGCGGTGGACCGCTTCAACCGCGAGGCGGTCGCCGCACTCACGGAACGTCGCTGGGCTGAGTACACGCTGGGCGAGTACGTGGCCGAACGCGGCTATGGCGACGATATGCGCGATCGGTATCTCATCCCCATGGGTGGCGCGGTGTGGAGCACGCCGCCCGACCGGATGCTGCGATTTCCCGCGATGACGCTCCTGCGGTTCTGGCACAATCACGGGTTCCTCGGGATGCAGACGCAGCACCCGTGGTACACGGTCGTGAACGGAGCCAAGTCGTACGTGAACAAAATGACGGCGCCGCTGCGTGGTCGCGTCCAGCTGGAGAGTCGCGCGGTGCGCGTGGAGCGCCGAGGCAACCGCGTGGCGGTCGCGACGCAGAGTGGTGGCGTGCGGGAGTTCGACAAGGTGATCCTGGCCTGCCATGCCGATCAGGCGCTCTCGCTGCTCGCCGACCCGACCGAGGCCGAGCGCCGGCTGCTGAGCGCTTTCAAGTACCAGCCGAACACGGCCACGCTCCACACGGACGCATCGTTCATGCCGCGGACGCGCCGCTGCTGGGCGAGCTGGAATTACCGGATCGACGAGCAGACGGACGGTGGCCTGCTGCCCACCACGCACTACTGGATGAACAGCCTCCAGGGCGTGTCGCGGCGGAAGGACTACTTCGTGTCGCTCAACAGCGACGACCGGATCGCACCGGGAGAAGTGCTGAAGCGCATCGAATACGAACATCCGCTGTTCGACTCCGCGGCGGTTGCCGCGCAGCGCGAATTGCCCTCGCTCAACCAGATCGGACCGGACCAGACGACGTACTACGCCGGCGCTTGGTTCAAGTACGGGTTTCACGAAGACGGATTCACGAGCGGCCTCGACTGCGCGCGCGCCGTCTCCGGCGAATCGATCTGGGCATGAACTCGGCGCTCTACGAGTGTCAGGTGATGCACCATCGGCTGACCCCCGTGGTGCATCATTTTCGACACCGGATCTTCATGTTCGCGCTGGACCTGGATGAACTCGACTCCGTGGCCGCGCGTATACCCTGTTTCAGCCGGAATGCCGCGAACCTCTACGCGTTCCGCGACGGCGATCACCTCACGATGCCGGGCCTGGAGGGCGCGTCCACGAAAGAGAATGTCATCGCCTGGCTCGCCGCCGAGGGCATGCCGTTCCCTCCGAAGGGACGCATCACGCTCGTGACCTTGCCGCGCGTGCTGGGGCACATCTTCAATCCGGTCTCCTTCTACTTCTGCGACGACGGCGCCGGTACGCCGCTCTGCGCGATCGCGGAAGTGGGAAACACCTTTGGCGAGCAGAAGCCGTACTTGCTGCGCCCGGCGTCGGAGTCCGGAGTCTTTCGACTCACGGCGCCGAAGCACTTCTACGTTTCTCCGTTCTCTCCGCTCGATCTCACGTTCGAGTTCACGCTGCGGGCTCCGGGCGACCGGCTGGACGTTCAGATCAATGAACGCGCGGGCGATTCGCCCGTGCTGTTCAGTTCCGTCCGGGGCTCACGGTCGCCACTGACGACGTTGAACCTCGCGTGGATGTCTCTGAAATACCCGCTCATCACGCTCGAGGTGATCGGCCTGATCCACGCGCACGCGGCCGTGCTTTGGCTCAAGCGCGCGCCTTGGCGCCGCAAGTCGGCCAACGCCGAATTGCAGCGCGACCTCTTCAGGCCGCACGCTTCCACTTCAGGAAAGGCCACATGACCGAATTCGCATCGTCCCAAGCCGGTTCGTTTGCTTCCGTTCCGGCCCTTGCCGGTGGCGGACTGTATCGGCGGCTCGTTCTGGACGCGCTCGCCAAGATGACGGCCGGACATCTTCGCCTCGACCTTCCGGGCGGAGAGACGCTGAACGTCGGCGCGCCGGGGGCCGACGTGAGCGCGACCATTCGCGTCGTCAACGAGGCCTTTTTTCCGAAGTGTGTGCTTTTCGGCGACATTGGGTTCGGCGAGAGTTACGTGGCCGGCGATTGGGAAACAGACAGCATCGAACGCGTGATCGCATGGGCTGTGCTGAATGTCGAGCATTCGACGGCGATGTCGGGCTCCGCATCGCGCGCTCTGGCGCTCAACCTGCTCAAGTCGTACAACCGGCTCCTCCACTTGCTCAGGCCCAACAGCATGGCGACGAGCCGAAGGAACATCGCCGAGCACTACGACCTCGGCAACGACTTCTATCGGCTGTGGCTCGACGAGACGATGACGTACTCGAGCGGGTATTTCATGGAGGCCGGGCAGTCTCTCGTGTGGGCGCAGATGGCGAAATACGACGCGCTGTGCCGCAAGCTCCGGCTGCAGCCCACGGACCATGTCCTCGAGATCGGCTGCGGATGGGGCGGATTTGCGTCCCATGCCGTCAGCACCTACGGGTGCCGCGTGACGGCTGTGACCATTTCCCAGGCGCAGTACGAATACGCGCGCGACCGATTCGTCCGTGAAGGAATCGCCGATCGCGTGGACCTGCGCATCGCCGACTACCGGACGCTCACCGGCCAATACGACAAGGTCGTGTCCATCGAGATGATGGAGGCCATCGGCGACAAGTACCTCGAGACGTTCACGGCGCAACTGCACGCGCTCGTGAAGCCGGGCGGTCTGGTTGGCCTGCAATACATCACGGTGCCCGATTCGCAGCACGCGGAACTCAAGCGTGGTGTTGACTGGATCCAGAAGCACATCTTTCCGGGATCGCTTCTGCTCAGTGTCGGCCGCGTGAATCAGGCGCTGAATCGCACGGGCGACCTCTTCCTTCACCACCTCGAAGACCTCGGGGCGAGCTACGCGCGGACGCTGCACATCTGGTGGGAGCGATTCAACGCTCGCGCCGCCGACGTGCAAGCGCTTGGCTTCAACGAGCGATTCATCCGGAAGTGGAACTACTACCTCCAGTATTGCGAAGCGGCGTTCACGATGCGCAATATCAGCGTCGTGCAGGCCATCTACACCCGACCCAACAACCGGACGCTCCACCGTCCATGATGAACGCATGCCGATGACAGCGGCGACTGCGGCGACTGCGGCGCTGTACTTCACGCTGTGCCCACCCGTCCGCGCCATGGCCGCGGGGGTGCGGGTGCGAGGTGCGGAGCCGCGAATGACGGCGCAGCAACAGCCCGCCGCAGCGGAGCCGGAATGATCTCCTCCTTTGTGCTGGGGCTCGCCATCGCCGCCGCCTATTTCGCGGCGACGTGGGCGATCAGCGTTCGCATCCGGAACTACGGGCTGCTCGACGTGGCATTCTCGTACGGCGTGGCGATCCTTGCGCCCATCTACGCGTGGACAGGGCCTGGATTCGCCGCGCGGAAATGGGCGTTCGCCGCGATCGGCGCGGTCTGGAGCCTGCGACTCGGCACGTACATCCTGGTGCGCGTGATCCGGCGCCATCCGGCGGAGGACGCCCGGTATGCGTCGTTGCGGCTGCGTTGGCCGGGGCCGCTCGGGTTCCTGGTGTTCTTCGAGTTGCAGGCCCTGCTCGTGGCCGTCTTCTCGCTGCCGTTTCTCTTCGCTTCGTTCAATCCCGCTCCGGCGATCGCGGCCGTGGAGATCGTCGGGCTCACGCTGGCGGCCGCCGGCGTGCTCGGCGAGACCGTGGCGGATCTGCAGATGCAGGCGTTCAAGCGCGATCCGGCGAATCGGGGCCGGGTGTGCGAAATCGGCCTGTGGCGATACTCGCGTCACCCGAACTACTTCTTTGAATCGCTCGTGTGGTGGGGGTTTTTCGTCGCGGCGCTGGGATCTCCATACGGATGGCTGACCATCGCCTGCCCGTTGTTGATGCTCTACTTCCTCCTCCGGGTGACGGGCATTCCGTTGACTGAGGAGTATGCCGTCCAGAGCAAGGGCGATGCGTATCGCGAGTACCAGCGCACCACCAGCGGATTCATACCATGGCTGCGCCGCCGGTGAGCAGACACGTGAAACGAGTTGGCAAGGAGCGAAAGGCTTGGCACTGAACGATGCAGTTTCCGCAGAGCCATCGAGGATTTTTCTGACGGATGCTACTGGGTACATCGGCGGACGCTGGTTGCGGCTGCTAGAGAACGTCCGTTCACAAGTTGAGTGCAACAGCGGGAACGAGAGAAATGACCTGGGCTCCGGCTAGCTTCAATCCTCCGCCGAGAGAAAGGAAGTCATGAAGCCCACTCGTGTCCGGTTCGCGCAGGCCAGTCTGACTTCGGTCGAAGTCATTTTGGCGCTTCGAGATCGGGTTGCCGGAACGACGTGAGCGCGGGCTGGAGTAGTTGATCTTGCACGTAGCGCAGGGTTCGGAGGCGAGTCCAGCCGGTGCGGATGGTGAGATGGATCCAGGGGATCAAGGCGTACGCCAGGAGAGCGACCCAGAGCTGGATGAGCACGGCGTTGCGAGAGCGGCCCCAGAACGTCTTGACCGCGAGATGCTGCTTGATCCACTTGAAGAAGAGTTCGACCTGCCACCGCTCGCGATAGAGCTGAGCGATGGTCCGGGCCGCGAGTTCTCCACTGTTCGTCAAGAAGACGAGGCGCTGGTTCGATTCTAGGTCTCGAGAGGAGATCCGCCGTCAGCTCGAGCACGGAAGAGTCGAGGCTGTAACGAAGGCGCTTCAGTCGCCGGGCTTGGGTTCCGGTCAGACCGTGGCAGTGGTTCAGCACCTGGGCCATGAGTGCGCGGAAGAACTCGTGGCGGCGCGATCGGTTCGCGTCGGCCAAGGTGGAGCGGGCCACGCGGGTGAGACCCAGACACTGGCGGAGTCGGGGCAGGTCTTCCCGGAGCGAGACCAGGTGGCGAAGGCTGGAGACACCCCGGAGATGTCCGAGCAGGAGGACGTAGAGATGGTTGCGGGCGTGGAGGGTGCGAGCGCGGCGGTCCACTCCGAAGTCGTCGATCGCATTTTGGATCATGGAGTTAGGAATCTTCCGCACCAGTTGGAGGAAGAGCGTGGTAGTTTGGCGCACGGTTTGGGCCTCCCGGTGGCCGAGGTCGAGGGTTGCTAATACACTTCCCTCCTACCTCCAAAGCCTGGAGTCTCAAACCGTTTTTGCTTGCCCCACCCTCTCGATCGCGTAACTCATTTTGCCCATTTTGGTTAGACTGACCCGCACGATGGCCGGCCGAACCGGACACGAGTGGCTCGGAGGGACATCCCCGCAATCCGTTCACCATGGCGCCATTCCCAACCAGGTTGTCAACCACTCTCCCTCTAGAGAGAGAGCGCGAGAGAGTCTAGGCCCCTGACGCGCCCAGACGCGACGAATTCGGTTAACAGCGGCCTCAGCCGCCCATGACGAGAGAGCCCACTCACCTCCGCAACAACGCCCAAACCCACGACAAACCCGCTAAATCAAAGACCCCGTCGACACGTTGCCGACGGGGTCGCAGTTCAACTCTGGCCCCTGAAAACAGGCATGCCAGCCGACGATGGCTCCCCATTCGGTCGGCTGCACCAACCAAGTTCTCTGGTCGGCCGAAAAGATTCAACTCATTCTCAGGCTGATTCCCCAGGCAGGTCAATGGGTTGCGTGACGGCCTCGCACGAGACCCAAGAATGCTACCCCATTCACCGATCGCACCCATGCTGATCCCAAGAAACCTCGATCGGGGTGTGGCGGGCGCAGATCGACGACCCCGGAAC
>Ga0163153_10001556_pt1 | contig 36005 bp, 32 predicted proteins | sample OliLakLV19MP6IB1_FD_148629 | JGI IMG/M metagenome (GOLD analysis project Ga0163153, IMG submission 148629) | Freshwater microbial mat bacterial communities from Lake Vanda, McMurdo Dry Valleys, Antarctica - Oligotrophic Lake LV.19.MP6.IB-1 | ecosystem: Environmental > Aquatic > Freshwater >... | reverse complement strand
GCCGCGAGCAGCTGCTGGGCGGGGTCAGCAGTGGGCCGCACCGACTGCTGGTGTCGGGGGCTACCATCGGGGTGCCATGACCGACCACACCAGCGCGCCCTCCTCCCCCGATCCCGCCCTGCTCCTGCGGCCCGCCACGGCCGACGATGCGGAGGTGCTCGCCGGCCTGTTCACCGACGAGGGCTACCCCGTCGGGTCGAGCGACATCGTCGAACGCCTGGAACGCTTCGGGACCGCCGAGTCGCGGGTCATCGTCGCGGAGCACGAGGGTGCGGTCCTGGGGTTCATCGCCATCCATGCCGTCCCGCGCTTCGAGCACGACGATCGATTCCTGCGCATCGTCGCGCTGGTGGTGGATGCCGGCGCCCGCGAGCGCGGCGTCGGGCGAGCGCTCATCGCGGAGGCTGAGCGCATCGGCACGGAGCTTGGGGCCGCGTTCGCCGAGATCACTGCCGGGCATCATCGGCCAGAGGCACGTCGCCTGTACGAGGCCGTCGGGTACGATGCGACCGTGGCCGCGTACCTGCGGAAGCGGCTCTGACCGAACGCCTCGCATCGTTCCCGCGCCTGCGCCTCCGCGAGGGGGCCGCGGAGCTGCTGGACCTGCCCTGGGAGCGGCCGCTGTCGGCCTGGGACGAGGACGCCGACGGACTCATCGCCGGCCTGCGCTTCCGGGACCTGCCGGTCGGGCCGTCGCGCCACCTCGTGCGCTTCATCGTCAGCGACCGGCGGACGTACGCCCTCAAGGAGGAGCCCCTGGGCGTGGCCACGTCCGAGTTCGACGTGCTCCGCCACCTGGAGCGCCTCGGCCTGCCGGCTGTGACCGCTGTCGGCCTGGCCGCCGCCCCGGAACGTGGCTCGGCCATCCTCGTGACCGAGTTCCTGGCCTACTCGATCCAGTACCGACGCTTGCTCATGCGCTTCCCGACGGGACCGGGCCCGTACCGTGACCGTCTCCTGGACGCCATGGCCTGGCTGCTCGTGGACCTGCACCGGACAGGCGTCTACTGGGGCGACTGCTCGCTCGCGAACACCCTGTTCCGACGTGACGGCGACAAGATCCAGGCCTTCCTCGTGGACGCCGAGACGAGCGAGATCCACCCGCGTCTGTCCGACGGCCAGCGGGGTTACGACCTGGACATCCTGGTCGAGAACGTCGGTTTCGGCCTGGCGGACCTGGGTGCGATGCAGGAGCGACCCGACGCTTTCGATGATGCCGTGGAGGCGGCCGAGACCGTGCGCACGCGCTACGCGCAGGTCTGGGACGAGGTGACCATGGAGCCCGAGGTCTCACCCGAGGACCGCCACGCCGTGCGCGCCCGGGTGCGCCGCCTCAACGAGCTCGGGTTCGCCGTGGACGAGATCTCCATGGAGCCGAGCGCCTCGGGAGCCGACACGGTCAGGCTCACCGTGGTGGTCGCCAATCGGCGCTTCCACGCCCGCGAGCTGGCGCGCCTGACCGGATTGCAGGCCCTGGAGGGCCAGGCGCAACTCCTGCTCAACGACCTTCGCGAGTACCGCGCCTGGCTGGAGTTCTACGACGGCCGTCCGGTTTCCGAGACAGAGGGCGCCGATCGCTGGATCAACGAGGTGCTGGAGCCGAGCCTGGCCGTCCTCGTGCCGGCCATCGGCCTCGGCCGCGACCCGCTCCAGGCGTACTGCGACGTGCTGGAGCAGAAATGGATCCTGTCCGAGTTGGTCGGTACTGATGTCGGCCTCCAGGCCGCCATCGATTCGTACCTGGGGCTCGGCGCGCCGGCACCGGAGGCCGGCGTGGACGCCGGCGCGTCGGTCCTCGACATCGACTGGTCGGGCGCCCTCGATCTGCCGTGGGGCGACGACGACGAGGCCGAAGCCGACGACGACGAAACCGAACCGGACGACGTCGACACCCGCGACGTCGATGACGACCGGGGCTGACGGAATGGGGACGACGAGGCGGCCGCACGCGTGGCACCATGCCGTCGCCATGGATACCGTGACCGCGACGCCGACTCCGGCTGCTGATCCGTTCGACCCCGCCGATCCCGCCGATCCCGCCGGCGCTTCCGTCATCGCCGTGCGCGGCCTGACCAAACGTTACGGCGACACACAGGCCGTGGCGGGCATCGACTTCGATGTCCGCAAGGGCGAAGTCTTCGGCCTGCTCGGTCCCAACGGTGCCGGCAAGACCACGACCGTCGAGATCCTCGAGGGCCTGCGCACGCCGGACGATGGCCACGTCCGCGTGCTCGGGGTCGACGTCGCGAAGCAGCCCGACGCGCTCAAGCCCCGCATCGGGGTCAGCCTCCAGACGGCGGCCCTCTACCCGAAGCTCACCGTGACCGAGGTCATCGACCTGTTCCGTTCCTTCTACTCGGCGTCGCGGTCGACCGCCGAGCTCATCGACGCGCTGGAGCTTGGCGAGCGGCGCCACGCCCAGACGAGCGTCCTGTCCGGCGGCCAGCGACAGCGGCTCGCTGTCGCACTGGCCCTGGTCAACGATCCCGAGCTGGTCTTCCTCGACGAGCCGACGACCGGCCTGGACCCGGCCGCCCGGCGCTCGCTGTGGGACCTCGTGCTGGGCATGAAGGCACAGGGCCGGACCGTGCTGCTGACGACGCACTACATGGAGGAGGCTGAGATCCTGTGCGATCGCCTGGCGATCATGGACCACGGCAGGATCCTGGAGATGGGCACGGTCGATGAGCTCGTCTCCAAGCGCTTCCAGGAGCGTGCCGTGCGCTTTGATGCGACGACGGCCGTGACCGTGCCCGAGCTGCAGGCGCTGCCCGCGGTCCGCTCGGTCAAGGACGAGGGCGAGATGCTCGTGTACACGACCGATGTCGGCGCGACCATCGGCGCGTTGCTCGCCCTGGCCGAGTCGCGCGACGTGGAGCTCGGGAACCTGGCCATCCGCCGGGCCACCCTGGAGGATGTCTTCCTGGATCTCACCGGCCGAGCGCTGCGGGACTGATCTGTGCAGGCCCTCATCGCGCTCACCATCGCCAATATCAAGAGCTACCTGCGCGACCGGGCGGCGCTGTTCTGGACGCTCGCGTTCCCGCTCATCTTCATCTTCATGTTCGGGTTCATCTTCCAGGGTGGCGGTAGCGGTGGCTCGCTGACGATCGCCTGGGCGGATGCCGACGGGTCGCCCGCGTCGACGCAGCTCCGCGATGCGTTCGCCGGCCAGGAGACGATCGAGCTCCGGGAAACGACGGAGGACGACGCGCTCGCGCTCATGCGCGCCGGCGAGGTCGACACGGTCATCGTCGTGCCGGCGGGCTACGGCGAGACCGTGGCGGCCGGCGGCAGCGGCAGCGGCAGCGGTCCGGCGACCATCCGGGTCTACACCGATCCATCCCGGCAGGCGCTGGCCGGCACGGTCTACCAGGCGGTCGGAGCGGTGCTCGGCGTGGTGAACCTCGGCGGGCAGGCGCCGCTGGTCGTGCCCGACCCGCAGACCATCGCCACGGAGAATCTGAACTTCATCAGCTACTTCGTGCCATCGATGCTGGGCCTGTCGGTCATGCAGGTCGGGCTCTTCGCGGCCATCCCGCTCGTGGCCGATCGCGAGAAGCTCATCCTCAAGCGGCTGGCCGCGACGCCCCTGCGACGCTGGCAGCTTGTCGGCTCCAACGTGCTCATGCGCCTGCTCATCGCGTCCACCCAGGCGGTCATCATCGTCGCGGTCGGGGCGCTGGTGTTCGACGTCCAGATCAGCGGCTCGATCGCGTTCACGGCCGTGTTCGTCGTGCTCGGCTCGCTGGCGTTCCTGGCCCTGGGCTACGTCGTGGCCTCGTTCGCCAGGACGGAAGATGCGGCCAACGGCATGACCAGCGTCATCCAGTTCCCGATGATGTTCCTGTCCGGCACGTTCTTCCCGATCGACCAGATGCCCGACGCGCTCCAGACCGTGGCCCGGGCCATCCCGCTGACGTACCTCTCGGACGCGCTGCGCCAGGTCATGGTCGGTGGGGCGCCGTTCGCGCCGCTGTGGCTGTGCGCGGCGGTGCTATCGGTGTGGCTCATCGGCGGGTACGCCATCGCCTCGATGAAGTTCCGCTGGCAGTAGCCGCTCGCCGTCGGGCGCGGTGCGCGGACGGCGCGGCCAGCTCGCGGCGCCCGGCCAGCTCGCGGCGCGCGGCCAGCTCGCGGCGCGCGGGCGACATCCCGCTTCGGCCGCCTATCGCTCCCCATCCGCTGCCTGTCGCTCCCATACGCCACCCAGGGTGGCAGTAGCCACATGACCGTGCCCAAACGCCACCCAGCGTGACATCCGGGCACGATCGGCTGCCTGCCCACGCTCGGATGCTCCGATCATCCGGCTCGATCCCTGGCTAGCGCCACCTCCAGTGGCATATGGCGGGATATCGGGGTGGAGGCAACCAGCTCAGCCAGCTCAGCCAGCTCAGCCGGACCAGCGTTCCTCATGAACCACGTCGTCCAGCGGCTTGCGGCCACCGGAGCGCGGCGGCCGGGTCAGGTCCGCGGGGTCAGCCGGGTAGCCGAACGAGAGCAGGTACTCGCAATGGAGGTCGGCCGGATACCCGAGCAGCTGGCGGGCCAGGTCATGCTCGTAGACCGTGGCCGGGACGCTGCCGATGCCGAGCTCCCAGGCCGCCAGCATCATCGAGTCGGCGGCCTGCCCGAGGTCGAACAACACGGACAGCGGCGCGTCGTCAGCCCGCGGGTCCGGCGTCACGAGGGCGATCCCGACGGCCGCCCCGGCCAGATGCCCGGCCCACGGCCCGACGGCCGCCAGCTCGCGCAGGTGGTCGCGCTCGCGGCACACGATGAACGACCAGCGCTGGAGGTTCTTGGAGCTGTTGGCCCGTCGCCCGGCGCGCAGGATGCGCTCCAGATGGTCGGGCTCCAGCGGCCGGTCCTGGAAGCTGCGGATCACCCGTCGCGTGGAGATGGCGGCCCACACCGGTTCACGTTCGCCGTGGGCCATCGTCAGCCGAGACCCGGCTCGTCGACGGCTGGATCGTCCGGTCCACCGATCACGGTCCTGCGATCGGTGGCGCTCAAGCCCACGACGGCCGGCACTCGCGTCGCGCCGGGCCTCGCGACCTCCGCCAGCGAGCGGAAGCCGCCCGGCGTGGACGCAACGGCCGTGAACCGCTGCTCGCCGTCGGGGACGCGCTGGGCCGGCGTCGCCTCGGCGATGCGCGCCGCGTCGTCCGGTGACATCGGACCGCCCAGGTGGCGGGCCAGGAATCGCGCGACGGTCGCCCGGTAGCCCGGGTCCTCGTACAGCCACGAGTGCTGGCCGCCGGCCACGACCAGTGTCTCGATCGGCTCGGTGGAGGGCTCGGGGCCGCGTGCCCGTGCATCCCGAGCCGACCTCGCGATGCGCCCGAGGTGGCTGACCGGAACGACCGCGTCGTCCGAGCCGTGGGCCAACAGCACCGGCCCGACGTAGCGACGGATGGCCGACGTCGCGCTGATGTCATCGACGACGTGGCCGCGCGGCCGGAGGTAGATGCGAGTCGTGAACCAGGCGAGGGGATAGGCGATCGGATCGGGGATCGGCAGCTTCGCGAGGTGGAACGTCTGGCGGGTGAGGCGGTATGGGTCGGCCGGCGCGGAGGTCGACACGATGGCCGCAACCCGCGCGTCCGCGGCGCCGGCCAGGATCGCCCCGATGGCACCCATCGAGTGGCCCAAGATGGCCCCGATCGTCACTTCCGGGCGGGCGATCAGCCCCTCGAAGGCGGCCAGCGCGTCGGTGCCGAACTCGCCCGCGCTGACCGGCAGCTCTTCGGGCTCGTTGACGCCGTGCCCGCGCACGTCGACGGTCAGGCAGTGGAACCCAGCGGCGTGCAGGAACAGCGCGTTGGGCAGCGTCCGGTCACGCGCCGATTCCCAGCCATGGACCAGGGCCACGCCGGGACCCGGGGCGCCGCCGCGGGCCGGGATGAACCACGCCGGCAGGTCCACGTCACCGGCACGGACCGACGTCGTCTCGAACGGCAGGCCGAACGCCGACGGATCGACGATCGGCGGATGCGGCCGCGGGAAGCCGGCGCGAGCCCGATAGGTCAGCGCGAATCGATACGCGAGGCCGAGCGGCGCCGCGGCGATCGCCGCTGCCAGGCCGGCGCGCTTGAGGGATGTCATGCCCCTATCGGACCCCGCGCACGGCCCACCTGTCAAGCGCTCCCGGTCCGGGGATACACTGGCGTCGTGGTGAAGCGCGACCCCCGGGACGTGCTGGGCGTCGCGCCCGGCGCGGATCCATCCGAGATCAAGGCAGCCTGGCGACGGCTCGCCCGCGAGAACCACCCCGACCTGACCGGCGACGATCCGGCAGCGTCACGCGCCGCGACACGGCGGATGGCGGAGATCAACGACGCGTATGCCGAGCTGACGCGCGACGTGGCGGATGGCCGGCCCGGCGCTGACGGCGCTGGCGATCGAGCTGACTTCGGGGCTGACGGGCAGCCGCGGCGAGGCGGTCCGCCACGTCCCAGGCCGACTCGACCCGTGACCGCACGGGTGGACACGACCGACACGTTCCAGCCACGCAACCAGTCGACGAGCGCTGGGCCGGCTGGGGCGACCGTGCGTCCCGGCGTCCCGTTCAGTGCCCAGCCGCCGTTGCGTGGCGAACGGGTCCAGGGCGAGCCGCCACGGGCTTCCACGCCGACCGGCCCCGCCGAGCGCGACACCCTGCGCGACTTCCGACGGCCCGATCCGCCGTCCCTCGTTGTCGCTCGCGACCACCCCATCGAGTTCGGCAAGTTCCATGGCCACACGCTGGGTGAGATCGCCGCCTTCGAGCCGTCGTACATCGACTGGGTTGCGGCCACGGTGACCCGCGACCCGGAGTTGGTCGCCGCGGCGCGCGTGCTCCAGGCGGACCTCGACGCGCGGGGCGTCGGCCGACGCAGCCACCAGACGTCGGCTCGACCCACCCGGAGCGCCTGAGCGCGGATCCGCGAGCCGCGCCCCACCCGCGCGGGCCCTCGTCTGACCCGCAGGTGCTCGTGTCAGACGCAGTTTCTGGATGAATGAGCGCGGCCGAATGCCCAGCGTGCACTGGATCGTCGTCTGGGTCAGTGGCCACGAGGAACCTGTCGCAGATCCGCGTCTGACAGCAACATCGGTCGGCGAGTCGGCGAGTCGCGCGGCCAGTCGGCGAGTCGGCGAGTCGGGGAGTCGGCGAGTAGGCGAGTCAAGTCGGCGCGGCCGGCGAGGCCGGGCACGTCAAGTCGGCGCGGCCGGGGCCGCGGCCGGGGCGCCGGAGGAGCGCCACAGCGTTCGACACGTCCCGGACATGGAGATCGCCCCCCGGTTAGCCCGGGAGGGCGATCGTGGCGGCGCGGATGATGGTGCGAGATCAGTGCTGCCGTCCCAACGAGCGTCTGGGCCCGATGGCCGAAGATCCGGTTACTCGGCTCGTGATCCAGATCCGGGATCCCGTTTCTCGAACCTCCTCGAGAAGGGGGCCGTCTCCTGATCCGTGACCGACGCCCCAGGTTGTTGCCCCAGTGCGTTCGCGGGTCGGCGTACCCAGAACACTACGAGCCTCCGATACCGAGCGGCAATGGCCCCTCCGTCCCGACTTGGCGGCCGCGAAGGTCGGGCGCACCGACGCACCACACCGGGACGGGTGTACCAGGTGCCGCGATGCACCGCCCGTGGTCCGCTCATCGCCGGCGGCGCGCCGCAGCGACCTCTCGTACCCTAGTCCTATGCCCCGCCGGAACGCCGTGGCGCTCGCTGCCCTGATCGTCCTCGCCCTCGCCGCTGGCGCCTGCGCAGCCACCCCCGCCTCCTTCGACCCGACCGGCGCGTGCGTCGCGGACGGGTCAGCCCCGGGCGCCTACCCGGACCTGGAAGCGCTCATCCCGGCCACGTTCGAGGGCCAGGACCCCGAGGCGCTTGACTCCGGGCGCAACTGCACGACGGAGAATCTCGGCAGCCTGGCCGAGATGGGCATCGATGAGGTCCGTTTCGCCGGCGGCACCTGGAGTTTCGGGGGCCGCCGGGCGGCTGCCCTGGTCGTGTTCACGGCGCCCGGCCTGACTGCCGAGAGCATCGCCGTCTTCTACAACAACAGCGCGGCGACGGCCCCGCGCACCACCGTCACGGCCACATCCGACCCGACCCTCGCCGGCCGGCCGGGCTTCCGCATCGACACCGAGACGGGCGAGCGGCTCCAGACCGTGCTGGTCTGGCCGTCCGATGTCACGGATCGGGTGCACGTGGTCATCAGTACCGACCTGCCCGATCCCAAGTTGCTGGCGGCGGTGGACGCCATCGAGGCCGCCGCAGTGCCATGACCGCGCCATCGAGGCCGCCGCAGCGCCATGACCGCGCCATGACCGCGCCATCGAGGCTGCCGCCGCGCCATGACCTCGCCATGACCGCCCCCCCAGAGCCGGTGCTACCCTCGACGCCATGAGCGACCGCCGCGAGGCCTGGCAGCGCGACCGCCTGGAGGCGGCCCGCCAGCGCGCACCGGAGCGCAAGCCGCGCTTCTCGACCATCAGCGACCAGCCCATCGATGGGCTGTACGGTCCCTGGTCGCTGCCCGACGACGCCGAGGCGCGCATCGGCTTTCCGGGCGAGCCACCGTTCACCCGCGGCATCCACCCCACCGGTTACCGGAGCCGCTTGTGGACGATGCGCATGTTCGCGGGATTCGGCGCCGCAGAGGACACGAACGCCCGATTCCACCAACTCCTGTCCGCCGGCCAGACCGGCCTGTCCATCGCCTACGACATGCCGACCCTGTACGGCTACGACACCGATGACGCGGAGGCGGAAGGGGAGTTCGGCACGTGTGGCGTCGCGGTCAGTTCGCTGGCCGACATGGAGGTCCTGCTCCATGGTCTGCCGCTGGACCGCGTCAGCACGTCGATGACCATCAATTCGCCGGCGGCCCCGATCTGGGCCATGTACATCGTCGCGGCCGAGAAGGCCGGCGTGCCGCGCGAGCGCCTGGAGGGCACGACCCAGAACGACATCCTCAAGGAGTTCATCGCCCAGAAGGAGTTCCTGTTCCCGCCGGCGCCATCGATGCGCCTGGTCACCGACACCATCGAGTTCGGGACGCGCGAGCTCCCGCGCTGGAACACCGTGTCCATCAGTGGGTACCACATCCGCGAGGCGGGTTCGACGGCCGTCCAGGAGCTGGCCTTCACCATCGCCGACGGGATGGCCTACGTGGAGGCGGCGCTGGAACGCGGTCTGCGCATCGATGACTTCGCACCGCGCCTGTCGTTCTTCTTCAACAGCCATAGTGACTTCTTCGAGGAGGTCGCCAAGTTCCGGGCCAGCCGCCGCATCTGGCACGACCTGATGACGAAGCGCTACGGGGCGGAGAATGAGCGCAGCGCGTGGATGCGTTTCCACACCCAGACCGCCGGCGTGTCACTGACACCCCAGCAGCCGCTCAACAATCTGACCCGGGTCGCGCTCCAGGCCCTGGCGGCCGTGATGGGCGGCACCCAGTCGTTGCACACCGATGCGTACGACGAGGCGCTGGCGGTCCCGACTGCCGAGGCCGCCCTGCTGGCGCTGCGCCAGCAGCAGATCATCGCCGAGGAGAGCGGCGTCGACGCCACCGTCGATCCGCTGGGCGGCTCGTGGTTCGTCGAGGCGCTGACCGACGAGACCGAGCGCCAGGTCTGGCGCTACCTCGATGAGATCGACGCCCGGGGCGGCATGGTCGCAGCGGTCGAGGAAGGCTACCCGCAGCGCGAGATCGCCGACGCCGCGTACCGCTACCAGCGCGAGTTCGATGCCGGGGAGCGGCGCGTCGTCGGGGTCAACGCCTACGTCGACGAATCGGAGAAGACGCGCGTGCCGGTGCTGGCCGTGCCGCCGGGCTCGCAGGAGCGCCACCTGGCCCGGCTCCAGCGGACGCGTGCGTCGCGCGACGCTGGCGCGGTCGAGGCGGCACTGCGCGGCCTGCGCGAAGCGGCTTCGCGGCCAGGCTCCAGTGAGACCAACCTGATGCCCCACTTCATCCGCTGTGCCCAGGCGTATGCCACGCTCGGCGAGCAGTGCGCCGTCCTGCGCGGCGTCTTCGGGGAGTACCGCGAGCCGGTCGCCGTCTGAGGGGCCGGATCAGCCGGCTCAGGGTCGTGAACTCGTAGGGGGTCCCACGCGGCTTCCGACGGTGGGTATCGCCCCCACCGATAGATCCAGGGGACGCTGAGTGACAACGACGACCGGAAGCCCTCTCACCGTCCGTTTCGTGAGTGACTGGCCGCCGCGCGTGCTCAACGCAGGGCACATTGCGCCCCGGTCGGCACCTTGTGGGCCTCGTACCCCAACGGGTATCGGTGGTGGCGATACGCTCAGCCGGAACTGCGAGGCGCCCGAGTCGATCGCGCTCGCACCCACTATTCGTATCGCGCGCCCATCACCATCGCGACCGCAGCTCGGCGCCACATATCCGCTGATGCACCTTGCCGCGGCACCGAGGCCCATCGTTCGATCGCCGCCAGATGCTCGGAGAGGTCGACATCTTCCTGCGGTGATCCGGCGTGCCTATAGAAGAGGATCCCCGCGATGGGCTCCCTTTCGAGGGCAGTGATCCGTCCCCGGCCCGCAGGCCAAGCGGCGTGAACGTCGTCCAGAAAGCTCGCATGCTCGGCGACGTCTCAATAGACGTCTCCGCTTCATCCCTGGACGATCGCAGCAGAGCATCAGCTACTTCGGCTGCCGACCACGCCTCGCCCTCGAGCCACCTGATCATGGCCTCCGTGAAGGGATCTCGGCCATTCCAGTTGGTCCAGTCGCCGCGTTCGTCCTCGTAGTCTGACGGTGGTGGCATCGAAAGGGCCTGCTCGAGGGAAAGCCGCAAGAGCTGCACGAAACGAACGAAGTCCTCCCGCGTCCGCACCTCATGGACATCCGGGAGACTCATCCCGTCGAGTCTCGTCGCGGATCATGTCGCGGCGTTCGTGCGAACGGCTGCGCGATGCGCACGACCATCCCCGCGGCCGCACCCAGGGTGACGACGAGCGCCGACGCGACCCCCAGACCGAACACGGCCAACACGAACCCCACAAGGCCGCTGACCAGCAGCAGCGCCTCGGACGCGGCGCCGTCGCGAGGCGGGAGGTCGGGCACCTCCGGATGCATCGCCGTCCGCTCCCGACGGTCCCACGCGGCCCAGCGGCCGATGCCGATCTTGACCAGGGCATAGGCCAACCCGACGAGGAGAACGACGCCGAGCAGTAGCGGGCCGAGCGTGGCCAGCCACGTGGCCAGGCCACCGAGTCCCAGGGTCGTGAGCACCACCCCGATGGCCCCTGTGATGGCGCCCACGGGTGCACTGATGATCTCCGAGCCCGGGACGGCGTCCCAGGCCAACGCGACGCGCTCGCCGGCCCGGGTCAGCCGCGCGTCGCCGCCGATCTGCAGGGTGATGAGGACGAGGACGGCCAGGCCCGTCACCGTGGCACACAGCCAGCCCCAGGCGGCGAGCGCCCCGACCCGCTGCCGGCGCCACAGGATCCGTCGTGCGCGATCGGTCCGATCGCGGTAGAAGCGCGAGGCACTGGCGCCACCACGCGCTGCGTCGATGTGGCGGACCAGGGGCACGAGGAAGCCCTCCGGGTTCGCCCAGTAGCCGCCGTGGTCGGTCAGCACGTTCATCTGGTTCGTCACCGGCCGGCTCTCGACGGTGATCGTCGGGGCGATCGGGTCGGGATCCGTGGCGCCGACGTCGGACTGGAGCAGCCAGCCGTCGGTCGCCGGGTCCGCGGTCTGGACGACCGATGGCACCGAGGCCGAAGCACCCGCTTCGGGGCCCGCCGCGCGCCCTTCGGTTGCCGCTCCGACCTCGTCCCGTGCATCGCCTGGCTCGATCCCGCCACGGGCGGGCAGGGGACCGGCGGGCGCCGGGTCGTAGGTCGCCCACACGTCGACCCAGCGCAGGCCTGGTCGTGCACGAGCGAGGTTGCCGACGAGGCGGTGCCCAGGCTGGATCTCCGCGATGTCCGGCTCCGCGGCCAGCCGCCAGGCCAGACCAAGACCCTGGCCCAGGGTGATGAGCTTGTCGACCGGCAGGTGCGCGTACGCCGGATCGAGCAGGAACTCGAACGAGACGAGCGCGCCGCCCGAGTGGGCGACGATGACCACGGCATCGCAGCCGTCGGCGACGAGGCCATCGATCGAGCGGGCGAGGTGGGCGCGGACATTGGCGCTCTGGACGGGGTCGTCGATGAGGACGGGCAGGTCGCCGAACCAGTCGACGATGAAGCTGTCGATCATCCGCGCCGAGGCGAAATCCCGGACCGCCCCGATCGGGACGCGCCGCAAGAGGTCGTAGGCGCCTAACGCGACCAGGCCGAGCCCGGCGACCAGCCAGCCGACCGGGCGTGCCCCGAACGTTCGTGCCTGGACCGCATCCAGGCGCTCCATCAGGCGCCAGTCCAGCGGCTCCTTCCCGGCCCCGATGAGGTTCACCAGGATCGCCAGGTCATGCAGGGCGTGCGAGCGCTTGCGGTATCCAGCGCCGATGCCCGACACGACCGTCGACAGGCGCGTGGACAGGTACGCGATCGTCCGACCCAGCGACGGCGGACGCAGCGCGCCGGCCCACCACGCCTCGGTCAGGACCCAGGTCGTCTCGGGCAGGCCGGCATGCGCGGGCACGGCCAGCTCGACCATCGGCGCGCTCGTCCCGCCGAGCGTGAAGCCGGCGGTCCAGACCGGGTCGTCGATGCGGTCCGTGGCCGCACCGGGGCCAGGCTCGGCCGCGCGCCAGTCGGTCAGGAGCTCGACGATGGGTTCCGCCCAGTCGAGGAACGTCTCGTTCGCGCCCTGCGTGCCGATGCCGTGGACGAACACGACGCCGGTCCGCCGCGCGATCTCGAAGGGCAGGTCCAGCGCGTCAGCGTCCGCGGCGGCCTCCGATGGCGCATCCAGGGCCGGGCGCGCCAGCGCGGGATCGCTCCGCGATGGATCAGTGGGCGCGCCGTCATCGGCCAGGGCGGGTCCGGTCGGCAGCGGTTCCCCGGGCCGCATGGCGGTGGCGGGTCAGGCCTCCGCGGTCGACAGGGCGGCCAGGACCCCGTCGGCGACGCGGGTCGCCTCGGCCAGTGAGGCGCCAAGCCAGTCGACGCCCAGCTCGACGCTGCGGTCCGACGCTGCGGCGAGACGTCCGCCCAGCAGGATCGGGACTTCGCGTGGCGGGTTCGCGGCAGCGGCGTCGACCCGGATGGCCTCGACGGCCGCGCGGACGGCCTCGGCCCGTGCCGGGTCACTGGCGGTCAAGGCGACCAGGCGCGCCTCGTTGCGCTGCACGAATCGGCCCAGGTCCGCTGCCGGCACGTCGGCGCCGAGGTTGGCCACCGTCCAGCCGCGTTCGCGCAGGACGTGGTCCAGGCACACGAGGCCGATCATGTGGTGCTCGCCGGCGACGCAGGCAAGGACCGCCAGGGGCCCGATGCGTGCCTCTGGTCCAAGGTCGGGCCGGATCCGGTCGAGGGCTCGCAGCAGGGTCAGGCTGGCGAGATGCTCCTCCGCCACGGACCACTGACCGGCTACCCAGCGCTCGCCGATCAGGCGCATCGCATCCACCAGCAGGCCGCCGTAGACATCGACTCGGCTGGCGTCGGTCAACGCCTGACGCAGCGTCCAGGCGGCCAGCTCATCGTCGCCATCGGCGAGCAGGCCGGCCAGCAGCTCCGGGCTGAGCGTCTCACCCAGCTCAGGCCCGTCATCGGGTTCGACTGGTGGGAGGTTCGGCATGGACATCGGCGCGACTCTACCATCGGCCGCGCCCGTTGAGCGATACCATGGCAGCCATGTACCTCGATGCGATGGAATTCCTGGAAGAAGAGCGCGATGCGTGGGCGCCGTATGAGGCCCTCGCAGCCCTGACCGACGACCAGCTGTCGACGCCGGTGGCGGGCGCTCATGACTGGTCCGGCCGGGACCTGATGGCGCACCTGCTCGCCTGGCAGGGCGTCGCGCTGGAGGCGGCCCAGGAACTGGCGCTCCGCGAGACGAGCGATCGATTCGCGCGGATGAACGCCGAGTGGGACGAGCGCGGCGGGGACGCCGTCAACGACGAGGTCCAGGCGGCCTGGGCTGGTCGGCCGCTCGAGGAGCTCCGGGCCACCTTCGCGTCGCAGCCCGGCGAACTGCGCGGTTTCCTCACGGTCGTGCCGGAGACCCGCTGGCTCAAGCACGCCGAGAACCTCAAGACGTTCTACGAGGAGACGACCGAGCACTACGAGGACCACCTCGCCGACCTGCGCGCGATCCTGGACGCCGCCAGCGCGTGACCGCGGAGTCCGCCGGCGTGACCCTGCGCGACGTCCTGGAGGAGGCCGGCGCGGCTGCCGACGACGAGGCGCCGTGGCCGGTCATGGCCGAGGTCGCGGCGGACGGCGCGACCAGCTGGTCGATGGAGGACGTGGCGTTCGCCACGCTCGACGCGGCGGGGACCACGGCCTCGTTTCGCTTGGACGCCGTCCTGGCGGGCGCGGCGCGGCGTACGCCGGACACCGGCGCGTCGTTCCTGGGCCCCGACTGGGTGGAGTTCCGCCCGGCGGTCCTCGACGGCCACGCCGCCGACCGTGCCACGGCCTGGTTCCTCGCCGCGATCCGCCGCGCGGGCTGAACCGACCGCGGCTCGGGGCTCGGCGCCGGGAATCACTTGACCCTGACCGGGGTGACCGGGGTGACCGGGGATCGCGCGGCGTCACCCGCAACCCGAACTCCCTCCCCGTCAGCCGTGTGTCTGTCACACGCACTTCCGGCACGAACGTGCACGGCCCGATGCCCAGGGTGCACATCTGCGTCGTCTGGGAGATCGTCCACGAGGGTTTCGCGCTGAAACCGCGTCTGACAGCAACACTCGGCGATCCACGAGGGACGGCGAACCGCCACCCGCAACCCGAACTCCCTCCCCGTCGGCCGTGTGTCTGTCACACGCACTTCCGGCACGAACGTGCACGGCCCGATGCCCAGGGTGCACATCTGCGTCGTCTGGGAGATCGTCCACGAGGGTTTCGTGCTGAAACCGCGTCTGACAGCAACATCCAGCGATCGACGGGGTGGTTCGGTGGTGACTGGGGGGGCTGAAGCGACGGCGGCTCGGCGCCGGGAATCACTCGACCCCGGTCGAGGTGACCGAGGTCGAGCGGGAGGAGGAGACGCGGGATCGCGCCTCGGTCGGCCGTCAGTCGGCGGCGACCTTGGCAAACTCGGCGAGGCCGAACTGCTGCTCGAGCTGCTCGAGCGGGCGGAAGCCGACGACGCCCTGGGGCTGCGCGCCCGGCTTGAAGAAGGCGATCGTCGGGATGCTCATGATGTTGAACGCCTGGGACAGTCGCGGGTTGGCATCGACGTCGACCTTGACGACATCGACGGTCCCGTCGTACTTCTCGGCGAGCTTCACCATCTCCGGAGCGACCATCTTGCACGGCCCGCACCAGGCCGCCCAGAAGTCGACGACGACGGGGCGCTCTGACTTGATGACGAGCTCGTCGAAGTTGGCATCCGTGGCGTGCTTGATCTCCGCCATGGGTTGATCCTTTCTCCCGCGATGTCCTCCAGCGGGATCGGTTCGGTTCGGAACCGCCCTAGCGGGCCAGCTCCTGGATGAGGCGATAGGCCTCCAGGACCCGCTGGTCCGTGAGGCGATAGAGGATGGTGTTGCCGTCGCGGCGGCTGGTCACGAGCCCGACCCGGCGCAAGACGGCCAGGTGCTGGCTCATGTTGGGCACCTGACACCCGACCCGGAGGCTGAGGTCGCTGACCGACAGCTCGCCGATGGCGAGCGACTCCAGGACGCACAGGCGCTTCGGGTCCGCGAGGGCTCGACCGACGGCGGCGTACCGTTCGCGATCGAGGTCGGCGGAGAGGGGCAGGGTATCCAACACGTCGCCAACGCTACCACTGCTTGCGCAAACTCGCAAGTGCCATGCGACCCGCCGCTGACCTGCCGGGTGCGTGCCCCGCGTCACCCTCGGCGTCCCGCCGAGCGGCGTCCCGCCGCGTGGCGTCCCGCCGAGCGGCGTCCCGCCGCGTGGCGTCCCGCCGAGCGGTCCCAACGTCGATGGAACGCCCAGGCGGCACTCTTCCTCCGACGCTCTTCCCATGGGGCGAGACATACGTCGGAGGAGCGGCCCGGGCGGTCGCTGGATCGACGTTGGGACCCTCGGATGGGACGCGCACCCCTCAGACATGGACCCAAGGGCCTCTACACGAAGAACGGTGGCGCGGTCGGGACGACGCGCGGGGGCCGCGTGCGATACTCGGCCGCATGTCCAGCCACGCGGCGCTGCCGGCCGCCGACGACGTCGAGATCGGCGCGATCGAGGCAGCCGCCGAGCGGCTGGCCGGCGTCGTGCGCCGCACGCCCCTGCTTGATTCGCGAACCGCCGGCCGCTGGGTCGAGGTCGCCACTGGCGCCGCCATCCGCGACGGCACGCTGTCGGTCAAGGCCGAGCACCTCCAGACGACCGGGTCATTCAAGGCGCGCGGCATGAGCAACCGCATCGCGACCCTCACCGACGAGGCACGCGCGCGCGGCGCCATCACGTTGTCGGCCGGGAATGCAGGGCAGGCCTACGCCTGGGCCGGTCGCGCCGCGGGCGTGCCGGTCACGGTGGTCATGCCCGCAGCCGCCAACCCGTCCAAAGTGGAGGCCTGCCTGGGCTATGGCGCGAGGGTGGTCCTGCACGGTGCCCACGTCGGGGAGACGTTCGCGGAGATGGAGCGCATCCGTGACGCGGAGGGGCTCACGTTCTGCCACCCGTTCGATGACCCGGAGGTCGTGGCCGGCAACGGCACGGTCGGCCTGGAGATCTGCGAGGACGTGCTGGACGTGGACGTGGTCGTCGTCGGGGTCGGAGGCGGCGGGCTGATCTCCGGCGTGGCGGCGGCCGTCAAGGCGCGGCGGCCGGGAGCCCGCATCTACGGCGTCGAACCGGCGACCAGCGACGCTATGTCACAGGCGATGGCCGCGGGCGAGGTGGTCCGGATCATGCCAGCCAGCGTCGCGGACGGGCTCGGCGCGCCGTTCGCCGGCATCCTGACCCTGGCCATGGCTGAGCGCCATCTGGAGGGCATCGTGCTCCTGGACGATGCGACGATCCTGGCCGGCCTGAGGTTCGCCCTGGAGCGCATGAAGCAGGTCCTGGAGCCCGCCGGCGCCGCGGCCCTCGCGGCCGTGCTGTCGGGGGCGATCCCGATCCGTGACGGGGAGCGCGTGGTCGTCGTCGCGTCCGGCGGGAACGTGGACGTCGCCCGGCTGGGCGCGTACCTGGAGCAGGCCGGCACGCTCCCCGGGGCGGCCCGGTGACGGACGAGGAGCGGCCGGAGCCAGCGGCTGGCGAGCCGTCGGAGGCTGGGGCGGCGTTCTTCCCGGTGGCGCCGCTCCTCCCGCCAGCCTCGGATGTCACCGATGTCGACGCGGCCGCCCCCCTCGACGCAGCCGCCCCCCGTGAGCTAGCCGCCGCCCTCGAGCCGATGGCGCCTACCCGGCCGCTCGAGCCGCCGCCGCCGGCCAGACCGCCGATCCCGCTCGTGGCGACTCGGGGCCTGCTGCCCGCCGCGTTCGACCTCATCCTGCGCTCCAACGAGGACATGCGCCGGGCCTCGTTCTACATCGGCGCGGTGACGCTCGGGACGGTCGGGCCCCTGGCCCTCGGCCTGTGGGCGGTGGTGGTCTCCGGTCAGGCGATCTTCGACCCATCGACCTTCGAGCCGACATCCCTGGAGGGCTCGACCACCGACGTCAGCGGCCTGATCGGGCTCCTGGGCGTGATCGCCGTGCTCGGCTTCCTCGTCGCGGCCATCGAGAGTCGAACGCTGGCGACCGCCGTGCTGGGCGGCCAGATGGCCGGCCGACCGATCACCCTGCGCCATGCCGTGGCCCGCGCCCGAGCCCGGTTCTGGCCGGCCATCGGAGCCTCCTTCATCGTCGGTGTCGTGCTCGCGGTCTGCCAGGGCATCGTCGATGCGATCGTCTCGCCCGTGCTCGGAGCGGCCACGGAAGCCGCCGTCATCACCTCGACGGTGGTGACGGCCACGGTCGGCGCGCCGTTCGCGTACGTGCTGTGCGGGATCGTGCTCGGCGATGTGAGCGCGCTCGAATCGATCCGGCGATCGTTCATGGTCGCGCGCGCCCGCTGGGGGGCGGCGGCGATCATCGTCACCTTCGAGACGCTGTCCGTGCTGCTCATCCTGTTCGGCCTGTCGGCAGGCGCCGACGTGCTCCTGCGCGGGTTCGACGTGCTGGGCATCGGCCCGGACAGCGGCCCGGCGGGGCTGGCCATCGCGACGGTCGTGCTGATCGCCGGTGTGTTCGCGCTCGGGACGTTGCTGTACACCGTGAGCGCGCTGACCGTGGCCCCGCAGGTCGTGATGTTCGTGGGGCTGACGCACGCCACCGTCGGCCTTGATCGGATCGATCGGACGGAGCGCCCGCGCTTCTTCAGCATCCCGATGCGCATCGGCGTCGCGCTCGCCGTCCTGCTCCTCATCATCGTGGTGCTGTCGCTGTAGGTCGCGCTGGCGGTCTACCCGACGCCGAGCTCGTGGAGCCGGTCGTCGTCGATGCCCAGGTGATGGGCCAGTTCGTGGACGACGGTGATCCAGACCTCGTCGGCCAGGTCCTCGGGATCCGGGAAGTCCGTTTCCAGTGGCAGGCGGAACAGCACGATCCGGTTCGGGACGGCGGCGTCGTCGGCGCCCCACTCGGTGCGCGGGATGCCGTCATAGGCGCCGTACAGTGACTCGCCGGGCCCCAGGCCGTAGAGCGCCAGCTGGTCGCCGTCGGGCTCGTCATCGATGACGATGGCCACCTCTTCCAGGGCCGCCGCGAACGGCATCGGGATGGTGGCCAGCGCCGCGTCGACCAGCTCCTCGAACGGGCGATGCGCGGTGGCCCGTCGGTGGTCCACGGCGGCGGTGCGGGAACCACGGCGGTGCTTCGGCATGTCGCGCCTATCCTACGGGCGATGACCCTCCCGCTCGACGCCGTGCCTGCGCCCGACCCGGCTGCCGAGCCGGCTGGCTTCATGGTCAGCGCCGATGCCGGGGACCGCGTCCACTATCTCGACTGGGGCGGGCCGACAAGCGGCGGCGCCGGGGCGCTGCCGGCGGCCGCCGGGCCAGCGGTCCTGGCCATCCACGGCCTGTCGGCGACGGCCTGGGCCTGGACGCCGGTCGCGCGCCGCCTGCGTGGCGCGACGCGGTTCGTGGCCATGGACCTGCGCGGCCACGGACTGTCGGATGCGCCCACGGAGCCGGACGCGTACCGGCTCGGGGCGTTGGCCGGGGACGTGGTGGCGGTCGTCGAAGGGGCCGAGCTGCTGGACGGTGGCCGCCGGGTGGTCCTGGCCGGCCACGGGTTCGGGGCGATGGTCGCGCTCGCGGCGGCCGCGCGACTGGCCGCCGCGTGCGCCGGTGTCGTCCTGGTCGATGGCGGCTGGGAGTCCATCGAGGACGCGCTCGGCATCGATGCCGACGAGTTCCTGCGCGGGATCGACGAGCCGCCCGAGGTCATGCGCTCCATGCGTGCGTTCCTCGCGGACAGAGCGGCCTTTGACCCGGCGACCTGGGACGACGACCAGGATCGTGCGGCGCGCGCCCAGGTCGTGGAGACCCATGCCGGGCGGGTCGTGCCGGCGACGCGGCCGCATGCGCTGGAGGCGAGCGTGCGGGAGATGTTCCGCTACGACCCGACGGCGTCGATCGCCGCCGTCGAGGCGCCACTCGTCGCACTCCGCGCTGCCGGTGAGGACGCGCGAGCCCGCGCCCGACGGCTCGCTGCCGCGTGTGCGGAGCGCGAAGACGCCGGGCGCCCGCCCATCGAGACGTTCGCCTTCGAGCGCGACGGCCACAACCTGATGCGCTACCGTCCGGCCGAGGTCACGGCCGCGATCCTGTCGCTGGTCACGCGCGGTCCCTGGCCGTTGAGCCGCTGACGGAATCGAGTCGAGGAGTCCCATGCAGGTCGTCTACACGCCGATCCACCTCGCCCATGACATCGACACCGAGACGTACATGGGCGTCGGCGTCCCGGCCAACGAGGTCGCCGAGCGCGCAGAGCGGATCCGTGACGCTCTCACGGCCGACGGCGGCTTCACCTTCAACGAGCCGACCGAGCACGGCGAGGCGCCCATCACGGCGGTCCATGACGAAGGCCTGGTGCGATTCCTGGAGGTTGCCTGGTCGGAGTTGCGGGCCCAGCAGATCCCGCGACCGTTCTTGAGCGCGGACACGTACCCCAACCGGTCGATGTTCGAGGGGATGAGCGAAGCGGCCATCGGCCGACTCGTCCGCGAGCCGCGCCAGCACGTCGGCGGTCGGGCCGGCTTCTGGGGCCTGGACAGCGCCGCGCCGCTTGTGGCCGGCACGTACGTGGCCGCGCGCGGGGCCGTGGACGTGGCCCTGACCACGGTCGATCTCGTGCTCGATGGCGGCGCCCAGGCCGCGTACGGGTTGTGCCGGCCACCCGGCCATCACGCCGCTCGATCCATGTACGGCGGATACTGCTTCTTCAACAACGCGGCCATCGCCGCCGATGCGGTCGCGAAGGCCACCGGGGAGCGCGTCGGCATCATCGATGTGGACTTTCACCACGGCAACGGCACACAGCAGATCTTCTGGCGACGCGGCGATGTCCGCTACGTGTCCATCCATGCCGATCCGGAGCGCCAGTACCCGTTCTTCCTGGGTCGTGCCGACGAGACCGGGGAGGGGCAGGGGAGCGGCGAGAATCTGAACCTGCCGCTTCGCGCCGGCGCCACCGACGAGGACTACCTGGTCGCCGTGGATCGGGCATGCGAGGCGCTGGACGCCGTGCCCGGCTCGGTCATCGTCGTGTCCCTCGGCTTCGACACGTACGGCCTGGACCCGATCGGCGACTTCGCCCTGACCACGGCCGTCTATCACGAGGTCGGCCGGCGGGTCGCGGCGCTCGGTCGTCGCTTGGTGATCCTCCAGGAGGGCGGCTATCACAGGCCATCGCTCGGCGAGAACGCCCGGGCCTGGCTTCGTGGCGCGGAGGGTCGCCCGTTCGAGCCGCGACCGGCCGCCGGCTTCGGCCCGTCGGGAGCCGTCGCGGGGTAGTCAACTCCCGTTTCGGCGGCCACCGCGGCCACCCAGCCGCGCGCGCCACGAAACCGGACGCACCGTCCCGTTTCCGCGGCCACCGAGCCGCGCGCGCCGGCCCTGCTTCGGCTAGTCCGACTCCGGGCGGAACGGCGTCAGGCGCTCCAGCGGCCCGACGAACTGCGGGACGTCGCCGTGCCCGAGGATCTGGCGGACGGCCGACGCCTCGCCGATGTGCGACCAGTAGTGGTAGGTCGTGCGCAAGAGCTGTGATCCGATCGTCGGCGGCTCGGGGCGATCGTCGTGGGGGAGCATCGTCAGCAGGTCCACGGCCGTCGACCGGTCAAGGAACGTGTCGGCATTGACCGTGATGCGCCGCCACGCGTCCCACATCTCCGCGAGCGGCGGCGTCGACGCGGGCAGGCCATTGGCGACGCCGTCCAGCGCGGGCTCCACCCCGAGCGTGCCCTGGCCTCGCTGCAGCCAGATGAGGCGTTCATGCCACGCGAGGTGACCGACCATCCATGAGATCGAGTTCATCGGCAGGAGGCGGCGGACCCCGTCCTCCTCGGCGACGCCATCGAGCCCGCGCAGCCACTCGGACCGGGCGAAGCGGAGCTGCTCGACGCGCGGGTGGGCCATCGACTTGAACCGTAGCACCGGGCGTGCGTCCAGTTCCGGGCCGGTTCGTCGTACCATCCCGCCATGTCCAGCCCGACCGAGCTCCCGAGCCACGTGCGTGCCATCGTCGACGAGATCGAGAACGAGATCGGCGACGAGCCCACGTTCGAGGAGCGCGCCATCGAGGGCGCCGGCCGCCACGAGGGCAACGGCAAGGTCGAGGCGGCGGTCCACCAGATCCTGACGGAGATCGGCGAGGACCCGGACCGCCAGGGGCTCCGGGGCACCCCGGAACGGGTCCATCGCATGTACACGGAGCTGACGGCGGGATACCACGTCGACCCGGACCGGCTGATCAATGGCGCCATCTTCGACGTCGCCTATTCCGAGATGGTCATCGTCAAGGACATCCCGTTCTACTCGCTGTGCGAGCACCACCTGTTGCCGTTCTTCGGGACCGCTGCCGTCGCCTACATCCCGCGCGGCCGGGTCATCGGCCTGTCCAAGATCCCGCGCGTCGTCGAGATGTACGCGCGTCGGCTACAGGTCCAGGAGCGGCTCACGCAGCAGATCGCTGGATTCCTCCAGGAGCGCCTGGAGCCGCAGGGCGTGGGCGTGGTGCTGGAGGCGACCCACCTGTGCGCGGTCATGCGCGGCGTCCGCAAGCCCGGGATGATCATGACCACGTCATCGGTCCTTGGCCTGTTCCGGACGCGCGACCGGACGCGCGCCGAGTTCCTGGACCACCTCGCCCGGCGCTCGCCGGACGCCTGAGTCAACGCGCGGGACCCGGTCGAGGGGGCGATCCGCAGATCGTTGTGGGCGTGACCTGTCATAAGCGGCCTCGCCATCGTCGCGCTATGGGTCGCCGGCACTCACCCGCCTTCGCCCGCTCGATCGCCCGCTCGATCGCCCGCTCGATCGCCCGCTCGATCGCCCGCTCGATCGCCCGCTCGATCGCCCGAACCTCGTCCCGGTCGCGCCGGAGTAGATGCTCGTCGCAGACATCAGCCCTGGGAGTGCTAGCGCCGACCGGGTCGACCAGCCGGGTGCCGATGCGGATCCTGGTCGCAGACATCACGCGCGCTGATGTTCGCGACCGGGTGCCCATCCGGGCGACCGTGATGGCGGCACGGTGCCCCGTAGTACCACGGGGGCTGATGTTCGCGACGAACTGAGGGCGGCGCTCGCCGGGGCGTGCTCGCGAGCGGCCGTCACGAGCGGCCGTCACGAGCGGCCGTCACGAGCGGCCGTCTCCAGCGCCGATGGGACGGCCGGCGTCACGGGACCGCCGCCGGCGTCACGGGCGATCACGGCGGCGCGGACCGGGACGTGCTCGCGAGCGGCCCTCAGCGACCGGCACCCAGGATCGTCAGGAGCACGCCGAAGAGCAGGACGACGAGGGCCCCCACCGCGATGGCCGCCGTGATCAGCGAGCCGGATCCGACGAAGACCATGGTGATCAGAACCATCAACGCGACCGACGCCATGACCGGTCCCGCCTGCGAGCCGCGGCGCTCCGGGACCAGCGTGTCCGGCCATGGGCCCAGCGGATCGATGTCCTGCAGGTCGACGCGTCCGCCACCGCCGGGCGTTTCGCCGGCCGGCCGCACACCGCGCACACCGCGCGCAACGTCGTAGCGGGCTCGGCGGTCCGGATCGGTCAGCCACGCCCGGGCGATGTTGAGTCGTTGCATCCGGAGCGTGGCGCCAGCGGCATCCTCATGCAGGTCCGGATGGTCGCGCTTGGCGGCGGCCCGGAACGCCGCCTCGATCTCCGTCGTGGTCGCCGTGATCGGCACGCCGAGGACCCGGTAGCAATCGAACGTCGGCAGATCACGGTCGGGCACGATGGCTATGATGCCGCTATGTCCGATCGCCCGCTCAAGGTGCTCATCGCCAAGCCCGGCCTCGATGGCCACGACCGTGGCGCCAAGGTGCTCGCGCGCGGCCTCCGCGACGAGGGCTTCGAGGTGGTCTACACGGGCCTGCGCCAGACGCCCGAGATGGTCGCCACGGCTGCGCTCCAGGAGGACGTCGACGTGGTCGGCCTGTCCATCCTGTCGGGCGCCCACATGACCCTCGTGCCGCGCATCACGAAGCTGCTGCGCGAGCAGGGCCAGGGCGAGGTCCTGGTCACGGTCGGCGGCATCATCCCCGACGACGACGTCGCGGCGCTCAAGGAGGCCGGGGTGTCGGCCGTCTTCGGCCCGGGCACCACCATCGTCAGCGTCGCCGAGTTCCTGCGCTCGAACGCGCCGACCCGCGACTAGCCGTGGCGGCCGACGCGCCGACCCGCGACTAGCCGTGGCGGCCGACGCCACGACGCGTGCCCATGCCCTGGCCGACGCTGCCATCGCCGGCGATCGATTGGCCCTGGCCCGCCTGCTGACCGCGGTCGAGAACCGCACGCCCGTCGCCGAGGCCGCCCTGCGCCAGTTGTACCCCCTGGCCGGGCGCGCGCACCTGGTCGGCATCACCGGGCCACCCGGCGCCGGCAAGTCCACGCTCGTCGCCGCCCTCCTGGCCGAGGTCCGCGCCGCCGGCCGCCCGGTGGCCGTGGTCGCGGTCGATCCGTCGTCGCCCATCACCGGCGGGGCGCTGCTGGGCGACCGGGTCCGGATGCAGTCGTACGCGGGCGACGGCGACGTGTTCATCCGCTCGATGGCGTCGCGCGGCCACGCTGGCGGGCTGGCCGCCACGACCACGGCCGCGGCCGCCGTGCTGGACGCCGCCGGCTTCGATCTGGTGTTCATCGAGACGGTCGGCACCGGCCAGAGCGAAGTCGAGGTGGCGGCCGCGGCGGACACCACGGTCGTGCTGGAGGCGCCCGAGATGGGCGATGAGGTCCAGGCCATCAAGGCCGGCCTCCTGGAGGTCGCCGACCTGGTCGTCGTCAACAAGGGCGACAAGCCCGGCGCGCAGCGGACGGCGGCCCAGCTCCGGGCGATGCTCGTGCCGTCCGTGGCGCGCGGCGGACCGGCCGTCGCCGGGAACGACTCGAACGGCGAGCGGCCGACGCCCAAGCGCCCGGACGTGCTCGTCACGACGGCCTCCACCGGAGCCGGCGTGCCGGAACTGCTGGCCGCGCTGGATCGCCACCGAGCCGTCGGGCGCGCGGCCATCACCTCGGGCGCGCGACGGACCCGCGCGGCCGCCCAGGTGCAGTCGATCCTGGCCGATCGGCTCGCCGGCCGGTTGCGTGCGCCGGGGCTCGCGGCCCGAACCGCCCAGGTCATCGATGACGTCGCTGCCCATCGCCTCGATCCATTCGCGGCCGCGGACCTGCTCCTCGACGCTGCGCTGGGCGCCACGTCCGACGAGGCGTGAACGAGCGCCTCGTCACCGGGCCGTTCGTGGCCCTGTTCGTCGCCGCCCTCGCGTTCTTCACCGCGAGCAGCCTGGTCCTGCCCGTGGCGTCGCGCTTCGCCGAGGGGTCGCTGGGGCTCGACGCGCTGGGCGTCGGCATCGGGATCGGCGCGTTCAGCGTGGCCGCCCTGCTCATGCGCCCGGTCGTCGGCTGGGCGTCAGACCGCTTCGGGCGGCGGCCGCTGTTGATGTTCGGCGGGGCGATGACCGTGGTCGCCCTGGTGGCCCACCTTGCCGTGGATTCGCTCGCGACGTTCGTCGCGGTGCGCTCGCTGCTGGGCATCGCTGAGGCGTTCTTCTTCGTGGCGGCGCTGGCCGCCATCAGCGACATGGCTCCCGAGGAACGCCGCGGTGAGGCCATCAACCTCGGCAGCCTGTCCGTGTACATCGGCCTCGCCGTCGGCCCGTTCCTGGGCGAGCTCGCGCTCGATACCTTCGGCTTCGACGCGGCCTGGCTGACCGCCGCCGGGATCGCGGTCCTGGCCACGGCACTGACCGTGCTCGTGCCCGAGACCGCCCCGGGCGTCCTGGCCGGCAGCCGGCGCTCCAGGACGCGGGTTCGATTGCTCCACCCTGCCGGCATCCTGCCCGGCCTGCTCATCCTCACCGGGACCTGGGGCATGGCCGGCTTCTTCGCGTTCATCCCGCTCCATGCCGATGACGTCGGCCTGGACGGCGCCGGTCCACTGCTGGCGTTGTACGCGGTCATCGTCATCGGCTTGCGCATCGTCTTCGCCAAGTTGCCCGACCAGCTCGGGGCCGTCCGGCTGTCGGGGAGTGCGCTGGTCATGACCGGCGTCGGCCTGGCCATGATGGGCATCGTGCAGGGCCCGCTGGGCCTGATCGCGGGGACAGCCGCGTTCGCGGTGGGCATCGCGTTCATGTTCCCGGCCCTGATGGCGGTCGCCGTGGCCCGCGTGGCGCCCGGCGAGCGTGGCGCGGTGGTGGGCACGACGAGTGCCTTCCTGGACCTGTCGTTCGGGCTCGCGCCGGCGGTGCTGGGCCTGCTTGTCGGCGATGGCGGCTACGGCTCAGCCTTCGTCCTGTCGGGTGCCATCGCCCTGGGTGGCGCCGTCGCCCTGTTCCTGCTGCGCGGATCGATGCGACCGCCCAGCCGCGTGCCGGCGGGCGTGCCTACACTGGCCGGGTGAGCGACATCGGGCGCATCTTCGTGGCCGGCGCGGGCCTGATGGGGCACGGCATCGCCCAGGTCCACGCGGCCATGGGGCACGACGTCACGCTCTACGAGCCGGACGGTGCCCGGGCCCAGGCCGGACTGGAGCGCATCGCCGGCAACCTGGAGCGCTCGGTGGCCAAGGGCCGGCTGACCGCCGAGGATCGTGCTGCGACGCTCGCCCGGATCACCACGACGGACGCCATCGACCTCGTCGCCGGCGCAGACCTCGTCATCGAGGCCGTCTTCGAGGATCTCGAGGTCAAGCGCGCCCTGTGGCGCGAGCTCGACGGCGTGGCCGGTCCGGACGCGATCTTCGCCTCGAACACGAGCTCCATCGCCATCGCCGCCCTGGCCGAGGCGGTCAGCCCGGCCCGCCGTGAGCGGTTCATCGGTATGCACTTCTTCAGTCCGGTGCCGGTCATGCCGCTCATCGAGCTCATCCGGGCGGACACCACCAGCGATGCGACGGTCCAGGCCATCCGGGCGCTCGCCGCCGAGCTCGGCAAGGCCGTGATCGTGTCCGCCGACCGGCCGGGATTCATCGTCAACCGCATCCTCATGCCGTTCCTGGCCGACGCGATGCGCATCTACGAGCAGGGCGTCGGGAGCGCCGAGGACATCGACGCCGGGGCACGCATCGGCCTGAACCATCCGATGGGCCCGCTGGAGCTGGCCGACTTCATCGGTCTGGACGTGTGCCTTGGGATCATGCGCGTGCTGGACGCGGACCTGGGGCTCGCACATCTGCGGCCGCCGGCCATCCTTGAGCAGCTCGTGGCGGCCGGGCATCTCGGCCAGAAGACGGGCCGGGGCTTCTACACCTACCCGCGCGCCTGACCGGCAGCGACCGCGTCGGCCACGACACGCGCCAGCGCATCGAGCGCGAAGGGCTTGGCCAGGACCGCGACATGACGGTCGGTCGTGAACGCTTCCAGCTCCGGGTTCTGCACGTCCCCGCTCATCATCACGAACGTGGGGCGCAGGTCCGGACGCACCGCGATCACGGCGTCGTAGACCTGGATTCCCGACATGCCCGCCATCTGGTGGTCGCACAGGACGGCCGCGATGGGCTGATCCATTGCAGCCGCCACGGCCTCGCCGCCGTGCTCCGTCGCCACCGACTCGTAGCCCAGGCTGCGCAGCGCTCTGGTCAGGAAGATACGGATGGACGCCTCATCGTCCACGACGAGGATGATCGGGCGATCGGCACCGCCTGCGGGCGCGGCGGCGACCGGTCCGGGGATCCGGGGCGAGGTCTGGACCGACTCGGGCGGAGCCGACTCGGGCGGAGCCGACTCCGGCGGAGCCGACTCCGGCCGAGCCTCCTCGGGCGGAGCCGGCGCGGCTGGCACCGCCTCGCGAGTGCCGTGGACCGGCAGGTCGAAGGTGAACGCCGCGCCGCGACCGAGCGCCGACGGGAGGTAGCGCAGGTCCCCACCGTGCGAGCGCACGATGCCGTACGAGACCGGCAGGCCGAGGCCGGTCCCCTCCGACGGCGGCTTGGTCGTGAAGAACGCATCGAACAGCCGGGCCACGTTCTCCGGCGCCACGCCCGGTCCGTCGTCCATGACCGTGATCCTGACCCGCGGCGCGTCGCGGCCGCCCTCGCGCCCGGCGCTGATGCGCAGCCGCCCACCACCGCCGTGCTTCATCGCGTAGACGGCGTTGTGGGTCAGGTTGATGAGCACCTGTTGGAGCTGGCCACGATCGAGCTCGACGGTGGGGAGGTCGTCGGGAATGTCGAGCTCCAGCTCCACCTGGCCCTTGCCGATGGTGTAGCTCTGGAGCGTCATCACGCTGTCCACCAGCGCCCGGATCGACGTCGGGTAGCGCTCCGGTGGCCGCTGCCGGGCGAAGTCGAGGAGGTTCTGGACGATGCGTCGCGTGCGCGACGCTTCCTCGACCAGCAGATCCGCGTTGTTGCGCAGGTCCTCAGGTAGCGCGGGGTCCTGGCGGATGAGCTGGCTGAAGCCCAGGATCGCGGCCAGCGGGTTGTTGAGCTCGTGGGCCACGCCCGAGACGAGCTGCCCGGTGGCCTCCATCTTCTGGGCCTGGATGAGCTCAGCCTGGAGTCGATCCTGTTCGGTCAGGTCGCGGATGCGCAGCAGCGAGCGCGGAGCGCCATCGGTGTCGATGCTGGTGGTCTCGACTTCCTCCGGAAAGCGCGTCCCGTCGCGCCGGGTGCCGGTGCCATGTCGGATGTCGGAGGCGCCCACAGCGGGCTCGGCGTCCTCGGGCGTCAGATCCACCTCGGACAGCGCCCCGGCTGACCGGCCGAACAGCCACTCGCGGTCCGCCCCGAACAGCCGCGTGGCAGCGTCGTTGGCATCGATGATCGTGCCGTCGGGCAGGGTCACGAGGAGCGCGTCGGGGGACTTCTCGAAGAGCGTCCGATAGCGCTCCTGGGAGGCCTCCAGGCGCTCGCGCAACCGATAGTTCTCGACAGCGATCGACGCCACGGTGGCGATCCGGTCCAGCGCGCCGCGATCCAGGAAGAGCTCGGCGACCGGACGATCGAAGTACGCCGCGATGCCGCCCACCACCAGGTCGTCGACCCGGATGGGGATCGCCGCGTAGGCGGTCAAGCCCGCCCCGCGGGCGAGCTCCACGATGTCCATCGGCACGCTGCCGGGCTCGAGTGGCTCCAGGAAGGCGCCTTCGCCGGCCCGCCAGCGCCGGAATGCGGACCGAAGGTCCGGGCGGGACCGCCGTAGCCAGGCCGCGATGGCCGGGTGCAGGTCCGCGAAGTGGGACACCTCCCACGCGTCGCCGTCCGGCCCGACCAGGCCGTAGGCCGTGCCGGCAGCGCCCAGGGCAGTGTTGATGAGTTGCGCGGAGCGCTCCGCGAGCCGCTCCATGGAGGCCACGTGGCTGCCCACGCGGGTCAGCTCCTCCAGCGCGCGCAGGCGCACCGTGGTCGCCCGCTCGGCCTCGACCCGGCGCAGGATCTCCTCGACCAGGCGGGCGTTCTCCAGGCTGCGGGCGACGTGCGAGGCGACCAGCAGGATGGCGGCGTCGGAGGGCAGGACCGGATCCACCTCGGCCCAGCCCAGGACCAGGACGCCGATCAGGTCGTCCTGGCTGTGCAGACCGACGAGGACCGCTGAGCGGATGGGCGTGGCCGCGAGCCGCCGTCGGGTGTCGGGGGTCAATGGCAGCCGGTCGGTGGGACCCTTGATGACACGGCCCACCGTCGAGACGGCGCGGATGGCCGGCGACTCGGACCAGGGCAGGGCGGTGACGACGGCGGCGATGTCAGCCGGCACGTCGTGGCCGGCCAGGACCTCGCCGGCCACGCCCCTGGGAACGGCGATGAACTCGGTGACCGTGCCGAGGGAATCGTGCAGGACGCCGATGGCCAGGGATGCGGCTGCCGCACGGGATCGTGTCTCGCCGCTCGCCGAGGCCAGCTCGCCAAGGGCGGCCAGCTCGCGTTCCACGCGGACCGAGGCCGTGACGTCGCGCTTGACGCTGAGCACCCCGACCGGGCGACCGTCGGAGCCGAGCACCCGCGACAGGACGCTCTCGACGATGCGCTCCTGCCCCGCGAGGCTGCCGATCAGGGGCGTGTCCGCAACGCGACCGCGCCATGAGCCGGTATCCAGGGTGATGATGCGAGCGCCCGTGGCGCTCGTGCCATCTCCGACGATGAGGCTCTCGTAGAGCTGCTCGATGGGCCGGCCCATGGCGTCGCCAGCGCGGATGCCGTAGAGCTGCTCCGCGGCGCGATTCCAGACGACGACGCGTCGATGGAGGTCGGTGACCACGACCGCATCCACCAGCAGCTCGCCCACCTGGGTCAGCGCGGGTACGGCGGTGAGCGGCGATGGCTCGACGGGATCCGGCACGGGGCTATCCTAGCCGTCGTGCACGGCCCACTGACGGACGAAGAGCGACTGCTCCAGGCCACGGCCCGCGAGTTCGCCCAGCGCGAGGTCGCCCCGGGTGCGTTCGCGCGGGACGCCGAGGAGCGCTATGACCGGTCGCTGTTCACAGCGATGGGGGCGCTGGGTCTGACCGGTGCGCCACTCCCCGAGGAGGTCGGGGGCGCCTCGGTCTCCTACCTTGGCTGGGCGCTGGTCATGGAGGAACTCGGCGCTGCCGACATGTCGGTGGCCGTCTCGCTGTCGGTCCACGTCCTGTCGCAGCTGCCCGTGGTCACCTGGGGGACGGTGGAGCAGCGGGCTCGCTGGCTCGCCCCGATGGTCAGCGGCCAGGCGCTGGGCGCCTTCGCCCTGACCGAGCCCCACGCAGGCTCCGACGCGGCCGCCATCAGGACGCTGGCCACTCCCGTCGGTGGCTCAGCGGGCTCGCCGGACGCCTACCGCCTGAGCGGCACGAAGATCTGGATCTCCAATGCCCCGGAGGCCGACCGCTATCTCGTCTTTGCCACGGTCGATCCGGCAGCCGGCTCCCATGGCATCACGGCCTTCCTCGTCGAGGCCGGGACGCCTGGCTTCCGGTTCGGAGCCCGCGAGCACAAGATGGGGATCCGGGCGTGCCCGGCATCCGAGCTCATCTTCGACGACTGCGAGGTCCCGGCCGCGAACCGCCTGGGCGAGGAGGGCGGGGGGTACCGCATCGCTCTCTCGGCGCTCGGCGAGGGCCGGGTCTCGATCGCTGCGGCGTGCGTCGGACTGGCCCGGTCCGGGCTTGAGGCCGCGGCCCGCTACCTCGGCGAGCGCCAGGCGTTCGGCGCGCCGCTGGCGACCCAGCAAGGCCTCCGATTCATGCTGGCCGAGATGGCCCGGGACGTCGAGGCGGCACGAGCCTTGACGCACCTCGCGGCCTCCGCACGGGACCGTGGCGAGCCCCTCGCCGAGGCGTCGTCGCTGGCCAAGTGGACCGCGTCCGACACCGCGATGCGCGTCGCGACCGACGCCGTGCAGCTGTTCGGGGCGAGCGGCTACTCACGCGAGACCGGCGTGGAGCGTCTGATGCGCGACGCCAAGGGCGCCCAGATCTACGAGGGCACCAACCAGATCCACCGCGAGATCGTGGCTGGCGAGGTGCTCAAGCGGGCAGGCGCGGGCGCCTCACGCCCGACCGTCCGCGGCCGGCCATGGCCCGAGGCGTAGAATCCGGCCCATGCAGCAGCCCAACGGCCAGACCTTCATCGTCAGCGCGGCGCGCACGCCGATCGGCAGATTCGGCGGGGCGCTGAGCACAACGCCCGCCACTGAGCTCGGCGGCATCGCCATCCGGGCGGCCGTGGAGCGCGCCGGCCTGGACCCGGCGACCGTCGAACTGGACGACGTGCTGATGGGCCAGGTCCTTCAGGCGGGGAGCGGCCAGTCGCCGGCTCGCCAGGCGGCGCTCCGGGCGGGCCTGCCGGAGGGGACCAGCGCCACTACCATCAACCGCGTCTGCGGCTCCGGCCTCAAGGCCATCATGCTCGCCGCCTCGGAGATCCGGGCCGGCGACGCCGACCTCGTCGTGGCTGGCGGCATGGAGTCCATGAACACGGCCCCGTACCTGCTCCACGGAGCCCGCTTCGGCCTGCGCCTTGGCGACGCGACCCTCGTCGACTCGACCGTGCGCGACGGCCTGTGGTGCGCCATCGAGGACTGCCACATGGGCACCCACGCCGAGCGGGTGGCCATCAGCGACCAGGTCAGCCGCGAGGACCAGGACGCCTTCGCACTGGCCAGTCATCAGAGGGCCATCGCGGCCATCGACGCCGGCCGGTTCGACGCCGAGCTGGCGCCAGTCACCGTGCGGGACGCCAAGGGCCGCGAGACCGTCGTGACGGAGGACGAGGGCCCGCGACGGGACTCCACGATCGAGGCGCTGGCGCGCCTGAAGCCGGCGTTCGCTCTGCCCGACGGCGAGGATCGCGGTGCGGCAACGGTCGGGACGGTCACGGCCGGCAACGCGCCGGGCATCACCGACGGCGCGGCCGCCACGGTGGTCGCCAGCGAGCGGGCGGTGGAGCGGCTCGGCCTCAAGCCCCTCGCGCGGATCGTGGGCTACGCCCAGGCCGAGGTCGCGCCGAAGTGGCTATTCCTCGCCCCCATCGAGGGCGTCAAGCGCCTCCTCGAGCGCGTCGAGCTGCCCATCGAGGCGTTCGATCTCATCGAGATCAACGAGGCCTTCGCGGCGCAGACGCTGGCCGATGGTCGCGCACTCGGCTTCGACTGGGACAAGGTCAACGTCAATGGCGGGGCGATCGCCCTTGGCCATCCGATCGGCGCGAGTGGCGCGCGCATCGTCGCGACGCTCCTCCACGAGCTGCATCGGCGCGAGGGCCGCTACGGCCTGGCCACGCTGTGCCTGGGCGGCGGCGGCTCGGTCGCGATGGCGGTCGAGCGGATCTGACGGCCGCTACACTCGCCGTCATGACTGAGACTGCCTCGCCGACTTCAGCGGCCACCTCCAGCGCCGTCCCGACGTTCCGCCACTTCATCGCTGGCGAGTGGTGCGACTCGCCCAGCGGCCGGACGTTCCAGAGCCACAACCCGGCCGACACGCGCGATGTCGTCGGGCGCTTCCAGCAGGGCACGGCCGCCGACGTCGCGATGGCCGTCAAGGCGGCCGAGACTGCCGGGCCGATGTGGCGCCGTACCCCGGCGCCCAAGCGCGGCGAGATCCTGTACGCCTTCGCTCAGCTGATGGGCGAGCACAAGGAGCGCCTGGCGCGGGCGATGACCCGCGAGATGGGCAAGGTCATCGCGGAGGCACGCGGCGATGTCCAGGAAGGCATCGATATCGCCTACCTGATGGCCGGCGAGGGTCGCCGCATGTTCGGCGACACCGTTCCCAGCGAATTGCCTGACAAGTGGGCGATGTCGATCCGCCAGCCGATCGGCGTGGCCGGGATCATCACGCCGTGGAACTTCCCGATGGCCATCCCGTGCTGGAAGATGATGCCGGCCCTGGTCACAGGCAACACCGTGGTCCTCAAGCCATCCAGCGATACCCCGCACTGCGCGACGCTGTTGGTGGAGCTCATGGCCCAGGCCGGCTTCCCGGCGGGCGTCGTCAACCTCGTCACGGGCGCCGGCGGTGACGTCGGCAATGCCATCGTCGACTCGCCGGATGTCTCGGTCATCTCGTTCACGGGCTCGTCGGCGACCGGCAAGCACATCGCGGCCAAGGCCGGCGCGAAGCTCAAGCGCCTGAGCCTGGAGCTCGGCGGCAAGAACGGCGTCGTCGTGCTGGCCGACGCGGACCTGGACCTGGCCACCGACGGCATCCTGTGGAGCGCCTTCGGCACGACCGGACAGCGCTGCACGGCCGCCTCGCGCGTCATCGTCGATCGTGCCGTTCTGGAGCCGCTGCTCGAGCGGCTGGAAACGCGGGCTCGCGCCCTGACGCTCGGCGACGGCCTGGTCGCCACGACCGATGTCGGGCCCCTCATCAATGCCGGCGCCGCGGACAAGGTCGCTTCCTACATCGACATCGGGCGCGGCGAGGGCGAGCTGATCGTGGGTGGCGAGCGGGCTACCGATGGAGACCTTGCCCACGGGCACTTCTTCCAGCCCACGATCTTCGCCGGTGTCGGGGCCATGGATCGGATCGGCCAGGAGGAGATCTTCGGGCCGGTCCTGAGCGTCATCCCGGTCGATGGCTACGGCGAGGCGATGCTCGCCCTCAACCAGACCCGCTACGGCCTGTCATCGAGCATCTTCACACGCGATGTGAACGTCGCGTTCCGGGCGATGCGCGATTTCGAGACGGGCATCGTGTACATCAACGCGGGCACGACCGGCGCCGAGACCCACCTGCCGTTCGGTGGCTGGAAGGAGACCGGCAACGGCCACCGCGAGGCTGGCCACGTCGCGATCGACACCTACACCGAGTGGAAGTCGATCTACGTCGACTTCAGCGGTCGCCTGCAGCGCGCCCAGATCGACAATCAGCCGACCTGATCGAGGGCCAGCGGGCGGCGGCGAGGCCGGTGAGCGCCTCGCCGCCGCTGCGGGCCCGGTGGGCCGCCGGCTCAGGGCTTCGAGCGGTCGCGCGTCCAGAGATCGATGGCTGGCAGGCCGTTGGCGCCGAGGAGCTGCGAGATCTCGCCGGCGTGGAACGTATCGTGGCTGAGCAGCCGGTTGAGGATGGAGCCCCGGCTGTGGTAGCGCACCACCTCGCCGAAAGTCAGCGCGAGCGTCTCGTGCAGCACCGATGCCGTCCAGCGATCCAGGCACGAGGCGACGACCGCCCAGGTCGACTCGAGCGCCCAGACGAGCTCCGCACCGGAACGCGGGTGCGTCTCGTCGTCCTCCCAGCCAAGCCCTGACGCCGGACCGGTGAAGGGGGTCGTCTCTGCGCCGGGCTCACCCAGGACACCGCACAGCCAATAGCTCCGGGCACCGGCCAGGTGCGCGGCGAGCGCCCAGATCGGGGCGTGCTCCGGTCCCGCTCGCAGGGCCAGCTGCTCGGGAGTCAGGTCGCGCACCGCCGCGACCAGCCGGTCGGCGTACTGCGGCCAGTCCGGGAACAGCGGCGCGATCGGCGGCTCGTGGGGCGCCTGGGCGCCATCGATGTCGGACATCGTCGCCAAGTCTAGCGAGCGGTTCGACCCACACCAGCGCCGCGACCGCTAGCATCCGTTGGTGATCAGCCCCGTCGTGCCCGCCTCGACCCCGGAGCGTCGTCCCTGGACCGTCCGGGTCGCGGCCTTCAGTGCGGCACATCGATGGCCGGTGATCGTGCTCTGGTTCGTGGCGACCATCGGGCTCTTCGCGGCCAGCCTGGCCGCTGGTGGCACGGACGCGGCCAACGCTGTCGAGGACGACGGCGGCACGGTCTCCGAGAGCCGCCGGGCCAACGCGCTGTTCAGCGCATCCGGACCGCAGGAGGCGGCCGGCCAGGTGCTGTACCTGGTCGTCTCGGGCGACCCGGCGACGGTCGATGACGCGCCGCTGGCCACGGCCGTCGGCGACATCGTGGCCCAGGCGACGTCGCTCACCTCCACGGTCGAGGGCGCGACGGTCCCGACGTTCGAGAGCGTGGTCGATCCGCTCGTGGCGCCCCCGCAGGCTGGGCTCGTGTCGCCGGATCGGACGACGGTCCGCATCGTCGCCCGCATCCCCGGCGAACGCCCCGAGGTCGTCGAGCGCCTGGAGCCGGTCCGCGGATTCCTCGACGATCTGCAAGAGCAGCACCCGACTCTGCGCATCCACGCCCTCAACAACACCCTCGCCAACGACGACATCTCCACGCTGGTCAACGAAGATCTGGACGCGTCGCTGCGTATCACCATCCCGCTGACCTTCGTGATCCTGCTCATCGCCTTCGGGGCGCCCATCGCGGCCGCCGTGCCGCTGGTCCTGGCGGTCACCTCGTTGCTTGCCGCCTTTGGGCTGCTCGGCCTGTACAGCCAGTTCATCTCGCCGGTCAGCCCGTACGCGAGCCAGCTGGTCGTGCTCATCGGGCTCGCCGTCGCGGTCGACTACTCGCTGTTCATGGTCACTCGCTTCCGGACAGAGCGCCAACGCCGCGACAAGCTCAAGGCCATCGAGGTCGCGTCATCGACAGCCGGTCGGGCGGTCTTCTACTCCGGCATGGCGGTGATGATCAGCATCGGCGGCCTGTTCCTGCTCGACGACCCGCTCTTCCGCTCGATGGCCATCGGGACGATCTCCGTCGTGGCCATCTCGGTGGTGGGCTCGCTGACGTTCCTGCCGGCCGTGCTGTCCATCCTTGACCGGACCCTGGACCGCTTCCGACTGCCGATCGTCGGCCGGCGACGGGAGGAGGGGACAGGGCCGTGGGGGCGCGTCGTTCGGGCGGTCATGCGCCGGCCGGTCGTGTCGTTCGTGCTCTCGGCCGGGTTGTTGCTCGCGCTCGCGGCACCGGTCACACG
>Ga0163153_10001555_pt1 | contig 36015 bp, 25 predicted proteins | sample OliLakLV19MP6IB1_FD_148629 | JGI IMG/M metagenome (GOLD analysis project Ga0163153, IMG submission 148629) | Freshwater microbial mat bacterial communities from Lake Vanda, McMurdo Dry Valleys, Antarctica - Oligotrophic Lake LV.19.MP6.IB-1 | ecosystem: Environmental > Aquatic > Freshwater >... | reverse complement strand
CCACAAAGGTACAGCCCCTTGATGGGTGTCGCGTAATGCGACCAGCCGGGCAGGGGGCGCATAAAGAATAGTTGGTCGAGGCGGATATCGCCGTGGAATATATTGCCTTCGGTGATGCCGAAGCGGCTTTCCAGATCCAGCGGCGTGATGATGTCCATGCCGACGATGGCATCGGGTACATTGGGCGCATAACGGCCAATGATCTCGACCACGCGCTGGCCGAGGGTGTCGCGTTGTTCTTCCCAATCGGTGCCAGCCAGGTGATAGGGCACATACTGCACAAAGCTGGTCAGTACATGATGGCCTGGGGTAACCAGCTTCGGGTCGATGGCTGAGGCCAGAATGCAATCCACCCACAGGTCTTCGGCAAGCACGCCGTTCTGACAATCGTTGTAGCAGCGCTGCGCGGCTGCGAAGGTCGGGACCAGGGTGTAAATCATTTTCTGCAGGGTCGGCGCATCGATGGGCATACCCGTCACCCGTGGTTCTTCGTTCAGCACCAGATTGACCTTGGCGCTGGGACCGTTCATGGCAATGGCTTCTACTTGTTGTACAAAGCTTGAATCCAGCTGTTCCCTGCCCACCAGTTGCAGAAAAGTGCGTTTGGGATCGGCATTGGACACGACCAGGTCGGCTTTGATTACCAAACCGTTGTCCAGCACCACACCTTTGGCCACACGATTCACAATGTGCACCTGCTCAACCGGCATATTGGTATTGATTTCCACCCCTGCTTCAACGCAGGCTTTGGCCATGGCCTGAGTAATGGCACCCATACCGCCGAGCACATGGCCGGAAAAACCCTGCCGCGTTTTTTCATCGTCTCCTTCGCTACCGCTGAGCAAGTGGAACAACAAGCCCATGGCTGAACCCGCATCACGTGGGCCGCCGTGTTTGCCATACAGGTTATTGGCCAATATCAGCCGCTTGACCTGTTCTGATTTGAAGTACCGATCCAGCAGCTGTTCCAGGCTACCGGTGAGGAAGGCTATCAATTCGCTGATCTGCTTACCGTTCAGTCCGCGCATGCGTTTGCCCACGCGGATGATTTCCAGCAGTCCAGCCAGCCCGGTGGCTTCGGTATTAGGTGGCGGCTCCAGGAAAAACGGTTGCAGATAGCCAGCCAGTTCTTTCAGTTCTGCATCCAGCCGGAAAAAGGCATCAGCGTCCTTGCGGTTATAGCGGCTGAGCTCAGCATGGGTTTTTTGCTGATCCTGCCACCAGGGCAGCACGCTGCCGTCTTCAAAAGCGACCTGTACGGCAGGATTGGCGGCAATCATCTTCAGGCCATGACGGCCCAATTGCATATCGCGAATAACCTCGGGACGCAGCATGCTGGCCATATAGGAAGCGGTGGAAACACGGTTGCCGGGTGCGTTCAGCGGATCAATTTCTTCGGTAACCGCACAGCCGCCCACCACATAGCGCTTTTCAAATACGCGCACTTGATATCCGGCCTTGGCTAGGTAGAAAGCGCAGGTCAAACCGTTATGCCCAGCGCCAATGACCAGCGCTTTACGCGGCTGGCCTTTGCTCGAGCGGGCTGAATTCACAGCCGCGCTGACGGTAGTTGCGCCAATGGTCGCGCCAAATGCTGGGGTGGTTGCCATGTGTCTTAGAGAGAGCCGACGTGTGGACCCATGCGGTCCAACACGTACTTGCGGATATCGAGGTTAAAGTCTTCCATTGGCGAGTAAACGCCACGCTCATGCACGCGCGCTGACATACCCTGTTGCACGCGTTCGCAAATAGCCCAGTCCTGCTGGTTTACCAGGTGCCAGAAATCCACCGCGTCGGCTGGATCAAAATCGGGCTTCTCCATCTCATAAGTCTCAAACAGGAAATGGCAGTCGATAATGGTTTTGCCCGCAGCGGTAGCCTTGAGGATGTAGTAGGTCACATGCTCGCGCGCCAGGCTCATAAACAGGTTGGGGTAGACCAGCTCGCCCTTGTGACGCGTGAGTTCGTCTTTGTTCAAGCCGGGAAAGCTGCGACGGGTGGATTCGCCGGTGAAAGTAAAGGTCGTTGCCCCTTCCCGGTGCGGAATGCCTCGTTCCCAATCCAGGCCGGCACCACCGGCTTCGCGGAAGGCCGGAACAATGCGGCAGAGTTCCGGATGTACCGGGCCGCAGTGATAACACTCGTTGTAGTTCTCGCACAGCACTTTCCAGTTGGCATTCACTTCATAAGAAATGGTTTTGGCGATGCGCAAATCTTTTAACGGATAGTTTTTGAATTTCTCCTTGGCGATACTGATGGTGTTTTCAAAGGGCGGCGCTTCCTGCGGCGTGAGACAGAGAAAAACGAACCCAGCCCAGCGTTCCACGCCTACTGGGTGCAGTTGCACCTTGCTGGTATCAAAACCTGTGTCCTTGTTCATGAACGGCGCTTTCTGTAGCTGCCCATTCAGGTCGTAAGTCCAGGCATGGTAAGGGCAGATGATGCTGCGGCCAGCAACCACACCACCTTTTAACGCTAACACGGAATCGTCATCATCCTTGCCAAGACACAAGCGCGCGCCGCGATGGCGGCAGACGTTATAGAAGGCCTTTAGCGCCCCTTCACGGTTTCGAATTAACAGGATGCTTTCACCGTATAGATCCAGCACGCTGTGATCGCCCGGATTGGGCAGTTCTTCCTCGCGCCCCACACACACCCAATCACGGCAAAAAATATGCTCTTTTTCCAATTGATAGTACTTGTCTTGCAAATACCAGGAGGAGGGCAGGGTAGGCTCGAGGCCCTCCAAAGCATTTAAAGGATAAGCAATATGAGAAGTGGACATGGGGGACTACTCGTGGATGAAATTGATTACTCTATTCTGACGAGATTCCGCGAGCACTGCCACCCGGAAATTTCATTCAAGCCTGAGAAGGGCAACACCCCTCACACAGGAATGCCTGCGCGCTAGTCTGAATGGAGCGGGGCGCGACTTCGTGTTGGGCCAATTCAACCAACAACTCATCAATTTCCAGACGAGTGCTCGCTTTGCGTGCGTTTGATCCTGCTCTTTCTGGCCGCTCGCATGCGCCAATTCCTGGGAATGTAGGGCAAGGCAAACAGCCACAAGCCGGTCAAACACATTAAAAACAAGGCGGCAGCAGCCGGCAGAAACAAGCCGAGTTTGCTGATGTCGCCACCAAAAAACCATCCATCATGAATGGTTTTCCGTAGGCTGAACCCAGCTCACCTGCTTTTTAACCTGCAACAGCAGACCACTGCAAATGACCACCAGAACGGCAATGGCTATGAAAACAGTTGACCAATGATGGATCTTGCGGACCAGTAAGTTGAATCGCATGGGGCGTCCAGTCAGGGATTGAAAAACAGGCGCGTGGAACGGGTGCCCCATTATAGCGTGCAGTCACAGGGGCGCTATTGCCCCTGGACTGTTAGTAGGCTTGAGTTTAAAGCATCTCTGATTTATTCAAAGCCACATCAGAAGTAAGCCCGCAACCCCATTACAAAATTCCGCCCGATTTGTGGTGCCTGATCCTTGAGGAAAGACGTGCTGTTGCGGATATCTTCATCCAGCAGGTTGTGGCCTTTCAGGAACAGCTCCCACTCGATGCGTTGTTCGCTGGGAACGCGGAAGGAAATATCCGCATTGAGTAAATCATAGCCTGGAGTGGGTGTTTCGTATGCGGCGATGTCGGTATGGCTGTCCGCAGTGATCCAGGTGATATTGGCTGCCCAGCTGTTAAGGTCCCAATCCACACCCAAACCGAATCGTTGTGGCGGGATGCGCGGTACATTGGAATTGTCTGATAACTCGGCCTTCACGGTATCGAAGAAACCAAACAACTGCCAATGGCCACTGGCGTTGCGCCCGAAGTCATAGCGCAGTTCCAGTTCGGCACCCTGGAAGTCGGCATCCTGCTGCGACCAAAGCCTGACCGGGAAGCCATCTTCCTCCTGACCGGTATCCATCTGATAGATGTAATCATCAAACTTGTCCAGGTAAAAAGTCACCGAGCCGGTCAACTGGCCTTGATGCAAACGAAAACCGGTTTCAAGGTGCAGATTGCTTTCCGTGTCCAATTGGTCATCACCCAATTCAAAAGTCTGGGTGGCGATGTGCGGCCCGTCGGCGAACAGTTCCTGGTCGGTAGGGGCGCGTTCTGCGTGGGCAGCATTAAAAGTGAGATGGCCACTTTCGGTTACATGCCACACCGCACCCAGCGATGCGGTCAGCGGTGAAAAACTGCGCGAAACCCGCGGATCGCTGGAGAAGCCGTCGACTTTTATGCTCACATCGTCATAGCGCAGGCCAGTATCAAACTGCCAACTGCCAAATTCGGCGCTTTCCACCCAGAACAAGGCTGCGGTTGTGGTATTGGATGGTGGTACAAAAGCTTCCTCACCGATGGCCTCAAAATCGCGGTCGGTATACTGCAGGCCAAAGGCGCCGGTCCAGGCACCCAGTGGTACATGACGCAACTCCATGCGGCTATCGATGGTTTCATTGTTGAAGACGGTGCCAATCTCGCTGCCTTCAAATTCGGTGTGGGTGTATTCGGTATCGGCTACCAACAGCTTGAATTGCTCGAAACCGGCAAATGGATTGGTGCCGACCAGCAATCCGTCCAGACGATCGGATTCCAGGCCAATGGTCACAAATACTTCTTCTTCGGCGTGCTCTTCTTCGTGCTCTTCTTCGTGCTCTTCTTCGGCGTGCTCTTCTTCGCCTTCCTCTTCGTGATGGTGGCCTGCGCCGGGAATGCCGTAGTCAGAGGAATAGCTGGTATAGGAAGCACCAACCCGCCATTTCTCGCCAATCCAGCTGGCGCCTAAAGCGCCGCCCTCGTTATCGAGAAAACTGTTTTCCAGCACGCCGGTTGCTTGATCTTCATGTTCCTCTTCCTCATCGTGCCCTCCTTCTTCATGTTCTTCCTCGGGATACAGTTCAGCTGAACCCGGAATTTCATAATCGTCGGTGTCGCGATAAAACCCATTGGCATGGAATGCCCAGTTACCCTTGCCGAAGTCCAGGCGACCTGCCGTAAAGAATTGATCCGCTGCCGTATCGCCTTGCAGCATGGCACGGCCTTCGAAGCCGTTTTCAGGCACCGCTTCGGGAATCGTATTGGTCACCATGTTGACCACACCGCCAATTGAACCTGAGCCGTAGAGCAAGGTTGCCGGCCCGCGCAAAACTTCGATCTGATCGGCCAGGAAGGGCTCAACGGCCACAGCATGATCCTGGCTGACCGCGGAGGCGTCGGAGGAGGTCATATTGTTGGCAAGAATTCCAACGCGGGCACCTTCCATTCCCCGAATCACCGGGCGACCGACGTTTTGGCCGAAACTGGCATTGGACAAGCCCGGAACACGCGCCAGGGTATCACCGAGGTTATTGGCCACTTCGCGTTCCAGTCCAGCACCACTGAGTACGGTGGCGGATTGTGACATTTCCAGAACATCCCGCGACAGCGGGGTGGCAGTGACGATAATCTCCTCCAGCACCTCGTGGTCATGGTCGGCGCCGTGAATACGGTCGGTATCTTCAGTGCGGGCGGAATCCTGGCTAAAGCCAGGCATGGGTAAAGTGGCCAGCAGCATGGCCAGGCTCAAAAGCTGTGTATTTGCGTAACGCATGTGAACGAATCCTCTCTGAAAGCTGAATCACCGCCGCTTCGGGGCGATGAAAAATGTACTGAATCCAGTTTGCTTCAGAGAGAGGAGGGAGGAGCGCGGGCTTCCGGTGTTTGACGGATCGGTGTGGCGGTTGGGGCGAAACAGTCCGTTGCATCATGCAGACAGATGGCAATCTGAATCGGACATTCATGGTGGCTGGCAATGGCGCCATTGTGGCCGCTGCCAATGGAGCAGGTTGCACAGATACTGTTGTCGTGGGAAATGCCCTGATTCAGTTCGTGGGCCAGCACGAAGCTCTGCATGCTGAGCATCAGCAGCAGCAGTGCGACACGCAGTACATTGGACCAATGGCGGTGGTTCATAGCTGTCATTCTACGCATATAATGACATGGGTAGAAAGGGCTTTGTGTCATCAAGCGCACTTTTGCGAGTCCCTGAAGTTAAAAACGCCTGGTGTTGATAATCTGCGTTTGTAGCCGAATGGTGATTGCTGCATGATGTGCTGCAACAAAAACCACCGAGTCGCGCCATGACCGAAGCCTTTTTACGCCCCACCAACGTGCGCTGGCGCATCCTCGCCATCCTGATGTTTGTCAGCTTTGTGTCCTATTTGCTGCGTGGCAATATGTCGATTGCCGGCCCCGCCATAGTCGAAGATCTGCAGCTGACGGAAATCCAATGGGGCTGGATTATGGCCGCCTTTCCACTGGGTTATGCACTGTTCCAGTTCCCCGGCGGCTGTTGGGGAGATCGCAAGGGGCCACGGTTCACCATGGCGGCTATCACTATTGCCTGGGGTGTTTTAATCGCTGTTACCAGCCTCACTCCAGCGCGGGATGTGGCTCCGGTTTATCTGGTTATTGGTTTCCTGCTCACCATCCAGTTCCTGGTCGGTGTGTCGCATGCGCCGGTCTTTCCCATCATGGTCTCCGCCATTGAACGCTGGTTTCCGCCCGGTGGCTGGGCCTTGCCCAATGGTTTGACCAGCGCGGGCCTGACTGTTGGATTGGCGGCAACCGCATCTGCCCTGCCTTGGTTGATTGGGGAATACGGTTGGCGTATCGGATTCCTGATTCTGGCACCGTTTGCTTTTGTGGCCTCCGCGTTGTGGTGGTGGTATGCGCGTGACCGGCCGGACCAGCACCGTTCAGTAAATGCAGCCGAAGTCGCCTTGTTAACGACTCTGGTTTCACCGGTGGAAACTGATTCAGCCTGCGAGCCAGCCTGGCGGCGTGTGCTCAAAAATCGTGATGCGCTGTTTGTCACGCTCAGTTACTCGGCCATGAACTTTGTGTTTTACGTGGTATTCAGTTGGGGTTATTACTATTTGGTGACTGTACGCGGCATGGGCGCACAGGAAGCCGGTTTCATTACTTCGGCTCAATGGTTGGCCGGCGCAGCAGGCGCATTTGCCGGTGGTTGGGCAGGCGACTATTTGTGTAAACGGTTGGGTGTGCGCTGGGGTTGTCGTTGGCCGATCGTAATCGGTTGCAGTATCTCGGCCTTGTTATTGCTGGGAGTTGCCTATCATCCCAATGCCTATATGGCTGCTGCCATGCTGGGCGCTTGCTTCTTTTTTAACCAGTTTACCGAAGGTGCTTTTGCCGCCAACGGCGCTGCCATCGGTGGCCGCCATGCCGGTTCGGTTTACGGCATGTTCAATACGGGCGCCAATCTCATGGGGTTTTTCAACGCCATTTTATTATCCGGACTGGCAGCAAAATTCGGCTGGGAAACTGCCATTGCAGTAGGTGCGGGCTTTGCCATACTTTCCGTGCTGTTTATCCTGTTTTCGCACGCAGACAGGCAGATGGATCAGTCGGATTGAGCTGGATTTAGCGGCGGATAATCCGACCAGCCATCAAATTCCAAACGGGAGCGAGCGCAAGCGCTTGCCAGTAGCCGCGTAGATCGCATTGCCCACCGCCGGGAAAAGTGGCGGCGTGCCGGGCTCGCCGATGCCGCCCATGGCAGCACCACTGTTGATGATGGCCACGTCCACCTGTGGCGCTTGATCCATGCGCACCATGGGGTAGTCGTGGAAGTTGCTTTGTTTCGCTGCGCCTTTGTCGATGGTGATTTCGCCAAACAAGGCTGCCGTCAGCGCGAACACCACGGCACTTTCCATTTGTGCTGCAACGCCCAGTGGGTTCACGGCAAAGCCGCAATCCACAGCGCACCAGACCTTATGCACCTGGATACCCTTGGTTGTCACCTGCACTTCTGCGACTTCGGCAACGATGCTTCCAAACGATTCATGGATTGCCACGCCGAGGCCAGTGCCCGTCGGGAGCTTTCGGCCCCAGCCCGACATGTCGCGAACTTTGTCGAGCAATGCCTGCTGGCGCGGATGCGCACCCAACAGCGACTTACGGTACGCCAGCGGATCTTTGCCCGCAGCATTTGCCGCCTCATCGATCATGGTTTCTTTAACAAAGGCCGTATGGGTATTGCCCACCGAGCGCCACCACAAAGTGGTCACCGGCGAGTTCACCAGATGCGCTTCCAATTGAAAATTGGGCAGCTCATAGGGTATCTCGGATAGTCCTTCGGTCTGTCCGCCGTCGAACTTCGCATCGGGACCGACAAAGTTCTCCATACCAGTCATCATCTGGCCCACAACGCAGTTGTACCAGGCGAGTGGGTTTCCCTGCTCATCGAGACAGAGACGAGATCTGTGGGTATACATGGGACGGTAATAACCGCCCCGCATATCGTCTTCGCGGGTCCATACTGTTTGCACTGGCCAAGCTTCGCCCTTGGCCACATGCGCAGCTTCTGAAACCACATCTGAGCCAAAGGTGGCGCGTCGGCCGAAGCCCCCGCCAAGAAACATCTCATTAAACTCCACTGAATCTGGTGCGCAACCCAAAATGGTTGCAGCCGATGCGCGATCGCCTGTTTGCATCTGGCTTCCTGCCCATACCACGGCCTTTCCTGCCTGGTCGTGCACGGTGCAGTTCATGGGCTCCATGCAGGCATGAGCCAGAAAAGGGAACTCATAGACCACGTTGATCACCGGTGCCTTGGCAGCCGTCGCTGCCTGCAACTTTTCGAGCGCGTCGCCTTCCTGCTTGACGACATACCCTGCCGTGTCGGCAATCGCACGATATTCCGCCCGCAATGCAGCGGAACTCTTGCCCGCAAACTCGCCCTCGTTCCAAACGATCTTCAGCGCATCCCTGGCTTGTCTTGCGTGCCAGGTACTGGTGGCGATCACCGCAACGCCCGAAGGCACCGGCTTGATCTTGACCACGCCGGGCATGGCTCTTGCGGTTGCATCGTCGACCGATTTCACCGTTGCACCGAAAATCGACGCACGGGCGACCACCGCAAAGTGCAAATCGGCAGGACGCGCATCGATGGCGAACAAGGCTTTTCCGGTTGTTTTCAAGCCAGAGTCGAGACGTTTCTGGCCCTTGCCGATGTAGCGGAAGTCATCCGAAGACTTGAGCTGCACATCAGCAGGAACGGGTAATGTTGCTGCCAGCATAGCGAGACTGCTATAGCTTTTCTGTTCTCCCGATGTCGGGTGAATCACCGCGCCATTCGCAGTTTTCAGTTTTGCAGCATCCACACCCCACTCGATGGCAGCCGCGGAGATCAGCATGGCTCGCGCCGTGGCGCCGGCCTGACGCAATCGCTCGTAATTGCTGTTCACGCTGGATGAACCACCGGTCATCATGATAGGTAAGAATGTGCTGTTGTAAGCCTCGGCCACTCCGGACTGTTCGATCCGGATGGCGGTGGGATCTATGTCCAGCTCTTCCGCCACAATCATGGGCAGAGTTGTATAGACGTTCTGACCCATCTCGGCCTGGCCCACGATCACCGTAACACCGCCTTCCGTACCTATGCGTACAAACGCATTCGGCGTAAAGATCGCAGCACTCTGGGGTGTGGCTTTTGAGTTCGCGAATGATTTGCCTGGCAGCACAAAGCCCAAAGTCAATGCGCTGCCGGCGGCCAGGCCTAATGTTCCTTTGATCAGTTGACGTCGCTTGATCGCCATTTCAAACCTCCTGTGCCAATTTGGCTGCTTGTTTGATGGCTGTTCGAATGCGCTGGTAGGTTCCGCAACGGCAAATATTCCCCTTCATGGCCACGTCGATATCTGCGTCACTCGGATTGCTATTGGTGGCCAATAGCGCCGTCGCACTCATGATCTGCCCGGACTGGCAGTAACCACACTGCACCACGTCTTCCTCTATCCAGGCTTGTTGCACCACATGCAAACCCGGACTGGTCAGGCCTTCGATGGTGGTCACTGTCTTGCCCGCAGCTGCCGACACCGGCGTCACGCAAGAGCGTATGGCTTTACCGTCCAGATGTACGGTGCAGGCGCCACACTGCGCGATACCACAACCAAATTTGGTGCCTGTCAGATTCAACACATCCCGTAGCACCCACAGCAAAGGCATGTCCGGGGTCACGTCAAGCGAGTGCTCAACACCGTTTACATTTACGGCCACTGTCATACAGATCTCCTGCTCAATTTTGAAAAAGCGCTTCAGTTAACAGGCTCCTGGCCTGAATGGTTGGGCAGATGGAACATTGTCGTCCACGTCACCAGTGTTAAGCATTAACGTACCATGCAAATTGGCCCAATGAACATAGCGGATCTAATCTCTGGGGTTGACACGGTGGTTTTGACATCGGTCTCACTCATCAATGGGTGCAGAACTTCTGACTTTGTCCAAATACAGGTGCATAATCCAGCGACTTTTCTTCAATTCCGCCAGGCAGCTCGCGTATGAGTGACATTTTGACGAGTTTCTTATCCAACGAGTCGGCGCTCAAGCGCTATCTGTCGCGTTTTTTCAGCAGAGCTCAGGACATTGAAGATGTTGTTCAGGAAACTTTTCTGAAGGCCTTTGTAGCGGAAATCAAAACTGAGGTGCATTACCCAAAGGCCTTCCTGTTTAAGGTGGCAAAACATATCGCGCTGCATGAAATTGAAAAGAAGGTTAATGCGACAACCGATTATGTTGCCGATATCAATGACACCCGGTTTGTGAATGAAAGTCACGAAGTTGGCGCAGACGAAGCGTTAGAACTCAAAAGAAAATTGTTTGTGTTTTCCAAGGCACTTGCTGCGCTTCCGCCCAAGTGTCGTCAGGTATTTTATATGCGCAAGGTGGAGGGCTTACAGGTAAAGGAAATTGCCAGGGTGCTGCAAATGACCGTCAGTGGGGTGGAAAAGCACGTTGCAACGGGCCTGGTGAAGTGCAGTCTTTATTTCAGGGAGCAGGGTTATGCGCCGGAAGAACTGGGGCCAATAGCGGTGCGTCATGACCAACAGCGCGTTGCGCATATTGCAAAACAGAGGAAGGCTACCGATGGATAGGGCAGAAAGCATTGCTACCTTTCCGGACTTGAAGGCCATTGAGGAAGTAGCCGCCGAATGGGTTGCACGTCAGGATACACGTCCGCTGGGCCGAGAGGAGGCTGCGGCTTTTCAGGAATGGCTGGGTCAAAGGCAGCAGCATGCGGAGGCCTACAAACGCATGTCAGCCATTTGGCGAGGTTATGACAGCCTCGATGAACTAAATTATATTGATCATGAAATCGGTGATTCGGAGACAGGATTCGGTCGCAAGCAACGCTTTCATTGGGCTTTGGGCGGCATCGCTGCGGCGGCTGCGGTGGTTTGTATCGCGGTGTTTTTTCAACCGTTTCTGCCATTCACACAATCACAAGTAGCACACTTCAATACTTCGGTCGGTGGCCAGGAAGACATCGTGTTGGTGGATGGTTCGACCATCAAACTCAATACGGATAGTGAACTCACAATTGATATCAGCGCTGAAGCGCGCACCATACGCCTGCTCCACGGGGAAGCTCACTTCCAGGTGGCGCATGATCCTGACCGGCCCTTCAAGGTGTTGGCAGGTGACGGCGCAGTGTGGGCTGTAGGTACGGCTTTTACCATTTATTTGCGCGATGAAACAGCTGAGGTAATCGTGACGGAGGGCGCTGTGAAGCTGTTTCTGCAATCCGATTCCGACCAGCAAGATAGTTCGGCAATCGTTTCCTGGCCAGATCTAAAGCCCACTGCATCGCTGACGGCAGGCCAAAAAGCCGTGTTTACAGGCAAGATCGAGAGCCTGGAGCGCCTAAGCCAGGACGTGTTGGATAGACGTTTGCTTTGGCGTGATGGCTATGTTGCTTTTTCAGGGGAGCCATTGTCTCATGTGTTAACTGAGATTGGCCGATATAGCGACATTGTGATCGAAGTGGACGATCCCGAACTGGAGTCCACGCCTATCGGTGGCTACTTCAAAGTGGGCGATGTCGAGGGCGTATTGGAAGCCCTGGAAAATGGTTTCGGCGTTGAAGTGCAACGCATCAACGCGTCCTACGTGAAGCTGTCACAGGCGCAGTGATTAGATGCCATCTGCAATCTGATAGATTTTCCTTACTGCGGGTTTTCAATCGTTACCGGTCTTTATCCTGCAAGGCCGGTGAAGTATCCAACAACATGCTGATCGCCGAGCCAAGAAGTAGGGAAATTCGTTGTTTTTGGCAAGTGTGCATTTTGCTGTGCTTTTTTGCTGTGTCGCAGTTTGTGGGAGCTGACACGGCAAACGCTGATGCTTCTGAACAGCGGCGTCATTTTAATGTTTCGGATGAAACGTTTGGCACTGCGATGACAGAATTCGCTCGCCAGGCCAAAGTTCAATTATTGTTTCCCTACGATCTGGCAGCGAACATCAAGGTCCATCCAGTTATTGGGCAGTATTCAGTCACAGAGGCATTGAACATCATGCTCAGTGACACGGGTCTCTCCGGCCACCTCACTGAACGCGGGTTTGTAACTGTTTCCCGCATTCAAGTGGAATCCAAACCAGTTCCGGAGAGCCAGAAAATGAACGTGAATAAGAAAAGAACATTATTTTCCGCCGTGTTGGCCATGTTGTCTGCTACAAGCACAGGCAATGCGCAGGAAGCAGTGGGGGATTACGGTAGTGATTTGCTCATGGAGGAAATCGTTGTAACCGCACAGAAGCGTGAAGAGAGATTGCAGGATGTGCCCATCTCGGTGAGTGCGCTATCAGGCACCCAGTTGGACCGACTTGGGGCCTCGGACTTCAAGGACGTACTGCGCTACATTCCAGGCGTTTCCTATTCGGGCGAAGAACACGGCCAGAGCAAATACAATATTCGCGGCGTCAGCACGACTTCTACCAGCCCCACTGTGGGTGTGTATCTTGATGACATTTCTCTGGTGACCGTTGCTACCAATTTCAGTGGGGCCGCCGATCCGATATTTTTCGATACGGAAAGACTGGAGGTGCTCAAGGGTCCTCAGGGCACCCTGTATGGAGGTAACGCCATGGGTGGTGCCATCAAATTTGTGAGCCGAAAGCCAGTGTTGAATGAGACGGGAGTTGAGGCCGAAGCTGGACTGGCTACTACGGATGGTGGTGCTCCGTCCTATGAAGGCGAAGTGATTGCAAATTTCGGCGTGATAGAAGACACACTCGCCATTCGAACTGGGTTTCTGTTCCGCGAAATTGGTGGCTATATTGACCAGGTTCCCAATGGGCTTTTGCAGGACTGGCGCTACAGTGCAACCATGCCGCCGGATCCTTTCGTGCCGTCTTCTCGCACATCGCTCGCGACCCATAGCGCTCAGGATATTAACGACGTGACGATAACCGTAGGCCGCCTGTCGGCACTGTGGACACCCACCGACACTTTGACGATTGTCCCTTCCGCGTTTATCCAGAGTTACGAGTACGGCGGTGCGAATCTCTTCCGTGTAACCTTGCCGGAATTCCAAATCTCCAATCGCCTCGAAGAATCTGGCAAAGACGAACTGGATGTGTTCAGCCTCACCATCACACAGGAGTTTGCCAAGGCTGAATTTACTTCGCTCACTGGCTATGTCGATCGGGCGGTCAATTTTGATCGTGATTACACTTTCTTTATCGGTAGCTTGGTTCCGGATCTGTTTGAGTACGATTCGCCCAATATTTCAGACAGCTACTCGACTAATTTCAGTCAGGAATTCCGCCTGGCCTCCGACCTGGGTGACAGTCCGTGGCAATGGCTTTTCGGGCTGTTTTATACGCACCAAAAGGACCACTTGTTTCAACAGGTGACCACCCACGGTGCCAGTGATTTCTTTGGCACGGACACCGATGTCGTATACGTCGGCGATACCTACACGGCAACCGACGAGTACGCGGCTTTCGGCGAGGTGACTTACTCTGTGACGGACAAGTTTGATGCCGTGCTGGGCCTGCGTTACTTCAGCATTGAACAGAAAATTGATGCTGAATATGACGGTGTTTTCAACGGCGGCGCAACCTTTGTGAGCGGTGCCAAACAAAAGGAAGACGGTGTCAATCCCAAGCTTTCGCTGGTCTATCAGCTGGCTGAAAACAATATGCTCTTTCTGAGTGGATCAAAAGGCTTCCGTCAGGGTGGGCCCAACCGTTTTAATCCGGATCCCGATTTATGCCGTGAGGACCTTGACCGCCTGGGGCTTGATGCGGCGCCCGACGCTTTTGATTCCGATAATATCTGGAGCTACGAACTGGGCAGCAAGAACCAATTCGTCAACGGAACGGTAACGGTGAACGGTTCTTTGTTCTATACGGACTGGACGGATATTCAGCAGTCCGTTGAAATGTCCTGTGGTTTCAATTTTACCGGCAATGTGGGTGCCGCGGAGATCAAGGGCAGCGAACTGGAAGCGCAGCTGCGGCTGTCTGAAAACCTGACGTTGTTCGGCGGTTTGACCTATATGGATGCCACCATTACCGAAAGCGCCCCCGGCCTGTCGGCCCAAAAAGGTCAGAACGTTCTGGATGTTCCGGAATGGATGTACAGTTTCAGCGCAATTTATAACGCACCCTTGTCGGCGGAATGGGCGATGACCCTACAAGGGGACTACCAGTATCATGGGTCAAATTATCGTGCTTTCGACCCTTTGTTCACCACAAATCTGCCAGATGGCTCTTCCTTGCGACTCCCCAACCCGGCACAAATCCAGGAGTCATATGATATTGTCAATGCCTATTTTCTGGTCAGCAATGATGTCTGGGAATACCGACTGTACGTGAAAAATGCCTTCAACGCTTCACCCTATCTCTACTATGGTTTGTTTGATCCTGCCGGTGCGAACACGCTGCGCCCACGCACCATCGGTATCAGCGTGAGAACACGTTTCTAGGACAGCATGAAAACTCATCGGACATTCTGCTGGGTTGGTTTGTTGGCAATGCTACTCAGCGCCCCGCTGGGTGCACAGTCTGCAGCAGTTGCCCCGCCGAAGGCTGCCTGGATTGACGCCGAACGACTGCTCAACATTGCTGATGAACCTGGCTCCTGGCTCACTGGAGGCCGGGACTATCAGCAGAGTTATCATTCACCCTTAAAGCAGATTAATACGCAAAACGTCGAGCAACTGGGATTTGCCTGGCAGTCCAACACAGAAACTGAACACGGGTTTGAAGCCACGCCCATCGTGGTGGATGGGGTGATGTACTCCAGTGGGCCATTAGGAGCTGTCTTCGCGGTCGATGCAGCTTCCGGCACCGAGTTGTGGAAATTTGCTCCGCAGGTGGATCCCGACACGATGCGAAAAGTATGTTGTGGTGTGGTTAATCGCGGCGTGGCTGTTTGGCACGGCCAAGTGTATGTCGGTTCCCTCGATGGCCATTTGTACGCGCTCGATGCAAGCACGGGTGGCGTGGTCTGGCGCGCCGACACCATCATTGACCGTGAGCGGGGATACACGGTGACTGGGGCGCCCTATATCGCTGGAAATAAAGTGGTGATTGGCAATTCTGGCGCAGAACTGGATGCTCGCGGCTATGTCACCGCATATGACCTGACCAGTGGCGAACAATCCTGGCGCTTTTTTACTGTGCCGGGTGATCCCAAACTGGGGTTCGAGCACCCGGAATTGGCCATGGCTGCGGCCACCTGGGATACACAAAGTCTTTGGGAGGTTGGGCTCGGTGGTACGGTTTGGGACGCGATGGCTTATGACCCCCATTTGAACCTGCTCTATGTGGGTACCGGCAATGCTGCTCCGTATCCGCGCAAGCTGAGAAGCCCCTCAGGTGGCGACAATCTGTTCCTGGCCTCCATTTTGGCTATCAATCCCGACACAGGCCGATTGATTTGGCATTATCAAACAACGCCTGCGGATAACTGGGACTTTACGGCCACCATGAAAATGGTGCTGGCCGATCTCGAAATTGAGGGCAAGGTTCGTCAGGTATTGATGCAAGCTCCCAAAAATGGCTTTTTCTATGTGCTTGACCGCGCAAGCGGCGAGCTGCTTTCAGCAGAACCTTACGTCAAAGTCACCTGGGCTTCACATGTGGACAAGATTAGTGGCAGGCCGGTCGAGACTGGGCAGGGTGAATATTTTTCCGAGCCGAAATTGGTATTTCCGAGCCCCGCTGGCGGGCACAGTTGGCACCCCATGTCCTTCAGTCCCGATACCGGTTTGGTATACATACCGGTGATGGAGGCGGGCGCATTCTGGACCATGCCCACGAAGCCTTTCCAATATCAAAAAGGCGGGCTCAATACAGCTTCCGTTTACGTTTTTCCCACTCCAGGTGATTGGGGCCGGGACGGAGAGGCAGCCAAAGCGTTTCCATCCCTGGAAAGTCTGGAGGTCGGTCAACCGGATAGCACGCTTCGTGGCTATCTGCGTGCCTGGAATCCGGTTACCCAGAAGCTGGCTTGGGAAGTGGAAACCTCAGGTCCCTGGGTAGGCGAGATGTTCGCGCTTTGGAATGGTGGTGGTGTTATGAGCACGGCGGGCGGATTGGTATTTCAGGGCCGCGCAACAGGAGAGTTTGTAGCGCTTGATGCCAGCAACGGAGAGCAGGTGTTTGCTATTGAAACCGGCTCCAGCCTGATGGCAGGTCCGATGACTTATACCGTGAATGGAGAGCAGTATGTCGCCATCATGGCAGGCACGGGTGGCGCCGTAGGCCAAGTTCACCCGGAGGGTTCAGCGGCGTATCGATACGGCAATAAAGGCCGCATCATTGCTTTTAAACTGGGTGGCGGCGCGGTACCGATACCACCCGAAATCGATCGTGCAGCGCCAGGCTTTCCTCTGCCACCAGTTGAACGACGGGGTTCAGCTGCACAGTTGCAGCGCGGTGCCGAGCTGTATTCCCGAAATTGCGTAAAGTGCCACAACAACTCGGATGGGGGAGGGACTGGTATTCCCGACCTGAGGCGTATGAGTGTCTCCACCCACAAAGCCTTTAACGAGGTGGTGCTCGAAGGTACGCTGGCAGCCAAGGGAATGGGGAGCTTCAGTGGTCTGCTTACAGCGGAGGATGTAGAGGCCATCCACAACTACGTGATAGATCTGGCATGGCAAGCGCACGACAAGGCCCACGTAGAACTTCAATCCAAACCCCAGACGGCACCTCATACTCCTCAGCAATAAGGCAAACCAGGATGCGTCCCAAAGTAATTGGGAGTCGCTGTGATTTCCTCGCTTCGAGCTGCAGTAGGTGCGGGCTTTGCCATACTTTCCGTGCCGTTTATCCTGTTTTCGCATGCTGACAGGCAGATGGATCAGTCGGATTGATTTGTATCTAGCGGCGGATAATACGGCCCGGTAAGTTGCCGGTAACCGCGCCCTCGGCAAAGACCATGGCGCCATTCACCCACACCGTGCTGATGCCGCTATTGGCAGCCGCAGGATCGCTGGTAGTGGCATTGTCCAACACGGTATCCGGGTCAAACAACACCAGGTCCGCGGCCATGCCAGCTGCAATCAGGCCACGATCTTTGATGCCCATATGCGCGGCCGACAAGCCAGACATTTTATGCACGGCTTCTTCCAGGCTGAGCGCACCCATTTCTCGTACATAGCGCCCCAACACTCGGGGAAAAGAGCCCATGCCACGCGGGTGCAAGTCGTCCAGCGAGCCATCGGTGCAGACATTGGTATGCGGCCATTTCAGCAGCGCAATGATGTCATCTTGAACCATGCTGCTGGCAATGATCATATCGGCTTGCTCACCAGTTTCTGCTGTCATGGCCTGCGATTCGGCCAGTAAAGCGCTGAAAGTTTCTACCGGGCTTGCGCCCCGTGCGTCGGCCACGGCTGCCAGGGTTTGCCCTACCAGGCTGGGGTCGGGATCAAATTGACTAAAAATGATTCCTTCGGGCGGAGCGAGTTCCGATAAGGCAAAGTCAATTTCCTTTAGGTTATTGGGGTCGCGATCAGGGACCAGAACGTACAGAGTTGATTGCCAATATTCGTAAGGATAAATGTCGGCGGTGATATCTACGCCCTCGGCACGAGCCTGGTCCAGCCGGGCAAGGATTTCCGGTGCGCGGCCCCACAGGCTTTTCATGGCCAGTTTGATGTGTGATATCTGCACCGGTATGCCGGTTTCACGGCCAATGGCGATGATTTCTTCCAGCGCTTCGAGGAACCAGCGGTCTTCGCTGCGCACATGGCTGATGTAGCGCCCACCATGTTGGGCCGCCACGCGCGCCAGTTGCATCACTTCGGATTGTTCGGAATAGATGCCCGGATCGTATTCCAGCCCGGATGACAGACCCAGGGCCCCGGCTTGCAGATCGGCTTCCAGCAGGCTTTGCATGGCTTCGGATTCTGCCGCACTGGCGGGCCGCAGATAATCGCCGCCCATTACCTCATCACGCAGGGTGTTATGGCCAGAGTAGGCCGCTACGTTGAGAGCCGTGGGATGAGCTTCCAACTGCGCGTAGAAATCGCTGAGCGGCAAAGGCGAGCCGCCATCCTGGCCAAAAATTACCGTGGTGATCCCCTGGCCAACGGCGGCCAGCGCTTCGGGTTGTTCGGCCAGTTCGGAATCAGCATGGCTGTGGGTATCGATAAAGCCCGGTGCCAGTACCTGGCCGCCGCCATCGACTACGGCTTCACCATCCAGCGGCTGCAACTGTCCCAATTCCAGGATGCGCTCATTCTCGATGCGCACCGCTCCGGCAAAAGCTGGCGCACCGCTGCCATCGATGATTCGCACATTGCTGATCAGCCAGCTGTCGACTTGAGCAGGCTCAGCCACCGTTGGCTCAGGTTTTTTGGCATCGCACGCGCTGAGCAGCAGGCAGAGGGCGGTCAGAACGGATAATTTAATCAAGGTAGTCAGTTTTGTTTTCATATTGTGATTGTGCGCCAACATATTGCTCAATGGCAGTGGATCCCGGCTCCCCGGATCAAGTCCGGGGCAAGCGAAGGCCGGGGTGACGGGTGAAAGACTACAGCAAGTCCTTCAAACGGTAGTACAACATGCCCAGTGCCACCATCTGGTTACCGGCATAGTTACCGAACGGTACACGAATTTGCGGCATCTTGGCGAACAGATCGAATTTCTCCATGGTGCCACCTATGGCCTCAGCGATGACTTCACCCAGGATATGCGTGGCGTTTACCCCATGCCCTGAATAACCTTGCACGTAATAAATATTGTCATCGATGCGCCCCACCATGGGAATGCGGCGAATGACAATGCCGATGCTGCAGCCCCATTCATAATCGATGCGTACGTTTTTGAGCTGCGGATATATTTTCAACATCCTGGGTAGCATAGCTGCCTTGATGCTGGGTGGTATTCGCCCGGAATAATTGCAGCGTCCGCCATATAGCATGCGACCATCAGCCGACAGGCGGTAATAGTCGATGATGTTGTTCACCTCGCAAATCGCCACATCTTTGGGATTGATCTGCTGCCGAATTTCTGCCGACAAGGGCTCGGTGGCAATGACGAAACTGCCGGCCTGAAAGGTGGTGCCGGAAAGCCTGTGTTGTTCCAATTGATGCCAGATATGGCCAGCCATTACTACGGTTTTGCAAGCCACATAACCGTCAGCTGTTTCCACTCTTGGGCTTGCACCGTGCACGATATTGGTGACCGGCGACTGTTCGAAAATCTGTACGCCGAGATTGGCAGCAGCATGCGCCTCTCCGGCGCACAGATTCAGCGGATGCAGATGGCCATCACGATAATTCAGCAACGCACCCACATAGGCCTTGGTGCCAATGGTGTCGGCGGTTTCTGCAGCATCCAGCAGGCGGTACTCATAGGGAAAGCGGTACTTCTCCATCAGCGCCACTTCTTCCTCTAAGTCGGCCATCTGGTGCTGTTTGCTGGCCACATCCAGGTAACCGGACTTCAGGTCGCATTCAATGCCGTATTTCTCCACCCGTTGGTGAATGATCTCGTGGCCACGCCAGCGCATTTGCCATAAAAGGTCTGCATACTCTGAACCGAACTTCTTCAGTATCCTGGATTCGCCGCTGATGCCGCGGATCATCTGTCCGCCGTTGCGGCCCGATGCGCCCCAGGACACGCGGTTGGCTTCAACCACGGCCACCTTATAACCGCGCTCCGCCAGACTCAGCGCTGAGGCAATGCCGGTGAAGCCTGCGCCAACGATACAAATATCGGCCTGCTGTGCACCCTGCAGTTGGGGGTAGGTTTCGGGTCGATTGGCAGTTGCCGCATAGTAAGAGGCAACATGTTGCTGATTCTGGTGTTGCTTTTTCATGTGTTTACTCATTTACTCAGGTTACCATTTACCCTGCATGCGAAAATAGTCGGAATTGCATTGAAAATGCTAGGCTGATGCATTCGCCAGACCTTGATGAGTAAGTTTTGATCCGATTCAGAGACGCAATCGCCAAACATTCTTTTGCTGTCAGCGCCGACCTGGCTTTGGGGCGTGCAACAACTGCAGATCATTTGCGGCAACAGGCTCGCACGTTGGCACCTTATATTACGGTGCTGCAAGTGCCGGATGCCCATGATGGTCGCCTGCAGATGTCGGCCACGGCAGCCGCAGCCATATTGTTGTCTGAGGGAATTGACCCGTTGGTACATGTCACCGGGCGCGATCGCAATCGCATTGCTTTGGAGAATGATTTGTTGGGCCTGGCTGTGTTGGGCGTGGATAGTATCTTGTTGACCCGTGGCGAAGAACTACCGTCCACTTACCAGCCTGTAACTCGACAGGTGATGGAACTGAGTGGTGAAGACCTGGTCAACATGGCGCGACTGATGGGTGAGGACGAGTCCATCACCGGCGCCGGTGAATTTTTCATCGGTACAGCAGCCACCGTGTTTGTGCCGAAGAAGGGCTGGCAGCCCAAATCATTGCTGGCCCGTGTTGATGCCGGAGCCCACTTTATCCAAACCCAAATCTGCTTCAATATGAAATCCATGCGCCGTTATATGCAGCACCTGGTGGATGCACGTTTGACCTGGCGTTGTGCCGTGATGACCAGCCTGGCCGTCCTGCCCAGCGCGGCAGCAGCCCTGGAGTTGAAACGTTCGTTGCAGGGTGCGGTGATGTCAGACAAGCTGGTGCAGCGTATCAGCCAGGCGGCTGACCCTGAACTCGAAGGCATAAAAATCTGTGCGGAGAAAATCCAGCAACTGCGCGAGATACCTGGAGTGTCGGGCGTGAACCTGGTTTCAGCAGGCGATCCCGCGCTTATTCTTGCGGCCATGGAAGCTGCGGGTATTGAGAAGGCATCATGAGCACCTTATTGCAAACAATGACCCGATCATTGCATGAACCCCAAGGCATGCTGTATCACGGCGGTGCGCTGCTGTATGCCATCGTGGCTTATGTGCTGGGATTTGCTGGCCTGTTTTCAGCGCTGTGGTGGGTGAATTTATTGGCGGTATTGTTGCTGGCGCATGGCATGGTCATCGCGGCTTATTTGATTCACGAATGCGGCCATAACACCATCTTCAGGCGCAATGAACACAATGCCCGACTGGGGCGCTTCCTCAACTGGATGACGGGTACTTGTTACGGAACCTTTGAGGACATTCGATACAAGCATTTTCGTCATCATATGGATAACGACGATGCGGTGTGGTGGGAGTATGAGAAATTCTTTGTGGCGCATCCCGCTGTATACAAGCTGACCAAATTCCTCGAATGGTTTTACATTCCGGCGCATGAGCTGATTATGCACTCCATCACCGTGTTCACGTCTTTCATCATTCCGCAAAGATTTGATCAGCGGTGGCGTAATGTGCTGGTGATATTGCTCCGTGGCAGTGTGTTTTTTGCGCTGGCGTGGTTCTATCCCAAGGTGGCCATCGGCTATGTGCTGGCTTACTTGATCCTGCTGCATGTACTGCGCCTGATGGACAGCACGCATCATGATTACGGCCCCAATCCCAGCCTGTTCGAGGAAAAGCCGCCGTCACGCTTTGGTGGTCGTGCCACTGAGCAGGAGCATACTTTCAGCTGCCCTTTGTCATTACGCTTTATTCCGCTGAACTGGCTGGTGCTGAATTTTGGTTTTCACAATGCTCATCACGCACGTCCCACCGTGCCCTGGTACCGATTGCCTGAATTTGATCGCAAGACTTTTGGTGAGCCAGCGCAGCGTTTTATTCCCTTCAGTGCGCAGCTGGAGATGTATCACCGCTATCGGGTTTATCGGGTGATGCATGAAGGTGGTCCTTTTGATAATGATTTAGCTGTCATGGGTGCTGACTATCTGCGTGCTTGCCAGCAAGCCCGTAACTACGGTGGCAATGCTGTGTCCTTCCTTACCTCGTTCTGATTCGGATAAATTAGCATGCAGAAATTGGAGGTCTTTCAGTCGCTGTGGGCCATGGAGCAGCGGATTCCAGGCCAGGTTGAAGCATCGGTGGATGAACAATTCCAGCGCATAGCCGCAGCCGGATTTCATGGCGTTTGTATTGACCCTTCGCTGGACGAAATTGCCGACATGCGTAAGCTCAAGCCGCTGTTTGAGCAGCATGATCTGAACTGCATGGTTAATGTGTTTCCACATACGCTGGACGAAATGCGCCCGCTGCTGGAGTTCGCGCGAGAAATGAATGCCTGCCAGGTGAATGCCCTGGGCACGCTCATTCCTTTGCAGGTGGGCGAGGGCGCTACTATGGTTCGGCGTTGGCTGGATGAGGCGGCAGAGGTTGGCATACCGCTGCTGTTCGAAACCCATCGCGACAGCTTGCTGAATGATCTCGGTTACACCTTGATGCTGTTGGATGCGGTGCCGGAAATGCGCCTGTGTGCTGATCTGTCACATTTTGTGGTGGACCGGGAAATCCGTTTGCCACTCAACGCTCGTGACCACGAATACTTCCAGCGCCTGTTGCAGCGCGCCGACTGTTTTCAGGGCCGGGTGGCCAGTGCAGAGCAGGTGCAGGTTCAGCTCAGCTTTCCGCAGCATCAGAAGTGGGTGGATCAGTTCAGGGCGTGGTGGGCTGAAGGGATGAAACTTTGGAGGCAAAGCAATCCGGAAGATGCCACTTTGGTATTTCTTTGTGAACTGGGACCGCCACCTTATGCCATTACCGGCGCTGATGGTCGTGAATTATCCGACCGGTGGGAAGAAGCGCTGCAGATTCGCGCCTGGGTGGGGTCAGCCTGGGCTGAACTGGCATAGGCGATCTGTTTTCCTACAAAGCGCTTGGCTATTTACTCGTGTAGTCCTGACGAAACCACTTCAAACTGTATTCCTGAGGTTGCGGATTGTTTCCAGTAGAGAAGGGTGCCAAGATGGGAATCGTGAACACCAAGGTATTATTGATTAATCCGCGTGATGGTCAGGAACGCTCCATGGAAGTGGAGGCCTTGGCTGACACCGGCTCAGTGCATCTGGTCATTCCTGAGCATGTGCAACATCAGTTGGGCCTTGCAGTACTTGAGCTGCGTAAAGTCACACTGGCGGACGGATCCATCCGTTCAGTGCCTTACGTTGGCCCGATCCAGATTCGGTTCAAAAATCGCAGCGGCTTCGGTGGCGCCCTGGTGATGGGGCAGCAGGTTCTGTTCGGCGCCATTCCCATGGAAGATATGGACCTGGTTGTTTCACCGCGTGATCGAACTATTGACGTCAATCCCAACAGCCCAAATTTTGCTACATCGATTGCGATGTAGGAGTTGATCCTACATTGGCATGAGTGGCAAGATGCCGCCCCAACCACCACCACGCCAGCCCGGCCAGCAGCAGGTTGCAGATTGCACCGGCAGCAAATATTCCCTCCAGCCCGAACAGCCAGCGCCCCAGCAGAGCCAGCGGCAAAAACAACAGCAAAACCCGGCAGGAAGTAACCACCACGGCGGGCATTGGGCGACCCATGCCGTTAAATGCAGAGTTCATCGACATGCTGATGCCATGGCCGCCGTAGCCCAGTGACATCAACCAGAGATAGTGCATCGCCACCTGGCGAATATCGTCGGAATCACTGAACATTCCAGTCAAAGGCCGCGCCAGCAGGCCGAGTAAAAGCACCAGAGTCAGTCCATAGGCAATGCAGAATCGCGTCATCAAGCGCCGCGCCTCAAACAGCCGATCGAAATGTGCCGCACCGAAATTCTGCCCGAAAAACGGACTGACAACGGCCGACATGGAATAGAAAATCAACAGCGCGAAAGGCTCTAGACGGGCAGCCACACCAAAGCCTGCCACAGCATCCACTCCGTAGCTCGCAATCATGGCAACCACGATAGCGGCAGAGAGGGGAATGACGGCATTGGTGAACACGGCTGGCAGGCCTATGCTCAGCATGTGCTTCCATGATTTGACCATAACCGCCAAGAGTACTTTTAAACTGGCAAATAGCTTCAAGTGCACAGCGAGGAACCACAGGGTAAAAACAGTGATGATGCCATTGGCTACCAGCGTGGCCAGAGCCGCACCCATCACTTCCAGCATGGGAAAGCCGAACAAGCCGAAAATAAATATTGGATCCAGCACCAGGTTGATGAGCGCTGCTGCGGTAATGATTTTGGCTTCGAGATCGGCTCGACCACGGGCGCGCAGCGAGGCCAGGCAAGTCCAGAGACAGGCATCCATAGGTGCCACCCAGTACCAGACGCTCATGTATTCCCGAATCATGGGCATCAATTCTGGCGTAGCTCCCAGCAGGTCAAACACCGGGTCAATGGTTAACAGGCCGATAATACCCATGACACCCAGAACTCCGGTTGCCAGAATGACACTGTCGGTAGTCAGGCGCTTGGCCATTGCAGCATCACGCCGCCCTATGGCGCGCGAAATTACTGAAGCCGCACCGGCTTCAAAGCCGATGCCAATTCCATAGATCAGCCAGGTGATCGGGAAGGTAAAACTCACGGCCGCAAGCGGTGCATCACCCAGACGTGAGATAAAAAACAGGTCTACCGCCTCGAATGAAAAAATAGCCACCAGCCCCAGCGCAAACGCCTGAGTTTGACGGCGCAGGTGCGAGCCTACGGGGCCTATGGTCAGATCACTCATGCAAAGAAAACACCAGCGCAAACTTGCTTCAAACCGAAGGCGCACAGTCTAGAGCCTGTCGGTGGTATTTGCATCCTCGCCCTGTCAGCGTTTGCGCTCTGCTTGCCGAAAGGTATGATGACCCACGCGCGCAGTGGCATTTGCCCGCAATGTTTTTCTCTACTTGCCAACACGGAGTCTGTTTATGCGAGTTGTCCTAACCACCCTGTTTGTGTTTCTTGCTTTGATCCTGTCCGCTTGCGGCCAACAAAGTGACTCCGCTGTTGCCGAGGCTGAGGCCGCTGATCGGGTACTGCTGGGAGGCTATATCTATACGGTAGATTCAGGCCAAAACGTGATTCAGGCCGTGGCCATCAAGGATGGCTTGATCCAGGCTGCAGGCAGTGATGAGGAAATGTCTGCCTATATCGGTCCGGAAACCGAAATCTATGAACTGGACGGCCGCATGGTACTGCCCGGTTTGCACGACAGTCACATGCACATCTTTGGCATTGTTGAGCCAGATTCCTGTTCCTTCCGCAGCCAGGCGATGACATTGGAGGCGATGGTGCCTTATCTGCAGGAATGCATTCAACGCTATGAATTAGCGCCGGGTGAATGGTTGCCGGTGGATATGTGGAGTTTTGCTGAAGGCAACCAGGTGTCTGCAGCCTTACCCGATTTACGTACTGCACTGGATGCCGTTTCGAGCGAACACCCCATTATTCTGTGGGGCAACGATGGCCATCACGGCGCTGCCAACAGCCTGGCTTTGGCCTCGGCCAGAGATGCTCAGAGCAATGAAGTGGGCTTAAGTGCCGCAACCTTGGCTACGGTTTTCAAGGCAGACCGTGACCTTGTAGGTGTGCGAGATAACGGCGAGCCTAATGGCGAACTGAACGAGCATATTCGGCGAGCGCTAGCTGCGCCGCCGCGGCGCGATCCTGAAAAACTCGGCAAGCTACTGCCCGATATGGGTCATGTGCTGGCAATAAACGGTATCACTTCCGCCCAGGATGCAGCCATGAGCCCCGCTTATCTGCCTTACTTGAAGACTTTCGAAGAGTCGGGAGATATGCGTTTTCGGCTGCAGATCGCCAATCGGCTGGAACCAGCGGACTACACTGACTCCCTGTCGGGCCAGATACGGGTAGATCAGATGATGGAAGACCTGCAACAGGCCAGGTCTGTGTTTGATGGCAGCACGCTGATTCATGGCACTGCTGTGAAGATTTTTTCAGACGGCGTGCTGGAAGGAAATCCCTACGCAGCACCGCCAACCTTACCCAATTCCGCAGTCATCGAGCCTTACCGTCAACCCCGTTTTAATTTCGATGTGAATACCGGCTCGTTGGATGTGGTCGGTTACGTGGATACCGCCAGTGCATTGTGTGAAGAAACCCGAGCCAATCAAGAGCGCTTCGATGATCCGGCCGCGCGGGCGGCCTTTCGGGCGGAACATGGCTTTCATCCCGGCCAATGCACGATTTCCTATGGGGTGCTGGCCGATCCCGCAGACTTTATGCATGTCTATGTGCGCAAGCTGGCTGAGGCCGGATTTACCATCCACATCCACGCGATTGGCGACCGCGCAGTGCGCGTTGCCGTTGACGCTCTTGAGCAGGTTACTCCGGCTGACGGCAGCAACCCGGCGCGCCATTCCCTGGCGCATACACAGTTGGTTCATCCCGATGATCAGAAACGCATTGGCCAGTTGGGCCTGTACATGGCCTGGACTTACGCGTGGATGCTGATCAACCCCGAATACGACTTGACCGTGATGCCATTTCTTTCCGATGTGACCACCGAGGCGGGAATTTACGACCCGAACTCCTACCACATGAAAAACAGCTACCCGGTGCGCAGCATTCTTGAGGCTGGGGGCGTGACGGCTGCAGGCAGCGACGCACCGGTAGAGGATCGTTCACCGCGACCCTTTATCAACATGGCCATTGGTGTGACCCGGCAGGGGTCGGACGGCAACGTGCTGAATGTGTCGGAGGCCATCGATATTTACCAGATGATCGCGGCCTATACGATCAATGGTGCGCGTGCTTTAAAGCAGGAAGATATCACTGGCTCTATTGAGGTTGGGAAAAAGGCTGATCTGGCGGTTTTGGACCGCAACATCATCGAGCTTTATGAAGCGGGTAACGGCATGGGCATTGCCGAGACTCAGGTGGATGCTACTTTTTTTGATGGTGAGTTGATTTACCAGCGGGAGTAGCCGGCGGCACGTAGTCAAAGATGAACGTGATGCGGTCATCCGCGCCCTTGTTCATTACGCTGTGATTTTTTTGATTGTTGATCTCATACGCCTGGCCCACCTGCAATTGGTGCGGCCGACCGTCAATCATGAAGCGCACCCGCGGGTTGGTGGTAATCGGCACATGAATGCGATGACCGCGGTGGAACGAAGGATGTGTGTCGGTGTGTGGCGTAATGCGCCCGCCCGATAATAACTTGGCCGCCATCGCGCGAATGATGGTGCCACCCGGTGGGTAGTGGTGCTTGATGATTTCATGCATCACCGGAACAGCGACTTCAGACAGTCGCTCCCAGCCTGGCTCTTTGTGTATTTCCACCGTCGGCCAGGATTCCAGGTTCACAAATACCATCACGATGGATTCGGTTTGTTTGTGAACCTCGTATTCCTGCTGGCGATATTTGTGTTCGTCCCAGGCCGATTGTTCCTGAGCGAGTATGGCCGCGCTCAGGGTAGTGATATCAACCGGGCCTAACTCGCGCAGCAGTATTCCGATATCCATGAAGCCTTACTGCTATCACCAATCAAAATTCTTGCGGAAGGTGATGCCATACGTACGCGGCGGCAGCACGGTTGCACGTGGCTGGGTATAGCGCTCACTGAAGAAAATGGGCGCAAATTCGTTGAACAGGTTGTCGACGAAAATTGCCGCGCTCCAACTATCGTTATCCAGGCCAAAGCGCAGATTGAAGATGTTGTAGGCGTCGGTTTTACGCACTTGAGCCTGGTTGATACTGGCCTGCACGCCACCCAATGAATTCAGACTATCACCGTTGTAAGTCCAGGTACCCAGCAGGAAAGGATTGGAACTCCACAACGTGTTGTTGAAGTCATAACGACCGGTGACGCTGAATTTCCACTCCGGCATCAAGGGCAAACGCGTGCCTTTTGGTAATGTGCTTTCGTTATCCGTATCCGGGAACAAGGTAGCTTCTTGAGAAATTTCAGCCTTGTTGTAGCCAACCGCGCCATTCAAAGTGAACTGGTCAGTGACCGCAAAATTGAAGTCGGCCTCGACACCATCAATGGCTGCTTCGGGGAAGTTCACAATGCCTACGGCAAAAAATGCGGGTTGTGGATCTTCGGTCTGAATCTGAATGTCCTGCCAAGTCATGTGGTAGTAGGTCACATTCAAAGTGGCACGGCCGCCCATCAGGGTATTCTTGCTGCCGATTTCGAAGTTCTTCAGTGTGTCTGATTGGTAACTGCCGAACGGACCGTCAGCGGCGAAGATGGAACCGCGCCGGCCGCCATTACCACCACCACGGCGGAAGCCCTCGGAGTAGGTGGCATAGAGCATGTTGTCGTCAGACCAGAACCAGGTGGCATTCAGTTTGGGTACAAATCCGGATTCTGAGGAACTGGCTGCGATATCGGTCAAACACAGATCAAACCCTTCCTGAGGAATACCTTCTTCCTGCCAAAGCCGACGGTTTTCAGCGGTGCCGCAATTGGGCGCAACATTATCAAGCGGGTCAATCAGTGCGCCTTGCACCAACGTGCGGCTGGTGTCGACTTCGTACCAGCGCCCACCCACCAGCACCGAGAAATTTTCCGTGATATTGAACTGCACTTCACCGAACAGCGCTGTGGATTTCAGTTCATTTTCATAAATGCCTGTCCACCAATTGTCTGAAGGCGCGCTGAAGGTACCGAAATAGGCATAGTGCAGATAACTCAAGTAGGTAAATGCGTTGCTGCAGCCCGGCGCCGCCGCATATTCAGCGCTGCAATTATCGCCCATGCCATAAACCGTAGACTTGAACGGTGATTTGGGTGATTCATTCTTGTTATAGAACGCACCCACCAGCATCGACCAGCGACTGGAAAATTCATCCGTGGTAGCAAGGCGCATTTCCAGGGTCGTTCTTTCATCTTGCCCGGTGCTGTAAATGTTGGTACGCGGATCACCGCCGAAATCATAGACCGTGGAGTAGGGGTTGGATTCCTGGAAGTAATCGCTGAGTTCCTGGATGCCTTGCAGATACGTGGTGCCATCTGTTGTAGTGGTCGAATCACGATCGAAGAATGAGCCGGTTGCGGTAAAAACGCCCCAGCCGAGATCGGCTTCGGCAGTCAATGCGATTTGCGACCACTCATCATCGAAGGTTTCGGGGGTGTAGCGAATTTGTTCCCATTTATTGAGTCCCTTGCCTTCAAAGTACTTTTCATTAATATCGGCATCACCGAAACCATTCTGTTCCGAAGACTGGAAAATACCTTGCAGATCAATCGTCCATATATCTCCGGGAGCCCAGCGCAAAGCGGCACGGGCGCCGTACACGTCTAGGCCGTTGATATCGCTTTCGGCCAGACCGGCATTATTGAATGTACCGCGCGGGCTGTCACTGAGGATGTTGTCTACATAGCCTGCGTCATGGGCGGAGAAACCCACCAGTCGAAAAGCCATATTGTCGCCGATGGCTGTATTGAGCATGGCGCTGACATCGTAGCCCAACTCACCACCATCAACCGCACTGCCGGTCAAATCGACCCAGGCTGAATTTTCGCCTACTACCGGCTTGTTGGTGATGATGCGCAGAGTGCCGCACTGTGACGCGTCACCAAAAGTGGTTCCTTGAGGGCCGGCCAGAGCTTCTACCCGCTCGATATCCACCAGTCGTGGGTCAGGGTTGAAGCCTGCAGCGGTAATGGGTTGTTCATCGAGATAAACGCCGGTGGTTGGATTATCACCAAATGCAAAGCCAGAGATGGCACAACCGCGCATGATCACATTGGTGCCACCAGGCTCTACACGACCAAAGGTCAGGCTGGGGATTTGTCCGAAGTAATCATCCAGTGATTTGAAACCCTGCGTCTGAATGGTTTCTCCAGTCAGCGCGACGATGGAAATAGGCACATCCTGCAAACTGAGTGCGCCACGCTTGGTGCCTGTGACGATGACTTCTTCCAGCACCAGATTGGCTTTTCCCGCGTCCTGGGCGTGGACCTGCGCCATTGGGACACCGGCGCAAACCGCTGAAATTGCAGCGCTGAGCGCCTTGCGGGAATGGCTGTGCGCTGGCTGATTGATCGCTACCATAATATTATCTCCCCGGGTTTTCTAAGCTTAAAATTGTTGTTTATGCTCGTATAATGCCACAAAACTTCCAATAGCCAAGGCGCAGAGCTGAATTCATTGACATTTTTAGCAAGCTGGCATGCAGTTGTAAACCATTGGCTTTTTGATTTCCTGAATTACGGAATTGAACCTGTGCCCGACAAATACTTCACTGATAACGCATGCCTGGGCCTGATCCAGTGAGTGCAATTGCCATAACTACTTGCGTTCGCGCTAGCCAAAAAGGCCAACAGCATGGAGCCGTGTACTTGTTGGATATCGAAGGGCAGGCAGGTGCCCAGGTTTTGTCCTGGAGCTATTCGGCAATTTCGTGGGATGGATCTGGCGGAGCGCGTGGCTTGCGTGGTATCGGTTTTGCAAAAGATCAGGTTTTCATTGCAGCCCATGATGAGCTAATGGTTTTCTCACCTGAGTTTGAACTGGTCGCAAAGCACCGGTCGCCCTATTTGGGTGGGGCTCAGGGCTTGACGGTGTTTGAAAACCGGGTCTATGTGATTTCTTCTGCTTTTGACGCCGTATTGGCATTTGATCTGGAGTTGGGTCAATTTGTCTGGGGTCTTCAGCTTTCCAACGATGACGCCGGCGTGCGGGCCACTCCTTTTGATCCGCTTGGTACCCTGGGCCCGTCGCCGCGTAATCGTTTGCAGTTGCAAAGTGTCTGTGCCAACGCAAAAGGTTTGTTCCTGTCGGGACCGGCAACGTTGGGGCTGTTGCATTTTGATGGTAAGCGCATCGCGCAACTGGTTAGCCTGCCGGAAGGGGCGCGCGATGCGCGGCCCTGGCGCGATGGCGTGCTGTTCAATGACACATCGGCTGATGCGGTGCGCTTTCTAACGCCGGAACACAACCGGGTGTTTGCGCTATTGCCTTATCCTGAAAAGGATCTGGAGCCTGCGGATTCTGCGGATCCAGCACAGGGCAGGGCGGGTTTTGCCCGCGGCTTGTGCGTGATCGATAATGAACGCTTCGTTTCCGGCTCATCACCTCTGACCGTGACCTTGCACAATATCGAAACCATGCAGACCGTCCAGCGCTTCAACCTGGATATGGATGTGCGGCATTGCGTGCACAGCCTGGCGTTGTGGCCCTACGCAAAATGACCCTGTGCAAATCTCTGATTGATTTATTCGGAGCTTTTTGACTCATTGATGGATTCGTATTTCGAGTAGCGCGGCAGAACGGGTTGTAAGACTTCAATCAGTTCACCCAGCTGCGCTTCATAACGGCGCCAGCGATGGATGGATTTGGTGTAGATGGGTTGGCGCACCTGTTCGGAACTGGCGGTGCGCACCGGACGGTTGGTCTCCCAGAAGCGCGCGCAGGATTCCTCAAAGGGCAGGCCACAATAATCCAGCAGACGAGCGAGTTGTGTATCAAAGTCTGTGACCATGTCTTCATATTGAACCGTTAACACGCGACCAGGCAAAACTTCGTGCCAATAATCCATCATGCGCTGGTATTGCAGGAAGTATTCGCCGATGTCGGTCTGGTCATAAACAAAACTCTGCCCACGGGCGAACAACTGCCGGTAACAACTCAGGGTTGAATCCAGCGGGTAGCGGCGGGCATCGATGATTTTCGCATTGGGAAACATCAGGTGCAGCAGCCCCACATGCGGGAAGTTATTTGGCATCTTGTCGATGAATCGAGGCCGGCCTTCGCCGCGGTGAATATGTGCCAGGTCGAGGTAGGTCTGGCCCATTGCTGACCACTTTTCCGCAGTAACATCACGCAAGGCGCGGGGATAAATCAAACCATCGGCGCGATTGCGGCCGGCGGTATTAGCGATGATCACCACATAAGGCAACTCTGACGTGCCTTCCACCTGGCTGTGGCTGGCCAATATCTGTTCCAGCAAAGTGGAGCCGGAACGGGGCAGGCCAATGATAAAGATCGGTTCGTTTGAGGAATGCCCGAGACCCGCGTTCTTTTCCAGGAACTCTGGATTGAACACCGAAATAATTTCGTCATTCACTACCTCAGTTCGCACCGGATCGTAATTCTCCTGCATACGCTGGATGAAATTGCCCTGTTCATAATATTGCCAGGCCAGTTGATCATCACCGCGATCTTCATAAGCCTTGGCCAGCGCAAACAGCATGTTCACCCGCGACTGCGTGCTAAAGCCTTCTTCGTCTTCGCCCTGGCCTTCCTGTTTGGCCAGTTGCTGTTGCATGGCCGCAATGTCTTCGTCGCTGAGCTGGTAGGTTTTGAGGTTGGCCATGCTCCACCAGGTCTCGCCGCTGCCGGGGCGCAGCCGCAGGCATTCGCGATAGGCCGCTATGGCATCTTCCTGAGCTCCGGCAGTTTTCAATGCATGGCCGAGGCCCAACCAGGCACCGGGATGGCGCGGCCGCAACTCCAGCACTTTACGATAGGCCGCGATTGCATCATCCGTTCGGGCTGCCGGTGACAGCACTGAAGCCAGCAGGAAATGCGTCATGAAGTTTCCCGGCTCCAGAGCGATGGCGCGCTCCAGCGCTGCAATCGCGTCCTGCAGTTTGTGCTGTTCCTTGAGCACCCGGCCCAGGTCCAGTTGCGCTTCAGCAAAATCCGGCGCCAGGTGCGTGGCTCGTCGCAACAGCCGTTCTGCTTCCTGCAAACGGCCAGCACTCAAGCTCATCACACCCAGCAAACGCAGGGCATCGACATTTTGGGGGTGTGAGCGCAGCAGTTCACGAAGCATGCGTTCAGCCTGTTCGCTGCGCCCCTGTTGCTGGTGCTCAGCAGCCAGCGCCAGGGCCTTGCGTTCCGGATTCAGCTCAAAGGATTTTTCGAAAGCTTGATCGGCGGCCGGGCCTTTGCCCATCAGGGCCAGCGCTTTACCCAAGTTGAACCAGGCTTCGCCATCGGTCGGATCACGTTCCACGCCCTGTTGCAATATCGCAGCAGCATTTTCTGCCCGATGGGTTTGCAGGAGTAGCAAGCCCAGATCTGAATAAGGCTTGGCAAAATTCGGGGCCAAAGCAATGCTGTGTCGCAGATATTTCTCCGCCTCGGGCAGCTTGCGGGCTTTAAGCAGTGTAGCGCCCAGCAAGGCCGTCATGTTCACATCATCACCATTGCGAGCCACCGCCGCACGGCACAACGCCTCGGCCTGATCGATGCGGCCGGAGTTGATCAGCTCAACGGCTTCAAACAGGGTGCTTTTGGTGGCTAAGGGTTTGTTCATCAAAAAAACGTCTAGCGCAAAGAGGCAAGCATTCTAGCCCTTGCCTGAGCTTTACCCCAAGCCTTTAACTGCCCTCTGAAGGCTCAGAACAGCGCGACTTTTCCGAGTTTGGTGATTGGGGGGTTACGGGCAAGCATGGGGAGAAGGTAGAATCTGTCTGCTGTCTATTAAATTTAACACATGCCCATTGTCTGTCGATAAAGAAGACTGCGGCCTCGGAGAAGTTCATGAGCACCAACCCCGCCATTGCCACCCGCGACTGGCAGTCCTCGGATTCCAGTCACTACCTGCATCCTTTTACCGATTTTGAAGACCTCAACAAAAAGGGCAGTCGCATCATCACTCGTGCGGAAGGCGTTTATATTTACGACTCAGAAGGCCGGAAAATTCTCGATGGTATGGCCGGATTGTGGTGCGTGAACCTGGGCTACGGTCGCAAAGATCTGGCGGATGTTGCAGCCATGCAGATGATGGAACTGACCTACTACAACAGCTTTTTCCAATGTGCTCATCCGCCGGCGATTGAACTGGCTGAAAAGCTCAGCGAGCTTAGCCCGGAAGGATTTGAGCATGTTTTTTATACCGGCTCCGGTTCGGAAGCCAATGACACCCAACTTAAACTGGTACGTCGTTACTGGACTTTGATGGACCAGCCCGAGCGCATGATTATTATTGCGCGCAAGAACGCCTACCACGGCAGCACGGTGGCCGGCGCCAGCCTGGGCGGCATGAGCGCCATGCATGAACAACTGGTATTGCAGGTGCCCGGTATCACGCATATTGAGCAGCCTTACCATTTTGGTCTGGGCGGTGATATGCCCGCTGATGAGTTTGGGTTGCAGCAGGCACGCTTGCTGGAGCAGAAACTCCTTGAGTTGGGGCCGGAGAAAGTAGCGGCTTTTTTTGCTGAACCCATCCAGGGTGCCGGCGGCGTGATAATCCCACCGGCCACTTATTGGCCGGAAATCCAGCGCATTTGTGATGAATACGGCATCCTGCTGGTGGCCGATGAAGTGATTACCGCGTTTGGCCGATTGGGCGAGTGGTTTGGCTCGGATTATTTCAATATCCGCCCCGACCTGATTTCCTTTGCCAAAGGCGTTACCTCCGGCTATCTGCCGCTGGGCGGCGCTTTGGTGGGTAAACGCGTGGCCGATGTGGTTACCAGCCAGGGTGGTGAATTTGCCCACGGTTTTACTTATTCCGGCCATCCGGTTTGTGCTGCAGTTGCATTGGAAGTGCTTAATATCATGCAGCGCGATGGCATAGTTGAACGAGTCAAAAATGATCTGGCACCTTATTTCCAGAAGAAATGGGCCAGCCTGAGCGAGCATCCCATCATTGGCGAAGCACGCAGCGCTGGTATGGTGGGTGCTTTGGAAATCGTTGCGGACAAAAGCAGCCGCGAACGCTTCCGTAAAGACCTGGGCGCGGGCACTGTCTGCCGCGATACCTGTGTCAGCAATGGCCTGGTGATGCGCGCTGTGGGTGATACCATGATCGTCTCACCGCCATTGGTGTCAGAGCATGCACATATTGATGAATTGGTGGAAAAAGCCTGGCGTAGCCTGGATCAGACGGCCGCAACGATCGCCGCAGCCAAGTAAGGAGTTGTAGAAATGCAGGGCAAACAACCACTGGTTGGCGTTATCTCGGATCGTCGTATGGTAGGCATACATCCGTTCCATATGGCGGGCGAGAAGTATTTGCGCGCGGTGGTGGATGGTGCTTCTGCCTACCCGGTCTTGTTGCCTTCTTTGGCTGAAGGTTTTGACGTAATTGACATCATCGAGCGGCTGGATGGCCTGTTGCTGACGGGTAGTCCTTCCAATGTAGAACCGCATCACTATCTGGGCGAACCCAGCAGGCCCGGTACCTGGCATGATCCGGAGCGCGATATCACTGCTTTGGCGCTGATCCCGGCAGCCATTCAAGCGGGCATGCCCTTGTTTGCCATCTGCCGCGGTTTTCAGGAAGTGAACGTGGCCTTCGGGGGCAAGCTGCATCAGTACGTGCACGAAGTTCCAGGCTTCCATATGCACAAAGAAAATCCGGACGACCCGCTGGATGTGCAGTATTCAGCAGTGCATCCGGTGAAGCTGGCTGAGCACGGTTTCTTGCATGACATTACTGGCCAACACAGCGTGCAGGTGAATTCCCTGCACTCGCAGGGGGTAGAAACCCTGGGCGAAGGCTTGCAGGCTGAGGCCTGGGCAGAAGACGGGTTGGTTGAGGCATTTCGGGTGAAAGATGCACCGGGTTTTACTCTGGCGGTGCAATGGCATCCCGAGTGGAAAGTAACCGAGAACCCGGTATCCATGGCCATCTTTGGAGCATTTGGCAAGGCTTGCAAAGCTTATCGTGATCGGGAGCCCAAGGGCGTTGCCGCTGGGCGGGCCATTGCATAAGCCGTCATTTTGAGCAAAGTCCACTCAGAACGGTTACGCACGCTACATCCACACACGCTGTTCCGGCTGTTCAAGTATGCAATTTATTGCTTGCTGGCGCTGAACATCTATTTATTTTTCAGTGAGGAATACCTCGCATCCATCGAGGTGTTCGGCGATTCTTTGAGCTTGGGCCATATCATCAAAGCTTTCTCGGCCACCATCGATACGGCCGCCTGGGTGGTGTTGCTGCTGATTTTCGAGCTGGAA